>Ga0194132_10011866_pt1 | contig 11047 bp, 8 predicted proteins | sample TA2KigOf80mmetaG_FD_148612 | JGI IMG/M metagenome (GOLD analysis project Ga0194132, IMG submission 148612) | Freshwater microbial communities from Lake Tanganyika, Tanzania - TA2015054 Kigoma Offshore 80m | ecosystem: Environmental > Aquatic > Freshwater > Lake | place: Tanzania: Lake Tanganyika... | reverse complement strand
AGGCCGCCACCCAGGTTTCCGACATAATCGACTGCAGCCTGCAATGCGCGGTGATCGTTGCCGATGATGTCGGCATCCCGCAGCCCGACGGAGATGCGAACGACCGGCTGTGCATGCAATTCATTCTCCGCATGCTTCCGGCCCGCCTGGTCGGCCATGGCGTCGAGCGCACCCAGGAGCCCAAGCAGAGGGAGGAAGAGGGTCATGGATTTCATGAGCAGACTCTATTGGGTGCCGGCATGCAGGTCACGGAGAGTTTGCAGCGCAACCCGTGCGCTCCCCTGGAAGTCGGACGCGCAGTTCGTTGTCCACCCTTGAGGGTGTGCCTTCCAGACCGTTCCTGAGCAAGACCTGCGAAGGCTGCTCAACATGCGTGGGAAGGAAAACTGATCCGCGTTGTTTGGCATGCAGGGGCGAGGAATATGCAGAGAGAGTTTGGATCAGAATCAGAATCCTTCTCTGCGGCGCAACCTCGGCCACGATTGGAACGATTACGATTACGAGGGAAGGGAAAGGGACGCGAGTTGGAAAAATGAGATGCGCCCTCCCCCCCGTGCGCTCGCCCGGGCGGGTAATCCTAAAACCTTAAGCGAGCAGATACTCCGAGATCCGCTCCACCTGGTGGGCCTCAGGCCCCGCCGCGACCAACGGTTCCTCCGGATTTCGAAAATCGATCCCTGCCAGGGAGGTGTAGGCATGGAAGATGTCCGTATTCTTAAGGAATCCGGCAAACTTCCCGGCGCCCGGCCCAAGGGCAAGGACCGGAACATGGTCCGAGGTATGCACCGTGCCCACGAAACCAATGCCCAGGTGGTTGGCCATCACATCCCCCAGCGCACATACATCCGCTTTGCGCATGTCGTGCAGGGATTCACCGGCATTGGAGAAATGCATTCGGAGGACTTCCGCCTTCCGGTAGGGCATCCGATAACCCGTGGCGGCACGAACGAGTTCAATGATCTCAGTTGGGGTCGCCACATTCTCCTCATCCTTCTTACGCTGAATGGCCTCGCGATCCTTCTGCTCGTTCGACTTGGCGGCTTCCTTCTTCTTTTCCTCCTCGTCGTCCTTCTCCACTTCGGGGGCATCGACGGCGGGACGGCGCTTCAAGGGCTTGTAGAGAGCCGCAAACGATGACTTCACATCCGCCACCCGCTTGAGGGCCTTGGTGCTGTCTGAATAGGAATCCCCCACCCCGTTGAGACCCAGGTTGGCATTCCCGTGATCCGTGGTCATCACAACCAGCGTCTCCGGGTATTGCTGTTGATACTGAATGCAAACGTCGATCGCTTCATCGAGGGCAATCTGATCCTGCAAGGCCGCGGCTGCGTCGTTGTTGTGGCATGCGTGATCGATACGGGCTCCTTCGACTTGCAGGATGAAGCGTTCCTCGCCTCCGAGTCGCCGCAGGGCGGCGGCAGTCATGGAAGCCAGGGTGGGTACATCAGCCCGGAGCTTCGCATCCGCCACATGATCCAGCGCGTAGGGAAGATGTCCCGGTGTGAACACTCCCAGCCAGGGCATGCCGGTGGATGCCACCGACAGTTCCGATTGCGTGCGCATCACCCTGTACCCGGCGCTGCCGAACTCCGCGAGGAGATCGCGTTTGTCCAACCGGTAATCCTTCTCGAAATGCCTCCCTCCCCCGCCCAACAGGACTTCAATCCGACGTTCCAGATATTGCTTGGCGATGGCCGTTCCCATGCCCCGCTTGCTGACGGCGGTCGCAAAGCCTGCCGGAGTGGCGTGGGTCAGTTCCGCAGTGGTCACCAGCCCACGCTTCCAACCCGCCTGCCCGAACAGCTCATAGAGAGTTTTCAAGGCCACGCCCTTGCTCGTCTGGTTGATCACCCCGTTGTTCACCCGGACCCCGCTCCCCCAGCTGGAAGCGGCGGCGGCCGAATCCGTCACCAGTGAGTTCAACGACCGCGTCTCCATCCAACCCATCCTCGCGTCTTCACGGCGACACAACGCCATCCAAGTCAGCCCCCGGCCTCGTGTGATGAGGGACAACTGATCGGCACAGCTAAGCGTACCGGCACTCATACCATCGCTCACGATGTGAATGATGCGGCTTGGCTTCTGCCCTGCCTCTGCCTTGTCTGAGCCGGAAGAACGGGCAACAAACGGCGCAGCGGCCGTCGCGGCCGCCACGAAGGAGGCCCTCTTGAAGAATCGACGTCGATTGGTATCCATGTGAGTTAATTTAGCAGGGAATGTCCCTTTGATAGTTGAAAATGCGGTTGGTGGTTTAGCTGCCGAGCTGACAGGCTCGGCGGTGAAAATGAAAAACCAAACCACACAACCACATGAAGAAAGACAAGCGTAACGAGCTGGCTGAAGCCAGTTCGAAATCACAAGAATCGAGAATGAGTCTGCAGCTCGACCTGCCCGCTCTGGACCTGATCCTGGAGACCAAGACGCAGATCGAAGCCCTCAGTGCACAAGCCGGGCTGACCATCATCCAAAGCCTCATGAGCCAGGAAATCCAAGAGCGCTGCGGACCGTGGGGGTCGCAGAACGCCTTCAGTCACGGCAGCCAGCAAGGGTTCATCGTCTATGGCGGGCGCAAAGTTCCAATCACCAAACCCCGACTGCGGAGTAAAGCAGGTCAGGAACTGCCTTTGGAAAGCTATCAGGCCTTTCAGCAAGACGGTCAAATGCAGCGGGCTGTGGCTCGGAAGCTGATCCGCCAGGTTTCAACCCGCGATTACGCCGGAGCCATCGATCAATGCCTGGAGGGCTATGGCGTGGGCCGCTCCAGCGTCAGCCGCCAGTGGAAAGCGGCCACCGCTGCAGAGTTGGAAAAGCTTTGTCAGCGTCCAGTGCCGGCGGACATCAAGGTCCTGCTCATCGACGCCAAGTATTTCTGTCAGGAATGCCTCGTGGTGGCTCTGGGGGTCGATTCCACGGGTGCTAAACACGTTTTGGGACTCTGGCATGGGTCGACGGAGAACAGCACCGTGGTGAAGGCTTTGCTCAATGATCTGCGGGAACGTGGACTCAACACCGAGGCGGCAATGCTGGTGATCCTGGATGGATCCAAAGCGTTGCATAAGGGGGTCAAAGAGATCTTTGGAGGATTGGCACTCATCCAACGATGTCGGGTTCACAAGATGCGCAACGTGCTCGAACATCTTCCCAAGGAGAAACGAGCTCAAGCAGCCTGGCGTCTGCGAGGGGCGTGGTCCAAGCCTACAGAGCAGGAAGCTTTGAAAGAACTGCGTAAAGTTATCTTGTGGCTGGAGGGCATCAGTCCGTCTGCAGCGCGCAGTTTGGAAGAAGGGCTGGAGGAAACACTCACCCTCCAAAGCCTCGGTCTAAAAAAGGATCTGCTGCTGAGCTTCAATTCCACCAACTTGATCGAAAGCTGCTTTTCGCGAACGGAGAGTTGGACTCGACGCGTGAAAAGGTGGCGGGACGCCAAGATGGTCATGCGCTGGGGAGCGGCTGCGCTCCTCGTTGCTGAGAAAGGATTCCGCCGTGTTCGAGGGTGCGATCAAATGCCCTTACTCATCCAGGCTTTGGCCCTTCATCAGTCCAAGCTTGAGAAAAGTCTCAAAGCCGCGTAATGAAACTTTCCACCAACCGAGTTTCAACTAAACGGGGGACGTCCCCAATTTAGCAACACAAGCAGGATAGGTCATCCGGGACCCTCATGGCCTGGAGGTTTTCATCACACCAATAGTGTTAGAAACTTCGAAAAATGCCTCAAGTTAATTGAAGATTATTAGAGATCTGAATGCAGCTCCTGCTCGGAGGCTTTTGTCGGACTGGCGCGAGGTCCCGCACCCCGCCTATTGTTGAGAGGATAAGAAATTCCCCTGAAAACCGCCCGGTTCGGAAATCAAGCGCTACTATACTAAGGCCCCCTGCGCCAGAGGTATGTTCCCACGCTCCGCGGAGGCAGCGTCGCTTCGAACTGCTGGTCCCTATAATTGACAAGAAATGTTGAGTCTCTCGGACTCGCGTTGGCCACCACCAGCACGACCTGACCGTCGGGGTTAAGGAACGCGACCTGTCCGAACCCGCGCGAGCGGCGGGCGACCGACTCCACGCGCACGGCTCCCCGTTGGATAAACCTCATGAACTGCCCGTAGAGAAAGTAGTCCGACCGGTACTCGGTCTGAAGCGTGTCGCGGTTCAGCACCACGATGGTCGGGGAACAGTCGTGGAAGCCCGAGACATTCGGCTTGCCGCGGTGATCGATCATCGTGACCCACGCGTTGTAACTCTGAGCCCGGTTTTCGAAGAATGAGATCATTTGAAGAGCACCCACGACCCCGAAGACCGATCCTTCGGTGAAGTAAATGGACTTCTGGGGAAACTCCCGGTGCAGCGTGAGCATTCCGGAAGGCTTGCCCACGTAATGGTGGAACGCAGCGCCCTCCACATACTGCGCTGCCGCAGGATCCCGGAAAAGGGTCGCCGGGAAACCGGGGTTGTCGAAGTTGTGATCAAACCCCCAGATCAGGGTTTGGATGCCCCGGGATCGGAACAAGGGGCCGAGATGGTCCCGGATAAAATCCCTCTGCTGTTCGGCAGTCCAGAGGCAGCTGGGATAGGGTTCCGGGCCGAACTCGGGTTCGTTCTGAATGGTGAGGGCATGGATCGGAATTCCCTCAGCACGATACGCCTCGATGAAGCGAACCAGATACTCCGCAAAGTAAGGGTGGCATTCGCGTCGCAAGAAACCGCCTCCGTACTTGCGGTTGGTCTTCATCCAGGGCGGCGGAGTCCAGGGGGAGGCGAAGAACCGCAGTTGCGGGTTGAGGCGCTGCGCGATTCGAATTGCGGGCAGAACGTAGTCGCGGTCCCGCTCGATCGAGAACTTCTGCAGGCGGGGATCCTCCTCTCCCGGCGGGAGGTCGTTGTAGGTGTAGAACGGACCTGGGGCGAAATCCGAGGTTCCAATGCAAATGCGCATCAAGTTCATACCGATGCCGCGGTCCGGATGCACCACGCGTTCCAGGACCGTTTCACGCGTCTCAGGCGGTAGCAGGCTGAGGTTGTAACAGGTGCTGTGCTCGAGCGAGCTTCCCAACCCCAGGATGCTCTGGTGCCGGACCGAGTCGTCGATGCGGATGCTGCTTCCAGCGGATCGACGCGTCGGCCCCAGTGCAAGATTCGGCTGGGGGGACAACTGCTGCTTCAGATCCTCCGAAGACACCCAGGAAGTCACGGTTGCCGGCGCAGCGGCTGATTGCGTTGTATTATCGGGCGCTGCTGCCGTGTGGGCCAGGCCGCCTAGAAAAAGACTCCCGAAGAATGCAGCCCACCGGGTGGGAAGCTGATACAGGCCGGAAGCCAGGCTGGTTCGCTGCGAGTGATTGCGGGGACGATTCATGCCTGACACTGATCCAACGCCCGTGCAGAAATCAAGGCGCAGGCTGCATCGCGAGACCAGAGAGGGGCATCTCGAAGTTGTTGGTGAGGACCCCGAGGTTGCACCGCAGCCAACAAAGTCGCGGTGGATATTGATCCGGGGGTCCGTGATTTGCCGGGCTGCGCACTTGATTCTGGCATGAAGAGGCCTTTAGGGTGATTTCCGACGTAACCCTTGCTGGCTCCGATGCCTCTGAAGTGGCGGTGCCAGCATTCCGTAGCACCTAACGAAAGGCTCATTGTGTCGATGGTCACGCCGGTGGACTCGAAATCAGACTCCAAAGCAATCGAACGTCAGACGGTGGAACAGCTCCAGCAGGGGCGGTCCCGGATTCTTGCGGAACTTTCCAAAACAATCGTCGGCCAGCACCAAGCCATCGAGCAAATCCTCATCTGCTTGTTCTCCGGAGGTCATTGCCTCATCACCGGCGCGCCCGGCCTCGCAAAGACTTTGCTCGTCAAATCGATCGCCCAGGTGTTTCAGCTTCGCTTCCAGCGAATCCAGTTCACCCCGGATCTCATGCCGGCTGACATCACGGGAACTGAAGTGCTCGACACGACATCCGAGGGGCGACGCATGACCTTCGTGAGAGGCCCGATTTTCGCGAACATGATTCTGGCGGACGAAATCAATCGAACCCCGCCCAAGACCCAGGCCGCACTGCTGGAAGCCATGCAGGAACACCAGGTGACGGCCGGCGGGGTCAAGCACGTGCTGGATGAACCGTTCTTCGTTCTGGCAACTCAGAACCCGATTGAGATGGAGGGCACTTACCCCCTGCCCGAAGCCCAACTCGATCGTTTCATGTTCAATGTCGTCATCGACTACCTCCCGGAGGACGATGAGGTCAAAGTCGTGGCACAAACCACATCCGGCCAGAGCGAGCCCCTGACCCCGCTCTTCACGGGAGACGATGTGCGTCGGTTCCATGAAATCGTCAGAAAAGTGCCGGTTGCCGAAGATCTGGTGCGAAAGGCGGTTCAACTCGCCGCTTCATCCCGACCCCGGCAAAAAGGGACACCCGAGTTCGTAGATCAGTGGGTCAACTGGGGCGCGGGTCTCCGCGCGGCCCAGAATCTGATTCTGGGGGCGAAAGCCCGCACGCTTATCCACGGCAGGCCTCACGTAACCGCCGCGGATATCGACGCCCTTGCCCTCCCCGTGCTTCGGCATCGAATCCTGCTAAACTATCGAGCGGAGGCCGATGGAACGACCGTTGAGCAAGTCATCCAGCGGCTTGTAGAGCGGGGTTCGGGGAATAAGAGCGCGTAAGCAGGCCGATAGCCGGGCTTATACTTTTTCGCGCCGGTTGACGGTGCTGAGATGGTGCGGCTAGAAAGTGGTTGCAGGCGCCCCGGCAGCGGGTGCGACCCAGCACACCTAACGTCCATGAAATTCATCACACGTCTGTGGGGATCATCGTTGGGCAAGAAATACCTGATGGCGTTGTCCGGGATCGCCCTTTGGTTTTTTGTCATCGGGCATCTTCTAGGCAACCTTCAGGTTTTTCTCGGCCCGGATAAGATCAACACCTATGCCGCTTTCTTGAAGTCGCAGCCTGGCCTTCTTTGGGGTGCGCGACTGGGTCTGCTGGCCATGGTCGCTCTCCACGTGAGTTCTGCAATCAGCCTCACGAACCTCAACCGCAACGCTCGCCCTCAACCCTACGGACACCCCCGCGCCCCCTTCGGATCCTCCTATGCCTCCCGTACGATGATGATGAGCGGCCTGATCGTCGCCGCATTTATCATCTATCATCTCCTTCACTACACCGTTCAAACCCCTGCGGTGAATCTGACTGGAGTGGACTTCTCCGAGTATCAGGAGGCGGTGGGAACCACAACACGGCATGATGTTTATCGCATGATCATCATCGGCTTCCGCCATCCTTTGGTGAGTTTGTTCTACATCGTAGCCGTCGGTTTGCTTTCCCTTCACCTGAGCCACGGCCTTTCCTCGATGTTCCAGTCTCTCGGCATCACTCGATGGTCCAAGACTGGACGTGACTGTCTGGCACGGACAGCGGGTCTGATCACCTTCGTGGGTTATGCCTCGATTCCGGTCGCGGTGCTTCTCGGGCTCGGAAAGGAGGTTGTGAAGTAACATGGCACAATTGAATTCCAACATCCCGGCGGGGCCACTGGCTCAGAAGTGGGAGAATCACAAGTTCTCCTCCAAGCTCATCAACCCCGCCAACAAACGGAAATACAAGGTCATCGTCGTCGGGGCCGGGCTCGCAGGATCCTCCGCGTCTGCAACTTTGGCGGAGCTGGGCTATCAGGTTGAAAACTTCGTCTTCCATGACAGCCCGCGCCGGGCACATTCCATCGCAGCTCAGGGTGGGGTGAACGCGGCCAAGAACTATCAGAATGATGGGGACAGCGTTCGCCGACTTTTCTACGACACCATCAAGGGCGGCGATTTCCGGTCGCGCGAAGCGAATGTGCACCGGCTGGCGGAAGTCAGCGTCAACATCATCGATCAATGTACGGCCCAAGGGGTGCCCTTTGCGCGGGAATATGGCGGCATGCTGGACAACCGATCGTTTGGCGGCGCGCAGGTTTCCCGGACGTTTTACGCGCGAGGCCAGACGGGACAGCAGCTCCTGCTGGGAGCGTATTCCGCGCTCTGCCGTCAGATTGGTCTCGGATCGGTGAAGTCCCACACTCACTCAGAGATGCTCGACCTGGTGGTTGTGGACGGTCATGCGAAAGGCATCATCGTGAGGAATCTCCGGACGGGTGAGGTTACGCGTCATGCAGCAGATGCGGTGGTGCTTGCCACCGGGGGCTACGGAAACGTCTTCAATCTCTCCACCTACGCACGCGGTTCAAACACCACGGCCATCTGGCGGGCTTACAAGCGTGGGGCTTGTTTTGCCAATCCATGCTACACGCAAATACATCCCACGTGCATTCCCGTCAGCGGCGATTACCAGTCGAAGCTGACCTTGATGTCGGAGTCCCTGAGGAACGACGGCCGGATTTGGGCTCCGAAGAACAAGGGGGACAGGCGGTCTCCGCAGGAAATTCCTGAGGAGGAGCGGGATTACTATCTGGAGAGGAAATATCCAAGCTTTGGAAACCTCGCCCCTCGCGACATCGCGTCACGCGCCGCCAAGCAAGTCTGCGACGAGGGACGGGGAGTCGGCGAGTCTGGTCTCGGGGTGTATCTGGACTTTTCGGATGCCATCGCACGCCTGGGTGAGGACAAGATCCGCGAGCGCTACGGGAATCTATTCTCGATCTACCGGGAGATCACCAACGAGGATGCCTACAAGACGCCGATGCGGATTTATCCGGCGGTGCATTACACGATGGGCGGCCTGTGGGTGGATTACAACCTGATGAGCAATCTCCCCGGTTTGTTTGTGCTGGGAGAGGCGAACTTTTCCGACCATGGAGCCAATCGCCTCGGAGCATCGGCATTGATGCAAGGATTGGCGGATGGCTATTTTGTGCTTCCTGCGACGATCGCGACGTATCTCGCATTGCAGGACACTGGAAAACGCCCGAAGACGGAGCATCCTGCATTCAAGGATGCCGAGTTGAACACGATGGCTGACATCAAGAGGATGCTGGACTGCAAGGGCGGACGAACTCCGGCGGCATTCCACAAGCAACTCGGAAAGATCATGTGGGAATACTGTGGGATGGCCCGGAGCGAAGCTGGCTTGAAGAAAGCGCTGCAGCTTCTTCCTCAACTGCGGGAGGAGTATTCGAAGGATTTGAGAGTTACGGGCAGCACATCCACGCTGAACCAGTCCTTGGAACAAGCGGGGCGGGTGGTGGATTTCATTGAGCTTGGAGAATTGTTGTGCCGTGACGCCCTTGCGCGTGAAGAATCCTGCGGCGGGCATTTTCGAGAGGAGCATCAGGAGGACGGGGAATGCAAAAGGGACGATGATCGATTTGCCCACGTGGCAGCCTGGGAATACACAGGTGCGGGGCAGACACCGGTCCGGAACGTCGAGCCCCTTGTTTACGAAGAGGTCAAGATGGCCACGCGATCCTATAAATAAGATATTCGAGCCTCCCCTATGAAAGTTCGACTCAAAGTCTGGCGGCAATCAAATCCAGGGACTCCTGGTGCGTTTGAGGAGCACGAGACCCCGGACATCAACCCCAACATGTCCTTCCTCGAGATGCTCGACGTGGTGAATGAGGATTTAGCATCGAAGGGACAGGAACCGATCGCCTTTGATCATGACTGTCGTGAAGGCATATGCGGCACGTGCTCGCTGGTGATTGATGGCAAGCCTCATGGCCCCCACCAGGGCGTGGCCACCTGCCAGACCTACATGCGCAGTTTTTCGGATGGCGACATGATCACCGTGGAACCCTTCCGGGCGGCGCCGTTTCCGATCATTCGGGATCTCGTGGTGGACAGGAAGGCATTCGACCGGATCATGCAGGCCGGCGGATTTATCAGCGTCCGGACCGGGAACGCACCGGATGCGAATGCGATTCCTGTTCCCAAAATCGCGGCGGATTTGGCAATGGACGCTGCCCAGTGTATTGGGTGCGGAGCTTGCGTGGCCGCCTGCAAGAATGCGAGCGCCATGCTCTTTGTATCAGCCAAGGTCTCGCACCTGGGGCTGTTGCCCCAGGGACAGCCGGAACGTCAACGTCGCGTGCTGGCGATGGTGGAAGCCATGGACAAGGAGGGATTTGGAGCGTGCACTGTCACGGGTTCATGTGAGGCGGTTTGCCCGAAGGAAATCAGCCTCGACTTCATATCGCGCATGAACCGCGACTATGGCCGCTCCCTACTCCAGGGCGAACCGGGTCGAAAAGCCGGCGCGAGCGATGAGGCCTAGCCAGAGAGGAGTTCCTTCCTCTTCACGAACGCCGGCACCCAGGGTATCCATGGAGACACCTCATCCGTTTAGGGGATTGGGGCATGTGAAAATTCCAGGTCATTGACACTCAAAAGGCGCAATGGCCAAGTGTGCACTGCAGCAGCAGACGCAGGGCGGGAAAAGCCATCCCCGGAGGGAAAGCTCAGTTAGATCGCACCTCAGGGCCTGGGCATGAGGAAGCGGGTTAAGGCTTGTGGATTTAGAGGTAGGCGGGGAAGAAGAAGAGTTAAGAGGCCTGAAACTACAGCCAACGCTGTGAGTTACTGATCTGCTCCTTTGAGCCAATACTGACAACCAACTTGGGAACATCCGGCCTCGACCTGTTAGACAGGGGGGCTACATAGATGTTTGGAGAAAAACTGGCGGCTACCTACTCTCGCGGAAGCTATACAACCACTACCATCGGCAAGACTGCGTTTGACGGCCGAGTTCGGAATGGGATCGGGTCGGACCACAGCTTTATGGCCACCAAAAATGTTTAGAACAGCCGTTCTCTGATAACTACACGTAGATTAATTAGAGCCAATGTCCACTGGCTTGCCGTTTAAAGTGAAACGATCAAGCCGCACGACCTATTAGTATCAGTCCGCTGAACGCGTTACCGCGCTTACACGCCTGACCTATCAACCCGGTAGTCTGCCGGGGGTCTTTAGGGACTTGCGTCCGGGAAACCGTATCTTGGGATGAGCTTGGCACTTAGATGCTTTCAGCGCTTATCTCTTCCGCACATGGCTACGCAGCGATGCCCCTGACGGAACAACTGCCACACCAGAAGTGCGTCATTCTCGGTCCTCTCGTAC
>Ga0194132_10011865_pt1 | contig 11048 bp, 9 predicted proteins | sample TA2KigOf80mmetaG_FD_148612 | JGI IMG/M metagenome (GOLD analysis project Ga0194132, IMG submission 148612) | Freshwater microbial communities from Lake Tanganyika, Tanzania - TA2015054 Kigoma Offshore 80m | ecosystem: Environmental > Aquatic > Freshwater > Lake | place: Tanzania: Lake Tanganyika... | reverse complement strand
TGAGACATGTTGGATATCGTGACGCACGCGTGTCACTAGGATTTCGCGACGACGCATCCCGCTCCCAATAGAATCAACGACCTGCCGCGACTCTCCGCTGCCAACTGTAGAAGACGGGTAAAACCGGCGGAGCACCCAACCATCATATCGCCCCTCACCGTTTCAGACGATCCGCGATCAGGTCGGCAATCTGCTCCAAACGGAACGACGCGCCCTCCACAAGCGCGGCGAGCCGGCCCTCCGGATCGACTAGCGCGGTCACCGATGAATGCACGATGACTCCCTCTTCCGGCCAGTGAACCAAACCAAAACTCCGGGCCACTGGCGCGGTGTCGCCAGTCAGGAATCGCCAGCGCGAAGGGTCGGCGGCAAGCGACTCCGCATACTGCTTGAGCACCGCGGGCTGGTCGTAGGTAGGGTCGAGTGTAACTGAGACGAGGGCCAGCCGGTGCGGCATCTCGGTGCGAAACCGGCGCTGCAGGCTGGCGAACCCGGCGGCAAGCCGCGGGCACACCTCAGGAAGCGGACACCGCGAGTAAATGAAGTTGATGGCGGTAAGCCGCCCCCGGAGGTCCGAGGCGCGGAATGGGATTCCATCCTGGTCAGTCAACTCGAATTCCGGAACCGGGCCGCCGATGGCGATCCGTTCGGCTGGCGCCTCGAGGGGAGTCTCCGGATCAACCGCGGGCCGCACCACGCGAACGGACCGGGCCATCGACCCGTCTTTCGACACCCGCAGGTCGAATCGAACCTGAGCCCCGGGGTGCACCCCCGCCAGTTCATGATTCCCACCGACCTGGAAGGGCATCGCCATCGCCGGCATGAATCCGGGAACGGCGCGGTGCGATACGGTCATTTCCCGCCGGCCCGGATCCACCCGGAGCACCATGCCCTCCATCGCGTACCGCTTGGCGCAGCCCAACAGCGCCAACAGCGCCAACAGCGCCAGCGCGGTCGCGATCATCGACAGCCGGAACCAGGGCAAGTGCCGGCGGACCGGGTACGGCTTGAGCCCTGCCTCGATCGCCAGCCGCTCCAGCTCGTGCGGACGGAATCCCGCGCGGACCGAAGCCGGACCGTCATGCAGCGTCACCGGGTGCCATCCAAACAACCATCGCGTGGCAGGAAGAAAATGGTGCGCGGTATGACGGCGTTCGAGATCGGTCACCAGCACCGCCTTCCGCGCGATCACGGCGAAATCGCGCAGCAGCGACACGATCTCGTGGGCGGAAAAGTGATGGAGGAACAGGTTGCAACAGACATAGTCCACTGACTGTGCGGCCACTGGTAGCCGGAACGCGTCCGCCTGGAGCCGGGGATCCGGCGCGGCGGCAAGGTTGCGCGCATGCAGGTCGAGCGAGACGATTTCCGCGTTCGGAAACCGGGCGCGGATCGACCGTGCGTGATCACCGGAAGCGGCGCCAACGTCCAGTACCGTAAAGCTGGCGTGGCGGGGCTCGAGCCGGCCCAACTCACGCAGCAGTGCGGCGTGTCCTCCAAAGTAACGGTTGATGCGGACGATATCGGCCAGGTTCGCCCGCGCCTCGCCATCGGGAGCGCGGTCGAGAATTTCCGGCGTGATCAGCCGTTCCCGCATCAGCTCCCGGTGAACGCCATCGCGGCGAAACTCACGACGCTCTGCGGATCAATCTGCCAATGCTGATAGCGCAGCATCCGCGCGCGCGCCTCAGGCACGGCCTTGAGGAAGGTGTAGAACGGTGCCGATCCGCACCACTTCAGGTCGTCCTGGTTTTCCTGGACCAGATCCCAGAAGCCGCGTGCGTCGCCGGCCTCGATCCTTGCGATGCGGTCCTTGTCGCGCGCTGACACCGCGAGCATCTCGCCTTGGTGCGCATACGCGGCGAACCTGTCTTGATAGCGCGCTCCCATGTGCGCCATGTCGACGCCGAGCACCCAGACCAACTCGTTCTTGCGGCGGGCGTGGATCTCGCCAAGCGCCCCGAAAAACCGCCGGACCTCGTCGTTGTCCTCAGGCATCCCGCCTTCGTGGATGCTGCGGCCAAAGGATCCGACCAGGATGGGCAACACGCGGATCCTGGGTCCGAACAGGTGCTGGAGAAACACCACCTGGAACTCGATCGTATGTTCCAGCGCGTGTTGATAATCCTCCATCAGGATCGCGCCCGGGGCTCTTGCCTCGAGATCATCCACCAAGTCAAGCGCCTCGCGCGTTTCGCCGTACGGCGTGAGGAAGCGCTTGCGGGTGAGCCCAAAGCGGTCGGGCTGGCCGGAGTGGGACGTACCCAGGACGATGAAGGTCTTCTCCTGCGAGTCGCGCGGGATTGCCCGGTAGGCATCGCAATAGGACGCCCAACCGCCGAATGGACTCGCGTGTGGAGCTGCGATACCGATGACACCGTCGAGCGAAGGCGCGTCCCGGTCCGGGAGGTTACGCGCAAACTGCGTATCGAACTCAGTACGCAGTTCTTCCTCGCCCTCCGGGTACGCGAGTCCAGCAAAGGCCGGGTAGCGCACGGGCGATTCCTCGAACTCAGCGTGCGCCTCCTCGCGCAAGCGGAAGTAGACCTCGTCCTCAAGGAACCCCGCTTCCGATAGCGCGTCGGCAAGCTGCTCCTGGATGTCCGACACGTCCAGCCGCCCAAGCAAATCCACCAGCATCCGCTTGAGATCGAGCACCGAGGAGTTACCGTCGAAAAACTGGAGCGCCTGGACGAGTTCCGGCGGGATAACCAGGTGCGCGTCTGAGTACTGGTGCGGATCACGGATCATCAAGCCCGGCTGTTCGGCGATCGGGCTGGGCGCGAACTCGAGGCCCATGCGCAACGGCGGCAGAAGGTCAGACATGAACAACCATCATCGCACTAAGCGCGAAGATAGGGCTTCAGAATTTTGAGGATCTCCCGAATATGTTCCTTCGCCGGCTCATCCAGCGTGGCCCGGGTTTCGAGTCCGCTGCCGGGACCCGCGGCCACCGATCCTGGCTGCGCGGGCCGCTTCCGCGAGCGGTAGTTGGGGAACACGCCGCGTGCATGCAGCACAAACTTGAGCGACTCGATGCCGTACTCCATGACTTCGGTGCAGAGCACCATGGTCCGGCCAAACATCTCGGTAGCTTCCTTGCGCTTGCCTGCCTGCCACAGGTCCCAGGTCTGCGCGTAGAGGTCGGCGAATCCGGCGGCAGGCATCGATCCGGCTGAGCCGCGGTGCATCTCGTCGAGCAGGGTTTTGCCGTGGCCGCCCGAGAAGATCCCGAGGTCCGGAGCCTTCTGGCGGAACTGGGAGATGCGCGGGAGCAGAGCGCCGGCCTCGTCCTTGTCGAAGCGCAGCGTCGGGATCTGCTTCGACATCTCGATGATGAAGTCGACGCTCATTTTGCCGACGGCCTGCACGAACAGCGGCAGGCTCGACGCTTGTCCGATGGACTTGTAGTACTGCATCACCGCGTCGAGGTCGTTCTGGTTGGCCGGCGGCAGCGCGATCAGCGCGTCGGCTCCATGCTTTTCGGCGTGGCGCGCGTAAGAGGCGACGGCGTCGAGGTCCGGCCCCTGGCATCCGATCACCGTAGAGATGCGGCGTCCACGAGCGGCGCCCAGAATCGCCTCGGCTCCGGCCAGGCGCTCCTCCATCGTGAGGATCGAGTACTCGCTCGCCAATTGCGGCCACACGGCGCCGTGGACGCGTCCCTTGTCCAGGAACACGACCTGCTTGGCAAGCGTCGCGGTGTCGAGTTTGTCGTCCTCGGTGAACGGCGTTTGCAGGATCGGAAAGATACCGCGGAGCTGCTTGCGCCCCGGCTCGCGATGGCGGGTGGCGGCGGCAGGAAGTGACAGAGCTGCGCCCGCGGCGATGCGCATGAAGTCGCGGCGATGGGTCATCGTGTCTATGATACGCCAGCGGCGGAGGGTCACTGCAGCGACACCGTCACGTTGCCCTGGCTGTTGCGTCCTCCGATCCGCAACTGGACCGGTACCGCGTCTCCGCGCGGCGCCGCGAGCGGCACCAGCGCGTTCACCTGCACCAGACCCGCGACCAGGCCCGGCGCACCGCCCTTGTACAGCACCTCAGCCACCGCGCCACCGATGAACACTTGCACTGGTGCGATGGTGTCGGGGAGTGGCAGCGTGGTCAACTTTCCGTCGACGCCCGGCGGCTCAGTTTGCCCCTCGCCAGTAGCGTAGATCTGGATCACCGAGCCCCGGCCCGCGGGTGCGAAGGGGGTGTTCAACGTGAAATCCTCGTTCAGGATCGCCGCCGCTCCGGATCCGTCCGCGGTCTGCGTGAATATCGCTGGGGCGGTGGGCAGAACGTCTACCCCGAACGGCGCCGAACGGCGTCCTTGATACTCGACCACCGCCTGAACGCGCTGCTTCCCCGCCACCGCGTACGGTACGATCCCCGAGATCTGGCCGTTCACCGAATAGATCATCGGTGAGGGAACGTCGTCAAACAGCAGCCGGGTCTCGGCCAGTTGGTTCGTGAAGAACGCGCCGTCAGGTGAGAGCTCGAACGTGGCCAGAGGAGTGGCGCCGAACCGCGCGCCAAATACGACCACGATCAGCCCGGGCGAGACCGCGCCCGTCTGGAAGCTGGCGCCGTTGGTGATTCCGGTGATCTGCGGCAAGTCCGAAGCGTCCTGCGTGATGGTGAGCGCCTGATCCTGAACATTGATCGTGCCGAAGCGGCGTGCGGAGGTCGTGTTCGCCTCCACGCGATAGGGCACCGCCGCGTTGCCCGTTCCCGCCGTGACCCCGGTGAAAGTGATCCAGTTCTGGGAGCGTGTCGCGGTCCAGGAACAGTTTCCGGTAACGTCGACCGATCCCGTTCCTCCCGCTGCTGTGAAGCTGGCGGTTGTGCTCGATATCCGAACGGTGCAGCCTTGTCCGTTCTGGACCACGGTGAACGTCCGGTTGCCCGCCGTGATCACGCCCGTGCGGAGATCAGCGCCGGGGTTGGCATCGTAGGCGTACTGCACCGCGCCGTCGCCGGTCCCGCTCGCTCCGGCGGTCACGCGGAGCCAGGACACGTTGCTTTGCGCGGTCCAACTGCATCGTGTGAGGACATTAAATGTTCCGGTGCCCGCCGTCGAACCAACCCGCGCGCTAATGGCTGAGAGGTCGAAGTTGCAGTTGCCCGCCGCCTGGGTCACGGTGAAGCGTGTGCCGCCGATGGAGATCGAGCCGGTGCGCAATGAGGCGGTGGTATTCGACTCCACGCGGTAGCCGATCGAGCCGTTGCCGGTGCCTGTAACTCCGAACGAGATCGTGAGCCATTCCGGGTTGCTCGACACCGCCGTCCGTGCGCAATTTCCCGCGGACGCGGTGACGGTGAATGTTCCGACCGAATCCGGCGTGGCGGGCACGCTCACCGAGGCGGGATTGAACGCGAACGTGCAGGTCTGCGCGGATGCGGCGAAAGGCAGTGCTGCAAGGGTCAAGCACATTGCTAGTCTCAAGTTCCCCTCCTGTTTCCATAGAGCGCGACGTGGATGCGCGGCGCGAACCGGAATCCCGTCTTCTTGCACAATTCGGCGGTCCAGGCGCCACGCTCGTTGAGCGTTGCCTGATCCGTGCCCTCGGGCATCAGCAGCACGCGGCCGCGGTCCGCATGGAGCTGGTCCACGATCGACGTGATCTCATCGAGATCCTCCGGACGCGACACGACGAACTTGAGCTGGTAGGGATGCTCCATCAACCGCATCAGCACGCCGGGCTGAAACCGGATCCGCTCGTGCATCGCCGCCCAGCGGCCGCCGTCGCGCTCACTGGGCGTCGAATTGGCGAGCTTAGGACTGATGCTCATCAGGCTGCAAGCGGCATCCGCCCACACCGTGCCCGCGGTCTCGATCGTGAGGTGCTGGCCCGCGGCCTGCAACTGGCGTGTCAGCTCCGTGATCTCTGGCGCGATCATCGGTTCGCCTCCGGTCACGACGGTGTGGCGCGAGGGATGTCTGGTGGCGAAGGCCACGATCTCCGCAAGTGGAGTCTCGGTTCCTTCCGGATTCCAGGACGTGTATGGCGTGTCGCACCAGGTGCAGCGCAGGTTGCAGCCCGAGGTGCGGATGAAAACGCTCGGGACTCCCGCCAGCATCCCCTCGCCCTGAATCGAGTAGAACATCTCAGCGAGATACATAAGGGATTGGATCCTCAATGCCGGCTTCCGCGAATCCCCTCAGCCGCAACAGGCAGGAATCGCATGCGCCACAAGCGCGTCCATCCGGTGCGGGATCGTAGCAGGAGTGCGTCAGGCTGAAGTCGACGCCAAGCTCCGCGCCCAGCCGGATGATCCCGGCCTTCGACAACCGGATCAGCGGCGTTTTGACGCGCGTGCGCAACGTGCCTTCGACGCCAGCCTTTGTGCCGAGGTTCGCCATCCGCTCGAAGGCTTCGATGAACTCGGGACGGCAATCCGGATACCCCGAATAGTCGACGGCGTTAACGCCCAGGAAAATGTCGGACGCGCCAAGCGTCTCCGCCCAGGCGAGCGCGTAGGACAGAAAGATTGTATTGCGCGCGGGAACGTAGGTCACCGGAATTCCATGTGACATGGCATCCGCGCCACGGTTCTTCGGAACTTCGATTGCCGACGTGAGCGCGCTGCCACCGATCCAGCGCAGATCGACATGCGCCACCGCGTGGCGGGCTGCTCCGAGCGCGGCGGCGACACGCGCGGCGGAGTCGAGCTCGCAGCGGTGCCGTTGGCCATAGTCAAACGACAGCGCATGGCAGCGGAGCCCATCACGTGCCGCGCAGGCGAGCGTAACCGCGGAGTCGAGTCCGCCGCTCAGCAGGCATACCGCGTCAGGCACGGCGCGGCTCCGGGAGCATGCGCGCGAGGAAGAATCCGGCGAGGGGCAGCGTTGAGAGTCCGAGCATCACCAGGCGCATCGACAGGGATTCCGACAGCCATCCGGTGAGCGGGACAAAGATCAGTCCGGACATTCCCCACGAGAATCCCATCATCAGCGCGGACACGGTGCTTGCCTGAGTGGGCGCGAGCTCCTGCGCCATGACGACATTCACGGGAATCGTGAACAGCAGGATCAGGCCGCCGATCCAGAGTCCGGCGAACGAGAGCCATCCGGAAGCCGTGAAGAACAGCACCAGGAAAGGCACCGAGAACACGAATGACAGCATGATCACGCGGCGACCGCCGATGCGGTCGGCGAGGCTGCCGCCCACGATCCCGCCGATCGCGCCGAAGGCGAGATAGAGCGAAAGCACGTAGTTGGCCTGCGCCACGGGCAGGTGCTGCTCGCGGCTCAGGTACAACGGCAGGAGCTGCGTGAACGTCACCTGGACGATCGAGCGGATGAACACGCAGAAGTAAAGGATCGTCAACGGCCGCTGGACCGCGCGCAGAGGCGCAAGCTCGAACCGGATGCGCTTTTCCGGCCGCGGGACTTCGGGCAGATACGCCCACAGCAGGGCACTGCAGAGGATGCCAGGGACCGCGGCCCAGTGGGTCCGCTCGAACCCGAGCCAGTTGGGGACAAGCGAGAAGAACGCGGGTCCGATGGCCATGCCGAGCGTTCCCGTGCTGATGAACACGGCCATCCAGCGGGCTCGCGACTCGGCGACGCCCATGGTGACGCGGGCCGACGCCTGCGGGTGAAACGCCGCCACGCCGGATCCGCCGAGGAAGACCAGCGCGAGTAGCCAGCCGTAGGATGGCGCGAGTCCGAGGCTCGAGATGAACACGCCCGCAACCGCTGGTGACAGCACGGTGAACATGCGCGTGTGGAAGCGGTCGGATAGGATCCCGTAGAGCGGCTGGAGCACCGAGGAGGCAAACACCATCAATCCGCCGAGGATTCCGGCTTGGGTCAGCGAGAGCCCGAGATGCGTGGCCAGGCGCGGCTGCAGCGCGCTCAACGCGGCGGAATAGAGGTCGATGAAGAAGTGCCCGAACGAAAGCAGCGCGAGCGCTAAGGCGCCAGTCCGGACGGTGGCCGCCGCGGATTGCCCGATCGCGGCTGCGCCGCTGGAAGTCGCCATGTCTCTATATTGTCTAATAGGTGCGATTGACGATCCAACTGGCGTGGGTGGGAACTGCCGCGGTCCTCGCGGCGGACGACGGCGCCGCGGCCGCGCGTGCCATCCACGACGCGATCAACCAGCAACGCCAGCGTGCCGGACTCCGTCCCCTGGTGATTGACCAGGGGCTTGCAGTGATTGCGGAACGCCATTCCGAAGACATGCTGCGGCGGAGATTCCATGGGCACGTGAATCCCGACGGGCGTGACTCCGGGGACCGGATCGCGCACCAGCACCGGCGGTTCGCGGGTACGAGCGGCGAGAACATCGCTTCGTTTTCGGTACGCCGCGATCTGACGGCGCGCGATGCCGCCGTGCAGTTCGTGCAGGGCTGGATGAGCAGTCCCGGACACAGGCGCAACATCCTCTTGCGCGAGTGGAACGTGACCGGTGTCGGCGTCGTGCGGGACAAGGGCGAGTGGCGGGCGACGCAGCTCTTCGGGGAGTTGCGGGCGACGTTGAACGAAAGGCTGCCAGAGCAGGTGCGGGGCAAGCTTCCGGACATTAAAGTGAAGGCGGCCAAGGATCCCGCGCCGACGCAGGTGGATTTGGCGGATGCGCGGTCCGGCGAACGTGTGTGGGGACCGGCGCCGTTGCGCGGCGGAGATCGCCGGTTGCCGGGGGGACTCGGGCCGCGAGCCTTGATGTTACGGTTCTACGTGCCAGTGGGGCGTGGGCGGTGGAGTATCTATCCGGGGCCGTCGGTGCGGATACGGTGACCGAACTCATCTGTACGCCGTCATCATGATCTCGATCAAGCCGTCCGCCGTATTCGGCGCGAGCCTCACCGTCGCGCGCGCCGCTGGATTCGGCTTGACGATCTCGCGGTAGACCTCATTCATCGCCGCCGCGTGACGCGGATCGCGCAGCCATACGACGGCGTCCACGGTATCGGCGAACGTCATGCCGTGGCGCGTCAACTGCTCCTCGATCGTCTTGAGCGCCTGCCGTGCCTGCGCCTTGATGTCGTTGCGCGCGAAAGTGCCGTCGGGCGCGCGCCCGGTCATCCCCGTGATGTAGAGGGTCCGGCCCGCCTTCACCGAGTAGCTGTGGATCGGCGATGTGATCCCTTCGCCCGACGGGCGGCCGGCGCCGGATTCCTTCACCGCCACCGACTGGATCTGCAACAGATGTCCTGGCTCGATGGGCGCGGCGTTCACCGTGGCGCGCGCGGGTGGTGGCGCGGTGACGAATTTCCGGTAGGCGTCGTTCAGCCCCACGTAATAGCTCGAATCCGTGAGGTAGATGCGCGAGGCCGTAAGATCGGCGAACCCGAGTCCCGCGGCGCTGAGGATCGCCTCCTGGTTGCGCATCACCTGCGCTGTCTGCTCCTGGATCGTCAGCCCGCCGGACATGCCAGTCACGGGATCCACGGGGCGCAGCGCCGACAGAAACAGCGTGCCTCCGCCCATCGACGCGTAGCTCGCGGGACGCTTCGGATCCGGCCAGCCCTGCGGATTGATCGTGGTGATGGCGTCAGGACCCGCAAGCACGGCCACCGCGCTCACCTCCGACAGTGCCGCCGGGATCAGCAGTTGCGATTCGATTTCGGTCCGCGCCGGATACGGAGGACGGAAGAACTCGCGGTAGGCCTCGTCCGCAGCGTCCAGCGTGCGGATGTCGGCGAGATACAGCGTGGTGCTGACGACTGCGCGCGAGTCGAGTCCTGCCTCTTTGAGCACGCGCCCCACCAGTTCCAGGCACCGGCGGGTCTGCGTCTTCACGTCGCCGGGCGCGAACCCACCGCCCGGCTCAGGTCCGACGTGGCCCGACACGTAGAGCAACTGGTCCGTCATCACTCCCGCGCTGTACGGACCCGATGTTGGACCCGAGGGTGGCCGGATCACCTTTTTCTGCGCCCATCCCGCGCCGCACAGGCACAGGAGCAGGAGCGCGGCCCGTGTCACGTGAACAACTCCTTGATTTCGGTGCTGCCAATAAATCCAGTGGGGGACATGTCCTCGACGTAGATGAACTCGCGCCCGGAGGGGGAGCCACCGAGCCGCTTGGTCCAATCGATGCCAAGCACCGAATAGATCGTCGCCGTGACGTCTTCCGGATACACGGGGCGGTTCTTGTGCCAGTCGAACTTGGTGATCTTCCCGCCCTGATCGTCGGTGGCGCCAATCACGCGTCCGCCCTTCACTCCACCGCCGAGGAACATACCGCAGCGCACGCCGGGCCAGTGGTCGCGTCCCTTGATGTCGGTGAGATTGCCGGGCGTGCGTCCGAACTCCCCCATCACGCAGACGAGCGTGCGTTCAAGCTTGTTCGTGCCCTTGAGGTCCGCCGCCAGCGAGGAGAGGGCGAGATCGAGATCCCCGCAGTTGGAATACAGGCCGCCCCGCGCGCGGCGGTCCTCCATCGTTGACTTGTCGGTTTTTCCGTAGATGTCGCCGTGATGGTCCCATCCACCCTGGTTCACCAGAATGAAGCGCGCACCTCCGTCCGCACTGACCATATTGCGGGCGATCAGGCAGGCGTCGCCGAACGCCGACGCGCCGTAGCGTTTGCGGTCGGCTTCGCCGAGGTTGAAGATCCCCGCGACCTGGGGCGAGCGGATCATCTTCTCGGCGGCAGTGGAGAACGAATCCCATTCACGCACCATCTTGCTCACGCCGCTGCCCTGCTGCTGGCGCGAGGTGTCGAACGAGTGCAGGAAGTCCAGGCGCTGGTGGAAGCGCTCGCGGTAATCGTCTTTCAACAGAAACGGCATGTTGCCGCCCTTGCGGATGTCGAAAGTGAGCGGCGCCGCAGAGGAGTCGAGATAACCCTCGCGAATCAGCGTGCCGTTCACCGCGCCGGCCGGAAAGTTCATCGAGACGAACGGCGGCAGGAAATCCGATGGCCGCGCCTTCGACGCCATCTCGTAGGCGATGATCGATCCGATGGACGGCATCTCCTTGGCCCGCGCCGCGTTGAACGCGTGTCCCACCTGCAGGTAGAACTGGCCAAGGTTGTGGAGCGTCTCCCAGGCCGCCATGGACCGGATGATCGCCGCGTCCTCCAGGATCCCGGTCGTTTTTGGCAGCA
>Ga0194132_10011862_pt1 | contig 11052 bp, 9 predicted proteins | sample TA2KigOf80mmetaG_FD_148612 | JGI IMG/M metagenome (GOLD analysis project Ga0194132, IMG submission 148612) | Freshwater microbial communities from Lake Tanganyika, Tanzania - TA2015054 Kigoma Offshore 80m | ecosystem: Environmental > Aquatic > Freshwater > Lake | place: Tanzania: Lake Tanganyika... | reverse complement strand
CGTGGATCAAGAGCCCCATTCGCCCGCTGGCTGAAGGCCAGGTGCGCGAAATTCGGCGCCGCTTGCTCGGGCCGGAGGTTGGCCGGGAGTTTCCGATCCTCGAGGAGTTTCGCCAGCAGGGCGCGACCGACTATTACGCCACGCGCTCGGCCTATGGCTTCGATGGCCAGTATGAGGAGAGCCCCGGCATCGTCTTCACCTGGACGACGAAACGGCCGAACGGCTTCAACGACGCTGATCTGAATCTGCTGCGTGCGCTCGCGGCCCCACTCGCGCTTACCATGCGCGTGGCGGCAAATCGGCGACTCGCGGTTGGCCTTGCCGCGACCTATCTCGGCCAGGACGCGGGGCGCCGCGTGCTCGCCGGCGATATTCAGCGCGGCAAGACCAACACGATCTCGGCTGTGCTTCTGTATGGCGATCTTCGTGGCTTTACGCGCCTCGCCGATGCAGTTCAGCGCGATGAGCTGATCGAGATGCTCGACGACTATCTCGAATGCATGGCGGTGCCGGTCGAGAAGTTCGGCGGGCAGGTGCTGAAGTTCATGGGCGATGGCATGCTCGGCACCTTCGAGGTCAAACAGGGCGAGGGGGCCAAGGAGCGGGGCGAGGAATGTGTCGCCGCGCTGAACGCGGCGCTCGAAGCCCATGGCCGCATCGAAGCGCTCAATCGCGATCGCGCGGCCGCAGGCAAGCCCATCATGACGCTCGATCTCGCCTTGCATCTCGGCGAGGTGCTGTACGGCAATGTCGGCAGCCCGACACGGCTCGACTTCACGGTCGTGGGGCCCGCGGTCAACGAGGTTAGCCGGCTCGAGACCATGTGCCAGGCGCTCGACCGCGGCCTGATCATCTCGAAGGCGTTCAAGGATGCGATGCCGCCCGAGGCGCCGCCCTTGCTCCCGCTCGGGCGCTACGGCCTCCGGAGTGTGCGCGACCCGGTCGAGCTCTACACCGTCGAGACGATCCCGCCTTGGGTGCCGCCGGTCGCAACCGACAACACGAACTGAACGGCGCTACGCCTTCCCCTTGTAGATGTCGATGATCGCATCGAGCATCTTCAGCGCTTCCTCGCGCGGGCGGGTGAAGGTGTTGCGCCCGATGATCGAGCCATTGGCGCCGCCGTCGCGGAGTGCACGGGTCTCGTCGTAGATGCCGGTGAGGTCCTTCGCCGGGCCGCCCGAGAACACGACGATGCGCTTGCCGCCGAAGCAGCACTGCATGACATGGCTGATGCGCGCGCTCAGCGTCGAGATGTCGATCTTGGCCTTCTCATAGGCGGTCTTGGCCTCAGCCTGCTCGAGGTGCGCGGTCGGCGGCTTCACCTTGATGATGTGCGCGCCGAGCAGGGCCGCCATGTGGGCGGCATAGGCAGTAACGTCGATCGCGGTCTCACCCTCCTTCGAGAGCTTGCCGCCGCGCGGGTAGGACCACATCACGACCGCGAGGCCGTGCGATTTCGCCTCGGCCGAAAGCTCCCTGATCTCCTCCATCATCTCGTACTGGTCTTCCGAGCCCGGATAGATCGTGAAGCCGATCGCGGCGCAGCCAAGCCGCAGCGCATCCTTCACGCTCGCGGTCACCGCCTGATCCTTGTTGGTCGAGAGCGAGTTCGCGCTGTTCATCTTGAGGATGGTCGGGATCTGGCCGGCATAACGGTCCGCGCCGTGCTCCAGCATGCCGAGCACACTCGCGTACGCAGAGAGGCCGGCGTCGATCGCGAGCTGGAAGTGATAGTGAGGGTCGTAGGCCGGCGGGTTGGAAGCGAAGCTGCGTGCCGGGCCGTGCTCGAAGCCCTGGTCGACCGGCAGGATGACCATCCGCCCCGTGCCGCCGAGCCGGCCATGCATGAGAATGCGGGCAAGGTTCGCCTTCGATCCTGGATTGTCGCTCTCATACCAGGAGAGGATCTGCCGCACCCGCTCGGTCATGGTCATCGTGGTCCGCCCGCTTTGTTCTGATGAGGTGGCCTTGGGGCTCTTGTTAGCCGGACCTCTTGGGCTTGGCAAGACGGCCCTCCTGGTCGAGATAGGCCAGCGCAATCTCTGCTGCGCGCTCGGGATCGTCGAGCCGGCAGGCCCTGCGGGGGACGCCACTGGGCAGAAGCTCCGCCTTCAGCTGTGTGGCGACCGATTGAAGCGCTTCCCCCGCCCGTTTGTGGCCGCGAAAGGCGACATGTTTGGCGCCGAGCGCAAGCGCCCGGTGAGCCTGCGCCGCGTCATTGTCACAGTCGATCACAGCGGTGAAACGAGCCCGCGGCACGCGCTCGCGCGCGAGCGCGAAGAGCGCAATCAGAAAGCCGAGGCCGTGCGCATGGATGGCGCCCGGCGGCGATCGCAAAACAATGGGCCGGCGCGCCGCTCGTGCGGCCTCAAGCGCCCCGCTCGCGCTCGCCAGATCATGCACGATGAAGACGACGGGGGGCTGCGCCGCGCCTAGGGGCCGAGCGCGGCGACGCCCGGCAGCGTCTTTCCTTCCAGCCATTCGAGGAAGGCTCCGCCCGCGGTCGAGACATAGCTGAACTGGTCGATCACGCCAGCATGGCCGAGCGCCGCCACCGTGTCGCCGCCGCCGGCGACCGAGACGAGCTTCTTGCGCTCGGTGAGCTCAGCGACCGCGCGCGCCGCCGCCACGGTGCCACGATCGAACGGCGGCACTTCGAAGGCACCGAGCGGCCCGTTCCACAACACGGTGCGCGACTGCTCCAATACGTCGACGATAGCCTTGATGGTGCGCGGGCCGATATCGAGGATCATGGCATCGCGCGGCATGGCGTTGATCGCGACGGTCTCTGTCGGCGCGCCGGCCTTGAACTCGCGCGCGATCACGACATCGGACGGTAGAAGCAGGGTGCAGCGCTCGTGCTTGGCGCGCGCAATGATGTCGCACGCGAGGTCCGCCAGATCGCGCTCACAGAGCGACTTGCCGACCTCGAGCCCGGTCGCGTTGAGGAAGGTGTTGGCCATGCCGCCGCCCAGGACCAGCGTGTCGACCTTGCCGATCAAATTGCCGAGCAGCTCGATCTTGGTCGACACCTTGGCGCCGCCGACCACGGCGACGAGGGGCCGCTCCGGCTTCTCCAGCACGCGCTCGAGCGCCTGCAGCTCGGCCGCCATCAGACGGCCGGCATAGGAGGGCAGCAGGCTCGCGAGCCGCGCGGTCGAGGCGTGGGCGCGATGCGCCGCCGAGAACGCGTCGTTCACATAGGCATCGCCAAGCGTCGCGAGTGCGCGTGCAAAGCCGGCGTCATTGGCTTCCTCGCCGTCATGGAATCGTACGTTCTCGAGGAGTGCGACGTCACCATCTCCGAGGCTCGCCACGACCCTCGCAGCGGTATCGCCGATGCAGTCATCGGCGAAGGTGACGTGGCGGCCATCAAGTGCGTCTGACAACGGCTCGGTCAGGGGCTTGAGCGACATGGCGGGCACGCGCGCGCCCTTGGGCCGGCCGAAATGCGACAGCACGATCACCTTGGCGCCGCGCGAGGCCAGCTCGGCGATCGTCGGCGCGGTCTTCATGATGCGCGTCGCATCAGTGACCTTGCCGTTCTGCACCGGCACATTGAGATCGACCCGGATGAGCACGCGTTTGCCGGCAGCATCGAGCGCATCGATTGTGCGGTAGCTCGGCATCATCGTATCGCGCGGGCTCAGAGGCGACCGAGCAGCGCCGCGACATCGCCCATGCGATTGGAGAAACCCCACTCATTGTCATACCAGGCGAGCACGCGGCAGAGCGTGCCATCGATCACCGCTGTCTCGCCCGCGTCCAGCGTCGCGCTCGCCGGCTGGTGATTGAAATCAATCGAGACCAACGGCTCATCGCTGTAGTTGAGGATGCCCGCGAGCGGACCGCTCGATGAGGCCTCCCTCATCACCTTGTTGATCTCGTCGGCGCTCGTCGGTCGCTTCGAGACGAAGGACAGGTCGATCATCGACACGTTCGAGGTCGGCACCCGCACCGCGGTGCCGTCGAGCTTGCCTTTGAGCTCGGGCAGCACGAGGCCGACCGCGCGTGCCGCACCGGTCGAGGTCGGGATCATCGAAAGATTCGCGGCCCGTGCGCGCCGGAGATCCTTGTGCAGCGTGTCGAGGATCGACTGATCGAGCGTATACGCGTGCACCGTCGTCATGAAGCCGCGCTCGAGCCCGATGGTGCGATTGATCACCGCCGCGACCGGCGCTAGGCAGTTGGTCGTGCACGACGCGTTGGAAATAACCTGGTGCGCCTGTGTGAGCTTGTCGTGATTGACGCCGTAGACGACGGTGAGATCGGCGTTTTCGCCCGGAGCCGAGATCAGCACCTTGCGCGCGCCGGCTTCGATGTGCTTCGCCGCGGCCTCGCGCTTGGTGAAGATGCCGGTGCACTCGAGCGCAACGTCGATCTTGAGCTCACGCCAGGGCAGTTTCGCGGGGTCACGCTCGGCCAGCACGCGGATCGGGCCATTGCCGATGTCGAGCGCGCCGTCCTTCACCGTCACCTTGCCGGGGAAGGGACCGTGCACCGAATCATGGCGCAGCAGATGCGCATTGGCATCGACCGAGCCGAGATCGTTCAGCGCCACCACCTGCAGGTCGCTTCGGCGCGACTCATAAATCGCCCGCAGCACATTGCGACCGATCCGCCCGAACCCATTGATCGCGACCCGCACGCTCATGTCCTGTTCTCCCCCTGTGGCGCCTTGAGGTTGTTTCCGGTTCGTACCCTTGGAGGGTGGAGGCGGTCAACAGCTACGACGGGGGCGATTTCGTGATGGGCGGTTGCTCTCGGTCGGCCATGGTCCATATTAGGAACAACGAACAAAGAACGAGCGCGGGGGTGCCGACATGTCGGCCGGATCGTCCAGGGAGACCCGCTCAAATTCGAAGGCTGTAGGCGAGGGCCAGGCTCCGGCGCGCCGATACCACAGCGTGCGCGCGCAAAGCGAGGCGCTCGCGCGACCGCTCGCGGTCGAGGATTACGTCGTTCAGTCGATGCCCGATGTCAGCCCGACCAAATGGCACCTCGCGCACACTACCTGGTTCTTTGAGACTTTCGTGCTCGCGCGCTTCGCGCCGAGCTATGAGCCGCTCGAGCCGCGCTACGGCTATCTCTTCAATTCCTATTATGAGTCCGTGGGTACGCGTCATCCGCGCCCGGAACGCGGCATGCTCTCGCGGCCGACGGTCGCCGAAACATACGACTATCGCGCGCATGTCGATCGGGCGATGGGGGCGCTGTTCGGGCGCGCCGGCTCTGCCGTCCTTGAAGAGGCCGCTTCGCTCATCGAGCTCGGACTGCAACATGAGGAGCAGCATCAAGAGCTGATGCTGACCGATCTCAAGCATGTGCTCGGGCGCAACCCGCTACGGCCCGCTTATGGCAGCGCGGCCCCAATGCCACCTGAGCGCGAAGTTCAAGCGCTCCGATTTTTCGATCAGCCAGGCGGCCTGATATCGATCGGCCACGAGGGGCCTGAATTCGCGTTCGACAACGAGACGCCGCGCCACCGTGTTTTTCTGCGGCCCTATCGGCTCGCCGACCGGTTGGTGACCAATGGCGAATTCCTCGCCTTCATCGAGGCCGGCGGCTATTCACGGCCCGAGTTCTGGTTGTCGGACGGTTGGGCCACTTTACAGGCGCACGGCTGGCAGGCGCCGCTTTATTGGGAGCGCGCCGATTCCGGTTGGTTTGAGTACACGCTTGCCGGTGGCGCGCCGTTGATGCATTCCGCCCCGGTTAGCCATGTGAGCTATTACGAGGCGGACGCCTATTCCCGCTTCGCCGGCGCGCGGCTGCCGACCGAAACGGAGTGGGAGGCAGTGGCGGCGCGGCAACCGACCAGCGGCAATTTCGTCGAACGCCGGCATTATCATCCGAGCGCGGCTCCTGACGACGATGGCGTCAGGCAGCTCTATGGCGACGCGTGGGAGTGGACAGGGAGCGCCTATCTCGCCTATCCGGGCTATCGGCCGTGGGCCGGCGCGGTCGGCGAGTACAACGGCAAGTTCATGTCGAATCAGTTCGTGCTGCGCGGCGGCAGTTGCGCCACGCCCGAGCGCCACGTCCGCGCGACCTATCGAAACTTCTTTCCACCTGACGCTCGTTGGCAGTTCACCGGCATTCGACTAGCGGAGGACGCATGACACCGCCCCATGACGCCATCGCCTTCGTCGACCTCGCCCCGGAGCCCGAGGATTTTCTCGGCGCGGTGCTCGCAGGGCTTGGCGCCAAGCCGAAGACCCTGCCGTGCAAGTATTTCTATGACGCTCGGGGTGCGCGGCTGTTTGACGCGATTTGCGCGCTGCCCGAGTACTACCCGACCCGCACCGAACTTTCGATCATCCGCACTCAAGCGGCGGCGATCGCCGATTGCGTTGGCTCTCACGCCACATTGATCGAATTCGGCAGCGGTAGCGGGCAGAAGACGCGCGCGCTTATCGATGCGCTCGATCGGCCGGCCGCCTATGTCGCGATCGACATCTCGCGCACCGCGCTGCTCGCCGCGATCCGGACCCTGGCGCGCGAGCGCCCTGGCCTCGAGGTAATGGCGATCTGTGCCGACTATGGCGCGCCGATCGTATTGCCGGGGGTACAGAGGAACGCAGCGGGTCCTCGGGTCGGGGTGTTTCTCGGTTCGACAATCGGGAATCTTCTGCCCGAGGAGGCGGTTGGTTTTCTCAAGACTGCGCGAAATGTCCTTGGGCCGGGCGGCGCGATGCTGGTTGGCGCGGATCTGCGAAAGGAGCGCGCCGTGCTCGAAGCCGCCTACAACGATTCACGTGGCGTGACGGCGGACTTCAACATGAACCTGTTGCGCCGGATCAACCGCGAACTCGGCGCAAATTTCGAGCTCGATGGCTTTGCGCACCACGCGCCCTATGACGAGACGCTCGGGCGGATCGAGATGCATCTCGTCAGCCAGAAGGCGCAGGACGTCATGATCGCGCGCCGCCGCTTTCATTTCGAATCCGGCGAGACGATCCACACCGAGAACTCGCACAAATACTCGGTTGAGGGCTTCCAGGCGATGGCGCGCGAGGCAGGCTTTGCGCCGCGCGCCGTGTGGTTCGATCGCGCGCGCCTGTTCAGCCTGCATTGTCTCGAGGTCGCCGACTAGAGCATGATCTTCTCAGATTGAAGCACCTGCGCCGGAGGAATTTCGCGTCACGGGCAGAAGAAGGGCGAAGCGCGTATCGGGAATACGGGCGAGCCCTTCGACGAACCCGTGACGCGAAAGGCCCCGGCCCTGCGGGTTACGCCGTGGCGGGCGCCCGCGTCGTTGCGCCGCTCGACCGATGGCCCCGCATCGCTCTTCGCGGCGCGCCTAGAGCATGATGGGATTTGCCCCGTTCGCCCCCTCACCCTTGCCCCTCTCCCCCTAAGAGGGGAGAGGGGAACGCAGGCTTGGCGAGCCTAAGCGAGCCTAGCCGAAGTAGGGTGAGGGGGTGACTCGGTCTAGAGACATCTCGCTCTAGCGGATCGCAACGCCACGACGCAACGCAGGCGATTCAATCTGAGAAGATCATGCTCTAGAGTCGGGCGCGCGCCGCCTTGACGATCGCGTCAACGGTAATGCCGAAGTGCTGATAGAGCGCCTTGATCGGGGCTGAGGCACCGAAGCTCGCCATGCCGACGAAGGCGCCGCGCGCGCCGATATAGCGCTCCCAGCCGAAGCCGACCGCGGCCTCGATGCCGATGCGCACGACATCGCCGCCGAGCACGCTCGTGCGATAGTCGGCGGGCTGCCGGTCGAACAGCTCGAACGACGGCATCGAGACCACGCGCGTCGGCGTGCCGGCGGCCTCGAGCGCGGCCTTGGCCTCGACGGCAAGCGCGACCTCGGAGCCCGTGCCGATCAGCACCACCTTCGCCGCGCCACCGTCGGCTTCGCTCAGCACATAGCCGCCGCGCGCCGCGAGATTATCTGATTTGTGCTCGGTTCTGAGCGTCGGCAGGTTCTGGCGGGTGAGCGCGAGCACGCTCGGGCCGGTCCGATTGTCGAGCGCGATCTGCCAGCACTCGGCAGTCTCGACCGCATCCGCTGGGCGCAGCACGAGCAGGTTCGGCATGGCGCGCAGGCTCGCCAGGTGCTCGACCGGCTGATGCGTCGGGCCATCTTCGCCGAGGCCGATCGAATCATGGGTCATGACATAGATGACCCGCACGCCCATCAGCGCCGAGAGCCGGATCGAGGGGCGGCAATAATCGGTGAAGACCAAAAAAGTGCCGCCGAACGGAATCGCGCCGCCATGAAGTGCCATCCCGTTCATCGCCGCCGCCATGCCGTGCTCGCGCACGCCGTAATAGACATAGCGGCCGTCGAACGCGCCGTTCTTGAGCGGCGCCATGCTGCCGACCTTGGTGCCGTTGGAGCCGGTGAGGTCGGCCGAGCCGCCGAGCAGCGAGGGGAGCGCCGGCGCGATCACCTCGATCGCGCGCTGCGATGACACGCGGGTCGCGAGCGCGGGCTTCTCCGCGCTGAATTTCTGCTTCAACGCGTCGATCGCACGACCGACGTCCGCGGGGACGTCGCCTTGAATCGCCGCGTCGAACGCATTTTTCGCGCTGCCATCGAGCTTGGCCAACCGATCCTGCCATGCCTTACGCGCGACGGCGCCGCGGGCGCCCGCCGCGCGCCAGGCAGCGAGGATATCCATCGGCACCTCGAAGGGCGCGTGGGGCCAGCCGAGCTTCTCGCGTGCGCCCTTGATCTCGGCCTCGCCGAGAGGCGAGCCGTGCGAGTCCGCCGTGCCTGCCTTGGTCGGTGCGCCGTATGCAATCGTTGTGCGACAGATTATGAGCGAGGGCGTCGTGGTCTTCTTGGCGGCTTCGAGCGCGCGGGCGACCGCCTCTGGGTCGTGGCCATTGACCGTTTGCGTATCCCAACCATAGGCGGCGAAGCGCTTGGCGGCATCATCCGAGAGGGCGAGCGAGGTCGGGCCGTCGATCGAGATGTCATTGCTGTCATAGAGCACGATCAAGCGGTCGAGCTTCAGATGACCGGCGAGCGAGGCCGCCTCGTGGCTGATGCCTTCCATCAGGCAGCCATCGCCCGCGATCACATAGATATGGTGATCGATCATGGGGGCGCCGAAGCGCGCGGCCAAATGACGCTCGGCGATCGCCATGCCGACCGCGTTGGCGATGCCTTGGCCGAGCGGGCCCGTCGTGGTCTCGATGCCGCCGCCATGGCCGTACTCCGGGTGGCCCGCGGTTGCGCTACCGAGCTGGCGGAAGTTCTTCAGCGCCTCGATGTCGAACTCCGCATAACCCGTCAGGTAGAGTAGCGCATAGAGCAGCATCGAGCCGTGGCCGGCGGAGAGCACGAAGCGGTCGCGATCCGGCCAATGCGGATCAGCCGGGTCGAACTTGAGGAACCGGCTGAACAGTACGGTCGCCGCATCGGCCATGCCCATCGGCATGCCGGGGTGGCCGGAATTGGCGCGCTGCACCGCATCCATGGCGAGGGCGCGGATGGCGTTGGCCATGTCCTTGTGGGAGGCGGGCGTCGCGGTCATGGTCGCTCCGGGGGCGGCGAGGGGGCCTTGTGAGGCGCGCGCACCATGCCGGCGGGGTCCGGCGCCGTCAACAGATTCCACCCCTGAGATTTCCGCCACTTCCGCGACGGCCTTTTGTTGACGCTTGCGGCGCCTCGGACTAATGGTTGAAGGCCAAATGCGCGGCCAAAGAGCCGCCGGGCGCCACATAGCGGCGGGATCGGACAAATGGTTTGGTTGGAGCAGGCCTGTGCGCGACTCGAGGCCTCAGTCGAGCGACTGGCGCAGTCGATCGAGGCGGGGCCCCGTGGCCAAATGCTGGATCGGGTCCAGGCGCTCGAAAGCGAGCTTGAGACCCTGCGCGTCGAGCACGCCGAGCTGAGCGCTGCGGTCGAGCGCCTGACGGCAGAGCGCGACCGCCTGACCTCGATGATCAGCGAAACCCAGGAGCGCTATGCGGCCGCGCGCGTGGTTGGCGATGCGGTGGCCAGGCGCCTCAGCCAGGCGATCACCGATATGCGCGCGCTGGTGGGCGGCTGATCGTGGGCCAGGTGTCGGTCAGTATTCGCGGCCGCACATACCCGATTGCGTGCGATGACGGGCAGGAGGAGCACGTCATTCGGCTCGCCTCCTATCTCGACAAGCGGGCGGCCGAGCTTGATCGCACGGTCGGGCTGGTGTCTGAGGCACGCATGCTGGTGATGGTCGGGCTCCTGGTCGCGGACGAGCTCGCGGAGGCCCATGACGAGCTCCGGCGCATACGAGAATCCCTGGTTGGCACCGAGGCCGCGGCGCGCAAGGCCGGGGCGGAAACCGTCGAGCGCCGCATCACCCCCGTGATCGAGCGGCTCGCCCATCGGCTCGACGATATTGCCGCCCGCCTTGAAGCTGATTAAGTTTGGGTTGGGCGGTTTCTGCGGGATTCGACGCTCCAACTGTTTCCCAGGGCCAACATTGTTCCTCTTGGGAGCTGTCCCTACCGGGGCTCCGGCCTTGGCATATGGCGCCCACCTGCACATGCAGGCCTAGAGGGAACAACGGATGCGACGGTCCACGCGGGGCCGCCTGCTTGGACCGGGGCATACCGGTTGCGCGCGTCACGACCGTGGCTCACCCGAGTGCAGTCCCCCGATCACCTGCGGGCAGCAAAATCAGCGGCACGACAAGCGGCCAAGGCGCACCGTCGCGAGGCCAAGGCCGCGGCCGGGCCCGATGCGGCTGAGCGCGCGCTCGCGCATCTTCGCTCCACATTGCCGCCCGCCACGCCACAGTGCGTTGCGGGCTATTGGACGATGGGCGATGAGTTTGACGTTCGACCGATGTTGACCTGGTTCGAAGAGGCCGGCTGGACCTGCGGTCTGCCGGCGCTTGTCGGGCGCGACAGGCCGATGGAGTTTCGCCGGTGGCATGCCGGCGACACGCTCGTTCCCGGTCAATTGGGAACTAGCCAGCCGGCAAAGGAGGCGCCGGTGGTCGAGCCCTCCGTGCTGCTGGTTCCGTTGCTCGCCTTCGATCGCGCGGGCTATCGGCTCGGCTATGGCGGCGGTTATTACGATCGCACCCTGGCGGCGCT
>Ga0194132_10011858_pt1 | contig 11054 bp, 13 predicted proteins | sample TA2KigOf80mmetaG_FD_148612 | JGI IMG/M metagenome (GOLD analysis project Ga0194132, IMG submission 148612) | Freshwater microbial communities from Lake Tanganyika, Tanzania - TA2015054 Kigoma Offshore 80m | ecosystem: Environmental > Aquatic > Freshwater > Lake | place: Tanzania: Lake... | reverse complement strand
GCCTATGTAGCCCACGTCTGCTCGACGGATTCTATTTGCCATGTGGTCGACCGCGAGCAGTTCCTCAAGCTGATGCTGGAAGTTGACCGGCTACTGCGGGAGATTTACGTTCGAGAACAAGGGCGTCTGGACTTCATCGTGTTCTCCGACCACGGCAACAGCCACGTGCAGAACCGGAGAATCGATCTTGACGGCTTCCTGGCACGCAACGGTTTTCGTGTCGAGTCTGCGATCCGCAATGCAGAGAGCGTGGTCATTCCCGCATTCGGACTGGTCGGAGCGATTCCGGTTTACTGCCAGGCACAAAACACTGCCAGGCTGGCGCGCCTGCTGGCCAGCCACGAAGCTACGGACTTTGCCGCCTTTTGGGATGGGGGCAGCGTGCAGATTCGCTCCGCCCGCGGCTCAGCAGCGATCACCGCCAAAGACTCCGGGAGACTCTTGAAATATGCACCCGAGGATGGTGACCCGCTTCAACTGAACGCTGCGATGCAGAGCATGGTTGAACACGGGCAGCTCGATGCCGGCGGATTCGGTTCGACCAGCAACTGGTTCGCCGCCACAACCGAGCATGAGTATCCGAATGCGGTCAACGCTGTCTACGAGGGTGTGACGAACCATGTCATTAACCGCGCGAATGTGGTGGTGAGCCTGAAGGATGGCTATCACTACGGCAGCACTTTTTTCGACTGGCTGGTGACCATGCGCTCGACCCATGGAAACCTGCGGCGCACTTCCATGACCGGCTTCTATATGCGTAACGGGCCCATGCCCGCTCCGGTCTTGCCTGCACGGGAACTGCTGAGAAACTTTCGCAGTCCCTCTGTCAAGGAATGAATCCCGTGAGGAAACTGCGGCTAAACTCTTCACTCTGCTTCGCCCGGACAGGCACTGGGCGTTCTGCATCGCAGGGGAGCTGGCAAAAAATTGAAACATCGGTTGCTTCTGACAGTCAGCGTGCGCAGGAGTGCCCGTTCCACCCAAGTGGAAAGAGCGGAGGCGCAGAGGCCCAGCGTTTGCGTATTCAGGGAATCACTTGGAAAAGCTTTCGGGAAACCGCCGAGGGCAGTACAGCATTCGCATCAATGACCAATGGCGAATTTGTTTTCGGTGGAGCGAAGGAGATGCTCACGACGTGGAGATTCCGATTCATCCGGGTGAGATTCTCCTGGAAGAGTTTCTGAAACCGATGGGAATCAGCCAGTATCAGCTCGCCAAAGACATCAGCGTGCCTGCACGCCGGATCAACGAGATTGTTCATAGCCAGCGTTCAGTCAGCGCGGACACGGCACTGCGACTGTCGCGATACTTCGGCCTCTCCGAGCGCTTCTGGCTGAACCTGCAGGCTCGTTACGACCTTGAGATGGAGAAGGACAAGCTGGGAGGTCGGATAGAGAGCGAAGTCAGAGTTCTGGGAGCCCGTTCCCTCCAGTCCTCACGCCCCTAACGAACTAAGAATTCGTGCGGCGCGAGGCCAGAGACTTGGGTAGCGGTGCAAGCCGGCCGTGGTAAGTGTTAACGGCTTGGGCAAGGCGCGCTGGAGGAAGCGGCGGATGAACTCTAGAGCGGGTAGCGTGGCTCGGGCGACCGAGCGACTATGAGGAGCGAAGCAGCGCCCGATTGTCTTCGGAGCCTTGGCGGGAATCAACGTTCGATGCCAGGGTTGGCGCGCTCGACAAGGCGCCAAGGATCCTGTCACTCAGGAACTAAGCGAACATCTGCCGTAAACTTCCGGTAGTTCCGGAATTCCATGACGTTGAGCGATCGTATTGCGGGCTGGCGCTCGTGCATGGTCAGGTGCGCGGTCTGGGGAAGGAGGAACTGCTTCCCCTCAAGACCGGAAACGGTGACAGTGCTGAACACAATCGTCGCTTCCGAATAGGCAATCGGAAATGTGGCAGGCAGATCCAGGCTTTCTTGCGTGATTCTGAGAACTTGGGAGTTGGCTGCGTCCACCCAGACTTTTCCGCGATAAGCCACCCGCAGAGAGTGCGATTTCTTGAAAGAAAGCGTCCAGCCGGATCGTTCCTTCGAGACCTTGAATCCGATGATGATTGTGCGGCCATCCTGGAAGGGTTCTTCTCCCTCCTTCCAGAACTCTGCCTGCGACTCCGGCAGGAACAAGGTGCGCAGCAGGCTGCCGAATTCTCCGATGGACAGCGCGCCGCCGAGCGATTCCAGCGGGCGGCGGCTGGCCTTCTCGTTATGACGCACTTGGGAGTACTGCTCGTTCCTCTGGTTGTAGGAAAGCTCGGCTTCCCATACGTCCTGCGGTTGCCAGTTGGTGCCTGAAGGACTGCCGGTGTAGCGGCGGGTCTTTTGCGAACAGATGAAATCGGGAAGTGAGTCGGAGTACTGAAGAGCCTTGCTTCGGACGGCCTCGATCCAGCGTTGCCAATCTGTCGCTGGCACCTGGCTCTGGGCCGCCTGCAGAGGCTCGGTAATGGGCCTGAACATCAGCATCCAAAGCAGCGCCAGCTGCAACCTAACGCGCCTGAGGCACTGGGGAAACATATGGAAGAATCCCGGCGGGTTGACTGCCCCTATTGCGGACAGCGCTTCTACGTTTTCGTCGATGTGAGCGCGGGCAACCAGCGCGTGATCGAAGACTGCCAAATCTGTTGCCAGCCCATCGAGCTGAGGATCTCGATTGAGGACGGAGAGATTGAGGAGATCCTCGCGGATCCAGCAAACTGAAGGCCGGCTCAAGCCAGCGAAATATCTGGCTTGGCCTGGCTATTCTTTCGGATTGCACTTTTGCCAGAGCGCATGCCCGACGAAGAATGGGCCAAGCGACTGGATGAACTCGGAGGTTTGTTTGGTCTTGCGCATCGTTTGAACGATGTGCGACAGTGGATGCAAATCGCGGCCAATCAATCCAATGAGAAAATCGTTGTCGTTCAGATCCAACCCATGACAGGCGAGACGGATGTCGTGAGCCAGGTCGGCCTCGCCGTACGCGCGGCCAATGATGCCGTGTTCCCGAAGAATGGCTGCCTGCTCGGCCTGCGGGAGCTTCGAAAAAGCGCCGGACCGTCGCAAGGGATACCAGATCGCCCAAGGCCACGCCGGGTTGCAAGCGGTCAGCCGTGGTTTGTGAAGCAGCCAGTCTTGCAAGTCGCCTTCGAACCCGGAAGCATAAGTCCGTCCAAGCATCGCCAACTCAGACTTCTGCCGCAGCTGTCGAAAGGGCTCAGCACCGAGCAGATCTCTGAGTGTCGTCACGAAAAACGCGGGGTCCTGGTGCATCGCCAGAACGGCCACGCCCCTGGCATCGTTCAGGTCTCGGTAAAGAACGCCTTCAATGCCAGCCGCACGGAGCGCATGCGCCAGCACGTGAGCGTCGGCGCAGTCACCGAAGACCTGCAGCTGCATGTAAAGGCGTTGGTTCAGAGTCTGCTGGTTGGCGCCATGTTCTCGTACGTCGACTTCGATTTCGTTTGGATGATTCATTGCATTCTCCTAACCTAATCAGGGGCTCACGCCCTTGATATCCGAGATTGGGTAGCCACCATACCGATTTGTTGGCGGTGGTCGTGGGTGGTGGATCGCGACGAAAAGCCCACGGCCCCGCTGTGGCCTGCTGGGCCATGCTTGCTGTGAAAAAATTCGGTTGGGATATGAACCTGATCCCGTAGGGACGCGGTGCTCCGCGTCCGTATTGGATTTAGGGTCGCGGACGCGCAGCAGCGCGTCCCCACCCCTGAATTTTCTCACAGCTTCCGGATGGGCCCCGTCTTACCTCTCCACGACCAGTTTCCCCTGGATCATGTCCATGCCGCAGACAAAGGTGAACTCGCCTCCCTTCTCTGGCACCAACTCAACGGGAGTTTCTTGTTTGACGGCCAGCTTGGTGGTGATCTTCAGCTCGGGAAACACCACCTGCGCGGTGCAGTCGGAATCCTCCTCACGGTAGAACAGCAAGCGTAGCGGCTGGCCCAGCTTGGCCTTGATCCGGCCGGGGGAATACTCGCCGTTCACCTTCACCTTGATTTCCCTCGGCAGCGGCCCCGTTCCTTTTTGCCCTGGCTGCCGCGCGCAGCCAGAAAACAGGAGAGCCATGATCAGACCCACCAGCACCGCCTTCGCTCGAATTGTATGCGTCATGACGCTGTTCCAGAACGTTTGCACGATTTCCGCTACTTCTTCTGCCGGTCGATCCAGTCCTGAATCTGTGACAGATCGTCTTGCACCTTCTTCTGGCGCCGCGCAATGCTGAGGATGTAGGCGAAGAGCAGGACCCAGATCAACGAATAGGCAGCGAAAAGATAGCTCACAAAGCCTCCTGAAGCCGAGCCTGGCGCTGTAGTGACTCAAGATCTTCCTGCGCATGCTCGAGTTCGTAGCGCATTCGCCACAAGTAGACGAAAAGCAGCACCAGGGCGAGAAACGTGAAATACAGAACCATCCGCATCTCCGTGTTCAGCCCAGAGCCTTCACCGCCGGCGATCACAGGCGACGGGTGCTGAGTGCGGAACCAGCGGTTGGACATGTACACGATCGGCGCATCTACAGCTCCGAGAACTCCGAACACCGCCGACAAGCGCGCCCTCTGCTCGGGAGATTCTACTAACCGCCGTAGCATGAGGTAACCCAGGTAAATCAGCCAAAGAACGAATGCCGAGGTGAGGCGAGCATCCCAAGTCCACCAGATGCCCCAAACGGGTTTGGCCCACAGCGGTCCTGTAATCATGACGATGGTGGCGAACACCGAACCTACTTCCGCGGCAGCCAACGCTTTGGTGTCAAGCTCTCGGTCACGCTTGCTGAGAAACCGCACACTGTAGACGAAGACGAAGAAGATGCCCAGAAAGCTGACCCAGGCGGAGCTAACGTGAAAATAGAAGATGCGCTGCACTTCGCCCATGGTCGCTTCGGTCGGGGCAAACAGGAAGACGCCATAGAGCGAGAGCAGCATCGCGGCGCAGGTGGTCCAAGCAAGTGGTTTCATTCAATGAACTCCTCGAGTTCCACTCTACTCTTCCAGTACATACTCGAACAGGAGCAACGGCAACGTCACGAAGACGATGTTGAAGACTACCAGAAATTTCACCCAGAAGCCGAGCGCTTCGCCAGGGGGATCCGTGAAGATCGCAGAGGTGGATTCTACGGCACCAATCACGACGGGCAGCGCAATCGGCAACAGCAACACGGGCAGCATGACGTCATTCATGCGGGTATTCATGGACACCGCAGCGAGGATTGTTCCCACAGAGGCAAAGCCCAGCGTGCCGAGCAGCACGATGGCGCTCATCCATCCCAGTCGCGGGATGAGATCGAAGTTGAAGAAAACCGTAAAGCAGGCCAGCATCACAGCCTCAGCCAGAAGCATGAACAACAGGTTCGCCAGCATCTTGCCGAGGTAGATGGCGCCCCAACTGACTGGAGCGAGCTTCAGCGCCTGAAGTGAGTCGTTTTCTCTTTCACTGGCGAAAGCCCGGTTCATGCCCAGAATCCCCGCGAAAATGAAGGTCATCCACAGCAACCCCGGGCCGTAGCGCTCAGTTTCCAGGCTGTCCGGCTCGAACGCAAAGTGGAACATCAAAATCACCAGCAGTCCAAACATGAGCATGGACGTGAGCGAGTCCTTGGTGCGGTACTCGGTAAGAAGGTCTTTCCAGAATATCGCTCCGGTTTGCCTAAAGAACGTCACGCCGTCTCACTTTCAAGAACCGCTTGTAGCGCTCGCGCGCTTCGAGATCGGATGCCGCAAATTCCTCCACGATGCCGCCGCGATCAATCAGCGCCCAACGCCGGGCTGCGCTTAGCCCCTGCTCCAGGTCGTGCGTGGCCATGAGCAAGGTTCGTCCACCGGCAACGAAGTGTCGCAGCCATTCACCCAACAGCTCGGCGGCCTCCAAGTCGAGACCCGAGAAGGGCTCGTCGAGAAGCAGCACCTGAGGTTCGTGCAAGGTGGCGCGAGCGATGGACAGCCTCTGCTGCATTCCCCGCGAGAAACCTTCCACGCGGCGGTGAGCGCTCTCCTTGAGACCGACCCAGCTCAGAGCTGTCAGGATCCGGTCGGCTGCATTGCGCAATCCGTAGAGCTTCGCGAAGAACTGCAGGTTCTCGAACGCCGTGAGGCTTCGGTAGAGATAGCTGCCGTGGGCAACGAATCCGAGCTTTTCCCGGCCAGCCTCAGGATGTCTCAGGACGTCGATGCCACAAACTTCCACCCGTCCCGAGTTTGGCTTGATCAACCGGGCAACGACTCGCAGGAGCGTTGACTTGCCGGCTCCGTTCCGCCCCAGAAACACGAGGAACTCACCGGGTTGGACTACCAAGTCCACGCCTTGAAGGGCGCTCGTACGGCCGAACCACTTCTCCACTTTTTCGAGCCGAACCACTGGAAGATCAGCCACGCCAGCGCACCAGATGATCGCGAATGTTTTGGCCTTCGATCGGTCCTGCGGGGGTTCGGCAGGAAGGAATTGTCACAGGAACGCTCCAAGGCTGGCCGGCGGCTTTCTAAGGCTTGCTCATCCTCGCCGGGTCCGCGGTCTCGCCGGCTGCGCTTTGGCGGCAACCGTCTGCCGGGCTGCCGACTTCTGCCGAAGGCCAAACAGCAGAGCGGCCACGAGAATGATTCCGAAGCCCGACAGAAAGGCCACCTCGTTTTCCAGTACGCGGTTAGACAGACGCACGACCTTGGGCTGGTCATGGTCGTGGCCGTCTCCCGGCCCGTGTTCGCCTTCTTCAGAGACCACTGGCGCATCGCCAACCACTTTGAACTGCACCGTCGCGTTTCTCGCGCTTGGGATGAGCCGATACACCGCAGCCTGGGTCCGCGAATCCGAGCCATCAGGTTTAAGGCCTGCTCCAGAAACCTGCAAGGTGGAAGGGAGAATCAACACTTTGGCCGGGCCCGTCGGATAAAACAGACGGTGTTTGAAGTCGCGCTCGTTTGAAGGGTAATTCACTTTGTACGACACACGAATCTCGGTAACCCCAGGTTTCATGGGGTAGTTGATGCTATAGCCACCTTCAGCTCGTGGCGATGGCTCCTGAGGCAGCGGAATGCCGGCCAGGCCAACAACCGAAACCGACAGCTCGCTGAGCAAATCCCGTGCAGGCGTATCGAAAGAAAAAGTGCCACTCGGTCTGGCCAGCGTCTTCTTCGGCATCGAAGTGTTGTCCAGCAGATACTGCTGTTGGACATACAGCAGATTGCCGCTAGCTTGAGCGAGCATCAACGGGAGTGTGACTTGAGTGCCGTCCAGAGACTGTGTGGTTTCGTAAATCGTCAGGGTCACAGGTTGACTCAAGTCCTGGTCTGGCGTGACCGAGAGGTTGTAATTCGCGCCTTGGTAAATAGTTCTCAATAGCCAGTGTGGCGACGAAGCGTTTTCGGTAAGCACGAATCGAAACGACCCATCGGCTGCCGACAGAGCGTCTGCGTTCGTGTTCATGCCCGATCCAAGAGTTAGCAGTTCGACCTTCTGCTGTGCCACTGCCCGATCGGTCGTCCCATTCAGTACTCGTCCCTGAAGAGTGCGCTGTGCCCACGCCGTGGACGAGAAAGACCAGACTGCTTGAAGCATCACGGCAGCCATGATCATTCGAACCGAGCTGGGAGCTGTACCAAGCCGGCAAGCGCGTTCCGAGCCGTGCTGTCGGCAGCGGCTGGAATCAACGGCCGCACCTGGCCGAGTACCCACAAGGCGATGCCTGTTGTGCATGCCTTGAAACGGTCTAACGGATTGGAGGAAACGAAAAAGGTGGGCCGTTTTAGGTGGACTCATTCACTGGAGCTGGCGATTTGCAGGCTTTCGCCTGCCTACTTTCTCGGTTTCTTGCTTCCCTTGAGAACTGTCACGACTTGCGGCTCACCAGCCTTGTGCAACGTCTCTGGCCTGATTTGCTCGATCTCTCGCATCAACGCATACGCCTGCTGCTCGAAGTCGCTGCGCAGGTCCCGATAGTCCTCGTCAGACAACTTGCCCATCTTATACTCGAAGTCAAGGTCCTTGATGTTTTCGTAGACCGTTTCTTTCTTCCGAAGCAGGCGCTTCAGCGAAGTCTGAGACCCCTCAAAGTCTCCGAAAAAACCAGCGCTCCCAGCCATGAGTGGACGAAAGATCAGAAAAAGCGTTCCGGCGGTGAGCAATGTGCAGGCGATGACCAGGCCAGTCATGTTGTGCTCCTGGCGTCGAAACCAACTTGCAGCTTCTGCTGCTTTGGCCGACGACCGGATTCAGGCTCTCATCCGAGATCCTTCAGTTCCTTGTCGATCTGATCCCGATAAGCGTCAGGGATGGCTGGCGCGGACGCATTGACTGCCAATCGCGGTTTGCGCTGCGTCCAGGCTCTAATCAAGTAATAGACGAGCAGCAGACCAAAACTCAGCGCGGCGAAAGGGGTCAGCCACGCAGCCAAGTCGAATCCTTGGGCCGTCGGCGCAGCAAGGACGACCTTGCCATACTTCGCGACAAACGCTTTGACAATATCACTCTTGGTTTTGCCCTGCTTAAGAAGATCCTGAATTTCGGTACGTAAAGGTATCGCTGATCCGCAATTCACCATCCCACAGGCCGACAGCTGATGGTTGCACCCACACTGGCAAACAAAAGCCTCGGAGACATCTTTCACTTCGGGAGGGAAGACCTGAGCCTTCGATTCCAGAGACAGCGCGCAGGACACTGCCAATGTGGCCACTACGCTGAGCCAGCTCTTCAGATATTGTCGCTGCAGGCCGCAAAGCCGAAACCGAGATTCCAGTCTCTTCTGGAAGAACCGGAGGAACACGCGAATCCACCGGGCTGGTATCGATGATTTCATCTACAGTTCTCAGACACTCGCCATTTGAAGCAGGCGGGCTTTGGAGACGGCGGGAACCGTTTACCTGGCATCGCGGCCTGGAATCACGGTATGGGCTGATACTCGGCTTCCACTTTCGTCGATTCCTCGACCCGCGGCAGGGTTGGCGCCTTCTGCATCGCTTTCTCATGCCTGTCGGGAATCAGGCACACTAAGGTTCCGAGCATGAAAACCAGGCCGCCAATCCAAATCCAACTGACCAGCGGATTCACATAGACGTGCATGATCGCTTTTGAGTTGGAAGGCTCGAAACCCGCCAAGACAACGTAGAGGTCTTCTTTCAGTTTGGATCGCAAGGCCACTTCAGTCGTCGCTTCTTCTCGCGCCTTGTAAAGGCGGCGCTCCGGCAGCAGCGTGTCGATGAGCTTGCCATTCTGATGAACTCGCATGATCGCAACTGCCGACGCGTAGTTGGGATTGTCGTTGTTCTTCACCTGCTCGAGGGTCAGCGAGTAGCTGGCGATCCCAACGGAGTCACCCGGGCTCATTTCTTTCTGCACGTCCTGGTTGAACCCAGCTCCGGCGAAGCCTACAAAAAGAAAGACCATTCCCATGTGGACGATGTAGCCGCCGTAACGCCGCGTGTTTCGGAAGGTGAGTATCCACAGCGCTTCGAGGTAACTCTCACCCTGCCTGCGCCGCGCACTGGCGCCGCGGTGGAACTCGGCAATGATGGTTGCCATCACGAACACGCAAAGAACCAGGCAAACCATCGAGTAGAAGTGCCGCATGCCGAAAGCGAAGAACAGTGCGCCCGTCAGCAGCGCTGCGAGGGTTGGCAGAGTGAAATTCCGCTTCAAGCTCTGCATTGACGTCTTCCGCCAAGCCAGCAGGGGACCAACGCCCGTCAGGAAAAGGAGGAAAAGCCCAATAGGAATATTGACCTTGTTGAAAAAGGGGGCACTCACGGTACGCTTTTCGTTCTGGAGGTACTCGGTAATGATGGGAAAGATCGTTCCCCAGAGTACGGCAAACATCGAAGCCAGCAGGACCAGATTGTTGAAAAGGAAACTGCTCTCGCGCGAGAGCACGGAGTCCAGGCGGTTCTCGCTCTTCAGGGAGTCCAGGCGCGTGACCAGCAGGTAGGCCGAAAAGGCGATCATCAGAAACAGAAAGCTGGAGAAGTACGGTCCGATAGGTGACTGTGCAAACGAGTGTACCGAAGAGACGATGCCGCTGCGGGTCAGAAACGTTCCAAAGATGCAAAGCAGGAAGGTGGAAAGAATCAGCACCATGTTCCAGACCTTCATCATGCCTTTACGCTCTTGCATGATGACCGAATGCAGAAACGCGGTCGCCGACAGCCACGGCATGAGAGAGGCATTCTCAACGGGGTCCCAACCCCAGTAGCCCCCCCAACCGAGCACGACGTAAGCCCACTTGGCACCGAGCAGGATACCGATACCCTGAAAGAGCCAAGGGACCATCATCCAGCGGCGAGTCACCCGGATCCATTCCTCGTCGAGGTCGCGCGTGATCAGCGCCGCAACAGCGAACGCGAACGGAATGGTGAAACCGACGTAGCCGGTGTAAAGAATCGGCGGGTGAATCACCATGGCCCAGTATTGAAGAAGCGCGCTCAGTCCGTTGCCGTCCATCGGTGTGAACGGCGTAGCAGCCTGGCTGCCGGGTCGAACGACCCCGATCATATCGAATGGGTTGGCGACGAAGTTGTTTACCAAGAGAAAGAAGGTCGTCACCATCGAGATTGTCCCGACGACGTACGGCATCAGGTTGCGATTCTTCTTCAGATTCAGCACGACTGTGGTGAACGAAAACAGGCAGAGAATCCAACACCAGAAGAGAAGCGAACCTTCCTGTCCGCCCCAGAGAGCGCCAAACTTGTAGAACCAGGGCATGGCGCGGTTGCTGTTTGAGGCCACATACTGCAGGTTGAAGTTGTCGTTTAACAGTTGGTACCAGAGACTGAAGACAGTTAGGGTTACGAGTGCAGAAACGGCCAGAACGGCCCGCTCGGCTGTCTCCACAAGCCGGCGATTCCCCAGCTTCCCGCCAAGAAACGAGCCTGCCACGGCGTAGCATGACAGACAGAACGCAAACAACATGCAGAACTGACCGAAGTCACTGAGCAGGGCTAACATAAGCAGTCCTTAGGAGGCATGGAGAAACAAGATGGCACAATTAAATTTGCGCAGTTTGCACGTTAGCTTGTGTCGACGCCGAATTTCTTGATGTGATCGTGTAGTTCCATTCTCCGTGAAAATCGGCGGGCTTCA
>Ga0194132_10011851_pt1 | contig 11059 bp, 5 predicted proteins | sample TA2KigOf80mmetaG_FD_148612 | JGI IMG/M metagenome (GOLD analysis project Ga0194132, IMG submission 148612) | Freshwater microbial communities from Lake Tanganyika, Tanzania - TA2015054 Kigoma Offshore 80m | ecosystem: Environmental > Aquatic > Freshwater > Lake | place: Tanzania: Lake Tanganyika... | reverse complement strand
AGACGGTTGCTTTCGCTTCGAGGGGACCGAAAGAGACTCGAAATCAGCAAATCGTTGCACGAACTTCACTTACGCCAATTCGAAAACAGAGAATTGTTTCGAAGAGGGTTGTGCACGGGGAGGGCTTTGGATCCTGGTTGCTCACTCTTTTTCCGCTTCCACTTTCTTCATTCCCTCTTCCAGTTTCTTGATGTCCTCTGGCGAAAGCTGCGGACGGTCTACCTTCAGCGTCAGCTTGTTCAGCTTGCCGCGGAAGGGATACGGGCACTGATAGTCCTGGTCATCCACCGGAGTCCCGGTATCGGAGCCGATGTCGAACGCTTCGTCCCACTGCAGGATCAGCGGCAACGTGTGCTCCATTTTCTGAGTGGCCACCACTTTTCCATCGACCTTGAGCGTCCCCGTTGCACCGCGGCCGATGCCGCTCATGTTATTGAACGCCAGCGTACCGGGACCCAGGCCTTCGTATCGGAAATCAAACTCCAAGATGTGCTTCCCGGGTGTCAGCGCTTCCGGGCTTTCCCAGCGCACCCGCTTCAGGTCCACCAGGTTCCACGTATAAACCGGCTTTCCCTTGGCGACATAGAAGCCCCACCCGGCGAATCGACCTCCCGAGGTGACCAGCATTCCATCCGCACCCTCGGCCGGTACGTCAACGTCCGCCGTGATCGTGTACGAACAATTCAACAGCAGCGGCGAATCTCCCTGCGGCAGGCCGGTCATCGGCGTTGTGTAAACAAACTCGTTCCGACCGGCGGTGATATTCGGCCGGGGCGCCACCAAACGCGACGCCACCGACGCATCCAACGGCAGCACCTGATATTTGCGGGCTTCCTGCACAAATAGTTCCTGCAGTTCCTTGAGCTTTTCCGGATTCTTGGCCGCCACGTCCTCCGACTGCGTCCAGTCCTTCGACAGATCGTAAAGCTCCCACGTCATGCCGCCGAAGGGATCGGCAATGCCGCTTCCGCCGACCACCCAGGGAGGCCGGATTACCTTGGTACAGGCGATCCAACCTTCGTGATACAGGGCATGGTCGCCAAACATCTCGAAGTATTGCGTCTTGTGCTGCGAGGGGGCGGCGGCGTTGGCTTTGTCAAACGTATAGGCAAAGCTGGTTCCTTCAATCGGCGCCTGCTGGATGCCGTCCACATATTCCGGCGGGCTGATGCCGCACACCTGCAGCAAGGTAGGCGCCACATCGATCATGTGGTGGAACTGATGGCGAATCCCCCCGGCGTCCTTGATATGCCCTGGCCAGGAGACGCACATGCCTTGTCGCGTGCCCCCAAAGTGAGAAGCAATTTGCTTGGTCCAACTGAAAGGCGTGCAGAAGGCCCAGGTCCAGGGGACCGCCATGTGGTTGTAGGTGCGGTCCGATCCCCACACGTCGTAGAAGCGCTGCAACTGTACTTCCACCGGCACTTCAACGCCGTTGACCGCCGCCACTCTATTGGGCGTTCCGACCAGCGTCCCTTCAGCGCTACTGCCGTTGTCTCCACTGATATAGATGACCAGCGTATTGTCCAGTTTGCCCATGTCTTCGACCGCCTGGATGACGCGGCCGATTTCATGATCGGTGTAGGCCAGGTACGCGGCATACACTTCCACCTGCCGGATGAACAGCTTCTTCTCGTCGGGCGTGCATTGATCCCAATCTTTCAGCAATTCTTTGGGCCACGGCGTGAGCTTTGCATCCTGCGGGATCACGCCTAGTTTCTTCTGGTTGGCGAAGATCGTTTCCCGCAGCTTGTTCCACCCCTCGTCGAACAAGTGCATATCGCTGATTTTCTTGATCCACTGCGGCGTGGCATGATGCGGCATATGCGTGCCGCCGGGGACGTAATAGCAGAAGAACGGCTTGCTCGGATCGATTTGATTGATTTGATTGAGCCAGCCGACGGCATCGTCAGCCTGCGCCGTCGTCAGGTTCCAACCCGGGTTACCCACATACGGATAGATCTGCGTGGTATTGCGGAACAGGTTGGGCTGCCACTGGCTCGTGGCTGCTCCCACGAAGCCGTAGAAGTACTGAAAACCCAGGCCAATGGGCCATTGGTCGAATGGCCCGAGCTGGCTGGCCGTGAACGTGGGCGTGTTGTGGTTCTTGCCGAACCAACTAGTGGCAAACCCGTTGTCCCGCAGAACGCGGCCCACCGTGGCCTTGTCCTTCTGGATGACGCTGTTGTAACCCGGGAATCCCGTGGACACTTCGGAGATGACGCCAAATCCGGCCGAATGATGGTTGCGCCCGGTGATCAGCGCCGCCCGGGTTGGCGAACAGAGAGCCGTGGAAGAGAACTGCGTGTAGCGCAGTCCGCTCTTGGCGATGCGGTCGAGCGACGGCGTGGGGATGACGCCGCCAAACGTGCTGGGCGCGCCAAAGCCTACGTCGTCGGTCATGATCAACAGAATATTCGGCGCCTGCTTAGGGGGAGCGATGCGCGGCGCCCACCAGGCTTTCGATTGCAGGGCGTTGTCCTTGATCACACCGCCGAACTGGGGATCGGGGGCCGGCAATTGCCTGCCGCTGATGGTCGTAGTGGCCGACGGCGAGCCCAGTTCGCCTGTGACTTGGATCGGCGGGCTCTTTGTTGTGGTTGTTGGCGCATCCGGGGTGCTTTGGGCGTCCGAATTCGTGGGTTCAGCCACCGCCTTCACCCCAGGCTTCGGCTTGGCAGTGTCACAGGCTGTAAAACATCCCAAGCCTCCGGCCAAGCTGATGGCCGCCAGCAGATTAAAACGGTTGCGACAGAGCATGTTCAGTTGACCTCATTACAATTGCGCGTTCAGACATATCACAAATCGTTAACAACAGATTAAACCTTCAATTGCCTTGCTGATCTTGCGGCTCTTGCAGACGAATGAGCGTCATCTGCCGCGATTGTCCATCCGCCGTTTGCATCAGCATGGGTGTAACCTCCTTCGTGAGATTCCCCAGGCCAACTTCGTACACAGGCGCTTTGTCGTTGCCGATTGTCCAGGCAGTCCGTTGCGACTTCAAATCAACTGATCCAGAAATGCCCTCCGCCTGGTTTGTTCGCTTGTTGTGATAGTTGCCCCGAATGATCCCTTGCCGATCGACTGCCAATTGGAAGACATCGTCGGAGCTGACGGCGCCCGGTTCCACCACCGCGAATACACCCAGCGGCAGCCAGCGCGTATCAGCGGGTGGCTGGGCCTGCCCGGCAGCGGCGATGGTGCTGGACTGCTGCGCATATTGCTGCGGCGTGCCGACATTTTCGCCATTGATATAAACGGAGGTGGGCTGGGCCACGACGTTGCCGCCATAATCGTATGGTACCGGTTGCGCCGGAAGTCCCATTCCCGTCGCCAGGGCGCCATAGTTTGGACAGGTATAAAGCGACGGTTGAATGAGGTTGGTCGGCTGCCAGGCGCCTGCCGCGCCGGCGAATGCCACAGCGTCATAATGCGGGTACCCAATCGCGGCGCGGCGGAACGCGGCCTGATGAGCGTCGAGCGCCTGCGCACCTGCGTAATGGGTACCCGGACGCCCGCTGGTGCCAGCGTCAACACCCGGCCGGCGGCCAGTCCCACTGACTGGCGCACCGATGCCGCCGAAACCAGCACGCGGCTGAGGCTTTGTGTTGGGAGCCGACGGGTCACCCATTCCGCGAACTTGTCCGCGAATTCCAGCGGTGCTCGGATGTGCATCCATGCTGGAAGGTCGGCTGAAGCCTCCGTGACTAAATGACCCCTTTTCCGCTCCCCCGGCCCCGCCCGAAGATAGTCTACCGCCAAATCCGCCCCCTACGGGCTGACCACTCTCTCCGTGAGGACCGCCCTCTCCTTGCTGGCCGCTCGCTCCGTGCTGGCCGCTCGCTCCGTGCTGGCCGCTCGCTCCGTGCTGGCCGCTCGCTCCGTGCGGACCGCCCCCTCCGAATCCGGAGCCGCCGCGATTACCGCCGCCGCGTGTCCCATCCGCTGAACGTTGCGCGCTAGCGTCCGTCGCGACCAAAATAAGTGAAACAGCAAATAGAAACGCGATGTACAACCTGGAGTGCATAACCATTGCTCCGCTATGGGTTAGTTGAAATCCTGCCCGCTGAAGACGCGACGCGCTATTTCTCCGGTTTGACGCGGAAAACCTTGACAGGAGGCAAATCGGGAATCTCGACATCATCCAGCGTCCGCTCGGCGGACTGCCACGTGATCGTATCGTTGTTGATGCGGCGCAGCACGTTCGTTTCCTTCAACGTCTTACCGTTGGCCAGCGTTCCGACCACGTGCAGCACCCAATGGTCACCGTCACGCTGCCAGTCGGCTTCGCCGATACCGCCATTGGCCTCAAATGTCCAAGAATGAAGAGTACCGGTTGCCGGATCGACACCGATGACCTGATCCCCACTTAAAGCCAGCGATTTCTCTTGGCGTGTGAACGTGGCAAGAAGGAACTTCTTGTTGGGAGCCCAGCCATATTTAGTCATGATCTCGGCGCCCTGCTTGTCCTGGGACTTCCATTGGCCAATCAACCAGCTTAGATCTTCCACAGAGTCGCCAACTTTGGAGTCTTCACGAAACTGCGCGATGCGCCACTGTCCATTCTCTCGCACCAGCGAAGCGGAGAATCTTGCGCGTTGAGCGGCATCCGCTGGCCCTCGGCGAACGGAAGCGATTCCCTCGGAAACAGCCAAGTCGCTGGAAAGAAAGCGGATCGACTCGACATTGATTTCGGCCTTGGCTTCGGGCGCCGTTCTGAAGAGCATCGTGAAACGTGATTCGAGCGCCGGTCGCCCTTGAATCTTGACTCGCGCGTCATTCTGAAACTCGCCTTCGGCAGTCCAATGCGCCGCGATCGCCTTGGCGTTTCCGGAACTGAACGCCTTGGCCAAAGATTCCAATACTGCGCCGATCACAGAACGATCTTCCGCCCGGTCGGCTGCCGCGACCGTGGCGGCAAAGCTCAGCACAACAAACACCCCTACCGATCGACTCAGGAACATTCTCAACATGATCAATCAGACCTCCAAATCAAAAGCACGTCTAAGAAACAACCCGCTGGATCCAACAATAGGGCACATGGTTGTACGTCAATGCAAGCCAGCGCATGCTACGGAACCGGCAGCGCGATATGGATTATATGGCCTCACGCTGTCGGCCGCCACAAGAGGCAGGAATAGAAGAATACATTTTTTCCGGGATCGATGTGCCCATCTCCTGTAAAATCCCCGAAAGCCGTCCCCGTTCTTCCCACCACGGCCGGCGGCGCATTGCTGCGCGTAAAGTAGCTCCGCCTATGAACGAAACGACCCTGTCACCGCAGAGAACCAGCGCCGCAGACGCCCCCGACCGGCTTTCCGGACCGGAGCCGCTTGCCTGGAACGGGTACAGTCCCTCCAGTTGCAGCTACGCCAAGATCTTCGGATGCAATTTTGGCTTGTCCGTCGGGCCGATGAGCCGGTGGTTCAGGCCCTGGTAGCGGAAGCTGAACGTGAAGGGGTCGAGTCCGGCCAGATGCAGGATGGTAGCCTGCAGATCGTGAACGTGCATCCTGTCTTCGGTGGCGAAGTAGCCGAGGTCGTCGGTGGCGCCGTAGGCCGTCCCCGGCTTGGCGCCCCCGCCGGCCATCCAGAGCGTAAACGCGTGCGGGTGGTGGTCGCGGCCCAGCAGCTTGGAGCCGTTTCGCTTCTCGTTCATCGGCGTGCGGCCGAACTCGCCACTCCAGACCACCAACGTGCTCTCCAGTAGGCCGCGCTGTTTGAGGTCTTTGATCAGCGCCGCAATCGGCTGGTCGGTCTGCTGGCACTTCTTCGGCAGCGCTGACATCAAGTCCGTCACCTTGCTTTCGCCGTGCATGTCCCAGCCCCAGTCGAAAAGCTGCACGAAACGGACTCCCTGCTCCACCAACCGCCGGGCCAGCAGGCAGTTGTTGGCAAACGAGGTCTTGCCGGGCTCGGAGCCATAGAGCGCGTGCGTCTTCGCGTCCTCCTTGGATATGTCCATTACCTCGGGAACGGAAACTTGCATCCGGAAGGCCATTTCATACTGCGCGATCCGGGTGACCGTCTCCGGATCGCCAAACGCGGCCAGTTGCATTTCATTCAGATCGCGCAGCGCGTCGAGCGTGCGGCGCCGCATCGCCCGGTCCATGCCGGGCGGATTGCTGACATAGAGGACCGGGTCGCCGGTGGTGCGGCACTGCACACCCTGGTAGACGCTCGGCAAGAAGCCGCTTCCCCAGACACTCTTGCCGGCGTCGGGCGTCTTGTCTCCGGAAACCAGCACGACAAAGCCCGGCAGATCCTGGTTCTCGCTCCCCAGGCCGTATGTTACCCAGGAGCCAATGGAGGCTTTGCCGAACTGAGCAGAGCCGGTGTGCAGCAGCAACTGTCCCGGCGCGTGGTTGAACTGATCCGTGTACATCGACCGGATGATGCACAGATCGTCCGCCACGGTCGCCAAGTGCGGGAGCTGGTTCGACATCCACTGGCCGCTTTCCCCGTGTTGGGAAAACTTGTGCGGCGTGCCGAGCAATTGCGGATGGCCCTTGATAAACGCAAACCGCTCTCCCTTGAGGTATTCGTCGGGGCAGTCCTTGTCGTTCAGTTCGTTCAGTTTCGGCTTGTAATCAAAAAGATCCTGCTGCGGCGGGGCGCCGGCCATGTGCAGGTAGATGATGTTCCTGGCCCTGACCGTGTGATGCGGCGGACGGGGCAACAGTGGGCTTGGGACGTCGTCCGCGGAACCTGATACAGCTGCCTGACCCTGCGATTGGGCCAGCAGCGTGGAGAGTGCCAGCGCGCCGACCCCCCCCACACTCTGGTGCAGGAAGTGACGCCGGGTAATGAATTGTAGGCGTTGGCAGGTTAAGTGCATCCTTCAACCCTCGCTTACACAGTAAGGCCCGCATGTTGAATCCAGAATGACGAAACATACAGTAACATTGCGTTTCGAAATTTGGTTGCGTCATTCATTCGTCATTCGGGATTCGACATTCGTCCTTTTTCCTGGTACCAGGAGGGACGGCCCTCGACCACCGTTACATTTTCGTCAGTGTCTCATCCAGGTTCAAAAGGACATTGCTCACCACCGTCCAGGCCGCGAGCTGGGCTGGATTGAAATTCGTTGGCGGGTTGCCCGATCCTGCGGCCACCTGGCGGGCGGCGGCCGGGTCCGCTTCAAAATGTTTCAATTCATTTTCATACAGAGCCATCAGCCGGGTCCATTCGGCCGCCGTGGGAGGGCGAACCAAACAGCGGCGGAAGGCATAGTTCATTCGCTGCTTAGGGCTCACTCCGCCGTGCTCCATGGTCAGCCGCGCCAACGACTGCGCCGCTTCCACAAAAACAGGATCATTGAGCGTCACGAGCGCTGCCAGCGGCGTGTTGGTCCGGATGCGGCGCACCGTGCAGACTTCACGGCTGGTGGCGTCAAAGGCCATCATCGACGGATAGGGACTGGTGCGCCGCCAGAACGTGTAGAGCCCGCGGCGATATCGGTCCTCTCCCTTGCTGGTTATCCAGTTGTCACCGCTGTAGACCACTTGCCACACGCCGTCCGGCTGCGGGGGCATCACGCTGGGGCCGTGCAATTTCTCGCTGAGCAAACCGGAAGAAGAGAGCGCCTGATCGCGCACGGTCTCTGCCTCCAGCCGAAAACGGGGACCGCGCGCCAGCAATTGGTTCTCGGGGTCGCGGGCTGCCAACTCGGGCGACACGCGCGAGGACTGCCGATAGGTAGCCGATAGCACCAGCTTGCGGAGGAATGGTTTCATCGAATAACCCTGGTCCATGAAGTCCACGGCCAGGTAATCGAGCAATTCCGGATGGGTGGGCGGCGTCCCCTGCGTGCCAAAGTCCTCGCTTGTCTGCACCAGTCCCCTCCCGAAAAGCTTTTCCCAGAATCGGTTGACTGCCACGCGGGCGGTCAGCGGGTTGTCGCGGCTGACGAGCCACTGCGCCATACCCAGGCGGTTGGCCGGCGCGCTGGCCGGAAGCGGGGGAAACGCCTCGGGAACGCCCGGCTGCACTTCGGCACCCTGACTGAGAAAATTGCCGCGGAGCAGAATGTGCGTCTTGCGGCGTTTGACTGCCGGCAGTTCACGCAGAATGGGAGTGCTGACCGCGGCGGTCAGCAGTTTGGCCTTCTGTTGGGTGAGTGCCGCGATCTCCTGGCGGACGCCGACCAATTCCGGCGCTACCTGGCGGTAGAACCGCCCGAGTTCGCGCTGTTGTCGCTTGCTCCGCTGATCCTCGGGCGTTTTCAGAATGGCGACCAGTTCGTCGGGAAGTCCAAAGCGGATCAGGCGGAAGATCAGTCCGGCGTTGGCGCCGTTATTGCTGATCTTGATCAGCAGGCGGCTTACGCCCGCGGGCACATTCATGGCAACTCGTTCCTGGTCCACAGCCGCGCCACGGCTGACTTTGTGATCCAGCACCAGCTCCCCGTCGTGCCAGACCTTGATCCCGTCGTCGCTTCCCAGCCCCAATTCAATCCGCGTCGGGGCGGAAGCCTCGATCGTTCTGGTCACGTAATAGGCGGCAGTCTTGTCTCCCAATACGTTCAGTACTCCATCCTTCCATTGCGGCCTGGGTTCCCACTTCAGGTTGTCCAACACCCTGGTCAGATCGGACTCCGTTTCCGGCGCAAATGGTTTCTCGTGGGCCGTGTCAAAGCTCTCCGCCACAAACGGGCCGATGGCCTGCCACGCCCCCAATGTGACCGTGGCCGCTTCATTCGTACCAGCCAATTCGCGCTCCCATTTCCGCTGGCCCGCGAGCAATTCAACCGTGGACTGCCCCAGCTTCTGCTGCAGCGTGAGCAACCTGGCATCGAGCTTGGCCACCTCGGGGGCAACATGCGCCGTGGGCGCGGCCATCGTCGGCCGCTCGTCGTCCTTGTCGCTGTCCTCCGTTTGATTCAGAAAAGCGTAGAACTGGTAGTAATCGCGCTGGGTGATCGGGTCGTACTTGTGGCTGTGGCATTGCGCGCAGCCCATGGTCACACCCATCCAGACCTGGGCCGTGGTGTTGGTGCGGTCCACCACCGCCGCCGTCCGCCATTCTTCGTCGTCGGTTCCCCCTTCGGTATTGGTCATCGTGTTGCGATGGAACGCGGTGGCGATGATCTGATCGTACGTCGGACTGGGCAACAGGTCGCCCGCCAGTTGCTCGATGGTGAACTGGTCGTATGGCAGATCCCGATTGAAGGCGTCGATCACCCAATCACGATAACGCCAGATCGTGCGCTTGTTGTCCTTTTCGTAACCCTGGGTATCAGCGTAGCGGGACAGGTCGAGCCACATCCGGGCCCAGCGTTCGCCGTAGTGGGGTGAAGCGAGCAGGCCATCCACCAGGCGCTCGTAGGCATCGGGACGCGGATCGTTGACGAAGGCGTCCGCTTGTTCCGGCGTCGGGCCGATGCCGATGAGATCCAGATAGACGCGCCGCACGAGCAGGTACTTGTCCACTTCGGCAGAAGGAGCCAGGCCCTCGCGCTCCAGGCGCGCCAGCACGAACCGATCGAGTGGATCGCGCGGCCAATCCTTCTGCTTGACTTCGGGCAACTCGGGACGCACCGGTTTGACGAACGCCCAATGTTTTGGCGCGGCAGGCTCCGCCGCGGAATCCGGCCAGGCGGCGCCTTCCGCGATCCAGCGCGTCAACAGCGAAACCTGCTGATCCGACAACGGCTTCCCCTTGCCTGCCGGAGGCATGATTTCATCCTCGCCGCCGCGCACGAGTTTCAGCAGCAGACTCTTTTGGGGTTGACCCGGCACCAATGCCGGTTCCCCCGAATCGCCTCCCTTCAGGACGCTGGCCCGGCGGTCCCAGCGAAGTCCACCTTCGTGCATCTTGGCCGCATGACATTCATAGCAGTGCTGGCTAAGGATCGGCTGAATGTCGCGGACGAAATCGACGGCTGCGGCAGCCGTCTGTGGAATCTGGCTGCCAGCGTCGGCAACCGGTTCGGCCCGGACGCTCGTTACGGCCAAAAAAAGTCCCCCGGCCAGATGGATGGGCAGAACCAGACGGAGAGAGCTGATCATGGCACGCAGCCCTCGCGGGAGGGGTGGGTCGGACGGGCATTCCTGGCGGGAACCCCAAACCCCAGGTCAGGGAGGCTTCCTTGATATATAACGTGCGGCCCTGAATTTCGCAATCAACGGCGGGCGGCCTGTCACCGTGCCTGGCTGACCGACTAGCCATTATGGTCCGCTGAGTCTAGCCAATCTGGCGGCCTGCCCTGGCTCGATCGCCATCCCCGTTGTCACGGGACAACCAGGGGGACAGTCCCCTATTTGCCGGGGACACGAATTGGTGGTTCCCAATGGCGCTGGGCGAAAATGGGGGCCGTTCCCCCGCCTCTTCCATTTCAGTCAGCCAACTCGGCGCAACGACTCTTCCATCTTGGAGAGTTTGCGCCGGCGCTTTGCTGGCGCTGCGCGCGCGAGGGCTGCGCGCGGAATTTTTTCTGAACGTTGCGGCGCTTGATCTTGCGCCGCGTCATCGCCAGCGCGCCAGCACTTCGGCACGCTCCGTGCTTTAAAGATCGTGCGAAATGAGATAGCACGAGCGCCGCAACAAGCCGCCGGCGCTTCGTGCGACTGCTCTGATCGCAGTCACTTTTCTTCGGCGGCGGAGACGTGAGTCATGTTGGATTCCGAACGAAGCCATACCCGGCATAAGCCCCTCAGCGGTCCCACGTTGGAACCGCGACAAATCGGTGCGCGGCAGGTGGCGAAAAGCGATGCTCCAGCCTGCCTGGTGGCAGGACTGAGCGAAGAGCGCCGAGCGCTCTTGATTTCCGCGGCCGCCAGCGTCGGCTGGGATGCCGCGGGGAGCGATGACGTGCCCGGCGTACAGCGAGAGACGCTGCTTCAGCCGCGACAGATGGTGGTCGTGGACCTGGAAGCTACCGGAGGCATGGCGCCCGAACCGCTCAAAAAGCTCTGCGAGCGGCTGGCGCGGCAGAAGGATTTGCTGCTGGTGCTGTGCGGCAATGCCAGCAACGCCATGGAAGAGATTTGGGCGCGCCAGCTAGGGGCGTGGCTCTATCTGCCAGGCGTGGTGGACGACAGCGATCTGTCGAGCCTGTT
>Ga0194132_10011849_pt1 | contig 11061 bp, 7 predicted proteins | sample TA2KigOf80mmetaG_FD_148612 | JGI IMG/M metagenome (GOLD analysis project Ga0194132, IMG submission 148612) | Freshwater microbial communities from Lake Tanganyika, Tanzania - TA2015054 Kigoma Offshore 80m | ecosystem: Environmental > Aquatic > Freshwater > Lake | place: Tanzania: Lake Tanganyika... | reverse complement strand
ATCCCGGCTCCGCCGGAATTGATCGAGCATGCAACTGAGCTGATTCGGCGTTTTCCTGAATGTTTTTGGTTTCGCCACCCGGCCGCCAAACTCCAACACCTATCAGACATTCGCCTCGTCATCGAACATCTGAGGGAGTATGGCGGCTGGCAGGCTTGGCGATCTGCCCAGGAACTGCACCTATGCCTCTCACCAATCTATAAAAAGAACTTAAAATAGCCTGGATCGAAATGAGTGACACGGCGGAAGCAAGAATGACCGAGCTGGCGGACACCCAGCCAACCCTGCCCATCGGCGTGGCGTTCGTGGATGAGTCAGGCCGCCCGGGCTGGATCGGAAGCAATCCCACCCTCAAGATTCATGCCCCGTCCATCCGCGGCTGCTGGCCCACGGTCCACTGAGAAGTGCATAGATGTAGACGACGGCTTCTCTGCGCAACACCTTGTGGCCTTCCTCGTCGGTGAAGCAGACGAGGCCCGAAATCACCAATTCGCGTTTGCCATCACCATCAAGGTCAACGAACTCGACTTTCAGCATCTCGTTTTCGCAATAGCTGCCATCGTTGTTCCTAGCGAGGGAGGAAGGTTTTGAGTTATTCCTCGAATTTTTTCTGCATTTCTGCACTCTAATTACCCATGTTCACCCACAATCCATCCGTGCCCAGCAATCCGAAGCACCACCCAATCCTGAAAAGAGGAATGACAAGCGCGGATAGCGCGGATTACGCAGATGTTAAGAAGCTTATGGCTGGAGGCCCGTTCACCCAGTGGGTGAAACCACATGGATCGGCAATCTCTTCATTATCCGCGTCATCCGCGGTCTTCACTTCTGAATTTGGGACAATGACGCCCTGCCCACTTCGGCTATCCGCAAGAGTCGCTCGACCCCTCGCAGGAATGGTCTTCGGAGCCCTAGCCATGGGTCTTGTTCTCCTTGGGCCAACAGCGCACTCCGAGGATACCAAGGCGCCAAAACGATTTATCGCGGCGGACTACTCCACACGCCGTCTGGGTGCCGTGTCCATGGATGGCAAACTCGAGTGGGAACTGCCGATCCGGGACATCCATGACCTGTGGATCCTCCCCAACGGCAACCTGCTGCTTCAAACCAACTGGACACGGGTGCTGGAGCTCAGCCCTGATCGCAAACTCGTCTGGTCATATGACTCCGCAACCATGAATGGGAACTCAGGGCAGAAGGTGGAGGTGCACGCCTTCCAACGACTTGAGAACGGCCTGACCATGATCGCGGAAAGTGGTCCAGGACGAATCATCGAAGTCGATCGGGAAGGCCGCATTCAACACCAGATCCAACTCAAGAGAGCCAAACCCGATGCACATCGCGACACACGTCTGGCGCGCAAACTGAAAAACGGAAACTACCTCGTGGCGCAGGAGGGAGAAGGAATGGTTCGCGAATATGATCCAAAAGGATCTGTGGTCTGGGAATACGATGTGAAATCTCAGGTCTATGCGGCCGTTCGGCTCGACAATGGAAACACCCTGATCGGTGCCGGTGGAGGAAGTCGCGTGCTGGAAGTATCCAAACAGGGTCAGGTCGTGTGGAGCGTTGAGAAACAAGACATACCCGGTGTGACCCTCGCCTGGGTCACCCATGTCGACCGACTTCCAAACGGGAACACCACCATCGTGAATTGCCACGCCGGTCCCGAAAACCCGCAGTTCCTTGAGATCACCCCGCAAAAGAAAGCGGTCTGGGCCTTCAAAGACTTCAAGAACTTCGGCAACTCGACGCCCGTGGTGAAAATCCTTCCTTAGCGATGTCCATTGCCCGTTCAGGCCCCTCAATGCTCCTCGGAAGAATGTCATTTCGTTCCTGGGTGCACCTGATGGTCCTGGTCTCAACATGGACCGCGGGCATGTGGAGCTTGTCGTCGATGGCTGGCACCGAGGTCGATACCCGGTCCGCGACGTCCAACTGGTGGGCGTTTAAACCCGTGACCCGCCCCGTTCCACCCAGCGGATCTCTCCATCCCATCGATGCATTCATCGCGGCCAGGCTCAGGGAGAAAAAGCTCCAGCCCAATCCACCCGCGAGCCCCAGAGAAAAAGTACGCCGCCTCTTCTTCAATCTAACGGGACTGCCTCCCTCCTACGAAGAAGTCGAAGCCTTCGAAAAGAACCCTTCACCGGAGGCATGGAGGGCATTGATTGATCAACTGCTGGCGAGCCCCCAGTACGGAGTTCGATGGGCACGCCACTGGCTCGATGTCACCCGTTTCGCCCAAAGCACGGGCTATGAACGTGACGCTGAGAAGCTCTTCGCCTGGCGCTACCGAGACTATGTCGTGGACAGTCTGAACACCGACAAGCCCTACGATCGATTCGTTCGCGAACAGCTGGCAGGGGATGAAATGATCGAGAGGAAAATGGCGCAGTCGGGAGCCAACGCGGTTTCAGACCAGGAACGCAGAGCGGCACTGACCGCAACAGCCTTCTATCGCCTGGGTGTTTATGATGACGAGCCGGACGACAAGCTGCTGGCTGAGTATGAGGAGTTGGACGATGTGATGAACACGATTGGAGCCAGCTTCCTGGGACTCACTCTGGGCTGCGCTCGATGTCACGAGCATAAGTTCGATCCCATCTCGCAGGCCGATTACTATTCGATGCTGGCATTCCTGCGAGGCGTCCGCTTGTCGGAAGCCCCGAAACAGCAACTTGAATCCTCCATCCTGCTTCCGCTGGCGCGGCCGGAGGAAATTGAGACCTTCAAGCGTCGACAGCAGGAACGTATCGCTGAACTGCAGGCCCAGTTGGGTGACAACCCCACCGCCGAAGCCAAAAAGCAGGCCGAAGAGGAGCTGACCAAAACCCGCTCCATGGGGCCGGATTGCGACTGGACACTTGGCGTCAAGGAAACCACCAACGCTCCAGCCACGGTGACGGTCCTGAAACGCGGCAACCCACGAAGTCCGGGTGAGGAGGTAAAGCCATCCTTTCTCGGAGCAATCGACAGCGGATCAGTGTTCGATTCCTCCTCAACGAGTTCCGCAGGACGTCGCACCGCACTGGCGGACTGGATCGCGAGCCCCAGGAATCCGCTGACAGCCAGAGTGATTGTGAACCGCATCTGGCACCATCATTTCGGACGGGGGATCGTCTCCACCACCACCGACTTCGGCCGCGCGGGCACCCTTCCCACTCACCCGGAGTTGCTGGACTGGCTTGCTTCAGAATTTGTGAGCAAGGGCTGGTCGATCAAGGAACTGCATCGGGTGATTCTGACTTCTGAGACCTGGCAACGCTCCTCGGCGAAGAGCAACGCTGAGGCAAATTTAGTGGATCCCGGAAATGAACTGCTCTGGCGACAGAACCTGAGGAGGCTGGACGCCGAGGTCCTTCGAGACATGGTTCTGAAGGTGAGCGGAAAGTTGAACCTCGAGATGGGAGGGCGCGGCTTCTTTCCAAAGCTCTCGGGGGAGGTTCTGGCGGGAGGATCACGTCCCGGAATGGATTGGGATATTTCGACGGAATCGCAACGTTCCAGGCGCAGCCTCTATATGTATATACGTCGCACCAGCCTTGTTCCGATCATGGAGGTGTTCGACTACAGCAATGCCACATCTCCCCTGGGTGAGAGAGTCGCCACCACCGTCGCTCCACAGGCGTTGATGATGTTGAACGATGAATTCCTGCAGCAACAGGCGAAGGCCATGGCTCTGAAACTGGAAAGCCAATCACCAGCCGGTTTGAAGCAAGATCGCATCGAATCCCTATGGAAGTGGACGCTGGCCAGAAAACCCTCGCCCATGGAGCTGAGCGAAGCTCTGGCTTTTCTGGAACGTGAGACAAAAGAGCAGGCGGAGATCAGAACCCGGATGACATTCCGGCCCGAGACGCCCGACACGCTTTATGTGAATTTTTTCAACAAGCTAACCCAGGACAGTTTTCTCTCTGGACCGGAGAACGGATGGGAACGGCATCGGGGGCGATGGCCGAAGGAGTATGAGGCGAACAAGACATTGGAACCTGGGCAGGGTCCTTTCGCGCTGGCCAAGCAAACCCAAACCACCAACGGCCTGATTCAGGTGAACATCACGCCGCACATCGGTTCGGAGTGTTCCTCGATCCTTTTCCGTGCGCGGGCAGATCAAGAGCGATCGCTGGGGTATGAGCTCGCGCTTCATCCAGCCGCAAACCAGGTGGTGCTGCGCTGGCATAGTCCGACTTCGTCCGTGGATCTCGCACATTGCCCCGCGCCGATTAAGCCCGGTTCCCCACTGTCCGTGAAAATCCGGTTCGAAGGACCTTCGATCCAGATCTGGACGGGCTCAAAAACTCTGAACACACCTCCGGATCTTCAAGTAACCCATGACCAGTTACCGCTGGTGGGTGGCCAGGTGGGGATCCGCGTGTGGGGTGCGGCGGGAAGTTATGAGCAGTTCAGCCTCACAACACCCGAGAGGACCTGGGACCTTTCAGAACATTCTGTGGATCGAACCCCCGAGCAACGAGCCTGGGAGAACCTCTGCCTGCTTTCCCTCAATCTCAACGAAGCTGTTTATGTCGACTGATACTTCGACCGGTCCCTCCACTGCCCGAAGCCCTCTTTGCACGGGACATCGACGCGAGTTTCTCTGGCAGATGGGAGCTGGTTTTGCAGGCATGGCATTGACCTCAATGCTTGATGCGGATGGGTTCTTCAACTCACCAGCGGTGGCGGCGGAAGTGGGATTGGATCCGCTTGCTGTCAGGCCGCCTCACCTGGGTGGGAAAGCCAAAGCCTGCATCTTCCTCTTCATGTACGGAGGGCCTAGTCAGATGGACCTGTTCGACTACAAGCCCGAGCTCAACAAGCGGGATGGGCAAACAGCGTCGCTGGAACAACGTCGCAATGACGTGAAACCCGGCAAGCTCCTAGGATCGAAACGGAAATTCGCCCAGTTCGGCCAATCGGGGCAATGGTGTTCCGATGCATTGCCCCAACTGTCTGCGCACATGGACAAGCTGGCGGTCATCAAGTCGCTTTACTCTGATTCCTTTGCTCATGGTTCGGCGATGATTCAGATGAACAGCGGTCGTGTGATCCAGGGATGGCCCTCGCTGGGATCGTGGCTTGGGTATGGCCTGGGGAGCATGAACAAGAATCTGCCGGGTTACGTGGTGATGCTGGATCCCCGGGGAGGACCGATCAGCGGTGCGGCCAACTGGGCCAGTGGTTTCATGCCCGCGGCTTTTCAGGGCACGGTCTTTCGCGCCCAAGGCAATCCGATCCTTAACCTGGATCCTGCCTCGGGCCGCCCGGAGCCCATGCAGCGTGAGCTGGTGGACTCGATTAACCGGCTCAACACGGAGCACCTGCGATCCCGGCCGGGGTGGACCGAACTCCAGGCAAGGATTGCGAGCTACGAGCTGGCCTTCCAACTCCAACGCGCCGCTCCGGAGGCGTTGGACCTCACCCAGGAAGACCCTCGCACTCTGACGGCATACGGAATTGATCAACCCAAGCCCACCACGCATCCGCTGGCACTCGGACCCGCTCCGTTCGGCCGCCAGTGTTTGATCGCGCGTCGATTGGTGGAACGTGGGGTTCGTTTCATTCAGATTTACCATGGCGGAGGCCATCAGCAGCAAAACTGGGATGCTCATAACGGGGTGGAGGAAAACCTGACCATCCATGCACCCGAGATTGATCAGCCGATTGCGGCCTTGTTGCAGGATCTTGAACAACGCGGGCTGCTGGACTCCACGCTCGTTGTCTGGGGTGGAGAGTTCGGGCGTCAAGCCCTGGTTCAGGGTTCGCGCGACGGACGGGACCACAACCCCAAGGGTTTCACCTACTGGCTGGCCGGGGGAGGAGCAAAAGGCGGAACGAGCTATGGGGAGACCGAGGAACTCGGACACGAGGCATCGGTGGATCGCCACCACATCCGTGACCTTCACGCCACGATTCTTCATCTGATGGGCCTGGATCATCACAAGCTCACCTATTTTTATGGAGGCCTCCAACAGAAGCTGACCGGAGTGGTGGAAGCCGATGTCATCAAGCGCTTGCTGGCCTAACTGTACTGTTTCAGCGTGAAACGCCGCTCCATGCCCGTCTCCCGGCTTAGTACTCCGAGACTTGGACTGCGGCCACCGCACCCTCACGCGTCAAGGCAAAGGTATAGAAGCGCAGTCCACCGGCGGTCTTCAGCTTGCAGCTTCGGAACCGTGCGATCTCCACACCGTTGATCTCCCGCGGAGTGGGATCGAACTTCTCCTCAACGACGAACGTGAACTACTCCATTAAGCGCAGGTCCTCGCGAAGCGCAGCGTGTCGGCGTTGCGAACGGGCAAAGTCGCTGCGGAAAGCGGGTGTGAGCATTTTTGAATCCTTGGTTTCCGCCATGTCACTCAGACATTGCCAGAGCCGCGCGCTCAACTCCGGATCCTTGTCAGGTTGCGGTTTCATGGATCCACGCGTCAGGCCAGGGACATACTGATCAGCCACACGGACCGCCATGCCCTGCGAGTCAGCTCCGGCGTTGATCAGCACGATGACGGTCAACTTTTCGCGCGTCAGGCGGAGGATGAAAGTACTGAAGCCATCAATACCCCCTCCATGTCCCACAAAGGGATACCCACGGATCTCGCCCAACTGCCAGCCGTAACCGTAGGGAAAGGTCCGGCCATTATTCAACTTCACGGGCGTCCACATCAGTTCGCGGGCGTGGTCGGAAAAAATGCCCCCAGGACGCAAAGCAGCATCCCATTTCGCCAGATCCAGCACCCTGCCCAGCAAGGCACCCGCCGCGTAGGGCTGCGTCGGGCTGACGAACTCGGATCTCAGCCATCGGTTGCTTTGGGACCTGTTGTAGCCCGTGACGCGATTCTCAATCAGTTCGAACTGATGGTTAACCCGCGCCGTGGTCATTCCAGCGGGTTTGAAGATGCGGGCAGCAAGGAAGTCTCCGTACGATTGCCCGCTGGCTTTCTCAATAATCAGGCCGAGGAGGAAGTAGCCGGTGTTCGAGTAGGACCACTTCTCTCCTGGCACAAACTCCAGCGGGTGATGCCTCACCAGGTCCAGAAGCTCCTCGGGCTGATAGTCCTTCCGCACAGTGGGAACGAACTCCGGCAGGGCGGTGTAGCTCTTGATTCCCGAAGTGTGAGTGACCAGATGATGAATCGTCACATTGCTCCAGGCTACCGGGGCGTTCGTATAATGAACGCGGACGGGGTCGCTGAGCTTCAGTCGCCCGTCCTCGGCGAGCAGCAGAATGGCGGCGCCGGTGAACTGCTTCGAGACAGAAGCCCACTGAAACGCCGACCGTTCTGTAGCGCGAACACCCAGCTCCACATCTGCCATTCCATAACCCCGCGCCTTGATCACCCTTCCGTCCCTCATCACGGCCAGGGCCAGACCCGGGATGTTTTGCCTCTTGAGCTGTGCTTCGATGAGACGATCCACCCGGTCTGCGGTGACCGGCGATGGAAGCAAAGCGCTCAGGAGCAGGATGAGCGCGCACAGCGTGAGGGGCCGACCCGGAAACAGACTCCTGTCTGATAAGTGGTCATGTGGACGAGGCTAGTCCGTCGACGCGACAAGCACAACTCCATGGCTTCGGGTCGAGCCCCTCTGTGCAACGCGCGACATCACGCGATCGTAGAGCTCTCCGATCTTTCGGCCTAGCCCGCGGAACATCTGCAAAGCCCGTCCTGCTTAGCGCGGTTGACTCGGATTTCGCTCCTCCTCTATTTCGAACTCCGGGTGCCAGACCTTCGTGTGAGTCGTACCCGAAACGTCAGAAGTGCAGGACAGGGGTCGTGAGACGCTCGCCGATGCGATGCACTTCCGTTCACCCAACCGCTTACCGATCCTGCCCGCCGCGGGAGCCTCAGGCAGACTCCCCACTTGCAATTTCAATAGAGAAGATATGTCCCCGATGAACCCTCCCGCGGTCCGCTATTGCGGCCTAAGGAACCAATCATCTTCACCCTTCACACCTCCATCGTGCCAGGTCACCTCGATCTTTTCATAAACGAACGCGACCTCTTCTGCAGGCGGATAGCCGGCAGCACTGGTGTCGGACTTATTTGGCATCCAGGAGCGTAGGGAAACAATCTGAGCATTTTTCAGAGTGTAGGTAATTATTTTCCGCTCCGCTCCAAATCGGTCGATGGCCCAGATATCAATGGTCACGGACTTGAGACTTTCGTTGCGCGCCATCGTGGCGAGAAGGCCGGGGGAAGCGCGGTTAACATGCTTGACGATGCGGAATGGCTCGTGTTGTCGCCTCCCGGTCGCCTGTCCCGAGGCGGGGTCGCGGGGTGAAGTGATCTCGTGGGAATAGGCTAGAAGCTTGGGTAGTCCTTCCCGGCCTTTCACCGATCGCGATCGGACTTGTCACGGCGTGGCGGGTGTTGCAAGTCGGTAAAAGCGTTGGCTCGAACTCCGGTCAAGATCGATGACGATCTCGATTCGATTGGTTGCGTGGGCTGGAATATCGGTGAGCTTCGACCAAGCCAGAGCGTCCAGAGCGTCCTTGAACTGCACCGTGTAGGTCCTGTTCGAGATCGCAAGAAACTGAAGCATGGTCGAAGGCGTTACGCTGATGCGATCGACCTTGAGATAGCTCAAGGCGTTCTTTGGGTTGGTTCCAGCAAGGTATTCCTCACGGTTGCTCACCCCATCGCCGTCCAAGTCGAGCGCGGCGTCGCGCGGGCTGTTCGGGTCAAGGCCGAAGGCCAGTTCCCACTCGTCCGCCATCAGGTCCCCGTCCGTATCGGCCAGCACCGTGAGGAGCGCGCTCGCACTGGGAAGGCTGGCGCCGAGGAGATTCGTGACGACCACACTGTAGTTGCCGGCGTCAGTGGATCGGATATTGGCCAGCGTGAAAGTGCCTACGTTCGATCGCAGCACAATGTTGGTAAGCGTGACATCATTGCGCCGCCACCGGTAAGTGAGCGGGAGGGTGCCGCTCGCCATGACGGTGAACGTCGCCGTTCCGCCTGAAACCACCGCCTGAGGCCGCGGGGGCGTGAGGATGGTCGGACGTTCGTACACAGTCAGAGTCGCCGGCCGGCTTGGCGTGGCCCCGACGTCATCCGTGACGACGACGACATAGGCGCCTGCCTGGGCTTGAGCAATGTTGCGCAGCGTGAGCGTCGCATTGGTCGCGCCTGGCAGGTCGGCGCCGTTAAAAACCCATTGGTACCGCAAACGGCCCTGGCCCCGGGCTGTCACACTGAAGACACCCGTCCCACCGTTAGTCGCAGAGCGACTCCGCGGATGCTCCGTGATGAGGGCCGGAAGACGCACCGTGAGAGGCGCTCCGGCGCTGACGGCAGAGCCTGCGGTATTGAATACGACCACACTGTAGGCACCGACGTCCGTCGGCTTCACGGAGCTGATTCTCAGAACTTCGTTGGTTGCGCCGGGAAGCGCCGCACCGTTGAAACGCCACTGATAGGAGAGGGGCGGCGGACCTGCAGCGCCGACGCGGAATTGCGCTTCGAGATACGCCACCGTGGTGACGGCAGTCGGCGGACGTGTGATCACGGGTGGCGAGCCTCCAGAATACTCCACGCCGGGGCTCGGACGAGCAGCGACCCAATGCTGCGGCTCGTTGCCGTAGAGCGGCCCGGCAAGCCGGTGCAGTGAAGCGCCCGTGCCGTCCGCGGCGTCGGGCCACGGCGTGCGATCCTCGTAGCGGACTTCGTCCACCGTCACATAAGCGAAGCCCTGGGTGTCGAGTGGGCCGGGCCGTTGAAGCGCGAGGCGTTCCCCGTTGTTCTGCAGATTCCCACCAAACGGACCGAGGATACGCGCGGCTTGGGGCAATCCGTGACGGGCGCGGAATGTGACAGGGTCGACAGCAACAATGAGCAGCAGCTCGCCCGGCGCGAGCGTCGTGTCGGGAGGGAAATCGAAATCGATTCCATTCACCCGCCAAGTGTTCGTGGAGCCGGCGGCATCGGCAAGCAGCACGCGGTCCGCCGCGATGTTCTTCAATTCGATGAAGCCGCTGTCTCCAGACGCGGGATGATAGTGAATCTCGTTGATTACCACTGGGCCGATGCGCGGCCCCGCGTTGGGCGCCCGATCCGTGCGCGTGAGTTGAGCCGGAAAGTTCTCCTGCCCGGTACTGAGGACCAGTCGGCCGAACGTGACACCGGCTTCCGCCGCGCCAAAACGGAAGCCATGATCGTAGCCGGTCAATCCGCCGTTCGCGTCAGCGGAAAACAGGTGAACCTGTTCACCCCGCGAGCTGAGCGCAAAGTTGTTCGTCGTGGCCGGTACGGGGTTGAAGTGCGACTCATTGAACAGGAGGAATCCCCCGCTCATGAGGAGAGAGCCATTCGGGAGGGAAAATTTCCTTGGCAACGCCGGATCGTCCGTCAAGAACCAGCCGCTCACGTCCACCGCAGTTCCTGTCGGATTGAACAACTCGATAGTATCCACGAACGGCGGCGTGGTCGCGGTGAGGATTTCATTGATCACAACGGGGGGAATGAGGCTGGGCGGATCGTCGGCGCCGGGCGAGCCGCCCTGTTCGGTGCTGGCCCGCCAATGCCAGGCGTGGCGCGGATCGCCCTCCGCGTCCGTCTCTCGCGGCACGAGAGAGAAGCCGTAACCATCCGGCGTCACAGGCCACAGAGGGGCGTCTCCGTAGGTCACCGACCACACTTCACTTTGGACTGGGCTGATGAGACGCAAGGTCTCGCCGCCGTTATCGAGCTGGCCGTCGTAAACGCCTGCGATCGGGACGCCAGGATACGCCGCCTCGAAGCGCGCACGGTCCCGCGCGAGCACAGCGAATTCGCCCGGACGCAACAACGTGCCGCGTGGAAACGTAAAATTAATTCCCTCGGCGAAGCTTGCTCCCTCGAGCACAAGCGTATTCGCTCCGGTGTTTTTCAGCTCGATGAACTCGGCTTCCTCAACCGACGCGCCCGATTCGAGCGGATGATACATGATCTCAGTCAATCGCAGCTTCGAGTAATCTTGTGGCGTGAAAAAAGTCGCGTGAGTCAGGGCGCTCCACTGCGGGCCAGCCAGCACGCGTGCATGAATGACTGCGCTGTCCGGCATCGGCAGGGGACCGGTGTAGCG
>Ga0194132_10011846_pt1 | contig 11065 bp, 8 predicted proteins | sample TA2KigOf80mmetaG_FD_148612 | JGI IMG/M metagenome (GOLD analysis project Ga0194132, IMG submission 148612) | Freshwater microbial communities from Lake Tanganyika, Tanzania - TA2015054 Kigoma Offshore 80m | ecosystem: Environmental > Aquatic > Freshwater > Lake | place: Tanzania: Lake Tanganyika... | reverse complement strand
GCCATCGGCATCACCTGCGCCAAGCTGGGGGAGGCCGAGGCCATGGCCCAGGCCGGGATCAACGATATCCTGGTGGCCAACGAGGTGATCGGGCCCAAGAAGATCACCCGGCTGATGAGCCTGGCCCGCCACTGCGACATCATGGTGGCGGTGGACAACCCCGAGAACCTGGCCCAGTTGGAGGAGGCTGCGGGCCGGGCCGGGGTGAAGCCGCGTATCCTGATCGAGGTGAATATCGGCCACAACCGTTGCGGGGTGGCGGCCGGCTCCCAGGTTGCCATCGAGCTGGCCAAAGCCGCGGCCCGCTGCCGGCATCTGCGCTTCTTTGGGTTGATGGGGTACGAGGGCCATGTGGTGGACCTGGAGGACCGGGAGGCGCGGGAGGGTGGAGCGCGCGAGTGTTTGCAGCGGCTGGTGGACACCCGCGCCGACATCGAGGGGGAGGGGGTCGCGGTGGAGATCTGCAGCGCATCGGGCACCGGTGACTACTACCTGAGCACCACTTATGCGGGGATCACCGAGGTGCAGGCCGGCTCGTACGCGCTGATGGACGCGGCGTATGGCAAGCTGGACTTGGGTTTTGGCTATGCCCTGAGCGTACTGACCACGGTGGTCAGCCGGCCCAGCCCAGAGCGGGTGATCACCGATGCCGGGCTCAAGGCCCTCACCCCGGAGCACGGGCTGCCCCTGGTGAAGGACCATCCGGAGCTGGAGTGCCACGCCCTCTCCGAGGAACACGGCCGGCTGCGCACCCTGCAGGGGACCAGCGATATCCCCGTGGGCGCGGTGCTGGAGTTCATCCCCGGCCACGGCTGCACCACCGTCAACCTCTACGATCAGCTCCACGCCATCCGCAAGGGCAGGCTGGAGGCGATCTGGCCGGTGGCGGGGCGGGGCAAGGCGCGATAACGACAAGGAGAGTTAAATGGCCACTATCCAGGCAGCAGTGATGACGGAACCAGGGAAGCTCGAACTGCGCGAGTTCCCCAAACCCCAGATCGGCCCCGAGGAGGTGCTGCTCAAGGTGGAGCGCACCGGGATCTGCGGCAGCGACAAACACATGTACGCCGGCCACATGGCCCTCAAGTTCCCGGTGATCCCCGGCCACGAGCTGGTGGCCACCGTGGCCGAGATGGGGTCCAAGGCCGCGGAGAAACTGGCCATCGTCGGTGGCCCCGTGAAGGAAGGCGACCGGGTGACCACCACCCCCAGCTCCCTGGCCTGCGGCCGCTGTTACTACTGCCTGCACATGCCGCATCGCCCCACTTTGTGTACCAACCGCTTCGTCTACGGCTTCGTCTCCTCCGGCATCGCCCCGGCCCCGCGCGGCGGCTTCTCGGAGTACCTGCACCTGACGGCCAATTCCTGGCTCTTCAGGATCCCCGACGACCTGAAGAGCGAGTACGCGGTGCTGACCGAGCCGGTGGCGGTGGCAACCCGGGCCGTGGAGCGGGCCCTGGGGCCGGGCATCCCCCACATAGGCGAGGGGCTGGGCATGGACAAGTCGGTGATGGTGCTGGGGGCCGGCCCCATCGGGCAGCTGGTGATCGCCGCCCTGGCCCACCTGGGGGTGGACCAGATCATCGCCGCGGACATCAGCCCCAAACGCCTGGAGCTGGCCAGGGCCATGGGCGCCACCCGCGCAGTGCAGGTGGACAAACGCCCCCTGGCCGAGCGGGTGGACGAGGTGAAGGCCTTCACCAGCGGGGTGGGCCCGGACATCGCCATCGAGACCGCCGGGGTGCCCATTGTCTTCAAGGAGTCGCTGGATTTCGTGCGGCGGGGCGGGATTGTGGTGGAGGTGGGTCACTTCACCGACCCGGGCGGGGTGGAGATCCGGCCCAATATCATCTGCTTCAAGGACCTGGATATACGCGGCATGTGGGCGTACCCGGGCATGCAGTTCAAGACCGCCCTCTCCTTCCTCAAGAACACCCGCGCGCCCCTGGACCGCTTCATCACCCACCGCCTGCCCCTGGCCAGGATCGCCGAGGGTATGGAGATCACCGGCAGCGAGACGGCGATGAAGGTGGTCATCGAACCCTAGGGCCTGTCTGCAAACTCCATTCTGGCGTCGCCCAGCTGCAAGCGGCGCGTTCTGCGTTGCCCTCATTCGGCGTATTTGAGGTTCAATACGCCTGCTTCGGGCGCCTTGCCCGCACCGCTTTCGCTCGGGCTTGGGCCTACAAGCGACTTTGCAGACAGGCCATAGTAGGTGACCATAGGGGTTCTGCCGCGTCGGGGAGCGACCCGCTCCGGCCGCTCTCAAGGCGCGCCCTTCACCCTCGCTCGCGAAGCTCCGCTACCCGACCACCCCACCACGCGGTCTTCCCTACCCCACCACTCCCCGAGAGCGGCCTGCGGGGTCATCTCCCCGCCACTTGCCCTACTGTTAGACCTTTTGGACGGGTGGGGCGAGGCTGTCGCGCGGTTCAATGCCTCGTCCCACCCGCCGGGCCGGCGGAGCTGCGGTTCTGCGACGAACTGGGCCGGCAGGTAATTCAGTTGCGCCAGGGATTTGGGGAAGCGGGCAGGCACGGCGCGGTCTGGGAGGGTCTGGACAGCCGCGGGCAGCCGGTGGGCAGCGGGGTGTACTTTGCCCAACTGCGGGCCGTGGCCCAGGTCTTCACCCGCAAGGTGGTGCTGGTGCGCTAGCCCTCAGCTTGCCTTCCACATAATCCACCAGGGATTGGATGGTGGCGAAAAGCTCGACCCGCAGTTCGTCGTCCTCCACCTCGATGCCGAACTCGGCTTCGAGGGCGAAGACCACCCCTAAGGTGGCCTCGGAGTCGGCGGCCAGGCCGCTGCCGTACAGGACCTCGTCCTCGCTTAGCTCCTCCGGGGCGAGTTCCAGCCCCAGGGACTGGATCACGGTGCGCTTCACCCGGTCTGCGACTGTGTCCATGGCTCCTCCGCGGCAAAGTGGCGCACCACCACCTCCGCCATCCGCTCCTGCCCCTCGGGGGAGAGGATGGAGACGGCCGGCAGACCGAAGCGGTCTTCGAGCCGGCGCAGGTGGGATTCGATCTGTTCGCGGTTCATCTGGCGCTGGCCGATCCAGCCGCGGCCCCAGGCCTGGCGCCACTGCTTCTCCTGGTCGCTCATGGCCAGCAGGATGGCCGGGGCCCGGCCCACCACCCGCAGGCCCTCCAGGGTATCGGCGATGTACTCCTCGGGATCGATGCTGTTGACCACCAGCACGCAGGCGTCGGGGCGGGTGCCGCACAGGAAGGCCAGCGAGGCCAGGGAGTGGGTGCCGGGCTCCTCGGGGTCGTAGGGGATGGTCCCGGACTGGGAGCCCACCAGGATGAGGTCGGGCTGTTTCTCCCGGCACAGTTCGCGCAGTTTGGCGTCGAGGTACGGGGCGTAATCCTGCAAGCTCAGCACCAGGGGGGAGTCGTACCCGGAGGGGAAGACCAGGTCCATGCCGAAGAGTTCGGCATGGGGCTCGGTGCCAAGCTGGCCCACCCGATAGCCCCGCTCCAGCAGCTTGCGCCGCAGGAGCAGTTGCACGGTGAACTTCCCCTGCGAGGAACTGGTGCCGAAAACCCCCAGCACCGGCACCCCCACCGGAGGGGGCGGCGCCTGTGCCAGGGTCCGCGCCACCTCCCCGGGGGGCGCGTCGGGATAGTACAGGTGCAGGCCGGCGGCCTGGGCCTTGCGGTGCAGATCCCCGTAGCGCTCCCCGTCCACGGGTCCAAAGCTGAACACGTTCATCCTCCTCTTCAGGGCCAGTTCGATGCTCTCGCGCAGCAGGTCGCGCCGCTGCAATTTTCCCAACTGATCCACATGCCCCAGGACCAGGGTGTCGGCGCCATGGCAGACGGCTTCGAGGCGCGGGGCGATGCGCAGGCCGCAGGGGGCTAGGCCCAGGCATTCCCCCGCGTCCTTGCCGACCAGACCGCGGCCTGCCGGATCGGCGATGCCGGCGATCTGGAAGGGCAGCAGGCCGGCAAAGCGCACCAGGGCGTGCATCTCCTTGCCAAAGGGGTACAGGGCAGCCCGCCGGATCCAGGACAGGGAGTCTTCCCGCGGCAGCCTGGGCGTCGGAGCAGAGGGGTGGGCCGCTTCGGGCAGGGCATTGGTCTTGAGTGCCTGCCGCACCGCGCCCAGTTCCGCGCCGGGCAGGGCCTGGCGGATCTGGGCCACGATGCCGCTCAGCCGGGCTGCGGCGAAGCTGTTGCCCCCGGCCAACACCTCCCGCCCGCCGAGCCAGCACAGGCGCTGGAACTCGCCGGGGGCCACGCATTCATTGGGCTCGCCCTCCCGGTAGTGGTAGCCCGAGGTGATGGCCCCTCCCTGCACCGCGATCACCTCGGGGAAGGCGGCCGGATAACTGGCCAGGCCCTCCTGGTGGGCGGCGGCTACCAGCACGAGGCCGGCTTCGGCTGCTTCGCTGCAGGCGGCGCGCAGGTCGGCAGCGCCCTCGGGCTGGATGGTGCCCAGGCTCAGGTTGAGCAAATCCAGTCGCTGCACCACGGCCCAGCGGATGGCCGCGGCCAGCAAACGCACCTCGGCGCGCAGCGAAGCGTCGAGGACGCGCAGGCTGTACAGGGCGGTGCCGGGGGCCTGGCGGCGGATGAGGCCGGCGCAGGCCGTGCCATGACCGGCCATATCGCCGATGGCTTCGCGGCAGATCACCTGTCCGTCCGGGCCGAAGGTGAATTCGACGCTGCCGGCCAGGGGACCCACCTTGGGATGGCCAGGATCGACGCCGCTGTCGACGATGCCCACCTTCACACCCTGGCCGGTGAGAGTGGCGAGATCGAGGTTGAGGTTTTGGTCCATAGCAGAGGTCCTCGCAAATGCAAAGCCGGCGTGGGGCCGGCTTTGCGGGCAGAGAATCCGGGGCACTCGGGTGGATGGTGTGGATACTAGATGGGTACCTCTAAAGATCAGTTTTTCTTGTGGCAGCTCGTACAGTTGTTTACAAAGGATTCAGCCCCCTTTGTAACTGCGCCTATTCCGGCCCCTCTGATCATTCCTGATGGACCAGCAGCTGCACCACTTGCAGCGCCGTAAATGGCCCCTTTGAGGGCGTCAACAGCTATCTGGGCACCCGCACTAATGTGGGCCTGGTTAGTCTTGGTTGCAGTGCTATCTGCTTGCGCAGGTGCAGGCGGGGACGGCGGTTCTGGAAGCCCATCTGGACCTTCCATGGAGTATCCGCGTACGACCATCCCTGTGGGATGGAGATAGGAGAGCATTCGCTTCTTAGCCAACTTTCTCATGGTCTTCCTCCTTATGTGAGAGTGCCCCGGAAATCTCTGCGTCAGACTGTAGGGTGGTTGAAGTAGCTGGTGGTGATGGCCGTTGTATTAGCAGCGAAATGGAAGGCGATGCTGGAGTTGAGAGATCGGGTACGCTCAAGCAAGAATGCACATACCACGCCCATCAGAAAGACCACTGCCATATAGAAGGGGTATTGTATGTATTGAGTGTGAATCAGTGCGAAGATGAGAGATGAGAAAAGCAATGCATTGAGCACCGAGAAGCGCAGGCGGAATGCGCGGTAGAGCAGACCCCTGAAGAGCAGTTCCTCCATAAATGCTGCTATTAGGGCGGTGGTCAGGACATCGCTGGCTAGTAACAGACGCCAGTCCCATGCTAGGGCGGGGAGAGGTGGAGCTTCAATATGAAACACCCTGACGCTGAGGTCGGTGGCTGACATAAAGGCGACCCCGGCAAGCAATGCTGTCCATAGTTGACGAACCTCCAAAGAGTATGCCCCCCACGCATCGCCCAGCGTAAACCCTTTGCGCCTCAAGAGGAGTAGAATCAGCGAAAATACAATGGGTCCCTGCAAAAATAGCGCGAGATGTCCAGCGATCTGCGCCATCCCCTCATCAATACCCCCTACGAGGTAGATACTCAACGTTGTAACTGTAAGTCCGATCAGAATACCCATAATGATCGATAGAATGAATCCCACCGCGATCCAGAACACTATCCTCCCCGCCGGCCACGGAGGAAAAACCCTTTCAACGGGCGGTTGGGACACAGGGGTCTCCGGGGTTTCGCTCATCGCGCATCTCCTGGGTGGGTGGTGAACTGCTCGGCAGCCTCGGCCCCGGAAAGCTGAGCGTAGAGGGAGGCGTAGAGGCCCCCTTGCAGCACCAGCATCTCGTGGGTGCCCTGCTCGGCGATGCGGCCTCCGTCCAGCACGGCGATCTCGCCGGCGCAGCGGATGGCGGCCAGGGAGTGGGCGATGATCAGGGTGGTGCGGCTGCGCCGCGCCGCCATCAGGGCATCCAGCACCTGGTGCTCGGTCTGGGCGTCCAGGGCGGCGGTGGCTTCGTCGAGGATCAGCACGGGCGGGTCCAGCAGCAGGGCCCGGGCCAGGGCCAGGCGCTGCCGCTGCCCTTCTGAAAGCCCCATCCCCCCCTCGCCCACGGCCGTATCATAACCTCTGGGCAGCGCGCTCACAAACTCGTGCAGGCCAGCGATGCGGGCGACGCGCTCAACCTGTTCCGGGGGGCAGGGGCGGCCTAGCTGTATATTCTCCCGTACGCTCCCCCGAAAGAGACTGCCGCCCTGCATGGCGACGCCCACCTGCCGGCGCAACTCCCCCAGGCGGCACTGGCGCAGGTCGCGGCCGTCGAGGGTCACCCGGCCCTGGTCCGGGTCGTAGAAGCGGGGCACCAGCCGGGCCAGGGTGGACTTGCCCGCCCCGCTGCGGCCGACGATGGCCAGGAAGGCGCCGGCGGGAACCACCAGGTCCAGGCCGGCGAGGATGGGGGCGCCCTGGTACCCAAAGCGCACCCCGCAGAAGGCGATCTCCCCCCGCACCCGGTCCAGGGCCGGAAGGGAGTCGTCCTCGCGGATCTGCGGCTGCCGCTCGTAGACCTCAAAGAAGCGGCGGGCGTGCACCAGGGTGGTCTGGAGCTGCGGCCACAGGCCGAGGAGCTGTTCCAGCGGGCCGTACAGGTAGCCGGTGTATCCGGAGAAGGCTAGGTAGGTGCCCAGCGACAGGTGTCCCTGCAGCACCTGGGTCCACCCGTACCAGCCGTAGAGCAGGATACCCCCGGTCTTGAGCAGCAGGGCCAGAAAGCCGGCCCAGCCCTGCAGCCGGGCACTGCGGCATTGCAGGTCGCCCAGGCGGCGGAACAGTCCGTGCTGGCCGGCGGCAAAGTGGCCCTCCGCTCCCAGGGCCTGCACAGTGCGGATGCCGGCCAGGGACTCGTAGGTGCGGGCCGAGAGCTGGGCGCCCTCCTCGGCCAGTTGCTGGGCGTAGCGGCGGTGGGGGCGGCCCGTCAGCCAGGCCAGCAGGGCGTCGAGGGGCAGGATGGCGATGCTGAGCAGGGCCAGTTGCCAGTGGAGGCAGAAGAGCAGGACGGGAAAGACCAGCAGCTGCAGGCCGCTGAGCAGCGCCGAGGTGAGGGCGCCGATGGCCCCGTCCACCGCCGCCTGCATGTCCCCGAAGCGCGAGAGCACCTCGCCGGTCTCGCGCTGGTCGTAGAAAGCGAAATCGAGCCCCTGCAGGTGGCGGTACAGGCGGCCCTGGAAATCGAAGTGCATGGCGGTGTTGACCTGCTGGGCGAAGTAGCCGTGCAGGCTGCCGGTGAGGCCCAGAAAGGTGGAGAGCCCGGCGCCCAGGGCCAGGACAAAGTAGAGCAGGCCGAAGTCGGCGTGGGGGTGGACCTGGTCGACGAGGATCTTGGTCAGGTACGGGCCGGGCAGGCTGAGCAGGGTGACCATCGCCCCCACCAGCAGGGACTGGGCCACGAAACCCCAGTAGGGGCGCAGGAGCAGGGCGGTCTGCCAGAGGGGCGACATGGTCAACCCCTCCTTTCCAGCAGGTGGAACCCCGGTCCCGGACGCTGGCCCAGCTCCCGCAGCAGGCGGCGCCAGAGCAGCGAGGCGATGCGCCCGCGTTCGACCAGGATCAGGGTTCGGGCGTTCATGCCGCAGGCCAGGGGATAGTCCTGGGGCTGGAGCAGCACCTTCACCTCATAGCCGCCGCCCTCCGGCGAGGGCAGGGTGGCGACGCTGTGGACCTGGCCGGGAAAGACGCGGTGCTCCAGGTGGGGGAAGGCGCGCAGGTAGAGGCGGGCCTGCTGGCCGGGGTGCACCTTGGGCAGGTCCTCCTCCCGCACCAGGACCCGGGCCTGCCAACCCTGGTCCTGGGCCAGTTCGAGCAGGGCTTCGCCGGCCTGGAGGTAGTCGCCGGAGCGCCGCTCCAGCCCCCCGGTGAGCACGGTGCCGGCCACCGGGGCGCGCACCAGGGCCTGGTCGAGGCGGCCAGCCAGCAGGGCGCGGTCCTGGGCGAGTTTTTCGCGGGTCCGGTCCAGGGTCTCCAGCTCGAGGCGGCCCGCGTTCAGGCCCTCCAGGCGCTGCCGGGCCAGGGACAACTCCAACTGCCGCTGGGCCAACTCGGCGCGGGCGTGGCGCACCGGCCAGCGTTCAGCCCCGCGGGAGACCAGGCTGGCAAAGACCTCGGCGTCCAACTGCGCCTCGGTGCGGGCCTGCTCCAGTTGCAGCTCGGCCCGGTCCAGGGCCAGCTGGGCCCGCGCCACCTCGGCCAAACTCAGAGCCAGTTCAAAGCCCAGGCGTTCCTCCACCTCGCGGCGGCGGGTGCGGGCGATCTCCAGATCTTTATCGATCTTGAGCAGTTCGGCCCGCCATTCGCGGTCCTCCAGGGCTGCCAGCAGGTCCCCGGCCTTCACCTGTTGACCCTGGCGCACGGCCAGTTGGCGGAGCAGGCCGCCCACGCTGGTCTTGACCAGGTGGCGCTGCCGGGGCTCGATGAAGCCCTGGGCCTCCACGCTCAGTTCCATGCCCAGCCGCCAGCTCAGCCAGCCGGCCACCAGGAGCAGCAGGGCGGCCCCGGCCAGCAGGGACAGCAGGAAGCGGCGGGCAAAGCGCAGGTGCTCCGGCTCCAGGGCCGGCGGGTGTCCGTTGGGCGGCATGGCGCTCCTCCTGTGCGGCAGGCAGGGGAGCAAGGGCTGTGCCGGGAGCGGGGGACGGGGTTAAGTGGCGGCGGGAGGGGGAGATGTAAAGGGGCCGGGAGGAGGGCGGGGCCGGGGCGGATGGCGCGGTCTGGCCACAGGGCTGTTTCCGAATGGCCACAGTTGACTTGCCGGGGCCGGGTGCCTTGATTTCTGGGGTCTTGTCAAAAGGGACCAGGAGCGGCTATGTCCTACAAATCAGTGGCAGAGGAGCGGCCCGACCGCTACAAGGTGGCGGTGGCCCAATACGTACAATACCAGACTCAGGGCTTTCTGGTGGTGCCCGGCCTGGTGTCGGCCGGGGAGGTGGAGGAACTGATCGGGCACGGGATGGACCTGCTCCACGGCAAGGTGCCGGTGCCCGGGGTGGAGCCTCCCCTGCCCGACGCCACCGAGGAGCAACTCATCAAACGTTTCACCCGCGTGCATCAGCTCCACCGCCACGACCTGCCCAGCGAGCGTTTCCTGCTGCACCCCCGCGTCCTCGACGTGCTCGAAGCCCTCATCGGCCCGGACGTGTTGAGCCTGCAGACCATGCTCTTCTACAATGCCCCCGGCATGGGCGGCCAGGGCTGGCACCAGGACGCCTACTACATCACCACCTATCCCGAGACCCTGATCGGCACCTGGCTGGCCCTGGACCGGGTCGATGAGGAGAACGGCTGCCTGTGGGTGGTGCCCGGCTCCAACCACGAGCCCATCTACCCCGACGCCGGGCGCGGCAGCCTCATCCACACCGAGGGGGCCTTTGCCGACCTGGGCATCGTCGAGCAGACCAGCAATATGGACGACCAGGTCAACACCCTCGCCCGGATCGTGGGCAAGTACCCGCCCCCGGTGCCGGTGCCGGTGGAACCGGGCGACGTGGTCTTCTTCCACTCGCACCTCCTGCACCGCTCCCACCCCAACCGCAGCGCCAGCCGCTGGCGGCGGGCCTTTGTCAGCCACTACTGCAATGCCCGCTCCTGGGTGCCCTGGAACCACGGGGCCCCGTACGAGGGGGAGGCGGCCAACTACCAGCACATCCTGGCGCGCGGGGCCACCCATCTGCCCTTTGCCCAGCCCCGCTTCGGCACCCCCTGCGCGGCGCTCGCGTGCGCGGATGGGCCCGGGCCCACCGACCCGCCGGCAACCGCCCAAGTCCACGTGGCCTGAGGGGCGATGAAACTCAACCACTACCAACAGAGCACCCTCGCCACCCTGGGGATCTGGGCGGCTGCCAGCGCCGCCTGCTTCGGCCTCGATCATCTGCACCCAGGGCTTCTCGCGCTGTCCTCGGGCATGAGCGTGCCGGCCCTGCTGGGGGTGATGGCCGCGCTCCTGGGCCTGGCCGAGGTATGCACCCTCTTCTCCCACTTCTACCTGGGGGCCAAGAAACGCCCGCCCGTCGAGGGGGCGATGGTGGGCCGGGTGTACCGGCTGCTGGCGGTGCTGAGCGTGGGACTGGCGGTGGCGTACGGCTTTGGCAAGCTGGCGGCCTTCGGCACCTTCTTCTCCCTCTTCGGCGGCATGCTCTTGGGCTGGTCCCTCCAGGCCCCGGTCAGTGGTTTCGCCGCCTGGATCCTGATCTCGATCAAACGGCCCTTCCGCCCCGGCGACCGGGTGCAGTTCCCCAACCTAGGGCTCACCGGCGACGTGGCCGACACCACCCCGATGTACACCTACCTCAACCAGGTGGGCGGCACCATCGGCAGCGAGGAGGCAGTGGGGCGCTACATCCTGGTGCCCAACGCCATGCTCTTCAGCCAGGTGGTGATCAACTACACGGTGGTGCAGGAAAGCCCGTACATGCTCGACGAGGTGCTGGTGCGCATCACCTTCGACTCCAACTGGGAGGCGGCGGAGAAGGTGCTGCTCAACGCGGCGCACCAGGTCACCGATGACATCATCCAGGCCACCGGGGTGCAGCCCTACATCCGCTCCGACATGTACGACTACGGGGTGTACCTGCGCCTGCGCTACCAGACTCGGGTCAAGGACCGGGCCGAGATCTCCTACCGCATCACCAAGGAGATCTTCGAGGGGGTGCAGAACCTGACCACCGTGGACCTGGCCATCCCCTTCGTGTACTCCTACCGGCGCGGCTCGGCCGAGCGCAAGGAGCCCGAGCCTTCGGT
>Ga0194132_10011845_pt1 | contig 11066 bp, 7 predicted proteins | sample TA2KigOf80mmetaG_FD_148612 | JGI IMG/M metagenome (GOLD analysis project Ga0194132, IMG submission 148612) | Freshwater microbial communities from Lake Tanganyika, Tanzania - TA2015054 Kigoma Offshore 80m | ecosystem: Environmental > Aquatic > Freshwater > Lake | place: Tanzania: Lake Tanganyika... | reverse complement strand
GGCCGTAGTCCTGAAGGGACCCGGCCAAAATCTCTGAGGCGGAGGCACTGAACCGGCTTGTGAGCACAACCAGCGGACCATCGTATTGAACTCGAGGATCCTTGTCCTCATCCACATCAACGGTGTCGTCGCTGTTTCGTATTTGCACGACCGGCCCCTGCTTGATGAACAATCCAGTCAGGTTGATCGCTTCTTCCAGGGAACCGCCTCCGTTCTTCCGCAGATCCAGAACCACTCCGGTCACGCCCTCCTTCACCAGGCGCTTGAGCAGTTTCGCGACGTCCGTCGTGGTGCTTTTGCCGTCGGAGCCTTCACGGTTGACGGAGCCTACCGCGAAGGATGCGTAGAAGCTTGGAAGATCGATCACCCCAACTTTGTGAATCCGGCCTTCTGCGTCAGGTGACTCGATGATCCGGGCTTTGGCTTCCTGGTCCTCCAATTTGATTTCATCCCGGACAAGTTCGATCTCCTTGCGTACGCTGGAGTCGGCGGCATCGGCAGGATTGAAACGAAGCCGCACCTTCGTCCCCTTGGGACCCCGGATCATTTCCACAACCTTCTGCAGCTTCATGTCCACAACATCCACCCACTCGCCCTCGGCTTGAGCGACGGCGACAATCTTGTCGTTGGGCTTCAACAGGCCACTCTTCGAGGCGGGGCCCGCAGCCATCAACTCCGCGATCTTGCAATAGCCGTCCTCCGACCGAAGAACCGCCCCGATCCCAAAGAGCGAGAGGTTCATCCCGATGGAAAAGTTGTCCAGCTGTCCACGATCCATGTAGTCGGAGTGGGGATCGTAAACACGGGCCAGGGCGGTGAGATAGAAACCCATGACATCATCGTTGTCGAATTCCCGGAACATGCGAACGATCCGGCTGTAGCGTCGGGAGATGGTCTTCACGATGTCCTCGTGGGTGCTTTTCTTGACGTGGTTTCGGGTGAAGAGACTGGCTTCTTCTGCGCTCTTCCCGGCGATACCCTTCACGATCTGATCAATGCGCTCCTTGCCCAGCTTGTTCTTCAGCGCCGCCTCCAGCTCCTTGAGCTGCCCGGACTCCACTTTTTCCCGCACGATCTTCGAAATCTCATCGGGCTCGATGGCATTCAGTTTTTCCTGGAGATACTCGTATCGGACCCGCGCTTTCCACTGCTCTTTCGCCTGAGCCATGTCCTTGGGCCGGGGCAGGTCTTTCCGGTTGACCACGTAGCGGTCATCGCCGGTGAAATCCCAGTCCGGCTGCTTGAGCAGTGTCATCACGTGCTCGTATTGCTGCTCCAGCCGATCCATGAAGCGGTTGAAGATGGCGAAGCCAGGTGTCGCCTCCGCCCGTCGCAGGGTTATCTTGTCGAGTGAGTTCCTGAACATGTCGAAGGACTCGACATCGCTCTGCAGAAAATAAATGTGCATCGGATCTAGCAGGTCCAGATAGCGGTCGAGGAAGCGGCTCGAGATCTCGGTGTTGAAGCCTTTCTGGCTGTAGTGCTGCTGTTGGAGAACGAGTCCGGTCGTGCGGGCGATGTCTCCATCAAAGCTGCCTGGCTTGATCTCATGCTCGTTGCTGTGCCTGACCGAAACGAGGGTCTTGTCATGCTCCACCCCGGTATCCAGGGCTTGAACGGCCGCCGGTGAGGAAAGCAAAACCAGGGATCCCAACAGCAGAAGGAAGAAATTGAATAGCATATGAATGTGCAGCGATCTTGTCCGCTGGAGCTTGGACAGTCCGACCCGGACAAAATTCACGCCAAATTTGTTCCGATTCCGTCCGTCGTCAACCCTGCAATCACGCCGATCTTCAACGGACCCAAGTGCTTCATCGGCATCCCCTTGTCCTCCTGGACTGTCGCCGGACGGTTTTTATCGCCTCCCCCCTCCTCCCCATGAGGGGGGAAAGTCGCTTAAGAACCGCCAAAGCCAGCCGATGCAGAAATGGAGGGACTCTCGGCCATGACTGACGCTCCCTCGTGAGCAAACGCAGAAGTATAAGACGCCTATGTCCACCTATGTTGCCGAACGAGGAAACTCCGCCCAGCACGCCGCCAGTGTGAAGTATCTGACCTTTACCCTGGGACACGAATCCTACGGTATCCCGGTCCTGAAGGTCCGGGAGATCATCCGGGTGCCGGATATCACGGCGGTTCCCCAGATGCCGGATTACGTGAAAGGCGTCATTAACCTTCGTGGAAAAGTCATTCCGGTCGCGGATCTTCGGGTTAAGTTCCAGCTCAAGAATATTCAGGACACCGAACGTACTTGCATCGTGGTGGTACAGGTACAGCTCCCCTCCGGTTCAAATCCCCTGATCGGTTTGATCGTCGATGCAGTGGAGGAAGTCGTCAACATTCCCCCCACCGACATCGAACCCACACCGGACTTCGGGGCGGCTGTGGACACGGCCTACATCCTCGGGATGGGGAAGGTTAAGGGAGCGGTGAAAACCCTCCTGGACCTTGACCGCGTGGTGACATCGGAAACGCTCATCGCCGCAGGTCGCAGCCCCCTCTCCTCACAGCCGAACCATTGAGGTTCTGGTGATCAATGGGGGAATTGCAGAACGCCCGAGCCGCCATCAACGGGCCATTCCCCTAGGGCGCTCGGGCTATGCCCGATTGGGCTCCGTCCATCAGACCTTCCGAACCAACTGGGTTTTCCCCGCGCGTTGCAAAGTAAATTCGCTGTCGTTGCCTATGTTCGCCCAGGAAAGCACACCCTCAAGGGTGGACAACGAGCCGCGTGTCCGACTTCGGGGGAGTGACCAGGGATGAGTGGTTCGTTTCCAGCGTGTCCAATGAGTTCAGCCAGCAAGCGACTTGCAAACCCGCTCCTCCCAGCCTATCTTCCCAACGTTAAACCTCGCGGCTCCGCCTCGAGTGCAGGGAAGTTTTGTCTGATGCGTAATTTAGTTCTCCAACCATCCAGAGTGAATCGGCTGTCCGAGAGGTTCCCGCATGCCTTCCCCGAAGTCGCGAACCTGCTTTCCTAGGTTTTGCCTTCCTCTTCGAAGCCATCACCCGCCAGTGATCTCGCAGTTTTGCACCCGTCACAGCAAACCAACCACCCAACAACCCATCAGTTATGCCCCTGTTCCCACGTCAAATCCTGGCGTATGCCAGCACCGCTGCCGTCCTGTTGGTCGGGAGCGCAGTCCAGGCCCGCCAATGCCGGGTCACCCAGCTTCCGGGCCAACCGTTCATCCCGGGCACCAACACTCGAGCCACCTGCACGATCTGCCATTTGGCGCAGAATGGTGGTGGTAGCCGGAACGCCTTCGGTGTGGATGTTGAACCCCGGGTGAACGGCTCGCAATGCACTGAGTTTTGGAGCCGTGCCCTTGCTGAATTGGACTCCGACGGCGACGGATTCACCAACGGTGAGGAACTGGGCGATCCGGAAGGCGATGGACCGCGGAGCACAAGTTTCCCTGCCACCTTGCCCGGCGATGCGGGCCACAACCCCATCGGCAACAAGATGCCCATAGTCGCCATCTCCTCGCCAGCGGCTAACGCCAACATCCCAGCCGACGCCTTCTTCACCATCGAAGCCACCGCCTCTGACACCGACGGGACCATCACCAAAGTGGAATTCTTCGATGGTACGACACGTCTGGGCGAATCAGCCACCGCGCCTTTCTCGGTTCGGGTTCGATTGGCTCCAGGTTCGCATTCTCTCACCGCGAGAGCGACCGACGATCGAAGGGGAACGAAAAGCTCCTCAAGCATCTCCATGCGGGTGAGTGCCCCTATTGCCATGAAGATGGCAGGTGGCTCCCGGGAGGAATCCGGCGGCGTACGATTGAATTGGGAAGGCGGCATAGGGCCTTTCATTCTCCAACGCAAGCTGGCTCTTCAGGCCTCCGCCTGGGAAAACCTTCCTGCGGTTCTCGAACGAACGCTCGTTCTCCCAGGGGCCGCGCCGGTGGCCTTCTTCAGGGTTACCGACCTCGGCCAGGTGGACTCCATTCCTCTCAGTGTCTCCCTCAGCGGCACTGCCGAACGCCCTGAACCCGTCACCACCGATGCCGCGGGCTCTGGACTTTTGCGAATCGAGGCCGATAGCCTGGTATTCGATGTCCGCACGACCGGCCTGGGTGGACGTGTCGCAGCAGCTCATATCCACGGCCCTGCCGCCATCGACGAGTTGGCTCCTCCGCTTTTTGATCTGGAGCCGTTTGCGGTGGGCGTGCTGAACAACATCGGAGCGGTCGCGGGCACCCTTCCTCTCACTCCTGAGCAGAAACTGGCCCTGGTCAACGGGAACACCTACGTCAACTTTCACACCCCCGAGAATCCTCGGGGAGAAGTCCGGGGGCAGATCGCTCCAGCTGTGATGCAGGCTGTGCTCCTGGGGCTCAATGAACGCCCGGAACCCGTCGTTACGGATGGCTCAGGTGTGGCAAGCCTCCGCCTGGTGGGCAATCAACTCTCCTTCAACCTTTCCTACTTCAACCTGTCTGCAGCCGCAGTCGCTGCCCACATTCATGGACCCGCTGAGCGGGACACGACGGGTGGAGTGATGATTACCCTGGATCCCTATTGTGTGGGGAAAGCGGGAACCAGGGGTGCCTATGCTGGGACCGTGATGTTGAATCCGGCTCAACTCGCGGCGGTGATCGCGGGCAAGACTTACTTCAACATACACACCCCCGATCATCCACGGGGTGAAATCAGGGGACAGATCCTCCCGCACGTCACAACGATTCCTTTCTCGGTGGCGATGGGTGGGGATGCCGAGCGTCCGGCACCGGTTCAAACTGCGGGCAAAGGCCTGGGTTTGCTGGGGATGGAGGACGGCAAGCTGATGGTGAACGTGGCCTATGCTGGGCTGAGCGGACCGGCTACAGCTGCACACATCCATGGCTCCGGACGCTCCACCAACACGGCCAACCCCATGATCGACCTGGCCTCCATCGGGTGGGCGGACGGAACCCAAGGGGGATTCTTCGGCCTCTTGTCCATCACCAACCCCACACACCTCAGCAACTTCCGGGGAGGAGTAACCTATCTGAACGTGCACACGGCAGCCAACGTGCCGGGCGAGATCCGTGGGCAGATCATTCCCATGGTCCTGAAGTCGAGCTTGGCGAGTTCCAACGAAGTGGATCGTCCCCCCCTGCCGAGCACCGCCACGGGGCGTGCGACGGTGTTCATCGCACATGCGAACCTCCACTTCCACCTGAGCTATTCCGGGCTGACCAGCGCAGCCAGCGCCGCACACATCCATGGTCCGGCCACAGCGATCCGGAATGCCCCACCGATCTGGGATCTGGACGTATTCCGCGGAGATGGAGCAGGTCAGGCAGGGTCCTACGCCGGAACCATCGACGCCGCGCTGACACCGCTGGGCTGGATCTCGGACCTCGCGGGCTACTTCAATATCCATACGCAAGGAAATCCAGCCGGAGAGATCCGGGGGCAAATCATTCGCTGATCGCCCCACTGGTTGCGTCGCAAGTCCAGAACTGAAAACGACGAGGCCCGCCAACTGGCGGGCCTCGTGCTTTCTACCACCCAAAGGGCGGATGAGACCAAAAACTAGCTGCGTCGACGAAGCACCAACGCTAGGGCGCCCAAGGCGGCGAAGCCGATGACTCCCGGCTCCGGCACGACTGCAACCACCACGCCGTACATATTCTGGCCGGCGTTGTCAGCCTGCCGAAGTCTTAGTGTTCCAGCCTCGAAGGTCTTCGAATACACGGAATACCACTGATTGATCGTTCCATCGGCACCCTCATCAATAGCGACCTCATCGGGGCGGCTCATGCTGCCCAGACGATTGGCCCCGGTCATAACAGCAGCCCACCCGTCATCCAAAATCCACTGCATCTTGGTGGGACCGAAAGTCGGAGGAAGAACGTTCTCAGCGTCTCCCAAGCGATTGTCGATCAGCATGTAAAAAATGGATTGAAAGCCGATGGTCACATCCAGGACATAGGAAGCATTATCGCGATTGTCGTTACCCGACAGGATGTATTCATGCCCCAGAAGGTAGCCTGGAATGTTGAGTGGATTACCACCGCCAGTCCCGGGGTCATTCGCGTAACGATGGTTGCGATCCACAAATGCCGGAACGTGGTGACCGAAAGTCCCAGCCGTGTAGGTGGTTCCCACGACAGCTCCTGGGATGGGTTCGTTGGCTACGGAGACGCTGAACGTCTGTCCGTTCCATTTGGCAGTGATCGTATCTGTCGGTTCGTTATCACCGCCAGTCTCGATCACGTTGATGATGTTTGCAGCCGAAGCATTGGCGCCCAGCCCTGCGAGGGAAGCCACCAGGAAAGAGGCCAAAAAAGGAGCCTTGGAGGAATACGACTTGTACATAGCTACAGAAGAGTTATCGGGTTGCTCTGATCGGTTGTTTGGGACGGTGCAGACGCCAGTCGGAACCGCTCAGGGAATCAATCCCTAACTCGTTGGAAAGAGCGAGCTCCCTGAAAGCTCCGGCGACCAGTGACGAGAGGCGAGACCCGGGTTTGTGGTCTGTTCTTTAGGATGCCCGAGCTATGCCCTCGGACTCGGTGGTTGGCAAATTCTCGCTGGCCAGTGACTCGCCGAGTGGTAGCGTCCACAACATGAATCCGCTCCGCGAGATGTCTCGATGTTTTACCCCGTGGGCTGTTCCTGGATTGCGACGCTCAATCACCGTGCTGGGGGTCTTTGCTGGTCTCGTCGCGACAGCCCAGGAAAAGAACACCGAACCAGGTGCCATCGTCCAACGCTACTTCCAGGAGGTGGTGAATGAGAACAGCGCCCAGGCCGCCGGGGAAATCCTGATGGAATCGGTCGTCCTCCACAGCCCGCCGGCGGTCACCCGGCTGCGTGATGCTTACATCCGTTCGATGAGTTCCTTCCACTCAGCCTTTCCTGATCTCAAGTTCACGGTGGAGGACATGGTATCCCAGCCCGGGAAAGCAGTCGCTCGATGGACCTTCACAGGCACGCAGAAGGGCGGATTCCAGGGGCAGCCCCCCTCGGGAAAGGCAGTCAGGATCACCGGCATGAGCTTCTTCAGGATCGAGAAGGGCCGGATCATGGAAATCTGGGCCAACATGGACCGACTGGGCATGATGCAACAACTCGGTCTCATACCCACACCCGAGCCCAGCTCGCCGTCCAAAGCGAAGTAAACGTCAGAGCGAGCGCTGCGTTCCGAATGAAGCCACCAGATCCGCAGAAGAGCGATCGCCCTGTTGTGATCTCGATCGAAAATGTTTCCAAGACGCTTGGAAGCACCCGGGTCCTTGAGCAACTGAGCCTGACGATTCATGAAGGAGAGTTCTTTACTCTTCTGGGGCCATCAGGATGCGGCAAGACCACCCTCCTGAGGATTATCGCGGGCCTGGAGAATGCCGACGCGGGGCTCGTTACGATCGCCGGAAGAGATGCAAGAACATGGCCGGCTCACGATCGCCCGGTTAACACGGTCTTTCAGTCCTACGCCCTGTTCCCTCACATGACGGTTTGGAACAACACAGCCTTCGGACTACGGATGAAGCGGGTGCAGGAGTCCGAGATCGCCGTTCGTGTGAAGGAAGCCCTGGCACTCGTCGAGGCCGGCCAACTCCAGGATCGAATGCCTGCCCAGCTTTCCGGCGGACAGAAACAACGTGTGGCACTGGCGCGAGCGCTCGTGAATCGCCCGAAGGTCCTGCTCCTCGACGAACCGCTGTCTGCCCTGGATCTGAAGCTCCGACATCAACTCCGATCGGAGCTTCTTCCGCTCCAACGAAGGCTCGGAGCGACCTTCCTCTATGTCACTCATGATCAGGAGGAGGCATTCGCCCTGAGCGATCGAATCGCCATACTGCAAACCGGAAGCCTTGCCCAGGTGGGAACCCCCACAGAGATTTACGAGAACCCAGGATCCAGGCAGGTCGCTGAGTTCCTGGGTGAATGGAATTTCCTCGAAGCCTCAGCCAACGCAGACGGGAGTTTCACAACGGATGTCGGCAGGTTCGAGGCCTCCGATCACTCATCTGCATCAGAAGCCTCCTGCTGCCTGGGGATTCGTCCGGAGAGGATCCAGGTGCTTGAACTCAACAGCCAGGCATCATCGCCCAATGCGATCCAGGCGACCGTCAGAGAAACAAGGCTGCTGGGCGGTGAAATCCGCTACACTTTCTGCGTGAATGGAGTGCTTCTGAAAAGCCGGTGTCTCGTGGATGGCTCGCGCAAGGTTTGGCGGGAAGGAGATCAGGTGACGCTGGTGCTGCCTCCGGGGAGCCTAAAGAGATTTCCATTGGCGATCCATGAGGCTTGATCGAGCGCAGGAGACTGGATAGGGTGCGGCACCATTCATGAAAAAGCTCGAGGCCATTATCAAGCCCTTCAAACTCGATGACGTTAAGGAAGCATTGTCGTCCATCGGTGTGGAAGGGATGACCGTCACCGAAGTTAAAGGATTCGGACGTCAACGCGGACATACGGAGATCTACCGTGGAAGCGAATACACGGTGGATTTTCTGCCTAAAATCAAACTGGAAGTGGTGGTTGCCGACAACCGTGTGGACGAAGCCGTTCAGGCGATCGTCAAAGCCGCCAAGACCGGCAAGATCGGTGACGGCAAAGTCTTCGTGACCCCCATCGAGAACGCGATTCGGATCCGCACTGAGGAAACAGGCGAAGCAGCCGTGTGAGGCTCGTTCGCCTGCGCAAGTCGTCCGCGTAACCTTTCCCAGTCAGCGGCGTCCAGGACATAAGCGCCCTCAGTCCTCACAGCTGGGCGATCGCATGAATCCATTCCTGAGCGCAGCCGTCACACCTCTTCTTCGTGTCCGTGCAGGGCTCTCCCTGTGGAGTCTGCTGATCGGCGCGCTCGCGGCAGGGGCGATCCATCTGCACTCCACGGCCAGGGCTGAGGAGTTCTGGAATGCGGGACCCATCCCCGCAATCGAGATCGAAATTGATGAGCCGAACCTGGAGATCCTGGGGAGCTACCAGTGGAAATGGGGCGGAAACCATCAGGAACGAAAGGATGCGACGTGCATCGTGCGGGAGGCCGGAAAGGTTTATACCAATGTCCAGATTCACCTGAAGGGTGCGGCCGGGAGTTTTCGACCTGTTGATGATCGGCCGGCCATGACCTTGAACTTCTCCAAGAGGGCCAAGGGACAGAAGTTCCACGGATTGGAGAAACTCAGCCTGAACAATTCAGTGCAGGATTCGACCCTGATGCAGGAAATCCTGGCACGTGAGGTCTTTAATGCGGCCGGAGTTCCAACGACGCGAGCAACTCATGCGACCGTTAAACTCAACGGACGATCCCTGGGCAATTACGTTCTGGTCGAGGGCTGGAATAAGCCCTTCCTGAAACGCCACTTCAAAGATGCCACGGGCAATCTCTATGACGGCGGCTTCGGGCAGGATATCGACCGTCCACTCGAGATAAATTCCGGCGATTCGGCTGACGCCAGAAGCCGGCTCAAGGAGTTGGTTCAGGCCTGTGCCATTCCAGATCGTGCAGCCAGAGCAGAGGCGTTGAACCGGCTTGTGGACCTTGACCGATTTCTCACATTCGCGGCGCTTGAGATGATGTTCACGCACATGGATGGTTATTGCATCGGTCACAACAACTACAGGGTCTATGACGATCCTTCGAGCCAGCGATTCGTCTTCATGCCACACGGGATGGATCAACTCTTCGGGCAGTTCAAGTCCACCACCGAAAGCAGCCTCACACCCGGGTTCAAAAGCAAGGCCGCAAGAGGCATCCTCGGGCTTCGTGGTATGCGTCAGCAGTATCTGGCACGCGTGGCCACGCTTTACACGAACCACTTCGACGCAGCCAGGCTCAACCAGCGAGTGGACGAGCTTGCTGCTCGCCTCCGTCCGGCGCTGGATGGGGGTGCGAGCAGGCGCATCCTCTGGGAAGCGGCGGTTGCCCGGCTGAAAATGCGTATTCAGAAACGCTGTGAAAGCATTCAAAGCCAACTCGTCAAGCCACCCGAATGGTTAGCCATTGCGGTGGGGGAACGTCGCAGACTGGGCGAATGGAGGTTCCAGCCTGATACCACGGGCAGCGGTCAGGGAGCCCAGCAGACCCAGGATGGAATACCGTGCATGACATTGGTGGGCCCGGAAACCAAACCGCGCGTATGGCCTTCCTGGCGCAAGACCGTCTCCCTGGACCGCGGAACCTATAGTTTGAACGTTCGAGTGCGTGTGGAGTCCTCTGAGGGTTCGGAGGGCGATCCCGTCCCTTGCGTGGTGCTGCGTATGTCCGGAGTTCGTGATGGATTTCGGCGTACGGTCTCACCTACCTGGACTGAGTTGTCGTACCCCGTTGAGATCGACGAACCTTCGGAGATTGAGCTGGTATGCGAACTTCGTGGGACCAAATCCAAAACGTGGATCGAGGTGAATTCCTTCACCTTGTCCCGAACCGCAGGTCCCTGAGGTGGTCCGAACTTACAAGAGAAGAGGCGGCAGCTTGGGGCTGCCGCCTCACTAATGATCATCTGAAGGGGTCGCAGAGGACCCACAGTCGCCAGACTCAGGGAGCTGCACCTTCCACAACCCGGTAGTACCCTGCTCCACCTGCTGCTTCAACCAAAGCGCTGCGATCTCCGGTCGTTACAACATTCGCCCATGTCCCGGTGAGCGTGGATTTCTTTTGCAGAGTGAAGGGTCCCTGGCCACCCGTCCAAGAGATGTTCACGCGGCCGTTGGCGGCTTTCGAGGCTGTCAGCTGGATGGGCGTTGCCACGGACTTGTCAGCACTGATGTTGACATTGTCGATGGCCCAGAATCCGCGGGATTGTGAATCGCCACCCCGTGCGTGGAACCGGAATGCGACCTGAGACTTTCCGGCGGCCTGAGGAATCGGAATGTGATGACGAGTGAACGACGCAGCTTCACCCAAATCAAGAAGCGCGCGCATGTAGGTAAATACTATTTCCCAGGACTGACCATTATCCACACTGGCATGAACCTCGTAGAACGTGCTTGCGCTGTAAGGCAAGGATTCTGAGTCGAAAGCGAGAACGACGTTGGAGGCATCACTCAGGTTGAGCGTGGGAGTTGTCAGATCATCACTAGCTCCCGTGTCGGTGGTGTCGGAGCGCAAGGCATAC
>Ga0194132_10011840_pt1 | contig 11068 bp, 11 predicted proteins | sample TA2KigOf80mmetaG_FD_148612 | JGI IMG/M metagenome (GOLD analysis project Ga0194132, IMG submission 148612) | Freshwater microbial communities from Lake Tanganyika, Tanzania - TA2015054 Kigoma Offshore 80m | ecosystem: Environmental > Aquatic > Freshwater > Lake | place: Tanzania: Lake... | reverse complement strand
ACGACGAGGCTGACGTGGGTCCGGGCATGAATGACCCCACGACGCTCTTGCGGGAGATGCTCGGACGATGACCAACGACGAGATCCTCGAGCTCGCGCGCGAGCGCTTCCACATGATCGTCACCGCAGACGACGAGATCCGCGCCGCGGCGCTTGAGGATCTCAAGTTCGCCTACAACGTCGAAGAAGGCCAGTGGGACCAGGACACGCGCAGGCAGCGCGAGCTCGACGGCCGCCCGTGCCTGACGGCGAATCTCCTGCGCAAGTTCCTCGCCCAGGTCGCGAACGAGGAGCGCGAGAACCGTACCGCAGGGAAGGTGCGCCCCGTCGACGACAAGGGCGACCTCGCCACCGCGACGATCCTTCAGGATCTCATCCGCCAGATCGAGTACCTGTCCGACGCCGAGACGATCTACGCGACGGCCGGCGAGCAGGCGGCCGCGGGCGGGTTCGGCTACTGGCGCATCGTGAACCAGTACTGCGACGACAGCTTCGATCAGGAGCTGCGCCTGCAGGGCATCGAGAACCCCTTCAGCGTCTACCTCGACCCGCGCGGCATGTACGCCTTCATCACCGACTGGCTGCCGGAATCGGAGTTCACGGCGCAGTTCCCCAACGCCCAACCCGTCGACTTCGAGTGGCAGGGCCGCGGCGAGGACTGGACGCTCTGGTACGAAGTGAAGAAGGTGCGCATCGCGGAATACTTCCAGAAAGAGCGCGTGACGAAGACGATCGCGCAGTGCGAAGACCCGTCGGGCCAGATCGGCATCGTCGAGCTGACGAAGGACGTGACACACGACGTGCTCGCGGCGCAGGGCTTCCGCATCCTGAAGACGCGCGTCGTCGAGACGGACACGATCCGCTGGTACAAGATGGCCGGCCATCAAATCCTCGAGGAGCGCGACTGGCCTGGACGCGAGATCCCGATCGTGGAGGCCGTCGGCGACCGCGTGAACGTCAACGGCAAGGTCTACAAGCGCTCGCTCATCCGCGACGGCAAAGACCCCCAGCGCGCGTTCAACTACTGGTGGACGACCGCGACGGAGACCGTCGCCCTCGCGCCGAAGGCGCCGTACATCGTCCAGGCGCAGAGCATCGCCAAATACGAGGACGAGTGGAGACAGGCGAATACGAAGAACCTGCCCTATCTCCGCTACGACCCGACGGGCAACGTGATCCCGAAGCGCGAGGCGCCGCCGCAGGTGAGCACGGGCCACCAAGCCATGCTGACGATGTCGGCCGCCCTCGTAAAGGACACGCTCGGGATGTACGAGAGCGCGATCGGCGAGCAGGCGTATGAGCGCTCCGCGCGCGCGATCTTCGCCCGGCAGACGCGCGCGAAGATCGGGACGTACCACTTCCCGGACAATCTCCGGCGCGCGGTGATCCAGACCGTGCGGCTGCTCATCGACCTCATCCCGAAGATCTACGACACCGCGCGCATCGTGCGGCTGCGCAACGAAAAGGGCGAGGACCGCATGGAGCGCATCAACTACGCGGTGACCGTGCCCGAGACGGGCGAGACGACGATCCTCAACGACCTCACGTTGGGCAAGTACGACGTCGTCGCGGACGTGCGCACGTACTCGACGCGCCGGCAGGAAAACGTCGACCTGCTCACCGAGTCGATGCAGTACGCGCCGATGCTCGCCCCGGGCCTCGCGCCGCTGCTCTTCGAGCAGGTCGACAACGAACTCGCGCCGAAGGTGGCGGAGGTCGCGAAGGAGATGCTCGCGCTCGCGCGCACGGGCCCACCCGCGGGCGGGAACGGCGCGTCACGCCTCCCCGGCCCGGCCGCGCGCTGACGAAACGGGAGAGGCGATGACGACACCGCAGGACATGACGACCACCGACGAGCCGATCAACCCGACGCCCGCGCCGGCCGACGGCACGCCCCCGCCCGATGAGGCCGAGCCTTCACCCGAGACCGAGACGCTCGCGAAACGACGCGCCGACGAACTCACGCGCGCCCGTCGCGACGCCGAGCGGCGCGCCGACGCGGCCGAGCATGAGCTGGCGGCGCTCAAGCGCAAGGTCGACGCCGGCGCGCGCCCGCTGCCGCCGAGCCTCGCCGAGTTCACCGATGGCGCGGGTTACGTCGACGCCGTCAGATACCAGCAGGCGCAGGTGGCCTATGAGGACAAGATCCTCGCGTGGCAGCGGGACACGGCACCCGCGCCGGGCACGCCGTCCGAGAGGGCGACGACTGAGGCGGCGCCCCCCGAGACCTTCACGGCCAGCGTCCAGGCCCTGAGCGGGCAGCATGCCGACGTCTACGAGGTCATCAACCGCCCGGTCTTCACGAAGGAGATGCGCGACGCGATCTTTGCGTCCGAGCAGGGCGCCGAGCTCGCGTACTGGCTCGGCTCCAACCAGGCTGAGGCCATGCGCATCGGCCAGCTCCCGTCCGCGCAGATGTGGCGCGAACTCGGAAAGATCGAGGCGACGAAGCTCGGCGCGGCCCCCGCCGCTCCGGCGCCCCGAAGCGTCAGCGGCGCCCCGGACCCGATCGCGCCCGTCAGCGCCACCACGACGTCGACCAGAGATCCCGAGAAGATGACCATCGACGAGTGGATGGCCTGGGACAAGAACCGCCGGATCGAGCGGCTCAAGAAGAACCCGCTCGGGCTCTAAAAAGATTTGCTTGACGCGGGCACCTGTTGTGTAGCACTCATGTTGCTGTAGCATTCGTGCATCGTCGCGCACACGCAGCAGCGCGGGAGTTGTGCCCCGCAGCGCGCGAAGTGGCGCCGGCCTCGCGCCCCGGCAGCACGCGAAGCAACCCCTCGGGGACTCGTGCAACCCGGCTCGAACGGGTCACGTGTCGCAAACCGGGGGGGTGCGAGATGGCGAGAGCGGCCAGCCAGCCTCGACCGACCCCCACCGCCGAGAAGATCGCCCGCGCCGCCGGCATCGTCGACGGCCCCGACGCAATTCTCGCGCTGGTGACATTGCATCTCCCGCGCGCCGTCGGAGGATAAGACGTGGCGAACACCATTCTGACGCCGACCCAAGTCACGCGCAAAGCGCTGGCGCTCTTGCACAACAACCTGAAGTTCGTCAAGACGATCGACCGGCAGTACGACAATCAGTTCGCCCGCTCCGGTGCCAAGATCGGCGACTCGCTCAAAGTCCGCATGCCCAACCAGTTCACGGTGCGGAGCGGCGCCACGATCTCCACGCAGGACGTGAGCGAGACCTCCCAGACGCTCACCCTCGCGACGCAGCGGGGCGTCGACATCAACTTCAGCTCCGTCGAGCTCACGCTGAGCCTCGATGACTTTGCGGAGCGGATCCTCGAGCCCGCGATGGCCCGCCTCGCCGCCGAGGTGGAGTACATCATCCTGAGCAATGTCTACAAGGACGTCTACAACCTCACGGCCGCGGACCCGGACGCCGAGCCCGACGCGATCCTGGACGTGCTCCGCGCGAACGCGCGCGTCAGCCAGGGCCTCGCGCCGGACGGCAACCGGCATTTCATCCTCGACTCCTCGACGATGTTCCCGCTCGTCAACAGCGTGAGCACCTACTTCCACAAGGCCTCTGAACTGGAGCGCGCCTTCGCCGAGGGCTACATCGGCATGGCCGCGGGCGTGAAGTGGTGGGAGTCGAACATGGTGCCGTCGCACACGAACGGCACCCGCGATGACACCACGCCGGTCGTCAACACCTCGAGCGGCATCACGAGCGGCACGGCCACGATCGCGATCACCGGCCTCGACGCATCCGCCACGGTCAAGCAGGGCGACGTCTTTAAGGTCGCGGACGTCTACGCCGTCAACCCTGAGACGAAGCAGCGGTACAGCCATCTGCAGCAGTTCGCTGCGACGGCCGACGGCACGGCGAGCGGCGCCGGCGCGCTCACGGTCTCGGTGACCCCGACCCCGACCACCTCGGGCGCGACGCAGAACGTCGAGCTCGTCAGCGCCGGGGCGGGCAAGGCCGTCGTCTTCACCGCCGCCGGCGGCTCCGGCGACGCCAGCACGGTGTACATCCAGCCGCTGCTCTACCACCGCGACGCCTTCGCGATGGTCACGGCCGATCTGGAGATGCCGCGGGGCCAGGACTTCGCCGCGCGCGAGACCCATGACGGCATCTCGCTCCGAATCGTGCGGCAGTACGACATCACGAACGACAAGTTCCCGTGCCGCATCGACGTCCTGTTCGGGTACAAGACGCTGCGCCCGGAGTGGGCCGCGCGCGTGCGCGGGTAGGGCGAATGACGACAGACGCGAGCGAGCAGCACAAGGCCGAGCTGGGCCGTCTGGCCCAGCTCCGCCAGCAGCGCGCTCAGATCGAGGTGAGCCTCTCCGCGACCGAGGGCGCGCTCCGCAACGGCGGCTACGGCGCGCCCCCGCCAAGGAAAAGCCCGATACCCCGCACGCGCCCGCGCGCGTAGGAGGCGACCATCGCGACCGCCCGCACCCTCGTGAGCGGCGCGCTCCAGCTTTGCGGGATCCGTCTGCCGACGAGTACCCAGCTCGACGATGGGCTGACGGTGCTGAACCGGACGCTCGCGAGCTGGAGCGCCGAGCGGCTCATGGTGCCGAACGTCGTCGACGAGAGCTTCACGCTGACGATCGGGACGGCCGTCTACACCATCGGCAGTGGGGGCACCTTCGACACGACGCGGCCCGTGCGGATCGTGGAGGGCTACGTCCGCGACAGCGCGAACGTGGACACGCCGGTCGATCCGTCGATGAGCCTCGACGAGTGGGCGCGCATTGAGGACAAGGCCACGCGCGGCCGTCCGGCACGGCTCTACTACGCGACGGAGTACCCGAGCGGGAAGATCCACTTCGATCTCCCGCCGGACGCGGCCTACACCTTCCGCGCCTGGTCGTGGAAGCCGCTCTCCTCGATCGCGAGCCTGGACACGACGGTCACGCTCCCCGGCGAGTACGAGGAACTGATCGTGCTCTCGCTCGCGGTGAAGCTGGCGCCCATGCATACCGTCGCGCTCGATGCGACCGTGATCCAGCAGGCGATCGGCGCTCACACGACCGTTCGCGCCCTCAACAGCGGGCCGCCGACCCCCGCGCGCTTCGACGTGGCGCTGACGCGGGCGCTCCTCCGCTGATGGCCTCCGTCTACCCCGGCAGCACGTACCGGATCCCCGCCGTGCGTGGCGGCTGGAACGCCAACCCGAACGTCGACCAGATCCCGCCCGAGAGCATGGTCGAGGCGCTGAACATCAACCTGCACCGCGGGGCCCGCGAGACGCGCAACGGTGTCACGAAGGTCAACGCGAGCGCGATCAGTGGCGGGTCGCGCGTCATGGGGTTCACGCAGTTCCGCAAGCGCAACGGCAACACGTTCATCGTGACCGCGACGGCCGACGGCAAGATCTGGAAGGACTTCTCGACCGTCCTCAAGAGCGGCCTCACCGCGGACAAGGTCACGCACTTCACGACCTTCAACGACACGCTCTACATCTGCACCGGCAGCGACCGGCCGCAGACCTGGGACGGGAGCGCGACAACGACGAGCGATCTCGCAAACATCCCGACTGACTGGTCGGGGACGGCCTGGCCGAAGCAGATGGTCGTCCACGGCCGCGGCGTGTCGCGCCGCCTCTGGGCCTATGGGGTGTCGGGCAAGACGCAGAAGATCTACGCCGCGGCGAGCGGCGGTGACGACTTTTCCGACGCGAACGTCACGACGCTCGTGATCGAGACCGGGGACGACTTCGGCGTCGTGGCCCTCCCCGAGTTCGGCAACCGGCTGATCCCGATCGGCAAGACCCGCGCCTACCTCGTCGAGGACAGCGACTCCTCGTCGACGAACTGGGGCTACGAGGCCGCGCAGTGGGAAGGCGGCGTCGCCTCCGAGCGCCTGGTCGTGCGCACGCCGAACGACCTCATCGTCATGGGCGAGGACGGCGACGTCGCCTCGATTATCGCGACGCAGACCACGGGCGACTACGCGGCCGTCTCGCTCGCGCGCCCCGCGCACATTCACGTGTGGATTCAGGACAACGTCGACCGCTCGCTGCTCGCGTCCGGCGCGCACGCGGTCTATGACCCCGTGCTCCGCGCCTGCAAAATCTTCGTCATCCGCCAGGGCCAGAGCGTCGTCGACACCGCGCTCGTCTACTTCATCGACCGCCCCGCCGAAGAAGCGTGGGCGCGCCACCAGTACTACTACACGGCCGCGGGCATCGCGTCGGCCTCCGCCGTGATCCGCGCCTCGGCCGGCGACTTCCGCGTCTATGTCGGGGGCCACGACGGCTTTCTGCGTCGGCTCGAGGACACGGACTCGGCCCTTGACGACGGCGTGGCGTATAGCAACGGCTTCACGACTCCAGAGCTGCCCTTCGACAACGCGCGTGGCCTCAAGCGCTACGACCGCGGCTGGCTGATCATGAAGCAGCTCAGTACCGAGTCGGTGACCGTCAACCTCAAGGTTGACGGCGCGTTCGTCGCGACCGCGTACCAGCTCGTGACGGACACGGGCGCTGAGTTCGTGACCGACGCCGGAGCCAGCCTCGAGGCGAGCAGCAAGACCAACTTCACCGTCACGCCGAGCGGGCCGGGGCTCACGAACGAGAGCTATGCCATCGGCATCGTCGGCACGCGCATCCAGAAGGACGTATACGGCGCCGTCGACGGCACGCGGTTCTTCATCTCGCAGCTCCTGGTCGATCACATGCCGCTCGGCGCGCAGGCGAAATAGAGAGGCCGGAATGGCGACGACGAAGATCCGCGATCTCACCGCGGTCACGACCGCAGCCGTGGGCGACAAGATCCCCACCGACCAGAGCGCGGACAACGTCACGCGGTATCTCACCATCACGCAGATCCTCGACCTCCTCGCGACCGTATCGCAGGCCGAGGCGGAGGCGGGGACGGCGACGACGCGGCGGGCCTGGACGGCCGCGCGCGTGAAGCAGGCGATCACTGCCCTCGCGCCGGGGACGACCCTCCCGGTGCTTGCCAAGTCGGCGAACTACACACTCACCACGTCCGACGTGCGCAAGGTCATCAATGCGTCGTCGGGCACGTGGACGCTCACGCTGCCCACTGCGGCGACGGCGACGGACGGCTTCTGGTTCGCGGTGCGTAACAGCGGGACAGGCGTCATCACGGTCGACGCCGACGGCTCGGAGACGATCGACGGGGCGACGACGATCTCGCTGGTGGCCGGTCAGGCTTTGCTCGTCGTCTGCGACGGCACGGGGTGGGTCACGATCGGTGCCGACGCGCACATCGACGCGAGCACCGCCGTCCACGGCCTCACCGCTAACGTCAACGTCCTCGGCAACCGGAACGCGGCGGCGGAGTTCGTGCAGCGCGGGTCGTTCAATCCACCATCGAATGGAACGTATGGCTACAGCCCGGTTTACATGGGCGGTCCTAGCGGCGTCACCTTCGCCGTTGCTTTCAGCTCCACGCCGCATGTCGCCTACGCCGGCTCGTCGGACGCTGATAACCCTCAGATGGGCGCGATCTCCGCAATCACGACCACGGGGTTCAGTATCCGTATGTGGGGAGTGAACTCCGGGCAGGATCTCGCCGATGGCCGCTACATCGCCCTGGGGAGCTAGCCGGATGGCGATCAGGACCGGGAACCTCATCTACGCGGGCGACACGCCACTCGCGTGCTCGATCACTGTCGAGCAGACCGGCCCGATGCGGTTGACGGTGCGGGCGGGGAGCTACACGATGACGGGGCGGGCGCAGGTGCTCGACTACCGCCCCGTGCTTCACGATCGCGCGCTCCGCTCGGGGCGCGCCGAACTGGTCACGATGCCGGCGCGGGTGTGCTGGCCGGTGCTGGACGACGCCGGGCGGATCGTCGCCGTGGAAGAGGCCGAGTACAGCGCGGAGGCCCACGACGACCTGTTGGACGGCGGCAGCGCGGGGTTCGTCCCAGCGCGGACGCGAGTACGGGTGTGGGAGAACGACGTCGAGCGCGCGTCCACCCACGTACTCGTGGCCGATCAGGCCTTCGATTTCGATGCGGCGGATGTCCCCGAGACGTGGCGCGGCCTCTTAGTCAAGACGGTCGCGAATGTCAACACCGAGTGCGTCAACGTGCTCATGCAGTCCCGGTTCCCCGGCGGTGACTGGCCCGAGCCACCACAGGGCTGGGTGGTGATCTGCCCACTCATCTGGGAGTTCACGCTGGAGCCGGGGGCAAGACAGTTGCCCGACGTGCTGGTCCTGACCGTGAAGTTCGGCTTCCCCCCCGGCACCGAGCCCGAGGACTGGCGGGAGCAGCGGGGCGACGGCGGCGGACCCGTCGTATTGCCGGTCCAAGTACGAGCACTCGGGCGCGCACTCCAGCGTGCGCGCGCTGCGGTACCGGCCTGATGCTCCGCACGCTCCTCCATCCGCTGACTCCGCCGCGGGTGAGCCGCAGCCTCCGCCCCTACGTCGCCACGGACGCCGGCACGTGCGCCGCGATGCTGACGCGCGAGGGCCTCACGCCGGAGGACATGGCATTCGACCGACTGCCGACCGTCGTGCTCGAGGAGGGTGTGAGCGCGATCGGCTTCGCGACGCTCGAGATGGCGCACGGGCGACCGCACGTCGTGCATTTCGTGATCGACCGACCGTGCCGGACGGCCGCCCGGGCCCGCTGCCTCATGCGCGGGATTCGCGTGATGGCCCGCGATGCCGGCTTCTCCACGCTGATTCTCCACGCCTGCACCGATCCCGTGCGTCGGCTCATCGAGTACTACTTCCGCGCGCGGCCGTACATCACGGTTGACGGCCGGACCTACTACGAGGTGATCGCCTGATGCTGAGTATCGCGGGCCTCTTGCACACCGACGACGGCTGGGTCATCTATCCCGACGGCACGCGCCTGCGCGCGATCAGCGGCGGCGGCGGCAAGGCGCCGAAAGTCCCGGCGCCGCCGCCCCCCAGCCAGGCCGAGATCGAGATGCAGCAAGAGCAGGTCAAGGTACTCAAGCTGCAGGTCGCGGCACTGGAGCGGCAGAACGAAATCCAGGCCGCGATCCCGAGCGCGGACATCAGCGCCTCGCTGCGCGATTCGCTCAAGACCCAGCAAGAGCAGCTCGCGTTCATCCGCGAGGAAGCCCAGCGCGCGCGCGCGCGTGGCCCCGTCGAGGAGGCGATCGAGCTCCAGAGGCTTGGCGTCGCCGAGCGGCAGTTGAAAGTTACCGAGCAGCTCGCGGTGGCCGAGCGCGGGATGAACCTGCAGGACGCGCTCAAGCCGTTCGTCCTGGGGAGCATGCGCCTGCTCGAGGAGCCGGGCGGCACGATCCGCCGCATGACGGAGGACGAGTACGTCGCGACGCTGTCCCCCAACGAGCGGAGCTCATACGAGAACCTCCAGCTCGGGCTCGAGCGCGAGCGCCGAGCGCTCAAGGGGGAGCTGCCGCTCAGCGAGGCCGGCCAGCGGCAGAAGCGCGACGAGTTCACGGCGTTCAAGGAACAGATGGCGCGCAGCGGCAACCCGATCGAGGGCGACACGCCGGAGAGCGCAAGCACGACCACGACCGCGGGCGCGCAGGCGCTCAAGGCGTTCACCGAACGCTGGGGACTGGTGCAAGAGGCCGAGCGCCGCGGCGAGCTCACGGCGGGGAGCCAGGCCGTCCTCGCGCGGATGGGCATCGCCTCCGACATCGGCGCGCGCGCCCGCGAGGGGATGCTCGGCGTGGTGCCGTCCTACGGCATCCCCTCGACGTATCTCGGCCAAGTCGGCGGCCGCGGCGGCGCGCTCGGCGGCGCCGGCGGGCTCGTCGGGATCCCCCAACAGCTCGCCTTCGGCGCGGTGTCGCCCGACTTCCAGGGGGCGCTCCAGCCCTTCCAGTTGCAGCGCGCGGCGACCATCGAGAACCAGATGGCTAACGCGCAGCTCGCGATGCAGCACGCGGCGGGGCAGCGCGAGGTCGGGTCGGCCATCGGAACAGGGGTCGGCACCGCCCTCGGGCTAGGGCTCGGCGCGTTTCTCGGGCCTGCAGCTTTGGGGATGACCGCGCTCAAGGGCGCCCTCCTCGGCGGCGGCATCGGCGGCGCGTTCGGCGGGGGCGTCGGCAGGCTCGGGAGCAGCCCCGACGTGAAGAAGGATATCCGGCGGGCGGGGCGGCGCGAGGACAAGCGCGCGCTCCAGATGGTGAAGGATCTCGACGGCTTCACCTTCCGCTACAAGGACGAGGACGATCGCGCGCCGAAGCGCATGGGCATGATGGCCGACCGCGCGCCGCGCGAGCTCGTCTCCCCGGACGGCCGCGCGATCGACGTCGGGCGAACTCTGGGAATGTTGACCGCGGCAACGCGCGAGCTCGCGCGCAGGAAGGGGCGCTAGGCGATGCCGAAGTTCTCGGGCTTTGGTGTCGAGTGGCCGCTCGGCCCCACCGGTTTCCAAAGCGACCCCGTCTACGAGCGCAAAGACACGACGGGCCTGCTCTCGGGAACCTCGGGATTCTCGGGGCTCCCGGGGATGTTGCTCAAGGCCGCCGGAATGGTAGAAGAAGGCGAGAAGGCCAAGGCGAAGGCGGAGGAGACCCAGCAGAAACTCGAGCAGGCCGCCGCGCGGGGTGTCGTCGAAGACTCGTTGAAGCTGCTCAACATGCCCGACTACCCGAACTCGGCGAAGAAAGAGCTCTACAACAGAATCATCCGCAAGGCCATCTACGACTCTTTTCCTCCGCTGGGCAACTGGGCGCCCGAGATTCCCGAAAATGTACCGTGGGGCCCGCACTTCACGCAGTACGTGAAGGAATACGCCGCGGTGGTGAACGCGCAGGGCGACCAGCGGTCCAAAGAACTGGCGCTGCACGCCATGTGGGGCGAGATGTGCGCGAATACGAAAACGGCGCCGTTGTGCAAGATGCAGCAGGATCACCTCGCCGCCGTGCGCCGGGACCAGGTCGAGGTCATCGCCTTTGAATTCGGCAACATCCTCGACGGAACCGCGACGCCGGCGCAGCTGGCCGACTTTTATGCGCAGAAGGCGGATGCGCAGCACCCGGGTCGACCCGGGGAGACGGTGGAAGCTCGCCTCATTCGCCAAGAGCGCGGCCTGATCATCACAGACGGGATTCTACTGGCCGAGGCGCGTCGCGCTGCCGCTCGCAAGGCCGCCAAAGAGGGGTT
>Ga0194132_10011839_pt1 | contig 11068 bp, 10 predicted proteins | sample TA2KigOf80mmetaG_FD_148612 | JGI IMG/M metagenome (GOLD analysis project Ga0194132, IMG submission 148612) | Freshwater microbial communities from Lake Tanganyika, Tanzania - TA2015054 Kigoma Offshore 80m | ecosystem: Environmental > Aquatic > Freshwater > Lake | place: Tanzania: Lake... | reverse complement strand
GGTGTGATCGGTCTTTCCGCCGGTGAGGACGTCGGCGAGCGCCAGCGACACCACCTGGTCGTGCGGTGTTGCCTTGCCTTGCGCGACAAATACCGTCAGTGCCAGCTTCAGCGCCGCAATGCCGGTTGCGCCGGGCAGCGAAATCACCTCGTCCTTCTTCACGACGTGGTTCTTCGCCAGTTCGAGCGCTTTGGCCTTGGCATCGGCGAGCACGCGATCGCGGTTCATGGTGATGCCGTCGGACTTGCGCAAGATGCCCATTTCACGCGCTTCGAACGCCGACTTCGCCACATGCGCCGTACCGATCAATTCAAAGGCCTTGGCGACGGCCGGCATCGGCCCGCCCGGCATTTTCTTGTCGGCCTTGAGACGAAGCAGCATCTCCTTGCAGCCGCCCCAGCCGGGGATCAGCCCGACGCCGACCTCGACGAGCCCCGTATATGTTTCGGCATGGGCCTGAATCGCGGTCGAATGCAGCAGGATTTCACAGCCGCCGCCCAAGGCCATGCCCATGGGCGCCGAGACCACCGGGAAGGGGGCCTGCTTGAGGGCGAGATAGGTTTTCTGACCGTCCTCGACCTGACTTTCGATTTCGCCCCACACGGCGATGTTGGCGGCGAATAATGCGAGGCCGATGTTGGCGCCGACGGAGAAGTTGGGTCCCTCGTTATGGATGACGAGCGCTTTCCACTCGGCCGGTTTCGACTTGATGAGTTTGATGGTGTCCTTGTAGGCGGCCATGATCAGCGGATCGAGCGCGTTCATCTTCGAGGCGAACTCAAAGCAGAGCACGCCGTCGCCAATATCCCACACCCGCGCCGACGGATTCTTGATCAGCGGTTTGCCGGCGCGTTTGATGTCGGCGAGCTTGAGCACGCCCGCCGCGCGTTTGACGTCGGCATAAGCGCCCGACGTGGACAGATACTGCAGCTTGCCGTTCTCGACGCGGTAGAAGCCGCCTTTCTCGGCGGCGAGCTTCAGCATCGCCGGTATGGCGATGCCGGCTTTGCCGAGTTTCTCGGCGAACCACTTGGCGCCCATTTTGTCGATGGTCTCGAACGGGCCGGCGTCCCAGGCGTAGCCGTCCTGCATCGCCTCATCGACATCGACGATGGTGTCGGCGATTTCCGGCACCAGCGATGCTGCGTAGGCAAGGCCCTGGCTCGCCATTTTCCAGGCGAACTGGCCGCCTTTGTCGGCGTGCTCGACGAGCACCTTAAGGCCGCCCTTCTTCGACGCATCGAGACTTTCGAGCGATGCCTTCACCGACGGGCCATAAGCGCCGGTCTTGAGATTGATGCTTTCTTTCGAGCGTTTTCCGTCGGCGCTCTTGCTCACCTTATAGAACCCGCTCGGTCCCTTGCGGCCGATCCAGCCGTTCTTGAGCATGGTCGTGATGACCGCGGGCTCGCCATGGATGCGCTGGTAGTCGTCGGTCTTGGGCAGCAACGACTGCATCGACTTGGCCACGTGCGGCATCAGATCGATGCCGACCAGATCCATCAGACCGAAAAAACCTGTCTTCGGAATCCCGAACGGCCGGCTGCCGACAGCGTCGGCTTCCTCGACGGTCAACCCCGCCTTGATCGATTCCACCACGCCGCACTGCATCCAATAGGTGCCGATGCGGTTGGCGATAAAGCCGGGCGTGTCCTTGCAGACGATGACGCCCTTGCCGAGGTTGATGTCGCCAAAGGCCTTGATCAGCTCGACCGCGTCCTTGCGGGTCTTATCCGAGGCGACCACTTCGAGGAGGCGCATGTAGCGCGGCGGATTGAAGAAGTGGGTGATCAGAAAATCGGACACAAAAGACTCAGGCAGCCCCGTCACCAGTTCCTTCAAAGGGATGGTAGAGGTGTTCGACGAGACGATCGAGCCTTTTTTGCGGTGCTTGTCGATGGCCTTGTAGAGGTTCTGCTTGATATCGAGCCGCTCGATCACCGCTTCGACGATCCAGTCGCAGTCGGCGAGCATGTTCATGTGATCTTCGGTATTGCCCGGCGTCAGCAGTTTCGAATTCCGCTTGCTCATGAAGGCGGCCGGGTCCGCCTTCTCCAACTTCTTGATGGCGCCTTCGGCAATCGCGTTCCGGTTCTTGGCGTCCTTGGGGACGATGTCTAGCAGAAGGGTCGGGATGCCGGCGTTGGTCAGGTGCGCGGCGATCCCGGCGCCCATGACGCCGGCGCCGATCACCGCCGCTTTTTTGATTTCGGCCATGATGGCTGCTCCTGCTCAGACCGCTTCCAGAATGGTGGCGATGCCCTGGCCGCCGCCGATGCACTGGGTGGCCAGCGCGTACTTCTTCTTCTCGCGCTTCAGCAACGCTGCCGCCTTGCCGGTGATGCGGGCGCCGGTGGCGCCGAGCGGGTGCCCGAGGGCGATGGCACCGCCATCGATGTTGGTCTTCTTGAGATCAACGCCCAGGTCCTTCACCACCGCAAGGCTTTGCGCCGAAAAGGCCTCGTTCAGCTCGATGATGTCGATCTGATCGAGTTTCAACCCGGCGCGGGCGAGGGCCTTCTTGGTTGCTTCGACCGGGCCGATGCCCATGATCTCGGGCGCGCAACCCGACACCGCGAACGACCTGATGCGGGCCAGCGGCGTCAGGCCGTTCTTCTTGGCGTAGTCTTCGCTGCACACCAGCACGGCCGAGGCGCCGTCGGTGAGCGGCGACGACGTGCCGGCGGTGACCGTGCCTTTTTCGTTGAAGGCCGGCTTCAGGCCTGCGAGTGCTTCCGTTGTCGTGTCGGGGCGGATGCAGCCATCGCTGTCCACCATGCCGCCGTCGCCCGCCACGGCGACGATCTCGTCCTTGTACTTGCCGGCGGCCTGGGCGGCGGCAGCGCGTTTGTGGCTCTCGGCCGCGAACTCTTCCTGCTCCTTGCGCGAGATATTGTACTTCTTGGCGAGGTTCTCGGCGGTGTCACCCATCCCGATATAGGCCTGGTGTCCGGCCTCGACCAGCTTCGGGTTCGGCATCGGATTGAAGCCACCCATCGTGACACGGCTCATGCTCTCGATGCCGGCGCAGATGAAGACCTCGCCCGCGCCCATGGCGATGGCGCCGGCGGCCTGATGGATCGCCTGCATCGACGAACCGCAGAACCGGTTGATGGTGTCGCCGGCGACCGTGTTCGGCAGTCCCGCCAGGAAAACGATGTTGCGCGCGACGTTGAGGCCTTGCTCGGCTTCGGGGAAGGCGCAGCCAAGCGCAAGATCTTCGATGTCGGCGGTTTTGACTTTGGTCCGTTCGACCAGGCCCTTGACCACCGCCGCGGCGAGATCGTCGGGGCGGGTTTTCTTGAGCGCGCCCTTGTTGGCGAGCGTGAACGGCGAGCGGGCGTAGCCGGCAATAACAACGTTGACCATGATTAAGTCTCCCTAGGTGCAAGGCGTGATGTTGGTGGTGAATTGGACTTGCGCGCGGTTTTTAAGCGCCGCGTGCGAAGATGCTTGAGCGCGTCGTGTTCGATCTTGCGGAGTTCTTTGATGGTCGCCTGCAGGTCGCGCATTTTTCCTTCCAGCTCGGCAATGCGCTCGCGGCTTTTGTCGACCACATAAGTGAGTTGACCGGACTGTTGCCGATCGGCGCCGTAGAGATCGAGGTAGTCGCCGATCTCGCGAAGCGAGAACCCCAATCGCTTGCCGCGCAGGATTAGCGATAGCCGGGCGCGATCGACATAACTGAACACGCGGATCGCGCCGGCCCGGCGCGGTTTCAGCAGTCCGCGAGTTTCGTAGAAACGCACCGTACGTGCTGTGACGCCGGCCGCCTCGGCCAATTCGGCTGTGGAATAGAGCTCGCCGGGGCGTTCGTCGCCGCGGCGATCATTGTCGGCATCAAGGCGGGGCGTACTCATGCCGTGGCTCCGCCCGACTTGGATTTCTCTTCCTCTTTGAGTTCCTTTTTCGACAGTTTGCCGATAAGGGTCTTCGGCAGGACGTCGCGGAACTCGATCTCGGCTGGACGCTCCATCGGCGATAGCTTGTCTTTCAGGAACACGAGCAGTTCGTCCTGGGTCAGCTTGGTGCCCGCTTTCAATTTGACAAAGGCTTTGGGCGCCTGGCCGCGATACTTGTCGTCGATGCCGATGACAGTGGTTTCGGCAACGGCGGGATGGAGGTGGATCGCTTCCTCGACCACGCGTGGGTACACCTTGTAACCCGAGCAGTTGATCATATCCTTGATGCGATCGACGATGAAGAAATAGCCCTGGTCGTCCATGATCGCGACATCGCCGGTCCGCAGAAGCCCGTCTTTCAGCACGTTCGCGGTTTCGTCCGGTTTGTTCCAGTAGCCCATCATCACTTGCGGGCCGCGCACGCACAGCTCGCCGCGCTCGCCGATGGGGACCGGATCGCCAGTGTCGAGCGAGCGGATTTCGACGATGGTGCCCGGCATCGGCAGGCCGATGCTGCCCGCTTTGTTTTCGCCCTCGGTCGGGTTGGTGCAGACCACCGGTGAGGTTTCGCTCAGGCCATAGCCTTCCACCAGCACGCACCCGGTGATTCGCTCGAACTCCTTCTTGGCCTCGACCGGCAACGGCGCGCCGCCCGAAATGCAAAGTTTGATGGACGTGAGGTCGTAGTTGGCCACATCGGGCGCGTTATTGATGGCCATGAAGATGGTCGGCACGGCGGGGAAGCAGGTGGGTTTGCGCTTGTGAATCGTCTTCAGGCAATCCTTCAAATCGAAGCGCGGCATCATGATGATGGCGGCTCCGTACTCAAAGGCGGACAGCATCGCGACCGTCATGGCGAAGACGTGAAAGAATGGGATCGCCGCAAGAAAGCGTTCTTCGCCGAGCACGGGATTCTTATGCCAGCGCGCGACTTGGTGTGTATTGGCGGCGACGTTGGCGTGGCTCAGCATTGCCGCCTTCGGCACACCGGTGGTGCCGCCGGTGTACTGCAGCACGGCGACATCGTTGTGGCAGTCGATGGCGGGCTTCACGTAGTCGCCGCGGTTCGATAGCAAATCGTCGAACCACATGATGTTGGGCGCATCGTCGATCTTGGCGACCGAGCCACGTTTGAAAACACTGAACAGCACGCCTGACCGCCACGGCAATGCGTCGGCCATCGAGCAGACGATCAATTTCTTGAGCTTGGTCGAGGTCAGGATCTTGTGCGCTTTCGGATACATCGAACCAAGATCGAGCGTAATCAGAATGTCGGCGCCGGAATCCTTGACGAGATGTTCAAGTTCGCGCTCGGCGTAGAGCGGGTTGACGTTGACGACGGTGGCGCCAGCCATCAGCGTGCCCATGTAGACCGCGACGTAATAGAGCGTATTGGGCAGCATCAGCGCGACGCGGGCGCCCTTGGTGACGCCGAGATCCTGCAACCCCTTGGCCGCGCGCGCGGCCATGTGGCCGACTTCGGCGTAGGTCCAGAAGTTGCCCATGAACTCGAGGCAGACATTCTCCGGGTAATTCCTGACCGCGTTCAGGAACCCCGCGAAGGCCGGGACCACAGGCAACGGCGCGTCCCACGGCGCGAAGGACGGGTAATTCTTGAGCCACGGAAAGCGGGGCGTGGATGAGGTAGCGCCGTTCACAAAAGGTCCCTCGGTGCTGGTGATGCGCCGGTTGATCCGGCGTCTTGGACCTAACGCTACTGGCAGCAACGGATAGCGCAATGGTGTCTGGTGACGTTAACGTCACTCGTTGCCATGATGAGGCAAGCAGTAGAATCAGGAGCCAGAATCAAGGAGTTGGCGGACGATGCCACTGGGTGCGGGGCGGCGGACATCGTATCTGCGCCGCTGGCGCACAAGCTCTTGGGGGCCGATTTGGCGCGACTCGTGATGGTCATAGCATTGTCGCCGCGAAGTCTCGACCGCCGTAGAAAATTCCGAGGATCGTCACCGTTCGCCCGAAGACCGCGAAAGCGATTGTGGCCCGTCGCTTGAACCCGACAGTTCACAGTCCCGGCCGGAGGTCGTCGCGTCGGGTTCCGCGCAACGGTGATGTCGAAAACGTCTCGCAATAGTCCACAAGCGCGGCGGTGAATTTGCGTGCAGTATCCGGCCCGGCATGGCTCGAAATGAAGGCATGAATCGATTCGAGGTGTCGGGTGGCTTCCGGCGAAAACGTGACGGCGTAGGTCTTCACGTTGCCGATTTATTTCGCCGCACGCGACGATCGGCCTTCGCCAGCATGGTGCGCACCGATTTCGGTGAGATGCCACGATTGGGCTTCGCCTTTGTCGCGTCATAGCTGGCGACGACGTCACGCAGCAGCCACTGCTCGAATAATTTGTCGCGCGCCTCAAGTGCGCGCAGGCCATCGCGAATCACTTCGCTTTCGGTGGCGTAGGCGCCGGATTCGACTTTCAAACGCACGCGGCTGGCGAGGTCGTTTGGCAGCGTGATGCTGAATTGTTGGGTTGAACGCACGGGCACATCCCCCAATAGAGACGGAACAGCGAGTAGGATTTAATCCTACACGCAACCATGGCTTTTTTCAACGGACGGCGGGCAATACCGCGAGCCAATAATTTATCTTCAAAACATTAAAGGCCCCGACGTGGGTCGGGGCCTTTGCGTGAAAATCTAAAGACGAAGTGACGAGTGAATCACGCCGCTTTCCGTCGTCGGGACGCGCCTAACCCAACCAGGCCAAAGCCAAACAGGGCGAGCGCACGCAGGTGCGCCCACCGCGATGAAGTCGCTCCAGCGTCTCCAGCGACTTGGCGAGTTTTGCCGCAGGCGAGGTCATCTCGGTTGCTGTCGAAAAGTGAAATTACGTGTGTTTGGTGCTGAATCAAGAATCGTATATTAAGTCGATATCATTATCGTAATTAGGGTTAATTTGGGCGCTGCCTTGGCTTATTTATCCAGCAAACTCGACAGCTTCAGCGCGATGCCCTTGGAGCCGAACACCTTGAGCCGGCCCATGGTGAAGGCGACCATCGGATTGAGATCGCCCTGCATTAATTTCAATAGATTCTCGGTCGATAGCGCGAGCGTGGTCTCGGCATCGTCGCTGTCGGGGTTGGGCGTGATCTTGACCGCGTCGCCGGTGGCATCGAGCAGCACCTTGCCTTCGTCGCCGAGATCGAACAGGACGGTGTGATTGAGCTCTTTCAACTTGTCGGACTGCTTCTGCATTTCGCCGACAATTTCGTCCAATGTCATGGTGCTTCTCCGCGTTCCCCTGGGCGTTGCAGCAGTCTAACCTGAGTCGGTCGCCTCAACCCAACGGAATTGATCATGCCAGCCCTCTTGATCACCGGCGCCAACCGTGGTCTCGGTCTCGGGCTGCTCAAGCTCTACGCCGCCGAAGGTTGGAGGGTGCTGGCGGTGTGCCGCGATCCAGCCAGGGCGACGGAACTATCCGCCGTGGCGTCGGCGTCGAACGGTCGTGTGACGCTTCATCGTGCCGACATGGAAGACATCGCTTCCATCGATGCCCTCGGCGCGACGCTCAAGGGCGTCGCCATCGACGTTCTGGTCAACATGGCCAGCTACTACGGTAAAGCGATCATGACCGAGCCGGGCGGGCTGCAGGAGTTCGGCGCCAGCGACTATGCCGACTGGCGGAAAATTCACGCCGTCAATGTGCTGGCAGTGATGCGCTTGTGCGAAGTGCTGGTCGAGAACGTCGCCGCCAGCCAGCGCAAGGTGATCGTCAATCTGTCGAGCATCGCCGGCTCGATCGGCACCATCAAGGCAGGCGGCATGGGCGGCCGACTTTATGCATACCGTGCGTCCAAGGCCGCGCTCAACATGATCACCCGCGCCATGGCTGAAGACTTGCGCCCCCGCGGGATCACTGTGGTTCCGCTGCACCCCGGATGGGTCAAAACCGACATGGGTGGGCCCAAGGCCGATCTCGATGTCGCGACCTCGACAGCCGGAATGAAAAAGGTGATCGACGGCCTGACGCTGGAAAAGTCGGGGCGATATTGGGTCTACGATGGCTCGAACATGCCGTGGTGAGGGCGCGTCGATAGCTCGCGACCTCCATACCCGCCCACAACATGCCGCGCCGCGCCCAACGCGTAAATCGGTTGTAGATCGTCTTCGGGCGACCGTACTTCTGCGGACAATCGCATCACCGACAGCCGATCTTCAGATCATGAATGATGCCGCTGATGACTTGCCGATCATCGTTGCGCGGCTTGCCGCGCACATTGGTCGGAAGAAGTGATTGAATCTCTGCCCACTGGTCATCGTTCAACCAAAACAAGTTGGTTCTCATCAAGCCGGCCTGAGGTGCCCCCTTTGAAGTGGTCTATCCTGAGGTATGGTTTTTTTGAAGGAGGACCGCGATGGGAAAGAGGCATACGGCTGAAGAGATTGTCGCGAAGCTTCGGCAAGTAGAGGTTTTATGCGGCCAGGGCCGGGCAATCGCGGAGGCGATCCGTGCGATTGGCGTGACGGAGGTCACGTATTATCGCTGGCGGAACGAATACGGCGGTCTGAAGGGCAATCAGGTGAAACGGCTGAAGGAACTTGAGGCCGAGAATGCCCGGCTTCGGCGTGCGGTATCTGACCTGACGCTGGACACGCAGATCCTTCGAGAGGCTGCCCGGGGAAACTTCTAAGCCCCGCACGCCGCCGCGCCTGCGTGGATCATGTGACCAAGGAACTGGGGGTCTCGGAACGGCGGGCCTGCCGGGTTCTTGGTCAGTATCGGTCGACGCAGCGCAAGGTGCCGACGACGCCCGATGATGAAGCCGCGCTGGTCGCGGACATCATTGAGTTGGTCCGCCAGTTCGGGCGGTTCGGCTACCGCCGGATCACCGAGCAGCTGAAGACGGCGGGCTGGACGGTCAACCACAAGCGGGTTGAACGCATCTGGCGGCGTGAGGGGCTCAAGGTCCCTGCCAAACAACCCAAGCGCGGCAGGCTTTGGCTGAATGACGGGTCGTGCATCCGTCTCAGAGCCGAGCGGCCCGACCATGTCTGGTCCTACGACTTCGTGGCTGATCGAACCCATGACGGGAAGGCGTATCGCATGCTGTGCATCATCGATGAGTTCACCCGGGAGTGCCTTGCCATCAAGGTCGCCCGGCGGCTCAATTCCACCGACGTCATCTCTGTCCTGTGTGATCTGTTCATCGCTCGTGACATCCCAGGTCACATCCGTTCCGACAATGGGCCGGAGTTCATCGCCTCGGCGGTGCGCGGGTGGATCGATGCCGTCGGGGCCAAGGCCGCCTACATCGAGCCTGGCAGTCCGTGGGAGAATGGCTACGTGGAATCGTTCAACGGCAGATTCAGAGACGAGCTGCTCAACGGTGAAATCTTCTACACCTTGGCCGAGGCCAAGATCGTGATCGAGCAATGGCGGAAGTACTACAACACGGCCCGGCCGCATTCGTCGCTGGGTTACAGGCCGCCGGCACCGGAGGTCGTCTCCTGGCCGGCCTCGCCTGACTCGTGGCCGGTCGCTCGGCCGGCCAGAATGCCACTGGTCGAAAATCGATCCCTAAACTAACATTCAACCCGGACCACTCGCAGGGGGCCGGTCAAGGGAGGGCGACGACGTCGCCTCGGTGCTGAACAGTTCGATGAACTGGTGAATCTTTCGCCAATGACAGATGCGTCCGAGCCCAATTGTAGTAACGGGCATACGATCTGAGCGTTCGGTGCAAATGTGATGCGCCGGAGATGCTGGCGCGGTCCAAGCACTCTCGGCGGATCGAGCCAATGATCCGTTCAGAATAACCGTTTTGCAATGGTGAGCGAGGTGAGATCGGATGGTCGCGAGAACCGGCGGTATGATCTCGGATGGGGTGGCTTGGGGCGCGGTCCCAGGGGCCTGGAATCTCGCCCTAAAACTGGTCCGATGAATCGGGGCAGGTCACTTATCCTTGTTTTATAGGCCGAATCTCACTTTACAGCCACGCCTCCGCCAGGGCCAGGAATCGCTGATTGCCGGCTCCCGCTACCAACTATCTATTTGTTTCCGAGTTTTGTTCTGCAAAGGTGGATGCGGTGCCCCGCAACCATCGTGAGCGCATGATTTAGGGCGGCCTTTCTTGAGGCCGCCCTAAATCATTCTGGCGCGAACGATGTCCGCGGGCGAGCAGCGCGAGACCCGGGGACCCACGGTCATTCGAGCGCCGGGACTTTCCGCGCTGATCTCACCAACGACCTGAGTTATGGTAACGTCGGCGGCACGAACCCCTATATCGGAACAGCGCATCGGCGTTCGTTTGGACCGCTGCCCGAGAAGCCGGATATCGGTGTTCGGGTGTCGGCCACGTTCTAGAAGAGTCGGTGCCCGGTGCAAGCCACCAAGCAAAGGCGCGTGCCAAACCAAGAGGCCTGAAGCATGCCAGCGTTTCTGATTGCCGACATCGATGTGAAGGATCAAGACAGCTACAGGGCCTACAAGGAGGCAAACCCGGCGATCGTCAAGAAGTTTGGCGGGCGATACGTGGCGTTGGGCGGTCAAACAAAAGTTCTTGAAGGCGACTGGAATCCCCGGCGCACGGTCATCATCGAGTTTCCGGACATGGAGGCCATTGCGGCGTTCTATCAGTCGCCGGAGTATGTGGCCTTGCGAAAGATACGCTGGGCGAGTGCGGACTCGCGCTTGGTGGCCATCGAGACACTGCCAACGTAGGAAGTATTTGCGCGCAAGTTACGATGCGTGTCTTCCGCTTTTCCGGCCATGCCGTCGCCGATGGGAAACATCACCATCGGCGCGTCGCTGGTGATGCCATTGAAGTCAGAAAACGGCGCCCGGCTACAGGCCGCCTGCGCCCGTGACCGCAAGCCCTTACCCGCCGCCACTCGATCCGCGTCCAACCATGCTGTAGACTAACAATCAACCCGGTACAAAATTGTCGGCAGGCCAATGCCGCTACATCTCTCGCGCCGTGCTTTCGGAATTCTCGTCGCCACGGACTTCGCGTCGAATCAGGCGTCGGCGCAGTCGTCGGCGCCCGCGTGGCGCGCCACTCCGTCATGAGGTGCCCCCTTTGAAGTGGTCCATCCTGAGGTATGGTTTTTTTGAAGGAGGACCGCGATGGGAAAGAGGCATACGGCTGAAGAGATTGTCGCGAAGCGTCGGCAAGTAGAGGTTTTATGCGGCCAGGGCCGGGCAAT
>Ga0194132_10011835_pt1 | contig 11070 bp, 9 predicted proteins | sample TA2KigOf80mmetaG_FD_148612 | JGI IMG/M metagenome (GOLD analysis project Ga0194132, IMG submission 148612) | Freshwater microbial communities from Lake Tanganyika, Tanzania - TA2015054 Kigoma Offshore 80m | ecosystem: Environmental > Aquatic > Freshwater > Lake | place: Tanzania: Lake Tanganyika... | reverse complement strand
TTGTCCGGTGCTGAGTCTCTCGGCCAAGCGCGACGAGATCGTGCCGCTCGAGTCGGCCCGCGCGCTGCTCGGCAGCACGTCGAGCGTCCGGCCGACCGAACATGTCTCGCCGGTCGGCCATGTGACCCTCGTCGTCGGGACGCCCTTGCGTTTTCAGACGTGGAAGCTTCTCGGCGACTTCTGTCATTGACGGAGCCGCGCGCGTCTCCGCGAAGACGACCCCCATCGCCGCGCCCGCCCTCGGGCCGCCCCCATGACGGAGTGAAAGATGTTTGGTGAGGACCGCTTCAATCTCGGCCGGTGGCCGTCGCTGCACGTTCGCTGGCGTCCGGACCAGATTGCCCTGCGGGAGGGCGACACGCGCCGCACCTACCGCGAGCTCGCGGCCCGCGTCGATCGCCTCGGTCATGCGTTGCAGTCGCGCGGCGTGCGCTTCGGGGACCGCGTCGCGCTGCTCGTGCCGGCCCGCGTCGAGACGATCGAGCTCATCCTCGCTTGCGCGCGCATCGGGGCCATCGCCGTGCCCCTGAACTTTCGGCTCGTGCCGCGGGAGCTCGCGTTCATGCTGCGCGACTGCGGCGCGACGATGATCTTCTTTGACGCGGCGCTTTCGACGCTCGCCGACGGACTGAAGGCCGAGGCGTTGCCGACAGCGCTCGCCTGGACGGAGATTGGGGACGAGCTGGAGGCGTTCCTTTCGTCGGTGCCCGGGCAGGTACCCGCCCACCCGACGCAGCCCGTGACCGAGGACACGCCGCACCTGATCATGTACACGGCCGGCACGACCGGGCTGCCGAAGGGCGTCGTGCTGACGCACGGCAACACGTTCTGGCAGACCATGAACGCGGTGAACCTCGGCCTCATGCCCGGTGTCGTCGGCCTCGCGACGCTACCCCTCTTTCACGTCGGCGGCCTCAACGGCTCGGTGCTCCCGCTGCTGTTCATCGGCGGCACGGTGGTCATCCAGAGGCAGTTCAGCCCGCTCGAGACGCTCGCGCTCATCGAGCAGCACAAGATTCAGGGCATGGTCGGGGTGCCCGCCATGTTCCAGATGATGGCCGCGATGCCGACATTCGCGTCGGCGGATCTGTCGAGCGTCATCGCGTTCACGAGCGGCGGCGCGCCCCTGCCGCTGCACACGATCGAACGGTACCGCGAGCGGGGCATCGTCTTCCGGCAGGGCTACGGTCTGACCGAGGCCGCCCCCGGCGTCACCGGCATGGAGCCGCAGGATGCCTTCTTGAAAATGGGCAGCGTCGGGCGCCCCTGTCATCACACCGAGGTACGCGTCGTCGACGAGCACGACGCGGACTGTCCACCGGGCGTCTCCGGCGAGGTGGTCGTTCGTGGACCGAACATCATGCCAGGATACTGGAATCGCCCGCAGGAGACGGCCGAGGCGCTGCGCGGTGGCTGGCTGCGCACGGGGGACGCCGGGCACTTCGACGCCGACGGCTATCTCTTCGTCGCCGGCCGCATCAAGGAGATGATCATCACGGGGGGCGAGAACGTGTACCCGGCGGAGGTCGTCAACGCCTTGATGGAGCACCCCTCCGTGGCGGATGCCGCGGTCATCGGCATGCCCGACGAGCGCTGGGGGCAGCGACCGGTGGCCTTCATCGTTTCTTGGCCGGGCAAGCCCGTCGACGCCGCCAGCCTCGGCGGTGACCTCGAGGGCCGCCTCGCACGCTACAAGCACCCCCGCGAGTATCACTTCCTCCCCGCGCTGCCGCGCAACGCGACGGGCAAGGTCGTGCGGGCCGGGCTCGTCGAGCTCCTGTCGAACCTGAACCGATAGGCCACCGGGTCACGTCGGCCAGATGGACACCGGGTCGAACGGCAGCGCCGCGTGGAGCTGCTCGAGGTAGTCGTCCCGGTCGATCTCGACGCCGCCGAAGCGCTCGACATGATCGGTGTAGACCTGTGAGTCGATGAGTCGATACCCGTGCGCAAACAGCCACGGGGCAAGCGTCCCGAAAACGACCTTCGACGCGTTGTCTCGTCGACTGAACATGGATTCACCAAAGAAGACGGCGCCGAGTGTGACGCCGTAGAGCCCCCCGACGAGCTCGCCGTCCTGCCAGGCCTCGGCGCTGTGCGCGACCCCCTCGCGATGCAAGCGCGTGTAGGCCGCGACCATGGCTTCCGTGACCCAGGTGCCGTCCTGCCCCGGGCGCGGTTCCGCACCACAGGCGCGCATGACGCGCTCGAAAGCCGTGTCGTATCGCAGCTCGAAGGCACCGCGGCGAATCCACTTCCGCGTCGTCCGGCCGATGTGGAGCGACTCCGGCGTGACGACGAACCGCCACGGCGGCGAGTGCCAAAGGATGGGCTGTCCTTCGCCGTACCAGGGAAAGATCGAGTGTTGATACGCAAGCCGCAGGCGCGCCGATGACAGATCGCCCCCCACCGCCAGCAGGCTGTCGTCGCCGGCGAGACGGGGATCGGGGAAGGCGATGCGCTTGTCGAGTCGATAAATGGGCATGTTGGCCGCAGCTTGCGTTCGACGGCGCTGCCGGGCAATCATCCCGCGCGGCCGGCGGCCAAGAATTCGCCACCCCGTCGCCCCGACCCTGGAGACCCCCTTGCTGAAGCTCGCGTTGCCCAAAGGACGAATGCAGGACGGTGTGACGGCCCTGATGGCCGACGCGGGCATCAAGCTCAGGGCCGGCAGTCGCGGCTATCGTCCGCGCGTCTCGCTCCCGGGCGTCGAGGCCAAGGTCCTCAAGCCGCAGAGCATCGTCGAGATGTTGCGGGCGGGCTCCCGCGACCTCGGATTCGCGGGGGCGGACTGGGTCGCCGAGCTCGGCGCCACTGCGTCGCTCGTCGAGCTGCTCGACACCGAGATGGATCCCGTCCGCCTCGTCGCCGCCGCCCCGGTCGAGCTCGTCTCGAACGGCAAGCTCCCCGCGCGGATCGGCGAGCGCCCCCTCGTGGTCGCCAGCGAGTATCGCGCGCTGACGCAGCGCTGGATTGCCGAACGTGGGCTAAACGCCGTCTTCGTGCATTCCTGGGGCGCCACCGAGGTCTTCCCGCCGGAGGACGCCGACTGCATCGTCGACAACACCGCCACGGGGGCCACCCTGGTCGCCAACGGCCTGGAAATCGTCGATGAGCTGATGCAGTCCTCCACGCGCATGTACGCCAACCCGGCGGCGCTCGAGCACCCCGAGAAGCGTGAGATCATCGACCGCTTCGTGATGCTCCTGCGCTCCGTGCTCGAGGCCCGCAAGCGGGTCATGCTCGAGGTCAACGTGACCCGAGAGGCCCTCGAGGCTGTCTGCGCCGCGTTGCCGTGCATGCGCGAGCCGACGATCAGCCCCCTGCACGGCGACGCGGGATATGCAGTCAAGGCCGCCGTCCCCCGCGCGGACTTGCCGCGCATCATCCCCGAGCTCAAGGCCCGCGGCGGCACCGACATCGTCGTCAGCGCCCTCGGCCAGATCGTCCCCTGAGGCGATGCTCGCGTCGATGAAAGCCCCTCTCCCCGAGCCGCAGATCACGCCGTCTCCGGGAGCGGCCACGGCGAGCCGCTACGCGGTCCCGCGGGCGAGCGCCCCGCTCGATCTCTACCTCGACGGCAACGAGGGGGCCGTCCCCTCTCTCGCCCTCTACGAGACCCTGCCGTCGCGTGGGGCCGACTTGCTGCGCCGCTATCCGAGCGCGGCCGCCCTCGAGGCCGCCTTCGCCGCACGCCTCGGCATCGACGCCGAGCAGGTGCTCGTCACGGCCGGCGGCGACGAGTCCATCGACCGCGCCTGTCGTGCGGTCCTCGCCCCCGGCCGCGCGCTGCTGCTGCCGGAGCCGACCTTCGAGATGATCGCGCGGTACGCCCGGCTCTCCGGCGCAGCGATCATCCCGATACCTTGGACACCCGGCGCGGCGTGGCCCGTGGACGCCGTGCTCGCCGCCATCACGCCCGAGACCGCGATGATCGCGCTCGTCTCGCCGAACAACCCCACCGGTGGCGTCGCGCGCGTCGACGATCTGCGCCGCGTCGCGGCGGCCGCCCCGCACGCGCTGATCCTGGTGGATCTCGCCTACGTCGAGTTCGCCGACGCCGAAACGGCCGCCCTCTGCGACGCGGCGCTGTCGCTGCCGAACGCCCTCGTCGTGCGCACGGTCTCGAAGGCCTGGGGCCTCGCCGGCCTGCGCATCGGCTACTGCGCCGGACACCCGACACTCCTCCGCTGGTTGCGCGCCTGTGGTGGCCCCTACCCCGTCTCCGGCCCGTCTCTCGCGCTCGCCGCCGCGGCGCTCGACGCGGGCGAGGCCGACGTCGGCGCGTTCATCGAGACGGTGCGCCGCGAGCGCGAGGCGCTGAGCGAGGTCTTGCGTTGCGGGGGGGCGCGACCGCAGCCCTCGCAGGGCAACTTCGTGTTCGCGCACGTCGCCGATCCCGTGTGGCTGCGCGACGCGCTCTCCGGCTTCGGCATCGCCATTCGGGCATTTCCGGGCAAGCCCCGCCTCGAGGACGCCGTCCGCATTACCTGCCCGGGGGAGGCGGCGAGCTTCAGCCGCCTGACGCATGCGCTCGACGTCACGTTGCGACCGCAGGCCATGCTCTTCGACCTCGACGGCGTGCTGGCATGTGTGTCGACGTCCTATCGCGCCGCCATCATCAAGACCTGCGAACACTTCGGCGTCCCGGTGAGCGGCGCGGACATCACGGCCATCAAGGCCGCCGGGGACGCCAATAACGACTGGGTGGTCACCCATCGTCTGTTGACCGCGCGGGGCGTGAATGTGCCCTTCGAGGCCGTGAAGGCCCGGTTCGAGGCGCTGTATCACGGCACGGACGCAGCCCCCGGCTTGTGGAGAAACGAGACGCTCCTCGTGCCCCGTGAACAGATCGCCGCGTGGGCCGCTCGCCGACCGCTCGGCATCGTCACCGGCCGCCCGGCACGCGATCTCGCCCGGTTCCTCGATCATTTCGAGCTTCGCCCGCTGTTCTCCGCGACGGTCTGCATGGAGGAGGCCCCGCTGAAGCCCCATCCCGCGCCCGTGCGTCTGTTGATGCAGCGCCTCGGCGTCGAGCGCGCGTGGCTGCTCGGCGATACCCCCGACGACGTGCGCGCCGCCCGGTCCGCGGGCGTGCTGCCCATCGGGGTCCTCGCGCCGGGGGAAGCGGGCGACGGGACCCATCTTCTCGCCGCGGGCGCCGCCCGCGTGCTGTCTCACCCCGCCGAATGGGAGTTCGCATGGCCCTGACCTCAACCCGCCGCGCCGAGATCCGGCGCCGCACCAAGGAAACGGACATCGTCTGCGACCTGACGCTCGATGGCACGGGTCGAGCCGACGTAAACACCGGCATCGGCTTTCTCGATCACATGCTCGCGACACTCGCCCGCCACGGAGGCCTCGATCTGACGCTCCGCTGCGAGGGCGATCTCGACGTCGACGACCACCACACGGCCGAGGATTGCGCGCTCGCGCTCGGCACCGCGCTCGACACGGCGCTCGGTGACCGCAAGGGGCTGCGGCGGTTCGGCAGCGCGTACGCGCCCCTCGACGAGGCCCTCGCCCGGGCCGTCTGGGACCTCTCCGGCCGCCCGTTCGCGGTCACGGAGCTCGGCCTGCGCCGAGAAGCCATCGGCGGGCTCGCGTGCGAGAACATCGCTCACTTCTTCCGTTCCCTGGCCGTGGGCGCGCGCGCGTGTCTGCACGTCGACGTCCTGCGCGGGGAGAACGACCACCACCGCACCGAGGCAGCGTTCAAGGCGACCGCCGTCGCCCTGCGGGAGGCCGTGTTGATCATCGGGGGTGACATCCCGAGTACGAAGGGTACGCTGTGACGTTGCCCGTTCACGTCGTCCGGACAGGCACGGCCAATCTGGCGTCCGTCCTCGCGGGCCTTGTCCGGGCGGGTGGGCGACCTCTCCTGACGGACTCGCCCGAGGACGTTCGCCTTGCGGATCGTGTCATGCTGCCGGGCGTCGGTGCCTTCGGCGCGGCGGCCGCCGAACTCTCGGCTAAGGGACTCCTCGACGCCCTCCGCGAGCGCGCAACGGCCGGGCGCCCCATGATGGGCATCTGTCTCGGCATGCAGCTCCTCGCCGAACACAGCGAAGAGTCCCCCGGTGTGCGGGGTATCGGTGTGTTTCCCACCGCGATTCAGCGATTTCGCGACGAGACGGTCCGCATTCCGCAGCTCGGCTGGAATCACATCGAGCCCGAGCCCGGATGCCGTTTGCTGCGCGCTGGGCATGTGTATTTCGCCAACAGCTATCGGCTCGCCCGCGCGCCCGACGGATGGCACGCCGCGCGGTCGACTCACGGCGAGCCCTTCGTCGCCGCCCTCGAAAGGGGAGCCGTCCTCTTGTGTCAATTCCACCCCGAGCTCTCCGGCGCTTTCGGCCGCGAACTCCTGAGCCGATGGCTCGACGCGAGCGCGCGCGCATGCTGACGCATCGCATCATCCCGTGCCTCGATGTCAGGGACGGTCGCGTGGTCAAGGGCGTGCGCTTCAGCGGCCTCCGGGATGCCGGCGATCCGGCGGAGCGCGCCGCGGCGTACGAGGCGCAGGGCGCGGATGAGCTCGTCATGCTCGACGTTTCGGCGACCCCGGAGGGCCGCGCGACGGCGGTCGTCACCGTCGAAAAGATCCGCGCAGTCCTGGGCATTCCACTCACCGTAGGCGGCGGCGTGCGGCGCGCGGAAAACGCGGGCGCCCTGCTCGAGGCCGGCGCGGACAAGGTCAGTGTCAACACCGCGGCCGTGGAGAATCCCGCGCTGCTCTCGGAGATCGCCGAGCGATACGGCCGTCAATGCGCCGTGCTCGCCCTCGACGCCGCCCGCGTCCCGGGGTCGCCCGACGAGGCCCCCCGTTGGGAGGTCGTGACACAGTCCGGCAAGCACCGCACGGGCCTCGATGCCATCGTCTGGGTCCGCGAGGCGCAAGCGCGCGGCGCCGGTGAGATCCTGTTGACGAGTTGGGACAAGGACGGGACGCGCTCGGGGTACGACACCGCGCTGCTCGCCGCCGTCTCGGCCGCCGTTCACATCCCCGTGATCGCGTCGGGCGGCGCCGCGACGGCCGAGCACCTCGCCCTCGCGCTGCGGGCCGGCGCCGATGCCGTCCTCGCCGCGTCCATCTTTCACGATGGCGATTTCACCGTCGCGCAGGTCAAAAACGCCCTCGTCGCGCTCGGGTTCAAAGGGAGGATTCGCCTGTGATCGTACCGTCGATCGATCTCATGGACGGACAGACCGTACAGCTCGTCGGCGGCAAGACGCGCGCCCTCGAGGCGGGCGATCCGCGGCCGATCGCCTTGGGGTTTCGTCTCGCGGGCGACATCGCGGTGATCGATCTCGACGCCGCCCTCGGCCGAGGCAGCAACGCCCCTCTGATTCGTGATCTCGTCCGGCTGGCACGGTGTCGGGTCGGCGGCGGCATTCGCTCGGTGCAGGCCGCCCTCGACTGGCTCGACGCCGGCGCGTCGTCGGTCATCTTGGGTACGATGGCGAAACCCGAGATCCTTCAGCAGCTTCCTCGGGAGCGGGTGATCGCCGCCCTCGACGCCGTGGACGGCGAGGTGGTGGTCGAGGGCTGGACGAAGGGCACCGGCACGACAATCATCGAGCGCATGCACGCGCTGCGTCACCTCGTGGGCGGGTTTCTGGTGACGTTCGTGGAGCGGGAGGGGCGCCTCGGCGGCACAAATCTCGATGCGGTCGCCGCGCTCGTCGAGGCCGCCGGTCCGGCGAAGCTCACCATCGCCGGCGGGGTCACGACGCCCGAAGACATCGCGGCGCTCGACCGGCTCGGCGCCGACGCGCAGGTGGGCATGGCGCTGTATACCGGCCGATTAGACCTCGGCGATGCCATCGCCGCGCCGCTGATCAGTGATCGTCCGGATGGTCTGTTCCCGACAGTCGTCTGCGACGAACACGGGGTCGCCCTCGGGCTCGCCTACAGTGACTCCGAGAGTCTTAGAACGGCGGTACGACTGCGGATGGGCGTGTATCACTCTCGAAAACGAGGGCTCTGGATCAAGGGTGCGTCGAGCGGCGCGGAACAGACCTTGCTGGCGATCGATCTCGACTGTGATCGCGACGCGCTGCGCTTCACCGTGCGACAGACCCCCCCGGGGTTCTGTCACAAAGACACGCACACCTGTTTCGGCGAGGCACACGGCCTGCCGGGGCTCGCGCGAATGCTCGCCGCGCGGGTCACCGATGCGCCGAAGGGCTCGACGATCCGGGTCTCTTGCGGGCGAAACTGCTCGAAGAGGCGGCTGAGCTCGCCGACGCGAGAACCCCCGAGCACGTCGCCGCCGAGGTGGCCGACGTCGTATACTTCGCGCTCGTCGCGATGGCGCGGGCAGGCGTGCCGCTCTCACAGGTCGAGGCCGTCCTCGACGCACGCGCGCTCAAGGTCCGCCGCCGAGCCGGGGACGCGAAGCCGGGCGCGCTGCCCGATGCGAGGGGCGCGTCGCCGTCGCCGGTCCCGTCGAAGGAGCCCTGAGTCATGTCCACTCTGCTGCGTCTCGTCGGCCCCGCGGAGCTGCCGAGCCTGAAGCGGGCCGCGGTCGATGCCGAGACGTTGGCGGCCGCCGCCCGCATCGTCGAGTCCGTCCGCACGGGCGGGGAAGCCAGCCTGCGGGGGCACGCCGAGCGCCTCGACGACCTCCCGCCGGGCGCGCCGCTGCTCATCCCGCGGGATCACCTCGCCGCCGCTTTCCACCGGCTGCCCATCGCCGAACAGGCGCTGCTCGCCCGCACCGCCGAGCGCATTCAACGGTTCGCGTCGGCGCAGCGGGCAGCCATCGGCGATGTGACGGTCGAGATCCCGGGGGGCCGCGCGGGGCATACGGTGTCTCCCGTCGAGCGCGCCGGGTGTTATGCCCCCGGCGGGCGTTTCCCCCTGCCCTCGTCGGTGCTGATGACGGCCATCACCGCTCGGGTGGCCGGGGTCGAGCATGTCGTCGTCGCGTCGCCGCGGCCTGCCCCCGCGACGCTCGCCGCCGCCTACGTCGCGGGCGCGGACGCCCTGTTGCCAATCGGGGGAGCGCAGGCCATCGCCGCGCTGGCTTACGGCGCGGGCCCGGTGCCTGCCTGTGACGTCATCGTCGGTCCCGGCAATCGCTGGGTCACGGCCGCCAAACAACTGGTCTCCGGGCAGGTCGGCATCGACATGCTCGCCGGTCCCTCGGAGTTGGTCGTGCTCGCGACGGCAGAGGCGCAGGCAGATCCGGAGACCGTCGCCGCGGATCTCCTGGCGCAGGCCGAGCACGACCCGGACGCGCTGCCTATTCTGGTCACGACGGATCCCACCCTGCCCGCCCGCGTCGACGCCGCCCTCGCGCGGCAGCTCGACGTTCTGCCGACGGCCGATACGGCGCGGCCCGCCGTCGCCAACGGGTTCGCCGTGCTCTGTGACGACCTCGACACGGCCATTCGCGTCTGTGACACCCTGGCGCCCGAACACCTCGAGGTCCTCGCGCCGGATGCGGAGGCGCTGCGTCCGCGGTTTCGACACTATGGCGGTCTGTTCCTGGGGCACGGCGCCGCCGAGGTCCTCGGCGACTACGGGGCCGGCCCCAACCATGTGTTGCCGACGGGCGGGACGGCGCGACACGTGGGCGGCCTGTCCGTGTTCACGTTTCTGCGCGTGCGCACCTGGATGTCGATGGACGCCCCGGGTCCCCTGGCGCGGGATGCGGCGGCGCTCGCGCGCATCGAGGGGCTCGAGGGACATGCCCGCTCCGCCGAGCGGCGTCTGGTCCCCGCACGCTGAGGCGCCGCACCCCTTCGCGGTCCTCGGGCGGTGAAGTCATTTTCCCTCCCGCGCCGGGCGTTGGGGCGGTACGTACTCCGACGGAGGTGCGCCTTGCCTCGTGAAGCTCCGTGGTTTCCGCCCGCCCGCCGGCGGCTCCGCCCCGCGTTCGGACTTGGGCTCATCCTGGTGACTGCGTGCATCAGCGACGCGTCCGACGGGAACGCCGACGGTGTCGAGGCCGGCCCCGCGGGCGGGTCCTCCATCGACCCGGGCGGCGGCGCCACTCCCGTCCCCACCCCACCGGACGCCGCCGGGGGCGCTGGCCCGGACGCGACCACCGGACTCGGCGGTTCGGGCATCCTGATCGCACGACCCGGGGCCCTCGCTTTCCTCAACGGGGTGGAGATACAAAGCCTGGCGCTCTCGAACGTCGGCGGCGCCCCGGTGACGATCCGACAGGTCGTCTTGCGGGGCGAGGCGACCTTCGCACCCCTCATGATGGGTCTCGATGTGCGCCGCGCGCCGGAGCTGCTCAGCGATCCCGACGGGGACGGCACGCCCGGTCTGTCCGCGGGGGCGGAGTTCACCCTCGAGGTGCGCCACCTGCCCGACGGCCCGGGGCGCGACCTGGCGACCCTCGTCTTCGTGCTGGCCGACGGCCCGCCCCTCGAGGTGCCGCTGGCCAACGACGCCCCCGCGGGCTGCCTCACGGCCAACCCGACCTCGCTGAGCTGGCGCACACGCATCGGCCGGCCCGCCAGCCGGACGAGCACGCTCGCCCCGTGTTTCGAGGACATCCCCGTCGCGGTCGACTCCCTCGCGCTGGAGGGCGAACACGCGAGCGCCTATCGTATCGTGCGGCCCGCGGCCGGGCCGCTGCTCGTCGATGCTCCGGTCGCGGTCGAAGTCGAACTGACACCCGACGCGCCCGGTCCCCGTTTCGGCGTGCTCGTCGCCCGCGCCTCGGTCGAGGGCCGCGTCTTCGAGACGCGCGTAACGCTCGAAGGCCAGGGCGTCGAGAACGCCTGCCCGGTCGCTGTCTCCTCGGCGGACGTCCTCAGGGCAGCGCTGCTCGACGTCGTCACGCTCGACGGGAGCCCCTCGGTCGATCCGGACGGTCCGGACGGGCGTCCGGTGAGCTTCGAGTGGGTCGTCATCAATCGTCCCGTCGGTTCGACCTCGCAGGTCAGAGAGCGCCTGTCGGCTCAGGATCCGACGGTCGGCGTGCCGGACGACACCGCGTCGCCGACGGCCGAGTTCTTCATCGACGTCCCCGGCATCTTCGTCCTCGAGCTGCGGGTGACGGACAACGAGGGTCAGCGCAGCGATGCGTGCATGCCCTCGAGGTC
>Ga0194132_10011833_pt1 | contig 11073 bp, 15 predicted proteins | sample TA2KigOf80mmetaG_FD_148612 | JGI IMG/M metagenome (GOLD analysis project Ga0194132, IMG submission 148612) | Freshwater microbial communities from Lake Tanganyika, Tanzania - TA2015054 Kigoma Offshore 80m | ecosystem: Environmental > Aquatic > Freshwater > Lake | place: Tanzania: Lake... | reverse complement strand
AAGGTATTGCATTACTGGATCGAATGGCGATACATTTATGCAATGTTGATCGGCTAGGAGGACCGGGCAAATTGTGCAACGAGCTGCTGGACGATTCGTGCAAGAACCTCTTGCACAATTGCCCTGGCTGCATCAAGGAGGAACGGAGACAACAGAACTCGCAACCGGAGAACTGCTGGAACTGAGGACTGAAGCAGGAGGCTGCGCTACTACCTGGCTGGGAAGCCAATCCATGCTGGTGAGCTGCTGGAAGTGCTGATCGAGGCGGCTACAGCTCCATCATCGGCACGCACTTGATCGCGAACCGTCTGCTGTAACAGAATGGAGTCTCGAAGCCCGATCCGGAGTTTCCGCGCAACCTGACCTTGGCGCGCGCGATCCGGGCCGTTCCGGCAGTACAACAACATCAACACGGGCAGCGGAGCGGCGATGAGCCATTTCAGATCGGGCGCCGTGCACCGGCACGCGAGGGTGGACCGCTACTTCAAGCAGGCGACCACGCGAACATTTCGCCAAGCAGTTTTTCTCTTCGGAAACCGAAGAAGGTTCCTCTCGAATGCTCCGCGGCGGATGCAGTTCGCGCTCAGGGTGAATTGGTAGGGCTATAATCTGAGGCAGCCATGAAGATCATCGCTCTCTTCGCCGCCTGCCTGGCGGGCTTCGCCGCCGAACAAGGCTGGTATCCCCACGAAGGCGGACTCATGAAGTACCGCGTGCAAATCCGTTTCGGTGAGGAACCGGACACCATGCCCAACGGATTCAAATTCGGGCGTGTGTCCGCTGTCTCCGTGGACAAACAAGGCGAGGTGTACGTGTTTCAGCGGGGACCCAAAGCCGACCCCATCGTGGTCTTCGACGCCAAGGGGAAATACCTGCGCTCCTGGGGACGGGACAAAGCGGGCAAATCGGTCTTCGGTAACGCGCACGGAATGCGCGTGGATCCGGACGGCAACCTCTGGGTCACCGACAACGGCAACCACCAGGTGTTCAAGTTCACGCGGGATGGCAAGCTGCTGTTGACGCTCGGCACCAAGGGCAAGGCCGCGACGGACGACAAGACGTTCAACCGGCCGACGGACATCGCGTTTCATCCGAACGGCGAGCACGTCTACGTTTCCGACGGTTATGGCAATGCGCGCGTCGTCAAGTTCACCAAGGACGGGAAGTACCTGCTGGCCTGGGGCAAGCATGGCACCGGTCCCGGTGAGTTCAACACGGTGCACTCGGTCGGAGTCGACAACACCGGCACAGTCTATGTCAGCGACCGCGAGAACAACCGGATCCAGATCTTCGACGAGAACGGCAAGTTTCTGCGGATGTTCACGCACCTCGGCGCTACGCAGAACCTGTTCATCACGCCGGACCAGGAGTTGTGGGTGATCACGCACCGCAACAACATCGAGAACCTCACCTACGACACGCTGGCCGGGCGGATCATGAAGGTCGACAAGGGCACGGGCAAGATCCTCGGTGCGATGGAGTCGCCCGGGCATTGGCTCCATGTCACTCCGGAGAAGCTGATCTTCATCGGCAGCCTGACGGGCAACGTGTTCCGCTGGTATCCGGGCTGGTTGTCGAAGGGACTGGGCGCCGAAGAGGGCTTGCGCCCGTCGAACTAGTGGCCACGGTCTTTGTCACCGGCGCCACCGGATTCATCGGCTCGGTGGTATGCGAAAAACTGCTCGCGGCCGGACATCAGGTGTCCGGACTGGCGCGCTCGGATGAGGCGGTGGCCAAGCTCCGCGCGGCGGGCGTAAGTCCACATCGCGGGGACTTGACGGATACAGCGGCGCTGGCCGCGGGATGCCGCGCGGCGGATGGGGTAATCCACACGGCGGCAAGTTGGGGTCCGGAGTTCGGGTCGCGCGACCGGACCGCGGTAGAGGCGATGCTCGGCGCGCTGGCGGGATCGGACAAGCCGTTCCTCTACACGAGCGGGACCTGGGTGATGGGATCCACGGGCGGCCGGCTCGCGGGTGAGATGTTCCCGTTACATCCGCCCGCTGTGGTCGCGTGGCGTCCGGCAGTGGAACGCATGGTGCTTGACACAACCGAGCGCAAGGTGTGCGGCGTGGTGATCCGGCCAGCGATGGTGTACGGCCGCGGAGGCGGCATGGCGGGGCGCCTTGCGCGGCACGAGGTTCCTGTGGCGGGCGATGGCGGCAACCATTGGAGCTTCGTCCATGTTGACGATCTTGCGGATCTGTACGTGCTGGCCATTGAAAAGGCGAATCCGGGCAGCATCTATGTCGCGGCCGATGGACCTCCGGTGAAGGCGCGCGATGTGGCCGCCGCCGCGGGCGTCACCGGGTTCCTGCCGGTGGAGGAGGCGCGCGCGCGTCTGGGGCCCACGGTGGACTGCCTGATCCTTGACCAGCGCATCGGCTCCACGCGCGCCGGACGCGAGCTCGGATGGAAGCCGTCGCGCCAAGGCGTGCTCGCCGAGCTGCGCGGGTCCTGATGCGGGTGGCGCTGGATGCGACGCCGTTAACGGTGGCGGCCGGCGGGATCCGGCGCTACACCGAACAACTCCATCGTGCGTTAGCCGCCGAGTTCCCGGAGGATCACTACGAGCTGCTTGCGCCGGAGCCGGGACGATGGTGGTCGCGCGGACTTCCGGCGGCGCTGCGGCGCGGGGGGTTCGACGTCTTTCACGGAACGGATTTCGCGGTGCCGTATGTTCCGGTGTGCGGCTCCGTGATGACCGTGCACGACCTGTCCCCGTGGAAGGACGCGCCCTGGCGCGCCGCGTCGAGCCGCGTGCGCCGCCGCACGCCGTGGCTGTTGCGATTGGGTTTGGCGCGCATCGTGGTGACGCCGACCGAGGCGATCCGCGGTGAAGTGGCCGGTCACTTCAAGTTCCCGCCGGACCGCGTGGTGGCGGTGCCTCTCGCCGCGGATCCGGCGATCACCAACACGGGCGAGCCGAGGTCGAACTATATTTTGATGGTCGGCACGATTGAGCCGCGCAAGAACGCCGGCCTCGCGATTGCCGCGTGGCGGGAGCTGCGGCGGCGCGGCGCGGATGTCGAGCTGAAGCTGGTGGGACGCAACGCCGCTGGTCTGGGGGCCGAACCTGGACTGTCGCTTGAAGGCGCGGTTCCGGACTCCGCGCTGCCGGGCTTGTACTCACGTGCGCTGGCGCTGTTGATGCCATCGCACTATGAAGGCTTCGGACTGCCCGTGGTCGAGGCGTTCCAGTGCGCGACTCCGGTGATCGCCTCACGGGATCCGGCGCTCATGGAGGTGGCGGGCGGCGCGGCGATCCACCCGGGATCGCCCGCGGAGTGGGCCGAAGCGATGGCATCGATGCTGCGGCCGAATGACTGGGGCGCGCGCGGCCTGGAGCGTTCGCGCGCGTTCACCTGGCGCGCCACGGCGCGGCGGATGCGCGAGGTGTATGAATCGGCGCGGCTACCAGCCGGCCTTAGCCACTTCTTCGGTCTTGGTGCTCTTGGGTAGCATGAACATCATTGATCCCTGGAGTCCGTAGATGATCCGGGTTTTGAGCGGAATCTGGCCGGTCTCGAGGTCCGCCTTGAACACAGCGAGGATATCGCGCCAGCCGCCAACGACGCCCTTGTGCGTCGCCTCCTGGTTGGTCCAGCCGCTGTGGGTGAGCGTGACGCGGCATCCGCCGGGGATCTCTTCGAGCTCCCAGGTCACGAGCGTTGGCTGTTCGGGGCGGAACGTGAACATGTACGTGTGCACGAACTTGCTCAGCGGGATGCACTCGACCACTTCGCCGACCACGAAGACGCGCTTGCGGTTCGGGCTGTAGTAGCGCATCTTGCTCCCCGGTGCGAGCGATGACTCGAGCACAGTGTTCATCATCGCGCGCTGAATCCGGCCGGTCTTGGTGATCTCCTCCCAGACGCGTTGGCGGGGCGCCATGATGTCGATTGAGAGCTTGTGGTCCTGGAGTGGTTGCATGTCAGGCTCCTTCCGCCGCTTCATCTTCGAACTCGGCCTTGAGCGACACCAGCGCCTCGGCCCAGGGTTGCTGGTAGCGGCTCACCCAGCGGTCGTGGATCCGCTGGATCGGGATCGGATTGAGGTAGTGGAATTTCTGGCGTCCCTGGCGGCGGGGCATGGTGAGTCCGCCGTTTTCGAGGACGAGCAGGTGCTGCATGATGGCGAAGCGCGACAGGTCCGGGAATTCGTTCGCTATTTCTCCGGTGGATTTCGGACCGTCGCGGAGCAGATCGAGAATGCGGCGGCGGATCGGACTGGCGAGCGCGCGCCAGACCGGGTCGAGATCGTCGGCACCATCATCGGGCATACGTGATATTTATATCACATATATTTTGATGCGTCAATGGCCCTGGTTTGGAGGCGCTCCTTCGGTCCGAGCAGTGACAGCAGGAACTCTTGAGCGCTCGGATGGTCGCGGACGGTGCCCCACGCCTTGAACGCTGCCCTAATTTCGGCCAGATGGGATTCCACTTCCTGAGGGCTGAATCCCTGATCGGGATCGACATAATAGTCCGCCTCGTTGCGCTTCTCTTGGGCCTGCACGAAGGTGGTCGCGACAGCCCATAGAGCGGTAGCCACGCTGTCGCCCTACTTCATCGCTTCTTTCGTTTGGGACACCAACGACCCAGACGCCGTCCTCATCCGGCCGTGCTCGAAGCAGCGCCCCAGCTTCGCCCTTAGCTGCGGGCGCGCCCAGTTTGCGGTAGCCTCCGCGATGAGCAGATGGAACAGCGCATAGTATCCGGTGGATACCGCACGCCTCAAGCTGGCTTGGCCGGACCCCTCCGCGAGTTGAAACGCGAGATCAAGCAGGTCGTCGTGATACGCCATGGGTCTGGCCGGGCGGCATGGATTCCTCTGATGCGCCGTGGAAGTTGAAGTACGGATACACTCCCCAGCGTTCCGCCGGCTGGACCTGGTCCATGAATGCCCACTTGACGTCGTGTATGACAGCTCCGAGCTCGCCCGAACTGAAAACTGAATCGTCGAACACTACATCCAGGAACGCCGCGGGCTCCCCCGTCCAGTCCTCGCCCAGCCGCGTGGTGACCCGCACGACACGCGGTGCCAGCTTTCGCGCGGCCCGCTGCACCGCCGCGTCGAACCTCGCTTGATGAACGAACGCTCTCAGGATATACACGACTCCATTATCCCCGAAAGAGAACTTTCATCGCCCGGCGGATGCCGTCATTCCTGTGAAACCAGCGCCACACATTGCCGGTCCGCAGATTCTCAGCGCTCAACAGCGTTATCCCAACGTCAATCCCAATCACGTCCGGGTTCGTCCAGCCATTCACAGGATGGAATGCATCCACGAACCCGTACCGCTTGTAGATCCTCGACCCGAACTTCCGGTGCATTGCCACCACCGCAGGCACGCAGATCTCCGGCGCCACCATCAGCGACCCCGCTGCCGCGCAGGGAACCACAGTGCCATCAATGTTCCGTGTCGCCGGCGGCCCGCCCCACGCCACGTAGCCGCGTGCGCTGTCCGACGCGGTAATGCCCCAAATGTGCTCTTCATATCCAGGGAACTGCGTGCGCAAATCAAGGCAGAACCGCCGGTGCGCGTGCGTCGCTTTCACCGAGTTCTCGAACCAATCGACACCAGGAGGCCTTCGTTCACGGCGTCCACGGAAATCGATCCAGGCCTGCGAATACTGATGGACGAACAATGGTGGCGCTCCGCTGATGTACTCAATGCCGCCGTAGCGGACCACCGGCCTGCTCCACGCGTGCCACGACGCGGCTGGTAACGGATTCCCAGGAGAAGCGATCGCCGCCAGGTACAGAATCGCCAGCTCGCAGTGGTGGTCCCAACGGTTCGGGATGAATCCGTTCTCCGGCCGCCATCCCATCGACAGCATGCTTGGATGGCCGTTCAACATCCAATGGAAGTCAATGCGCTCCCACACGGACTTCACGAGCCGCGCGATCTCCGCATCTCCCGAAAAATATCCGCGGACCACGAGCATCCCCGCCAGCAGCAGGATTGTGTCGATCGACGAAAGTTCGCACTTCCATCGTCGCTCTCCGTCCGCAACTCCCGTGAAGTGATAGAACCATCCGTGTTCATGCCCGGATTCGCGAGCGTAGAACCGGATTGCCGCCAGCGCCCGCTCGCGCTCTTCAGCGCGCCTGATCCATCCGCGCTCAGCAGCCACACACAACGCGGTGAGTCCGAATCCGGTCGCCGCGCTCGATGCGATATCGCGCTTATCCGGACCGCTTGCATCGGCCAGCGCGCGATCCCGCACCAGCCCAGTCTTCGGATCCGCCTGTTCCCAAAAGAAGAGGAATGACCGCCGCGACAGGTCCTCGAGATCACCATGTACGGCCCGGCTCCGGGTGTTGCCGTCTGGACCGCCACATGCACCGGCACCGTGAGGGACCGGCGGCACCGTTACGTCGAGGAGCATATCCTGCGTGCGGTCACGCTGCATTCGCCAAGTATCCCCCCACTGAAAAGTGATAATCGGCCAGCTCGGCTGGCTCACGGGCGGCACTTGGATCGCGGAATCGAAGACCCCGGCGGGCGGCCCGGAGCAGATGGAAGCCGTCTACACCTGGACGAGCGGAGGCAAAGCGATCAAATATAAACTGGTCAGGCGGGCCGGAGGCAAGGTTGTCCCGGCGATGGAAGGAATCATGGCCTGGCACCCCGGAAAGAAGTCGCTCGGCGAAGTCACGCACACCGTGGAGCGCGACGGGCAATGGGGGCCGGTGTTCGAGAAAACGTTCAAACGGGCGCAAGGAGGCGAGTGACTCTACCGGAACTGACAGTGCGCGCGGTGAAGACCACCCCGGTGGTTGCACCATTGAAACGGCCGGTTGCGGCGGCCACAGGCAGCATCCCCGAAGCCCCGCTCGTGCTGGTGGACCTCGAAACGGACCAGGGCATCACCGGGCGCGCCTACGCTTTTGCTCAATCCGCGATCGCGTTGCGCCCTCTCGCCGCAATGATTGGTGGCATGGCCGGGTTGATTCAGGGCGACCCGGTGGCACCGTTTGAGATCGAGATGAAGCTGCGGAAGCGGACTCTCCTCTTGGGTTCCGGAGGCGTGGCCGGAATCGCTCTGTCGGTTCTCGATATGTGCGCCTGGGACGCCGCGGCCAAGGCGGCTGGTATGCCGCTCGTGGAGTTTCTGGGAGGCCAGCGAAGGCCGGTGCGGGCCTACAATAGCTGCGGACTTTGGATGATGCCGGTCGAAAGGCTCGCCAACGATGCAGCGGCCTTGCTTGATGAAGGCGGTTTTCAGGCAGTGAAGCTGCGCGTCGGCCGCAATACGCTCGAAGAGGACATCGCGGCGGTGCGCGCGGTCAAAGAACGGATCGGCGATGGTGTGACCCTGATGGCTGATTTCAACCAGAAGCTGTCGGCCGCCGAGGCGATTCACCGCGGCCGCGCTTTGGACGCGGAGGGGCTGTACTGGATCGAAGAGCCGGTCCGTCAGGATGACTACGACGGCTGCGCGCGAGTGGCTGCGGCGATCCGGACGCCGGTGCAGATCGGCGAGAATTTCGCGAGCACCTACGAAATGATTCACGCGATCCACGCGGGGGCCATGCGGTACGTGATGCCCGATGTCCAGCGGATCGGCGGGGTCACAGGATGGCTGCGTGCAGCCGCGATCGCGCATGCGCACGGTATCGAGATGTCGTCGCACCTGTTTCCTGAATACAGCGCTCACCTGTTAGCGGTGACGCCAACGTGCCACTTCCTCGAATACGTCGATTGGGCGGCGCCTGTCCTGGCCGAGCCTATCGAGATCCGGGACGGGTGCGCGGTGATTCCGGACCGCCCTGGAGCGGGCGTCGATTGGGACGCAGCAGCGGTGCGCAGGTTCGCAGTCGAATAAACGCTCCAGTACCTTTGGGTGGGTTCCGCGCGCGGGTCTGGCCGGGCCACACTCAGGGCTGCATGCCCTTACGGACGACGGTGGAACCCACCGGAGCAGGGCGCGTGATTGTCACGGTCCTTCATGGCGGCTTCGCCCTGGCCGCGGCGCGCTTTGACGTCCGCGGCAGATGGGGAGTGACGTGCGCGCGGTTCGTGCCGGAAGCCGCGGGTGAGATGAGCCAGCCGGTGGTGGACGCGATGCTGGCGGCGCTGCGGGCTCTCGACGCGGATGTAGCGGTCTGGTTTCCCGTGCGGTGCGGACCGGGCGAGTGGCTTGCGCAGAGTCCGGTGCCGGTGGCGGTGAGCCGGGCGGGGGAGGGCTGTGTGGCCGCGCTACGCGATTCGTTGCCGTGCCTGGGAGTTGCGCTGTGGCTTCAACTGGAGGGCTGGCTCGCGGCGGCGCGGGCGAGCAGGCCGCTCACCTGGAGCTCGTCCGCCCATTGGCGGAGGTAGGCGGTGTCGAGGCGTCCAGCCTGCACGGCGAGGATCCCCAGAATGTCATGCCACTGGCGGTCCGATACCTCGCCGCCGCGGCGGAACCACAGCAGTTTCGCCAGCAGGACGTCTTCCGGACTCGCCTCCGGAAACTCGATGTTCTCCATGCCAGGCAACGTGCATCTTATGAACCGGCGCCGGGCGAGTTCCGATTGAGCGAAGCGGTCTGTGTCTGCGACTGGGAAGAAGTCGAACTTCACCACTGCAGCGGTATGGATGGGGTTGAAGCTGCGGCCAGAGGCAATGGCGCGGACAGCGGCGGACCGGAAGTCGGCCACGATATCGATGTCATTGGTTTGGCGCGGCATGCCGAAGTTTCCGCTGGCTACCGAGCCGCCGACGATAAACGGGATTTCGAAGCGGTCGAGCGCCTCCAGGATCTGCTCGAAGGCGTGCGCCAGCGTGTTCATGGATGCTCGGCCGGATCCCATCCGTACACCTGGATCATCAACTCGCGGCTGAGCCGCCGGGCGGCCGTGCGCAGGAAGATCTCGCGCTCGCTGGCATGTGGGTACATGGCGCGGACATTGGCCTCTTGAAGGGACCTTTGCATTTCGCTCAGCTCGAACACACGCGCGACCCGTTGGCCGGGGGGCATCTCGCGGTGGAGTTGAATGAACCGCGCCAGCGTCTCGGGATCGGTGTCGGCGAACCAGGGTTCCGCCACGGAGCTATCATAGCGCGGCGGAGTTGTGGCGCCTCGGCGCGGCGCAACGTATCGAGCGCGAGCTGTTGGGTGTCCCCGCAGGAAAAGGAGCCGACACGAAGGTCGCGTTGAGAGGCGGATCGGAGGCGCCTGAAGGCCGAGCGGTTCCGACCCGCAGTTCGCGTGCGATGACGGGCGCCATTGACTGGCGAGGGTTGGATTCTCAACCGGTGCTAATCCAGGGGGCTGCGGACTGGAGCCGGCGGCGGCGGCGTACGGGTGCGAGGAGTCTGTAAGTTGAAAAAGTTCCTGGGGTCGTGAAAGAATCCTGTCGCCCGGGCGTATTAGCTAGTAGAGGGTAGCAAAGACCACACAGTCCGAGCAGGGATTGGTGGCAGGACTAGCACTAGCTGGGACACCTCTGCCTGGCGGAAAGGAAGACCCATGCGCATTCGCAGCCGCCTGAAGGCCGGCATCATCTTCGGCGAAGATCCGGGTAGCTAACGACTTAGGTCACATTCATGGTTTCGCTAGCGCTGCTCCGTTACCGCGGAGCAGCGCCCGGGTGGTCCATCTCGATCGGCGCTGAGCGTTCCGGTGCTCGCAACACCGGGGCGCTCCGCTCCATCACATTTTTTGTAAGAAAAGCATTCCTGAAATATATTACCGGTAGAAGGGCCTGGCGGTCACGAGCAATCGGGCCTAAACGGTTACGGATGGCGGCCGGCCCTCCCCCTTACTGCGTACGGAACTGGAAACTCTGAACCACTTCGCCGCCGGGCACTGCTAACTCGAGGCGGTAGTCGCCAGGCGGCAGGTCCCGGGAGTCGATGTCGACTGAGACCTGCTTTGTCGCCGGATCTATCCGGACCTCGCGCACGAGCGTCTCCTGGGAATCGGGTGACGAGATCGCGGCGTAGGAACCGGGGCGCGGATCGCCCGCCTCCTCCAGGATCAGGCGGATCAATCCGCGGTTGTCCGGCTTCGGTACGATCTGCGGCCGGGGCGCTTCCGCCGCCGCGTCGCGAATCGTCCCGGGGAGCAGCTTGTGGACCGCAACCGGGGTGGCGGGTATTGGGCGCATCGCGTCGGTGAAGAAAAACGCTCCCAAGGCGCCTGCCAGCGCTGCGCCGGCTAAGACGTTCCGCCAGTTGAGCCAAGCGGTTGAAGCTTTTGCCGCTGGAACGGGCTCCTTCCGGCGGCTCGCGGCTTCCTGGACCAAGGCCTCCAGAACCTCTACCCGCTGGTTCCGGACCGGGTTCAGCTTGTAAATTTGAATGAACCGCTGATTCGTTTCGTGATCTAAATCTCCTTTAATATGCGCCAAAATGAGGCTGTCTTCGTACTCCTCGATTCTCTCGAACAGCTCGGGAGAACGTAACAGTTGCTCCTCGATTGGTTCCCTGTCTTCCGCAGATAGCTGATTCAACAGGTATTTCCGGATTGTGCGATCGTCGGGGTGCTGTGCCACGTGCCGGTCCTCTCGATTCAACCTTTCGTCCAATAATGGCGCAAACCACGTTTTTGTTTCACAGCCCCACCTTTTTCTTTTCCGCGACCATCTGCCACAGCCGCTTCCGGATCCGGTGAATCTTGAGGCGGAGTTTAGCGTCTGAAATTCCCTCAACGCTCCCCGCCTCGAGATACCGGATCAACAGGTCCCGGTCGGCGGCCGGGAGCATGTCCAGATACTCGCGCACGAGGACCCGCGTTTCGGCGGGGAATAGCCCGGTCAGAGGATCTTTGGTGAGCAGAGGGTCATCGGGGTTCAATTGGTCCGGCGTTTCTTGGGCTGCTCCTTGAGGATTCGTTTGGCGATTCCATAGGCGTATCCCGATGGCTCCGAGTAGATCTCCGCCCCTTCGTTGACCCGCTCGATCATGCGTTTGAATACCTCCTGCGTCAGATCCTCAGGATCCAGGCATCCGTTCCACTCGAAGGCTCTGTAGCGGAATCTGTGGGCCTGAGTGAGTGCAGAGAGAAAGGTGACGATAGGGGTGCGGTGGGTGGTAGCAGCATTCACCTGCCGCTTGCGCGGCAGGGCAGACGGGGGCGG
>Ga0194132_10011831_pt1 | contig 11075 bp, 10 predicted proteins | sample TA2KigOf80mmetaG_FD_148612 | JGI IMG/M metagenome (GOLD analysis project Ga0194132, IMG submission 148612) | Freshwater microbial communities from Lake Tanganyika, Tanzania - TA2015054 Kigoma Offshore 80m | ecosystem: Environmental > Aquatic > Freshwater > Lake | place: Tanzania: Lake... | reverse complement strand
GGCCGACTGGGTGTAGCCGAGGCGGTCGGCGGCGCGGCCGAACGAGCCCTCGCGGGCGACCGCGTCGAGCGCCGTCAGGTGACGGAGCTCGAGGCCGACCCAGCGATCCGTCGCCGTCGTCACGGTCGATCCATCAGATGGAGTGATCGAAACGAGTACATCATCGACTGGAGCTGATGATACGCGTCCTGCATGCTCCGAGCATGGAACGAACGGAAGCCCAGCGCCCCGCCGACCGACGGCCGGCAGCCCTCGCCCGCACGATCCGGGAGCGCGGCGCGATCGTGATCCGGCCGGCGACACCCGGCGACGAGGGCGCGATCCGACGCCTCGCCGCCCTCGCGAGCCGGCCATGGCCGGACGGCGAGCTGACCGTGGTCGAGACCGGCGGCGCCATCGTCGCCGCGATCGGCGAGGCCGGAACGATCGCCGATCCGTTCCAGCCGACCGCGGATCTGATCGAGCTCCTGGCGCTCCGTGCGGAGCAGGTCCGCGCCGCCTAGTGCGGGCCTCTCACGAGTTCGACGGATACCGCCAGCGGCCATGAGGCCGCACTATTGGAAGCACGCATGGGAGTGCGGCGTCTCACAACGACGGTTTCTTGTCTGAGGTTGCGAGACGCCGCACGAGCGCGTCTGCGTAGAATCTCCTGGTAGCGGACGGGTTTCGCTCCCGCGCAACCGCTTACAAATCCTTTACCGCTGACACATTGCGCGGTCACCGGGAAGGCCGATACTGCTACCAGGAATGCGGCATCTGACCTCATCGCTCCCCGCCCTCGTTCTCTCCGCCGCCGCGGCTCTCGCCGCGCTCGTCGTCGCTGCGCCGAGCGGCGCCGCGGACAGGCCGGGCCAGTCGCTCTCGATCGAGCGCTGCCAGGGGACGATGCAGATCCGTGGCCGCGGGTATGTCAACATCCGCGTTGCCCCGGGTGCGCTCACCTTCGTCGATCAGTCGCCGTCGGACGGCTTCAGCCCGACCGTCGGCGGCGTCCCGCGCGGCAAGTTGTTCGCGACCTCCGGCCGGGAGATCACCGCGATCCTCCTCGGTGGCCGCTACCGCGTCTCGATGCGCGGCTTCGTGAGCATCTCGGCGCGCGGCGACGGCCTCGTCCAGCTCATGCCCGACCCCGGCTCGACCTGCGACGTCCGGGTCGGCGACGTCCCGCGGCCGGTGAGCCCCGGCGAGCCCGTCAGGATCGGGTTCGGCGGCGTCCTGGACGGTAGCTCGGCGGCCTCCGCGCCGGCTCCGAGCGGCGACACGCGCGACGGCAACCGCAACTGATGACGGTGGGCGTCCAGACCATCCTGATCGTCGAGGACGAGCAGTCGATCGCCTCGTTCGTCTCGCTCTACCTCAAGAACGCCGGGTACGCGGTCAAGGTCGCCCCGACGGGGACGTCGGCGCTGAGCGCCTTCGCCTCGGAGACGCCGTCGCTGATCATCCTCGACCTCAACCTCCCGGACATGGACGGGATCGAAATCTGCCGCCGGATCCGCAAGGGCTCGGACGTGCCGATCCTGATGCTGACCGCGCGCGACGAGGACGTCGACAAGATCATCGGCCTCGAGGTCGGCGCGGACGACTACCTGACGAAGCCCTTCAACCCGCGCGAGCTCGTCGCGCGCGTCAAGAGCGTGCTGCGCCGGTCGTCGCCCGACAAGCGGCGCGACGAGGGCGAGGAGCTCCGGCATGGCGACCTTGTCGTCAACGCGGGTCGTCGCGAGGTCCATGTCGGCGACCAGGAGATCCAGCTCGCGCCGAAGGAGTTCGACCTCCTCTGGGAGCTGCTCGATCACCGTGGCCTCGTCCTCACGCGTGACCAGCTGCTCGAGCGCGTGTGGGGCTACACGTTCGCCGGGGACACCCGGACGGTCGACGTTCACGTGCGGCAGATCCGGAGGAAGCTCGGCGACGCCTCCCCGATCGTGACCGTGTGGGGCGTTGGCTACAAGGTCGCCGTCGAGCGTGCCTCGACCGTGGCCTGAGCGGCGCCGCGCCCGCCCCGCGCCCGCCGTCGCCGGCCTGCAGCTGTACTCTTCCTCCCGTATGCCCGGGTCGCTGCGCTTCCGGCTGTCGGCCCTGTTCCTGCTCGCGATCGCGATCGCGGGCCTGCTTGCGGCTGCGATCGCCCTCCGGCTGTTCCAGGGGTACACGCGCGATCAGTCCTTCGAGGTCCTGACCCGTGAGGCGCGCGGCCTGACCACGCTGTACCGCGTCGCTGCGCTGCGCGCGGCGGAGGAGGGGAAGGACGCGCCCGACTTCGTCCCCGCGAACCTCGAGGCCGCGACCGGCGACCGGATCTTCTACCTCGGGGCGCCACTCTTTCCCGGCCAGGAGTCGGGGCTCACGATCCTGCCCGAGTCGGCCGTGCCGGCCGAGGTGGCGACCCTCGAGCGGACGATGACGTTCGAGTTCACGCCCCCTGGCGAGGATCGCTCCTTCCTCGCCGCCTCCAATCCTGTCCGGCTCGAGCTGGAGGCGGCCCCGATCGGGGCGATGATCGTGGCGCAGCCGGCGAACGACCTGCGCGACCAGTGGCTGCCGCTCGTCGGCAGGCTCGCGCTCGCGTTCGTCGTCGGGGCGGCACTCGCCGGCGGCCTCGCGATCTGGCTCTCGCGCCGCCTGACGACGCCGGTGCTCGCCCTCTCCCGCGGCGTCGACGAGATCGCGGCCGGGAACTACGCCGTCCGGGTCTCGGACGGTCGCGGGGCGGACGAGATCACGAAGCTCTCCCAGCGCTTCAACGAGATGGCTGCGCGTCTCGCCGCGACCGAGGAGCGCGAGCGCCAGTTCCTGATGAGCGTGTCCCACGAGCTTCGCACGCCGCTCACCGGGATCCGGGGCTACGTCGATGCCCTGCGCGACGGGCTGATCGACGATCCGGAGCTCGTCCACGCGTCGCTCGACGTCGTCGCTGCCGAGGCCGTCCGGCTCGAGCGCCTGGTCGGGGACGTGCTCGACCTCGCGAAGCTGCGCGCCCACCGGTTCACCGTGCAGACCGAGGAGGTCGATCTCGAGCGCCTCGTCGCGCAGGCCTACGGCGCGTTCGCCGACGAGGCGCGGCGGCGCTCGATCGACTACCGGCTCGTCCAGCGCTCCGAGCTGCCGACGATCGTGACCGACGGCGACCGTGTCCTCCAGATCGTCACCAACCTGCTCAAGAACGCGTTTCGCTGGACGCCCGACGGCGGCGCCATCGAGCTCGACGTCGCCCGCTCCGCCGGGGACGTCGTGATCGAGGTCGCCGACGACGGTCCAGGGATCTCGGAAGAGGTGCGCGAGCGCATCTTCAGCCCCTTCGTCTCTGCCGACACCCAGGGCACGGGGCTCGGGCTCGCGATCGCGCGGGAGCTCGCGCGCGCCCTCGGCGGAGCGATCGAGCTCGCGTCCGACAACGGCAGCGGATCGCGGTTCCGGATCGTCCTGCCCGCGGAGCGGCGGGCGCGCCCGCCCGAGGAGACGCGCGCGCCCCCGGTCGACGCCGGCCGCCGTGGAGGCCGGTAGCCGGGCCCGCGTCCGGGCATCTCCTGTGTGACGGCAGTGTGATAGCAATGCCGCGTGGCCACGCCTGCCCATGCGCTCGAGCTGGCCGAGGCGTCGAGCGCGCGGGGCGCGCGGGGCGCGCTCTACTCTCTCCGGCCGCAGCAGTGGACGAAGAACCTGCTCCTCTTCGGCGGGATCGTCTTCGCCGCCGAGCTCGGCGACGGATCGCGCTGGCTCGCGGCGGTCGCGGCGTTCGCCGCCTTCTGCGCGGCCTCGAGCGCCGCCTACCTCGTCAACGACGTGCGCGACGCGCACGAGGACAGGCTCCACCCGCTCAAGTGCCGGCGCCCGGTCGCGGCCGGGACGCTCGCCCGCTCGGTCGCCCTCAGGTTGGCCGCAGCGCTCGCGGCGGCAGCGGTCGCCCCTGCCGTCGTCCTCGGCTGGGCCTTCCTGGGCTTCCTCCTCGGCTTCCTTGCCCTGCAGGCGGCGTACACCCTGGTCCTGAAGCGCGTCGTCCTCGTCGACGTGGTCGCGATCGCCGGTCTCTTCGTGTTGCGCGCCGGGGCGGGCGCGATCGCCGTCGACGTGCGGATCAGCCCGTGGCTCCTGCTGTGCACCGGCCTGCTCGCGCTCTTCCTCGCGCTCGGCAAGCGGCGCGGCGAGCTGGTGCTCGTCGGCGCCGAGGAGACGCCGGGGCGGCCCGTCCTCGCCGGGTACTCGCTCTCGCTCCTCGATCGGCTGATCGCGGTCGTCGCCGCCTCGACGATCGTGGCGTATGCGCTCTACAGCGTCACAGCGCGCGACTCCGTGGCGCTCGTGGCAACGGTGCCCTTCGTCGTCTTCGGCGTCGCCCGCTACCTGCTGCTCCTCCACCGGGGCGGCGCCGGGGAGGAGCCCGATCAGGTGCTCGTCACCGACGTCCCGGTCCTCCTCACCGTGGCGGCCTGGGCGGCGACGTCGGCGACGATCCTGGCCGTCACCGGCTGAGGGTCACGATCCGCCGGAGCGGTTGCGAGCCACCCGAGCCGCGTGTTCTCCGTCGACGAGCGGGTGGTAGCGGACGATCGAGTGCAGCTACGACGCCAGCGCGTCGACCGGCTCGGCGAGCGGCAGGAGGGGCACGATCGCGCCGCTCGCGTGGCTGCCGCGCTCCTCGATCCGGCGCAGGCGCTCGTCGACGCCGGCCCAGCCCGAGGAGACGAGGTCGACGAGGACCTCGAGGTCGTCGATGCGGGCGTTCCGCTCGGCGACGAGCTCCTGCTCGATCGCCTCGAGCCGCCGGATCGTCCGGTTGAGAAGGCCGCGGATCTCGGCGAGGTTCTTGCCCGCGGCCTGCATCTCGCGCTTCAGCCCTTCCTGCACGGCGTCGCCGACGCGGTCGGGCAACCCCTGCTCGAGCTCCTCGGCTGCGGCCGCGAGGGCGTCGATCCGCGCGCGCGACCGTTCCAGCGCCGCCTCGAGCCGTGCGGCCTCGAAGCGTCCGTGGCGCGCCTCTGCGATCCGCTCGGCGGCGCGTTCGCGTGCGTCTTCGTCCATGGTCTGCAAGGCTACTCTGGCCGTCGGATGAGCCCTGAACGCCGTTCGAGCAGGCCCTTCCCGTCGCCGCGGTGAGGGCCGACGAGCTCGACTACGCCCTGCCGCCCGAGCTGATCGCGCAGCATCCGGCCGAGCGGCGGGACGGGTCGCGCCTTCTCGTGCTCGATCGGTCGTCCGGGGCGGTCGAGCACCGCCGGTTCGAGGATCTCGAGCAGGCGATGGGCGAGGCGCTCGTGGTCGTGAACGACACGCGCGTGGTGCCGGCTCGGCTCCGCCTGCGCCGCGCGAGCGGCGGGACGGTCGAGATCCTGCTCGTCGAGCGCGTTGCCGGAGACGAGTGGGAGGCGCTCGCGCGTCCGTCGCGCCGCCTCCGGCCGGGCGAGCGGCTCGGCCCGGTCGAGCTCCTCGTCTCCCTCGGCGACGGACGCTGGCGCGTCAGGCTCGACGGCGAGCCGGAGGGGGAGACGCCGCTGCCGCCCTACATCACGGCGCCGCTCGCGGATCCCGACCGGTACCAGACGGTGTACGCGGACGAGGCGGGATCCGCCGCCGCGCCGACCGCCGGGCTCCACTTCACGCCGGAGCTCCTGGCGCGTCTCGACGTCGAGCGCGTGACCCTGCACGTCGGGCTCGACACGTTCCGGCCGCTCGCCGTCGAGACGCTGTCCGAGCACCGGCTGCACGGCGAGCGCTACCGCGTCGACCCGACGGCATGGGAGCGAATCGGCGCTGCGCGGCGCGTGCTCGCCGTCGGGACGACGACGACGCGTGTCCTCGAGACGATCGCGCGCAGCGGTGAGCTCGAGGGGAGGACGGAGCTCTTCATCACCCCGGGGTTCGCGTTCCGGCGCGTCGACGCGCTCCTCACGAACTTCCACCTGCCGCGCTCGACGCTCCTCGCCCTCGTCATGGCGTTCGCGGGCGTCGAGGCGACCCGGCGGGCCTACGGGGAGGCCGTCGCGGCGCGCTACCGCTTCTACTCGTTCGGCGATGCGATGCTGATTGTGTGATCCAATCCCGGCATTCCGACCGCCCGAGGAGGCAGCGATGACGTACGAGCACGTGAAGGTGACGCCGGACGGGCCGGTCGCGAGGATCGTGCTGGCGCGTCCCGAGAAGCGGAACGCGCTCTCGCTGGCGCTGATGCGCGAGGTCGTCGGCGCGCTCGGGTCGCTGCCCGCAGACGTGCAGGCGGTGGTGGTCGCGGGTGAGGGGCCGGCCTTCTCGGCCGGGCACGACCTCGGCGAGATGATCGGCCGGGACGCGGCGTTCTACGAGGAGCTCTTCGACGTCTGCACGGAGATGATGGAGGCGGTCCATCGCGTCCCGCAGCCGGTCGTCGCGCGCGTGCATGGCCCGGCGTTCGCCGCCGGGTGTCAGCTCGTCGCCGCCTGCGACCTCGCCGTCTGCGTCGACACGGCGACCTTCGCGACGCCCGGCGTCAAGATCGGGCTCTTCTGCTCGACGCCGATGGTGCCGCTCTCCCGCGCCGTGGGCCGCAAGCGCGCGATGGAGATGCTGCTGACGGGCGAGCCGATCGACGCGCCGACGGCGCTCGACTGGGGCCTCGTCAACCATGTCGTTCCCGCCGCCGACCTCGACGCCACGATCGACCGGCTCCTCGAGAGGATCCTCCGGTCGAGCCCGCTCGTGACCGGCATCGGCAAGCAGGCCTTCTACGAGCAGATCGAGCGCGACGAGCACGCCGCCTACGCGCTGACGCGCGCCGTCATGGTCGAGAACGCCCAGCTCGCGGACGCGCAGGAGGGGATCTCGGCGTTCGTCGAAAAGCGACCCGCGACCTGGGTCGGCCGGTGAGACGGGGTCAGGTCTTGCATGTTGCGTGGTGACCGGCTCGCGCTCGGAGCCGAGCCGCCCCTGACGCAACATGCAAGACCTGACCCCGTCTTCGCGGTCGAGGCGCGGGACGGCGCAGCCCGGGCCGGAGTGCTGAGCACGGCGCACGGAGCCATCCCGACCCCGGCGTTCATGCCGGTCGGGACGAAGGCGACGGTGAAGACGCTCGACCCGGCGGAGGTGCGCGATCTCGGCGCGCGCGTGATCCTCGGCAACACATATCACCTCCACTTCCGGCCCGGCGAGGACGTGATCGAGGAGCTCGGCGGGCTGCACGCGTTCTCCGGCTGGGAGGGGCCGATCCTGACCGACTCCGGCGGCTTCCAGGTCTTCTCGCTCCGCGACACCCTGCTCGAGGTCGACGACGCCGGCGTCACCTTCCGCTCGGTCTACGACGGCGCGACCGCGCGGCTCACGCCCGAGGGCGTGCAGGAGATCCAGCGGCGACTCGGCTCCGACATCGCGATGTGCCTCGACATCTGCTCGCCGGCCGCCGCGTCGCGGGCCGAGCACGAGGAGGCCGTCCGGCGGACGACGGTCTGGGCGAAGGCGCAGGTCGGCGAGCCGCGCGCCCCCGGCCAGCTCCGCTTCGGGATCGTGCAGGGCGGGACGTTCCGCGACCTGCGCGAGCGGTCGATCGCCGAGATCACCGCGCTCCCGTTCGACGGCTGCGCGCTCGGCGGGCTCGCCGTCGGCGAGGACCGGGGCGAGATGCTCGACACCGTCGCCTTCGCGGCGCCGCTCCTGCCCGAGACGCAGCCGCGGTACTTCATGGGGCTCGGGGACGCCGAGGGGATCCTCGAGGTGATCGCGCGCGGGATCGACATGTTCGACTGCGTCCTGCCGACCCGCACGGCGCGCACCGGCTCGGCGCTGACGGCCGCGGGCCGGCTCAACCTGCGGAACGCCCGCTACGCGCGCGACCAGCGCCCGCTCGAGGAGGACTGCAGGTGCCCTGCCTGCCTGCGCTTCAGCCGCGCGTTCGTCCGGCATCTCGTCAACCAGAAGGAGATCCTCGGCCTGAGGCTCCTCACCCTGCATAATCTGCACTTCACGCTGAGACTGACCGAGGGTGCGCGGGAGGCCATCGTGCGTGGCGCGTTCGAGAAGTACCGCGCCACGGCGCTGGCGCGACTGGCTGCGGGCCCCGAGGAGGAGTAGACGTTGGCACAGATCCTGATCCTGGTCGTGATGTTCGTCCTGCTGTGGGCGCTCCTGATCCGACCGCAGAAGGCGAAGCAGCAGAAGCAGCAGCAGCTCCTGTCGAGCATCGAGCCCGGCGACGAGATCCTCACCGTCGGCGGTCTCTTCGGCATCGTCCAGTCGATCGACGAGGACGAGGAGCTGATCGTCGAGATCGCCGACTCGATCCACGTCCGGATCGCCCGGCGGGCGGTCGCAACGGTGGTCAAGCCCGAGGACGACGATGCCGATAACGCCGAGGTCGTCGACGACGAGCCGGTCGACGAGGTGAACGAGGTCGCAACGAACGGGAGTGGGGAGCAGCGCGTCGAAGAGAAGGCATAGGACACGGCGCGACGTCCGTCGGACGGTCCGCCCGACCGCTCTGACGCTACCCTGACACTCGCTCCATGACCCGTCGCGCCGCCCTCTCCGTCATCGCGCTCGTCGTCGCCGCGCTCGTCGGCGTCGTCCTGCTCGCAGTTCCGGGCTCGCCGATCCACGACAAGGCGAACCTCGGCCTCGACCTCCAGGGCGGACTCGAGGTGACGCTGCAGGCGATCCCGCCCAAGGGGCGCCAGCTGACGGAGGAGGATCTCGACCGCTCGGTCGAGATCATGCGGAACCGCGTCGACAAGCTCGGTGTCTCCGAGCCCGAGATCCGCAAGCAGGGCGACTCGCAGATCGCGATCCAGCTGCCCGGCGTCAAGGACCCGGCCGCGGCCGCCGCGATCATCGGCAAGACCGCGCAGCTCGAGTTCTTCGACCTCGAGGCGAACCTCGTCGCCCCGTCCGTCGACCTCCGCACCCGGCAGGCGATCCCGAAGGCGACCGTCTTCGAGCTCCTCGCCGGCCAGCAGGCGCTCGCGGAGAAGGGCACGCCCGACAGCTGGTACCTCTTCGACAAGAAGAAGAAGCTCGTCGCCGGTCCCGTCGGCTCCCGCGAGACGGCGCTCCGCAAGCACGACGGCAAGGTGCCCGACGGGTTCCGGCTGTTCGGCGTGCCGGAGGGGACGGTCGTGATCAGCTGCGCCGCGGGCGAGGTGTGCCCGCCCGGGAACGTGGTCGAGAAGCGGCAGTGGTACCTCTTCAAGTACACGCCGCCGGAGGTGCCGGAGATGACCGGTGCCGAGCTCAAGCTCTCGGGCACTCGCGCGGACTTCGACCCGCAGAGCGGCCAGCCGGTCGTGCTGATGGAGTTCACGGGCAAGGGCCGCCGTATCTTCGAGGAGATCACGCGGCGCGAGGCCCAGCGCGGCCGGCTCCTGACCAACCAGTTCGGATCGAACGACAACCCGATCCTCGGTCACTTCGCGATCGTCCTCGACCGCGAGATCCGCTCCTGGCCGTCGATCGACTTCCGCGAGTACCCGGGCGGGATCTCCGGCTCGAACGGCGCGCAGATCACCGGCGTCGACCGACAGGAGGCGAAGGACCTGGCGCTCGTGCTCCAGACCGGCTCGCTCCCCGTCGTCTTCCGGACGCTCGAGCAGACGAACATCTCGGCGACGCTCGGCAAGGACTCGCTCGAGGAGGCCTGGAAGGCGGCGATCGTCGGTCTCCTCGTCGTCGCGGCGTTCCTGCTCCTCTTCTACCGCTTCCTCGGGCTCATCGCCGTGCTCGGCCTCGGCATCTACGCCGCGTTGCTGTACGCCGCGATCCTGCTCTTCAACGTCACGCTGACCCTGCCCGGCTTCGCCGGCCTCGTGCTCACGCTCGGCGTTGCCGCAGACGCGAACGTCGTCATCTTCGAACGCATCAAGGAGGAGGCGAGAGCCGGGCGATCGGTGCGTGCCGCGATCGGGACCGGGTACACGAAGGGGTTCGCCACAATCGTCGACGCGAACGTCGTCACCGCGATCACGGCCATGGTCCTGTTCGCCGTGGCGACCTCGAGCGTGCGCGGGTTCGCCCTGATGCTGCTCGTCGGCACCGTGATCTCGATGCTCACCGCGGTGCTCGCGACGCGCGCGTTCCTCGCGATCCTCGCCGATCTCCGCGTCTTCGACAACGCGCGGTTCGTCGGCGCCACCGGCCGCGGGATCCCGTCCTGGCTCAAGTTCGACTACTGCGGCCGGCGCAACATCTTCTTCGGCTTCTCCGCGATCGTGCTGGCGCTCGCGATCGGGGCCCTGGCCGTGAAGGGGCTCAACCTCGGGATCGACTTCAAGGGCGGCACGCAGGTCTCGTTCCAGACACAGCAGCCGGTGGCGCTCGACCCCGTGCGGTCGCAGACGCAGAAGATCGGCGAGGCGAACGCCGTCATCCAGGGCCGAGGGAGTTCGACCAACGACCGCTACCGCGAGTTCCAGATCCGGACGGAGACGCTGACGACCGCGGAGACGCAGCGACTCGAGAACGCGCTCACCGAGGCCGTCGGCGCGCAGGCCTTCGGGGTGAAGAACGTCTCCGCCAGCTTCGGGAAGCAGATCCGGAACTCCGCGATCCTGGCGATCGTCGTCTCGCTGCTGCTGATCGTCGTCTACATCTCCCTACGGTTCCAGTGGAAGTTCTCGGTTCCCGTGCTCGTCGCTCTGGCGCACGACGTCGTGATCACGATCGGGATCTACGCGCTCCTCGGGCGCGAGGTGACGACAGCGACCGTGGCCGCGATCCTGACCGTCCTCGGGTACTCGATCTACGACACGATCATCATCTTCGACCGGATCCGGGAGAACATCCCGTTGATGAAGCGCGCGCCGTTCCGGCTGATCGGCAACGTCTCGCTCTGGGAGACGATTCCCCGGTCGCTCGCGACGACGTTCATCACCCTGCTCCCGATCGCCTCGCTGCTGATCCTCGGCGGCGACACGCTCAAGGACTTCGCGTTCGCGCTCCTCGTCGGGATCGGGTCCGGCGCCTACTCGTCGATCGGCGTCGCCGGGCCGCTCCTCGCCGCTCTCAAGGAGCGGGAGTCCGAGTACCGGAGCCGCCTCGACGACGCGAGCGCGCTCGCCGACGTGAAGTCGGTCGGCGGCGTCCTCGGGGACACCGCGGCGGCGGCGACGGCGCCT
>Ga0194132_10011829_pt1 | contig 11075 bp, 9 predicted proteins | sample TA2KigOf80mmetaG_FD_148612 | JGI IMG/M metagenome (GOLD analysis project Ga0194132, IMG submission 148612) | Freshwater microbial communities from Lake Tanganyika, Tanzania - TA2015054 Kigoma Offshore 80m | ecosystem: Environmental > Aquatic > Freshwater > Lake | place: Tanzania: Lake Tanganyika... | reverse complement strand
CCGCCGGGCGGCACGGCGAACGGCCGCGCGAGCGCGCCCGTCAAGCAGGGGCTCGTGCTGTTCGTCGACACGGTCCGCGTCGCCGTCGACCTCACCGCCGCCGACGGGATCAAGCCCGGCACCCTGCTGAGCCTGCGGCGCGACCGCATCCCGGTCGTGCACCCGGTCACCGGCGAGGTGCTCGGCGACCTCGACGAGGAAGTCGCGACCGCGCGCGTGACCGAAGTCCGCGACAAGTTCTCCGTGGCCGAGCTCCAGAGCGTCGCGCCCGGAGCCGCCGTACAGGTCAAGGACCGGGTCGTCGCGAAGTAGCGCAGCCGCGTGGCCACTCCCATCCTGGAAGGGCTGCTCAAGGAGCGCGTCGCCGTGCTCGTGGGCGCCGACCTCGCGGCGGTGGAGCGGGAGGTGCAGCGCGAGCTCGAGTCGCCCGTCACCTTGATCCAGGACATGGGCGGCTACATCGCGGGCGCGGGCGGCAAGCGCCTGCGGCCGATCCTCCTGCTCCTCGCCGCGCGCCTCGCCGGCGCCACCGGCGAGCGTCCCGTGCGCCTCGCCTGCGTGGTCGAGCTGCTGCACACCGCCACGCTGATCCACGACGACGTGGTCGATCGCGCGCCGCTCCGGCGCGGGCGTCCCTCCGCCAACGCGCGCTGGGGCGACGACGCCTCGGTCCTCGTCGGCGACCACCTGTACTCCAAGTCGTTCGACCTCCTCGTGCGCGACAACGACCGCGCGGTCATGGAGACGCTGGCGCGCTCGACGGTGTCGATGACGGAGGCGGAGGTCTTCCAGCTCGAGCGCAAGCGGAGCGGCGTGACGACCGAGGCGGACTACGTGCGGATCATCACCGCGAAGACCGCGTCGTTCATGTCCGCGTGCTGCCGCATCGGCGGCCTCCTCGGGGCCAGCCCGCCCGCGCAGCTCGAGGCGCTCACGCGCTACGGCCTCGACATCGGGATCGCCTTCCAGATCTCCGACGACTCCCTGGACTTCGTCGCGGACCAGGACCGCTTCGGCAAGGCGATCGGCGCGGACCTGCGCGAAGGCAAGCGCACGCTGCCGCTCATCGCCATGCTCGAGCGGGCGCGTCCCGCGGACGCCGACCGCGTGCGCGAGATGCTGCGGACGCACACGCTCGGCCCCGCCGAGATCGAGGAGATCCGCCGGCTCGTGCTGGGCCACGACGGCGTTACGCGCAGGACCGCGCCCACCGCTACGCGCTCGCGGCCAAGCGCGACCTCGAGGCCTTTCCGCCGTCGGAGGAGCGTGACGTGCTGTCGCTCGTCGCCGACTTCGTGGTGGACCGCGACCGCTAGCTAGGACGTGCCGGTCGTCACCCTCACGACGGACTTCGGCCTCCGCGATCCCTACGTGGCGGAGATGAAGGGCGTCATGCTCGGCCTGGCGCCCGAGCTCCGCTTCGTCGACATCACCCACGACATCGCGTCCCACGACGTGGTGGGCGGCGCGCTGGCGCTCGAGGCCGCCGTCGCCTACTTCCCCGCGGGGACCGTGCACCTGGCGGTCGTCGACCCGGGCGTCGGCACGGCGCGCCGCGGGCTCGTCGTGACGACGGCCGACGCCGCGTTCGTCGCGCCCGATAACGGCCTGCTCACGCCCCTGCTCGCGCGGGGCGGATGGCGCGCGTTCGAGCTCTCGGCGCCGGAGTTCCGGCGGCCGTACGTGAGCCGCACGTTCCACGGCCGCGACGTCTTCGCGCCGGCGGCCGCGCACCTCGCGCGCGGCGTCGCCCCCGAGCGCTTCGGCGCGGCGGTGGCGGATCCCGTGCGCGTGCCGTGGCCGGAGGTGCACGCGGTGGGCGGGGCGGTCGCGGGCGCCGTGCTCCACGTCGACCGGTTCGGGAACCTCGTCACGTCGATCGCCGCCGACGCCGTCGAAGCGCTCGGCGCGGCGGTGACGATCCTGATCGCGGGCCGCCGCCTGCCGCTCGTCGGGACCTACGCGGATCTGCCGCTCGGCGCGGCGGGCGGACTCATCGGCTCGTCGAACCGGCTCGAGGTCGCGGTGCGGGAGGGCAGCGCCGCCGCCGTGCTGAAGGCGCGGCGCGGGACGCCGGTCGCCGTCAGTCCGACGACGCCGCGGAAGTCGACGACGACGAAGACGCGGCGGAGGTAGAGGGGCTCGTGGAGCCGGGCGCGCTCGCGGGCTTGTCGGACTTGTCCGACGCCGCGCTCGCCTCGCTGCTCTTCCCGGCCGCGGGCTTCTCCGATTCGAGAGCCTTCTTGCGCGCGGCGGACGGGTAGTCCGTGACGTACCAGCCTTCGCCCTTGAGGATGAACGGCGCCGGTGAGATGAGCCGCCGGATGGCGCCGCCGCAGACCTCGCACGTGGTGAGCGCGGCCTCGGAGATGCGCTGCTTCACTTCGAAGTCGCGACCGCAGCCGTCACAGTGATATTCGTACGTCGGCACAGTCGCACGCTACATGGGGGGTGGTGAAGGTGTCAAGGCGACCGATCGCGCTCGCGATCCTCGTCGTGGTGCTCACGCTCGCCGGCTGCGGCGCCTCGAAGCCGTCGTCGCGCGTGGACCCCGACGGGAAGGAGATGAAGACGCTCCAGGCGCGCGCGGCGTACGAGCGGGGGCTCGCGCACATGGGCGAGGCGCAGCACGGGTTGGCGCTCGGCGCGCTCCAGGAGGCGCTTCAGCTCGATCCCGGCGTCGCGCTCTACGCGAACACGCTCGGCGTCCTCCTGCTGCACCTGCAGCAGCTGGAGGGCGCGCTCGCGTGGCTGCGGCGCGCGCTGGAGCTCGATCCCGCGTATGGTGACGCGCAGCTCAACTACGCCAGCGCGCTCGCCGAGGCGCGCCGCTGGGATGAAGCGGTCGACGGCTACCGGCGGGCCTTGAGGATGCCGACGCTCACGACCCCCCACGTGGCCCATCACAACCTCGGGGTCGCCCTCTACAACCTCAAGCGCTACAACCAGGCCGAAGAGTCCCTGCGGTTCGCGCTCAGCCTCGAGCCCCAGATGTCGGGGGCCTACTTCAACCTGGGGCTGGTGCTTGTGGCCGAGAACCGCCCGGCCGAGGCCAGAGCGGCGTTCAGGAAGGCCCGCGAGCTGGCCCCCGATGGGCCGTTCGGGAAGGCAGCCGCGGAGCGCCTCAAAGTGCTGGGTGGCGAGGGGGGCTAAGGGCGGCTTTTCGCTTGCCGCTACGCTCACTTTCGATGTAAAACTTTCATGCTGTCTGCTTCCCCGCAGGTGTTGGTGCTGTCCTGGATGTCGTGGAGTCGGTATCCGAGGTGTTCCACACCCACATGAGGAGGCGGTAATGAAGCGAGTCGGTATTCTCTTCCTGGTCCTCGTCGCGCTCGTCGCGATGACGACCGCCGACGCCGTCGCGCAGCCCAAGGTGACCATCACCGGGCTCGTCGACAACGTCAGCAGCTGGACCAACAACATGTCCGTCGTCGACATCAACCCGGCGCGGACAGGCGACCGTGAGTGGTACGCCCGCACCCGCGTGCGGCCGGACATCACGGCTGCGGTCGGCACCACCAAGTTCGTGCTCGGTCTCGAGATCGACTCGACCTGGGGCCAGACGGGCGCCACCGACACCACGGCGCCGAACCGCTCCGGGACGTCGTCGAGCTGGGACATCAACACGGACACCCTGGGCGTCATCGAGATCAAGTGGGCCTACACCGAGTTCGCGATGCCCATCATCCCGGTGCCGACGGTCTTCCGGCTCGGTGCGCAGCCCTGGCAGGCGCAGTACAAGCTGGCCGCCCTGGCCACCGGCGACTTCGCCGGCGTGCACATGACGAACCAGTGGGCCCCGATGTTCAAGTCCAACCTCACCTACGCGTTCATCGAGGAGTCCTCGACGGGCCCGCGGGACGCCTTCATCCGCGGTGAGGACTTCGCGCTCGTCGCGAGCGTCGAGATCACGCCCTTCAAGGGTCTCGACATCCGTCCGATCTACTCGTACGCGAACATCATCGGTGTGACCGGGCAGCCGCGTCTCGCGCGTGGTGGTCTCGGGACGGGCGCCGGTGTCTACCAGACGTGCCCCGGCACGGCTGGTCCGGGCACGGGCGCCTGCGGCGTCGGCTCGAAGAGCTCGGTCGAGGATCGCCACACGATCGGTGTGGACGCGCGGTGGCGCTTCGGCGCGTTCTCGCTCGATCCGACGTTCTTCTTCCAGTTCGGTAGCCGCGACCAGATCGCGCCGACGGTGTCGGCGACGTCCGGTCCGTCGGTGCATTCGACGCTGAGCCGCGAGGCGTACTTCTTCGACATCCGCGGTGGGTGGCAGGCCGGCCCGCTGCTCGTCGAAGGCGCGTTCATCTACACGAGCGGTAACGAAGCGGACGAGCGCATCGACCTCAACCGCGACAAGATCCGCTACTACGAGGCCATCTCGACGGACACGTCGTACTACGCGACGTGGGCGGAGATCTGGGCCCTCGGCATCGACTACTTCAACATCATCCGCAGCGGCTCCCCCGGTATGAACCCGGGCGTCGCGATCGGTTACGACAAGTACGGTCTGATGCGGATCGGCGCGCGCGCCAGCTACGCGCTCACGCCGGCCTTCACGGTTCGCACGGGTGCGACGGCGAACTGGACCGCGGAAGACGTGGACACGCGTGGTACGCATGCGGCCGCGACGGGCATCACGCCGCGCTGCACGGCGGCCCAGCTCGACGCCGCCGTGCCCACCTGCGTGGACAGCGGCACGGCCTCGTACCTCGGTACGGAGCTGAACCTGGGCTTCCAGTGGCGCTTCGTCCCGAACGTGGCTCTCGACGTGGTCGGTTCGTACATGTTCGCGGGCAACGCGCTGGCGACGCACGTGACGACCAGCAACACGGGGGCGGTGCGGAACGGCCGCAACCCGCAGGACATCCAGGCCATCACGGCCCGGGTCCGCTACACCTGGTAGTCGTTCGGTAACAGGGCGCTGCAGTACCGAAGGGGCCCGGGAACTCCCGGGCCCCTTCGTGTCTCCGTGCTATGATCCTTCGCATGTCGCGCGCAGTTGCGGTCGTCGTCGTGGCGGCGCTCGCCGTCATGGCCGCCACCGCCGGCCACTCCCAGACGACGACTCCCGCTCCAGCCCCTGCCGGGGCGCCCGTTTCCATCGCCAACCTCGTCGAACAGACGGCCGCGCTGTTCCCGCAGCTCGACGGCGACGTCGTCGAGGCGCAGGGCCAGACGGTGACGCTCTCCCTCGGGCGGAAGACCGGCGTGCAGCCGGGGGTGGTGCTCGAGGCGTTTCGCGAGGGGCGTGAGATCAAGCATCCGCGCACGGGCGCGGTGCTCGGCCGCGCGGAGGATCCGCTCGGGCGCGTCGTCGTGACGCAGGTCTTCGACGGCTACTCGATCGCGGCGCCGGAGCGCGCCGCCGCGGTGAAGGCCGGCGATCGCGTGCGTACGGTCGGCACGCGCGTGAAGCTCTCGATCGTGGCGCTCAAGGGCGCCGGCGTGCGGGACCCGCTCGTGGAGGCGGCCACCACCGAGGTGTACGAGGCGCTGAGCCGCTCCGGGCGCTTCCAGGTCGGGACGGGTGATCAGGTCGCCGCGTGGATGAGCCAGGAGAAGCTGAGCGCCGAGGACCTGATGGCCGGGCGCGGCGCGCGCGAAGCGCTGCAGCGCTTCAAGATCGAGAACCTCCTCGTCCTCCATTACACGATGGTCGACCGCAAGCCGTTCGTGGACGCGCGCGTCTTCACCGCGTCGCGCGCGGACGCCGCGCTGTCGACCGCCTTCTTCGTGCCGCCGAGCGTGAAGCCCGCGCCGCGCGAGCAATTCTCGTCGGGCGGCACCCGGGCCCCCGCGCCGGAGAAGAGGACCCAGTCGCTGCTCGCGCGCCTCCTCGGGATCGAGGCCGACCGCGCCACGTACTCGAGCGGCGAGGGCGCGCTCGCGCTCAAGGAGGTGGCCCGCCTCAACTTCGCGATCACCGCGATCGACGTCTCGGCGTCGCCGGCCGACCAGATCCCGCGCATGGTGCTGAGCGACGGCGAGAAGGTGTACGTCTACAAGATCGTCAACCGCGCGCTCGAGCCGGACTGGACCTTCTCCAGCGCGGGGATCGGCCGCATCTTCTCCGTCCAGCTCGCCGACATCACCGGCAACGGCACGCTCTCCGTCGTCGCGAACCGCTTCGACACGCGCGTGGGCATGAACGGCTACATCGTCGGGCTTCGCAACGGCAAGCCCGCCCTGCTGGCCGACCAGATGGACACGATCGTGTACGCCGTGGACGAGCGGGGCACCGGAACGAAGCAGACGCTCTGGAGCCAGCGCTACAAGGCGGACGGCTTCTACCACAAGGGCTACGCGGACAAGGTGGCGCTGAAGAACGGCTCCCTCACGCGCGAGTCGGCCGCGGTCGTCCCGGACACGTTCCGCGCGACCGGCGCGACGTTCTCGAACATCGCGGGCAAGACCTCGCGCTCGCTCGCGTACATCGACGAGCAGAGCCGTCTCCGGATCACCAACGGCCTGGACGAGATCTGGCGGTCGTCGACGCAGGTCGGTGGCGGGACCCGGAAGATCGAGGTCGTGCGCGACATCGAGCGTGGCGGGCGGAGCTACTACTACACGACCGAGCCCGCGCCCCTCGCGGTCGACCTCGACGGCGACGGCATCCAGGAGATCGTCGTCCCGCAGAACAAGGACGAGGACGGTGTGATCGGCGTCGTCTATCGCACCGCGGCCGGCCTCCGGTTCCAGCAGGTGAAGTCGGGGTTCGAAGGCATCATCGGCGGCTTCGGGGCCTTCGCGTCCGAAGACGGCGCCACGCCGACCCTCGTCACGGCCGTCGTCCGGTATCGCAGCCTCCTGAAGTCCGGGGGCGAGACGCAGATCATCATGAGCGTCTCGGACTGACCGCCCCCTCTGCCCTGCGCCCACCCCGCGCCCGTCCCTGTGGCAGACTGAAACGGTGAAGGACAGCCGGCCGAGCGCCGTCCCTGCCAAGGGCATGCGCGATCTTCTTCCCGCCCAGGTCGCCACGCGCGACTGGGCGACCGGGCGCATTCTCGACGTCTACGGCTCCTACGGGTTCACCCGCATCGAGACGCCTGCCGTCGAAGGCCTGAAGGTGCTGCTCGGCGCGCAGGGCGGGGAGAACGAGAAGCTCATCTTCAAGATCCTCAAGCGGGGCGAGAAGCTCTCCGCCGCCGCGGGCGCCGACGCGGCCGACCTCGGACTGCGCTTCGACCTCACGGTGCCGCTGGCGCGGTATTACGCGCATCTGCACGCGGGACTGCCGCAGCCGTTCCGCGCCATCCAGATCGGCCCCGTGTGGCGCGCGGAGCAGCCCCAGAAGGGCCGCTACCGCCAGTTCACCCAGTGCGACATCGACATCCTCGGGCTCGGGTCGCATCTCGCGGAGATCGAGCTGATCCGCGCCACGGTGGATGCGCTCGCCGCGGTGACCCTGCGCTCGCTGACCGTGCGGATCAACGATCGCCGCCTGCTGGTGGCGCTGGTCCGCGGCGCCGGCTTCGCCGATGCCGATGGCGGCGCGGTCCTGATCGCGCTCGACAAGATGGACAAGATCGGCGCCGCAGGCGTGCACGCCGAGCTGGTCGCGCGCGGGTTCGGCGCCGCACAGGCGACCCGGTTCCTCGCGTCTGTCGAGGAGATCGAAAAGCGCGCGCTCGCCGGCGGCGCCGAGCTCGACTGGCTCGATCTGCCGGTGGACCGCGGGGTCATCGACGCGCTGGGCGCCATCATCCGCGCGGTGCAGGCCGACCGGGTGGCGTGGGCCGGTGCCGGCGCCGACGTGGAGGTACGCTTCGACCCCACGCTGGTGCGCGGGATGGGCTACTACACGGGGCCGATCTTCGAGATCGGGCACACGGGCTACCCGTCGTCGATCGCCGGTGGCGGACGTTACGACGACATGATCGGACGGTTCCTGGGGCGGCCGGTCCCGGCCTGCGGCTTCTCGATCGGCTTCGAGCGCCTCGTCGAGATCCTGGAAGAGCGCGAAGGCGGCCGCGCGCTCGGACGGGCGCGCACGAAGGTGGTGCTGCTCGTGGACGAGCGTCTCGCCGACATGAGCGCGGCACTCGCCGAGGCGCGCACGCGCCGCGCGGCGGGCGCGGTGGTCGTGCTCGAGGCGCGCAGCGCGAAGAACACGGGCCGCCAGCTCTACCAGCTCGCCCGCGACGGTTTCGAGGAAGGCCGGGCCTACCTCGCCGACGGGACGTCCGAGGACCTCGCGCCCGCGCTGCGCGAGAAGCGCACGCCGGGCGGGGAGGGCGGCGCGTGAGCCTGCGCTCGCGCTACCGGACCCACACGTGCGGTGAGCTCCGCGCCGGCGACGCCGGGACGCCGGCGCGCCTGTCGGGCTGGGTGCACCGCAAGCGCGATCACGGGAACCTGCTGTTCATCGATCTCCGGGACAACTACGGCATCACCCAGTGCGTCGTGGCGGGCGGAAGCGCGACCTTCGCGCAGGCCGAGTCGCTCCGGCTCGAGAGCGTGATCACGGTGGCCGGGGACGTCGTGCGGCGAGCGCCCGGCGCCGAGAACCCGAAGCTGCCGACGGGCGACGTGGAGCTCGCCGTGCAAGAGCTCGTCGTCCAGTCCGTCGCCGATACGCTGCCGATCCAGGTGAACAGCGACGCGGAGTTCCCCGAGGAGACGCGCCTGCGCTATCGCTTCCTGGACCTGCGCCGGGAGCGGCTGCATCGGAACATCACCTTGCGGTCGCGCGTGATCGCGGGCATCCGGCGGCGGATGATCGAGGCGGGGTTCACGGAGTTCCAGACGCCGATCCTCACGTCGAGCTCGCCGGAGGGCGCGCGCGACTATCTGGTCCCGAGCCGCGTGCATCCCGGAAAGTTCTACGCGCTGCCCCAGGCGCCGCAGCAGTTCAAGCAGCTGCTGATGACGGCGGGCTTCGACCGCTACTTCCAGATCGCCCCCTGCTTCCGCGACGAGGACGGCCGCGCCGACCGCTCGCCCGGCGAGTTCTACCAGCTCGACCTCGAGATGTCGTTCGTGACGCAGGACGACGTCTTCGCGACGCTCGAGCCCGTGCTGCACGGCGTGTTCGAGGAGTTCGCGGACGGCCGGGTGGTGACGCCGCCGCCGTTCCCGCGGATCCCGTACGAAGAGGCCGTGACGAGGTACGGCAGCGACAAGCCGGATCTTCGCAACCCGCTCGTGATCCACGACGTGACCGACGTGTTCCGCGGCTCCGGCTTCACGGCGTTCGCGGGCGCGATCGAAGCGGGCGCCGTCGTGCGCGCGGTCGTGGCGCCGAAGGCCGCCGCGCAGCCGCGCAGCTTCTTCGACAAGCTGAACGAGTGGGGCAAGACCCAGGACATGCCGGGCGTCGGCTACGTCACGCTGGCGGACGGCGGGCTCAAGGGGCCGATCGCGAAGTTCGTCGACGCGCCGCGCGCCGCGACGCTGCTCGCGCTCACGGGTGCGGGGAGCGGCGACGCCGTCATGTTCGTCTGCGCGAAGCGGCCGGCCGTCGACACCGTCGCCGGGAGGCTGCGCACGAAGCTCGGTGAGGATCTCGCGCTCGTGGAGACCAGCGCCTTTCGCTTCTGCTGGATCGTCGACTTCCCGATGTACGAGCGGGACGAGGAGACGGGGAAGGTCGACTTCAGCCACAACCCGTTTTCGATGCCCCAGGGGGGCCTCGAGGCGCTCGAGCGCCAGGACCCGCTGACGGTCAAGGCGTACCAGTACGACATCGTGTGCAACGGCGTCGAGCTTTCGAGCGGCGCGATCCGCAACCACCTGCCGGAGATCATGTTCAAGGCCTTCGAGATCGCCGGCTACTCGCGCGCGCACGTGGAGGAGCACTTCGGCGGGATGCTGAACGCCTTTCGCTACGGCGCGCCGCCCCACGGCGGCTCGGCGCCGGGGATCGACCGCATCGTGATGCTCCTCGCGGGCGAACGGAACATCCGCGAGGTCGTCGCGTTCCCGATGAACCAGCAGGCACAGGATCTGCTCATGCAGGCGCCGAGCGAGGTGCCGCCGGAGCGCCTGCGCGAGCTGCACATCCGTCTCGCGCTCCCGCCGGAGAAGGCGTGAGCCCGGAAGCGGCGACGATCACGCGCCGGCTCTCGCTCGCGCCGGACGTCGACCTCGTGCAGCTGCTCGGTCGCAACGACGATCACCTGAAGATCGTGGAGAGCGCGCTCGACATCCGCATCGTCGCGCGTGGCCACGACGTCACCATCATGGGCGACGAGGAGCCGGTGCGGAAAGGCGAGCGCGCGATCGTCCAGCTCGCCGAGATCGTGCGGAAGGGGCTGCCCCTGCGCACACCGGACGTTCGCGCGGCGCTCCGGATGCTCATCGAGGATGGCGACACGGATCTGAAGGCGGTCTTCGCCGACGCGATCCCGGTGCCGTCGCGCCGCAAGTCGATCACGCCGAAGACGCGCGGCCAGAAGGACTACGTCGACGCGATCCGGCGGTCGGACATGGTGTTCGGCATCGGCCCCGCGGGCACCGGGAAGTCGTTCCTCGCGGTCGCCATGGCCGTCTCCGCGCTCATGAAGCGCGAGGCCGCCCGCATCGTGCTGACGCGCCCGGCCGTCGAGGCCGGCGAGCGGCTCGGCTTCCTCCCCGGCGACCTGCACGAGAAGGTGCATCCGTACCTGCGCCCGCTCTACGACGCGCTCTACGACATGCTCGAGGCCGAGAAGGTCGCGAGCCTCATGGAGAAGGGCGCGATCGAGGTCGCGCCGCTCGCGTACATGCGCGGGCGCACGCTCAACGACTCGTTCATCATTCTCGACGAGGCGCAGAACAGCACCGCCGAGCAGATGAAGATGTTCCTCACGCGGCTCGGGTTCAACTCCAAGATGGTGATCACCGGCGACGTGACGCAGATCGACCTGCCGGCCTCGAAGGGCTCGGGCCTCGTCGAGATCCAGCACATCCTGCGCGACGTGCCGGGGATCGAGTTCGTCTACTTCTCCGACAAGGACGTGGTTCGCCATCAGCTCGTGTCGGCGATCATCCGCGCCTACGACGCCCACGCGGTCCGGCGCGAGGGCGGGGCGCCGGGGAGCAGCTGATGCCGGCGGCCATCGTCGACCGCCAGCGCCGGGTGCCGG
>Ga0194132_10011828_pt1 | contig 11075 bp, 7 predicted proteins | sample TA2KigOf80mmetaG_FD_148612 | JGI IMG/M metagenome (GOLD analysis project Ga0194132, IMG submission 148612) | Freshwater microbial communities from Lake Tanganyika, Tanzania - TA2015054 Kigoma Offshore 80m | ecosystem: Environmental > Aquatic > Freshwater > Lake | place: Tanzania: Lake Tanganyika... | reverse complement strand
AAGTGCCGGTATCGGTGGTCACAGATGTGCATCAGACGCCCGCAGAAGGGGCAATCCCGATCGAGAACGTCGAGTTCCAGGAGGGCGAAATCGGTATCCTTGGGCCAGTGGTAAGGCATCCTGCCGACCTCCACGTTTGAGCCGCCTCCAGCGAAAAGATGATCACGCAAGAGTTTACACACAGAATACGCTACCTTCTAGCCCTCTCGCGGATCGTTGATTTCTTTCAGTAGCGAGGTGGCCTTCTGGTTGATGATGAGCAGCACGATCAGCCCGATCAGCGGGATCAGTGTGAGGATGCCGTACACGATGCCGCTGGTCTGGCCGTACACCTTCACGGCCAACATGAACACGAACACCGCGGCCGTGATGCCCAGCGGGATCAGGGCCAGCGCCAGATAGATGCGGTTCTCTTCGGGGATCGCGAACTGGATCGGGATCAGGCACAGGTAGCCGAGGATGCACAGGATGATGGCGCGCTGCCGGCCGGCGATCTCGCGCAGGTCGGCGCGCGACAGCCGCCCGTCGCGCCGGTCCTCTTCCGCGTAGTCGTCGAACTCGTCGTCCTCATCGTCCTCGTCGCGGCGGCGCTTCTTGCGCCGGCGCTCGTCCGTGTCATCGTCCTCGCGCTCGTCGTCGCGGTCGCGCTTCCACGGTTGGTCACTTCGCGGCACGGTCGGCCCCCTTGCACACGTGTACGCCCACCAGCATACGCCCCGCGCGCCGCGCCCGCCACTACCACACGCGGGGGTCGCGCAATTGCCCTCACCTCCCCCTTGAGTGGGAGGTGAAGCAAGACCACTACCACGCGCGCGGGTCGCGGCGGTCGAGCAGGTACGCGGTGCCGGTCGCGGCGGCGTCGAGCAGGTCGTCGTGTTCCCCATAAGGGAACGTCGTCATCTCGTCGAACAGCGCGCGCTGGGCCGCGTCGATCTCGCCGCGCGCGCCCTTCAACCGGAACGCGCCGTTCTCGACCGTCACGCTGAACGCCGCCACCCGCGCGCCCTTGTCCGCGGTCTGCGTCACCGCGAGCAACTTCGGACCGAACCGCGTGTGCAGCGTCAGCAGTTCTTTGATCCCGCGGAACGCGGCGTTCGTCTCGAACAGGATCACGCCGGGGTTCCACCGGCGGTCGAACTCGTCGATCAGGGCCACGAGGTCCGGGGCCGCGAGCCGGCGCGCGGCGCACGCCAACACGCGCACCTCCGGCGCGCCGGCCGCGCTCGTGCGCCCCAGCACCACGAGCGCCGAGTTGTCGGCCCGCTCCGCCGTGCTGACCGCGGGATCGACCGACAGCACGACCGAATCGAACTCGGCCGGTTCGGTCCACACGCGGACCCACGCGGGGCGGATCGGCGCGTCCTCTTCGGTGATCGGCACGAGCCGGTAGCCGCGCGCGAACGCCGCGGTGCCGATCTCGGCGCGCCGCGCGCGCAAGCGTTCGGCGGGCCACTTCTCCGACCACACGGGTTCGCAGTCCGGGCCGACGGCGTGCCGGAACAGCGGGTACGCCCCGGATTTTTTGAGGCGCGCGTTGAGGTCGTCGGCGTGCCACGGGGTACACAGCCCCCAGAACCGGCCGTCCGGTTCGAGCAGGTTCAGCAGGTTGTTGGTGAACAGGTCGGCGGCGCGGTCGCGCGCGGCCCGGCTGTGGAGCGCGCGCACGTCCACAACGTCGTCGCACACGAGCAAGTCGGCGCGGGTGCCGGTGCTGCCGCTCCCGAGGCCGAACGCCGCTACGCTGGGGCCGACCGTTTGGGCGACGCGCGGGATCGTGAACGCGCCCGCGCCCCACGGCGCGCCGGCCCGCAGCGCGGGGAACGCGCGCCGCACGCGCGGGTTCAGGGCGATGGTGTCGCGCAGGAACCGGGTGCGCTCGGCCGCGACCGCGTCGGTCGCGCACACGATCTTCACCCGCAGCGCCGGGTTCTTGCCCAGTTCCCAGAGCACGCGGCAACACATTTGGAAGCTCTTGCCGTGGTCCCGCGGCAGCTCGACGAGCGCCATGCGGTTGGCGCTCAGGAACTGTTGGAGCGCACGGTGAACCGCGCCTTGTGCGAGGGCGTCGCCGCGCGCGTCGGTGAAGCAGTTCTGGATGAACTCGTCGGGGCCGTCCGACGGCAGAGACAGCGGGCGCGGCACGGGCGCGCGCGGCGCGCGGCACAGCGGGCCGGGCGTGTAGGTACTCATGGCGCGCCTCCTCTCGTCGGGCCACGGCGCGGGAACCGGACGTGCGGCGGAACCGCCCGACAACCGAACTGTGCGCAATATGTGAACACTTGTCAACTTTTGCGCGCGGAATTGTTGCGCGCGGAATTGTTGCGCGCGGAATTGTTGCGCGCCGCGTTCGGCCGCGGCTCGGGTACGTAGGGCTACGGTTGCTTCTTCGGCGCGGGCACGTCCTTGTCCCATTCGATCTTGCACTTCGGCACGGCCTGCGCGAAGTCCGCGATCCCGCCGGGGCCGACCTTCGTGCCCTTCAGGTCGAGGAGCGTCAGCCCCTTGCACCGCTTCAGGTGCGCGAGGCCGGCGTCGGTGATCGGCGTGCCCTTGAGGAACGCCGACTTCAGCCCCGGCGAGGCCGCGAGCTGCGCGACCGTGGCGTTGGTGATCTGCGTGCTGTGCAGGAACACGTCGGTCAGCGTGGTCACGTCCTTGAACACTTCGAGGCCGGTGGCGCCGACCGCCGTGAGGCTCACGTCGAGGATCGCGAGGTTCGTGCTGCGCGCGAAGTGCTTCAGCCCGGCGTCGGTCAGGTTCGTGCTGCTGAGGCCGATGTACGTCAGGTTCGCACAGTCCGCGAAGACCGCGAGCGAAGCGGGGTCGGCCTTCTTTGTGCTCCGCAGGTCGAACCCGGTCAGGCGGAACGGTTCCTTCGGGAGCGCGGGCAACTCCTTCGCGGTCAGGCCCTTTTCGCTGCCGTTGATGTGAACCCGGCCGCCGCTGGCCAGTACCCACTCGGCGGCGCGGCGGTCGGCGGCGAACGGCTCGATGGTGCCACCGGACCACACGACGCGGCACGCGGGCAGCGCGCGGGCGATTTCTTTCGCGCCCTTCTCGGTCATTTGCGTTTCGCTGATCGCGAGGTCGATCAGCTTCGGGAACTGCGCGAGCAGCGCGACCGCGCCGTCGTCCACCTTCGTGCCGTACAGGTTGAGGGTGGCGAGGTTCTTGTTGCCGGCGAGGTGGGCCAGTCCCGCGGCCGTGACGTTCGCGCCGCTCAGAGACACCGTTTGCAAGCACTGGCACTTGGCGAACGGGGCGAGCGCGGCGTCGTCGGTGCGCGGCCCGGTGAGGATCACCCCGGTCAGGCGGAACGGGTCTTTCGGCAGCGGGTCTTTCGCCTCGAACTGGACGCCGCCGTATGTGGTGACGGTGCCGCCCGCGGCTCGCACGCGCTCCGCGGCGGTGCGGTCGGCCTCGGTCGCCGCCGGGATGAACCCTCCGTTCCAGAACACGCGGCACTCCGGGTGCGCCTTGGCGAACAGCGCGACCGTGTGTTCCGTGACCTTCGTCTCCTCGACGTTGAGGTACGTCAGCCCCTTGCACGGAATCAGTTGCAGCATTCCGGCGTCGGTCACGTCGGTGGAGCGCAGGTTCAGACTGATCAGCTTGGGGAAATCCTTGAACCGCTCCAGCCCCTTATCGGTGACGCGCGTGCGCGCGAGCGCGACGATACCGAGGTTTGCACAGCCGGTGAAGTGCTCCAGCGCGTTGGCCGTGACCGGGCAGCCGATGAGGCTCAGGGTCGCGAGGTTCCGGCAGTCCTTGAACGCCTTCAGCCCGGCGTCGGTCAGGTTCGGCATGTCCGCGAGGTGCAGGCGCGTGAGGAACGTGTTCGCCGGGAGGTGCGCGAGGCCCGCGTTGCTAACGGGCGAGTCGTACAGGTCAATGAACGCAAGGTTCCGGCACGCGGAGAATATCTTCAGATCGTCGTCCTTGATCTGCGGCTTGAACCAGAGCGTGAACCCGGTCAGGCGGAACGGGTCGTCGGGGAGCGCGAACATGTTCGCGGTGTCGCCGGGGCCTTCGTTCACGCGGACCGAGCCGCCGGCCGCGAGCACCCACACGGCCGCGGCGCGGTCGGCGTCCGGCGCGGGGGACGGGCCCGGCGGGGAGTACCCGCCGCCGTTCCACACGATCCGCGACTTCGGAAACGCCTTCACGATCGCTTCGTGTTGTTTCGTCTCGGTCAACGTCAACGTCACGTCGAGGTATTCGAGCGGCAGGTCGCGCAGCGCCGTGATCCCGGCGAGCGTCGTCGGGGTTTGCGCCACGCACAGGGTCCGCAGGTGCGGGCAGTTCTTGAACCGCGCGAGGGCGTCGTCGTCGAGGCCGGATTGTGTGACCGACAGGAGCTTCAACTTGGGGCACGCGGCGAACTTGGCGATTGCCGTGGCGCTGGCGTTCGTGTTGCGGAGCGTGACCGACGCCAGTTCCGGCCCGGCGGCGAAGTGGGCGAGCGCCGCGTCGCTCAGCTTCGCGCCGTACACCTGTAGTTCGGCGAGGTGCTTGCAGTCGCGGAACACGGCGAGGCCGCCGTCCGTGATCCGCTTGTCGTCGTCGAAGGCGACGAACGTGAGGCGGAACGGTTCCGCGGGCAAGTCCTTTTCGTCTACGACGTTCACCTCCGCGCCGTTGACGCGCACGGTGCCGCCGACCGAAAGGGCGTACTTGGCCGCGGCGCGGTCGGGGGCGGGGGCCGGCGGCTCGTCCTTCTTCGCCGCGTCGGGCGCGGGGGCGTCGCCACGGGGCTTGGTGAGCTGCCACGCGCCGAGCGCGACCAGCGCGAGCGCCGCGACCGCGGCCCCGACCCACAGCGCCGCCCGGCGCTTCGGGGGCGGCGCGGGCGGGAGGCTCAGCGGCTCCGGGGCGTCCGGCGCGGTGGTCTGGTCCGCGAGCGGGGCCGGCACCAGTTGCGCCGCGCTGGCGCTCAGGTCGGTGGTCGGCAGGTGCGGTAAGTTGGTCACTTCGACCAAGTACGGCACCCGCGGGGGCGCGCCGGCGGCGACGCGGTCCAGTTCGGTCACCACGCCCGCGGCGGACGCCGGGCGCGCGGCGCGGTCCTCCGCCATGAGCCGGTCGATGAGGGCCGCGAGCGCCGGGGGCAGGTGCGGGGCCCGCACCCCGGACGGCGTGGCCGGGTCGCTGATCAGCGCCGTCATCACCGCGAGCGCGTTCGCGCCGGTGAACGGCAGCGCCCCGGTCGCCATGCGGTACAGGGTCGCGCCGAGGCTGTACAGGTCGGCGCGGGCGTCGAGCACCTCGCCCCGCGCCTGTTCCGGCGACATGTACGCGGGCGTGCCCAGAATCGCGTTCGGCGAGGTGAGTTCGATGTTGTTGGAGGCGGCGAGCGGGCGCGCGAGGCCGAAGTCGAGCACCTGACACCGGCGCACCGGCCCCGGCGCGGCGGGGTCGGTTTCGAGCCACACGTTCGCGGGCTTGATGTCGCGGTGGATCAGCCCGGCGGCGTGCGCCGCGGCCAGCCCCGCGGCCACGTCGCGCGCCACCTTCAGCACCAGTTCCGTCGGGGCGACGCGCTCGCGCTTCAGGTACGAGTCGAGCGGCTCGCCCCTCAGCACCGGCATCACGATGTACGGGGTGCCGTCGGGGACCTCGCCGACGTACAGCACCCGGACCACGTTGTCGTGATCGACGGCCGCGGCCGCGCGGGCCTCGCGCAGGAACCGCTCGCGGCTCGCGGGGTCGGCCGCGAGGTCCGGGCGCATCGCCTTGATCGCCACCTTCCGCCCGGCGCGCACCTCGTCCGCCAGAAACACCGTGCCCATGCCGCCCGCCCCGAGCACCGACAGCACGAGGTAATCGCCGACGCGCACGGGGAACCGCGCGGGGCCGAGCGGGAACCCCTGCGGCGCGCTCCCGGGGCGGGTGGCATCGTCCGGGTCGTCGGGGTCGTCCGGGGTGGTGGTCATTGGTTCTCCGGTCCGCGCCCGCGCGGCGCGCTACTGTTTCGTCGGCTTGAGCGTGCCGCCCGGCCACACGATCTGGCACCCCGGCAGCGCCGCCGCCAGTTCCTTCGCGCCCTTCTCGGTCACGCCGGTGTCGGTGAGCGTGAGGAAGTTCAGGTTCGTGAACCGCTTCAGGTGCGGGACCGCTTTGTCGTCGATGGCCCGCGCGCCGCTCAGGTCGAGTTCTTGCAACTGCGGGCAGTCGAGCGCGTCGAGGCCCGCGCCCGTGACTTCCGTGTTGCGGAGGTACAGGTACTGTAGCCCTTTGCAGTCTTTGAAGTGCCCGAGGCCGGTGTCGCCGGTCTTGGTGTACGACAGCCCCACGGAGAACAGGTGCTTGCACCCGCGGAACGCGCTCAGGGCCGCGTCCGTCACCTGCGCCTTCTCGTTGAGGACGGCGCGCGTGAGGCGGAACGTCGTCTTCGGCAGAATCTCGGCCCGGCCGATCTCGCGCTCGTCGTCGTTCACCGACACGCACCCGTTGAGCGAGAGCACGTAGAGGGCGGCGGCGCGGTCGGGATCTCCCGCGACCGGGGGCGGCGGCTCGTCTTTCTTCGGCTCGTCTTTCTTCGGCTCGTCTTTCTTCGGCTCGTCTTTCTTCGGCTCGTTCTTCTTCGGGGTGTCGCCCTTCTTCGGCGACGGTTGCGGGTCCGGCTTCGGGTCGTCCTTCTTCGCCACGTCGGGTGAAGGCGCGTCGCCGCGGGGCTTGGCGAGCTGCCACGCGCCGAGCGCGACCAGCGCGAGCGCCGCGACCGCGGCCCCGACCCATAGCGCCGCGCGGTTGCGCTTCGGCGGCGCGGATGGGAGGCTCAGCGGTTCGGCGTCGTCGGGCGCGGTCGCTTCGTCCGCGAGCGGGGCCGGCACCAACTGCGCCGCGCTGGCGCTCAGATGGGACGCGGGCAGGTTCGGCAGGTTTGTTACTTCGACCAAGTGCGGTGCGCGCGTGCGGAACGCGGCCTCGATCCGGCGCACCTCGGCCGCGACCTCGGCCGCCGATTGCGGGCGCTCACCGGCCGGCTTGCGCATCAAGCGGTCGATCAGACTCGCGAGCGCCGGGGGCAGGTGCGGGGCGCGCGGGCCGACCGGCGGCGCGGCATCCGTGGTCAGCGCGACGAGGACCGCCATCGGGGTCGGGCCGGTGAACGGCAGCGCCCCGGTCGCCACGCGGTACAGGGTCGCGCCGAGGCTGTACAGGTCGGCGCGAGCGTCGAGTGCTCCGCCCCGGGCCTGCTCCGGCGGCATGTACGCGGGCGTGCCGAGGACCGCGCCGCGCGCGGTCAGTTCGCTCTCGCCGGGGCCGCGGACCGGGCGCGCGAGGCCGAAGTCGAGCACCTTGCACCGGCGGATCTGCTGGGCCGTGTCCGCCGCGCCGGGATCGCCCTCCAGCCAAATGTTCGCGGGCTTGATGTCGCGGTGGATCAGCCCTTTGGCGTGCGCCGCGGCCAGTCCGTCGGCCACCTCGCGGGCCACCTTCAGCACCAGTTCGACCGGGGCGACGCACTCGCGCTTCAGGCGGTCGTCGAGCGATTCGCCTTTGAGGAACGGCATCACGATGAACGGGGTGCCGTCCGGGGTCTGGCCGACGTGCAGAATGGGAACGACGTTGTCGTGTTCGACGGCGGCGGCGGCGCGGGCCTCGCGCAGGAACCGCTCGCGGTTCGCGGGGTCGGCCGCGAGGTCCGGCAGCATGGCCTTGATCGCCACCTTGCGGAGCAGGACGACGTCTTCGGCGAGGAACACCGCGCCCATGCCGCCCGCGCCGAGGCGCTCGAGGACCAGATAGTCGCCGACCGGCACGGGCGCGCCCACCGACACGAACGGGAACCCCTGCGGCACGGCCCCCACTTTGGTCGGGTCGGTCGGCTCGTCGTCGGGTTTGGTACTCATCGGGCCTCCGGTTCGCATTGTCGCCCACCGCGGCGCGCGCGTCAACTTCCCGAACCGCGTGCGTTCGGCCCGCCCGCCGGGTATGATCGGTCGCGCCCCCACCCGGAGCGCGCCATGCGTACCCCTTCTCTGCTCGCCGTCGTCGCGCTCGTCGCGCTCGCCTCTGGCTCACGGCTCGCGGCGAAATCTCCCAACATCCTGCTTGTGTACACCGACGACCAGTCGTACAAGACGCTGGGCTGTTACCCGGAAGCGTGGCCGTGGGTGAAGACCCCCCACATCGACGCGCTCGCGAAGTCCGGGGTGCGGTTCCGCGGCGCGTACCTCGGCGCGTGGTGCATGCCGTCGCGCGCGGCACTACTCACCGGGCGGCAGCCGCACGGCATCGAGTCCATGCGCATGGAGGGCAAGTACCCCGGCAGCGCCTACGACCCGAAGCAGTGCCCGTTCTGGCCCGCACTCTTCCGCGCCGCGGGCTATCACACCGCCCAGATCGGCAAGTGGCACACCGGCACCGACGCCGGGTTCGGCCGCGACTGGGACCATCAGATCGTCTGGAACCGGCCCAAGCACCCGGCCAACGCGGGCGCGTACTACGAGAAGCAGACCCTCGCCATCGACGGCGAAGAGAAACAGGTCGAGGGCTACCCGGCGGACAACTACACCAAGTGGGCCGTGGAGTACGTGAAGGGGGCGCACCGGGCGAAGGACAAGCCGTGGTTCCTGTGGCTCTGTTACGGGAGCGTTCACGGCCCGTCGAAGCCCGCGGCGCGGCACAAGGGGCTGTACAAGGACGCGAAGGTGCCCGAACCCGCGGACCTGCTCGGCCCGTGGCCCGGCAAGCCCGACTACCTCAAGAACACCCTCGCGTGGCACAAGGACAAACAGGGCGTGGTCCGCGCCGGGAGCAACGGCGAGAAGGTGGGCGACGGGGCCGGCGAAAAGGGCACCACCTACGACGACTGGGTGCGCCAAGTGAACGAGTGCGTGCCCGCCATCGACGAGGGCATCGGCGAGCTGATGAAGGCCCTGCGCGACAGCGGGCAACTGGAGAACACGCTCGTCGTGTTCACCGCCGATCAGGGGTTCGCGATGGGCGAGCACGGCATGCGCATGAAGATCGCGCCCTACGACGCGAACTACCGCTCGCCGCTGATCGTCGCGCAGCCGGGCACCGTCGCGGCCGGCAAGGTGTGCGCGCGGAGCGCGACCGCCCCGGACCTCGTCGCCACGTTCTTCGCCCGCGCCGGAGTGAAGGAGCCGACCGGGGCGCACGCGCTCCACGGCCGCGACCTGTCCCCGCTGTTGAAGAACCCCGGCGCGGAGTGGCCGCACCCGTGCCTCTACGAGCACACCGGCCACGACTACGGCGCGGACGTGGCGAAGGTGCTCAAGGACGACCCGAAGGGCGCGATCTACCAGAAGGTGCCGTGGTACACCGCCGTCGTGTTCGACGGGTGGAAGTACGTCCGCTACCTTCAGCCCGGCGTGCCGGAGGAACTGTACGACCTCGGTGCCGACCCGGGCGAGATGAAGAACCTCGCGACCGACCCGAAGTTCGCGGACCGCGTGACGAAGACGCGCGCCGCACTCGGCGCGGAACTGAAGCGAACCGCCGCGCCCGCCGCGCTACTGCCATAGCGCGCACCCCGTGAGTACAACGACTCCGACACCTTCACACACGAGGACCGCACATGACGCTCTCCCGTCGCGACGTTCTGGCCGCAAGCGCGGCGCTCGCCCTCGCGCCCAATGTGCGCGCCGGGGACAAGAAGAAGAAGCTGGTGATGATCGCGGGGACGCCGAGCCACGGGCCGGGCGACCACGAGTTCAACGCCGGCGTGCGGCTGCTCGACCAGTGCCTGAAGGGGTTCCCCGGTCTCGAAACGGTCGTGTTCCTCAACGGCTACCCGAAGGACGATTCCGCCCTCGACACCGCCGACGCGATCCTCTGTTACGCCGACGGCGGCGGCAACCACCCGCTCGTGCGCGGCAAGAACCTTGAACGGATCGGCAAGCTGATGGCGAAGGGCGTGGGCCTGATGTGCGCGCACTACGGTGTGGAGGTGTTGAAGGACCTCGGCGGGCCGGAGTTCAAGGAGTGGATCGGCGGGTACTACGAGAACTCGTACTCGTGCAACCCGATGTGGTCGCCGGAGTTCAAGGAGTTCCCGAAGCACGCGATCTGCAACGGGGTGAAGCCGTTCACCATTCGCGACGAGTGGTACTTCAACATGCGGTTCCGCGGCGACGACATCAAGAACGTGACGCCGATCCTGAGCGCGAAGCCGTCGGACGCGGTGCGCGACGGCCCCTATGTGTACCCGAAGGGGCCGTACAAGCATATTCAGGAGGCGAAGGGCCGCAGCGAGGCGATGATGTGGGTGACGGAGCGCAAGGACGGGGGCCGCGGGTGCGGCTTCACCGGCGGGCACATTCACCGCAACTGGAAGGACGACAACTTCCGCAAGGTCGTACTCAACGCGCTCGTGTGGCTGTGCAAACTGGACGTACCCGCGGACGGCGTGAAGAGCGCAATCAACGAGGACGACATCAAGGCGAACCTCGACCCGAAGGGGAAGAAGTGAGACGTGCTGGAGGGAGCGGCGCGGCGTCAGCCCGCCGGTAGCTACACCACACAGACACGCTTTCGTTACTCTGTTGCGTAGCTACCGGCGGGCTGACGCCGCGCCGCTCGCTGGTGTCGGTGGATGGAGGCGATTGATGGCTCGCACGCCCACCCGGTTCCCCACCCACGGCCCGGACCTGCGGGCGCTGCTCGCCGCGTGCCAGCGCGAGCCGGACGACGACACGCCGCGCCTCGTGCTCGCCGACTGGCTGGAGGAGCACGACGACCCGCGCGGCGAGCTGATGCGCCTTCAGGTGCGCCTCGCCGCGCTGCCCGCGGGCGACCCGGAGTACGACACGCTCTTCGAGCAGCATCAGAAGTGGATGCGGAAGCACTTGCGCCGATGGCAGCGCGAGGCGGATCAAAAAATTCAACGATCCGCGAGAGGGCTAGAAGGTAGCGTATTCTGTGTGTAAACTCTTGCGTGATCATCTTTTCGCTGGAGGCGGCTCAAACGTGGAGGTCGGCAGGATGCCTTACCACTGGCCCAAGGATACCGATTTCGCCCTCCTGGAACTCGACGTTCTCGATCGGGATTGCCCCTTCTGCGGGCGTCTGATGCACATCTGTGACCACCGATACCGGCACTT
>Ga0194132_10011825_pt1 | contig 11078 bp, 7 predicted proteins | sample TA2KigOf80mmetaG_FD_148612 | JGI IMG/M metagenome (GOLD analysis project Ga0194132, IMG submission 148612) | Freshwater microbial communities from Lake Tanganyika, Tanzania - TA2015054 Kigoma Offshore 80m | ecosystem: Environmental > Aquatic > Freshwater > Lake | place: Tanzania: Lake Tanganyika... | reverse complement strand
GCGCCATTGCGGAGCAGGTTCTCGGTCGTCATGTAATCGGCTTCGATGTCAGGCCGGACACCGACATTTTCGACGTATCGGGTCCGAGGGAAATCGCGAGTGACGACCTCTTGGGAACGGCTCATGAGCGACTCCGTCAGCGACGCAAACCCTTGCGAATAACTTCCCGCATTCCAAGTGGTGACATTGCCGCCGGCGCCCATGGTACGCCAGCCGTACAAAGCGCCGCGCTGGTTATCTTGAATCGTAGCCGCGAAAATATCGGCCGCCGACGCCGACATCTCATCGACCAGAAGCATCAGCGGTTTGGCGTGTGCAATCACATCGCCGTTCGGAAGAGTCAGTGGAGCGCGCTCGATCGAAAGGTCGTCCAGAGGAATCGGACCCGTACGTCCTCGAAACTCGCTGTTGGCCGAAACGATTTGTCGCTTAATCTGTTCGAGCAGGCCAATGGTCCACTCGGGCGCACCCTGCGCTCTGGCCGACTCCACCGCCGATGAGATGGAGGCAACCCAGTTCGAGGTAGCCCGCAATTCGAATCCGACGCTGGTCCACTGGTAAGGAATCACCATCCCGAGCAACTGGTTCGCGTAACCGACCGAGCCGCCCGGATTACGCATCACGTCGACGATCAACCCGTCGGTGTTGGCGCGGAAAAACGTGATCTCCTGGAGGAACTGCGTAAACGCAACGACCGTGGACGCCGGCGTAAAGTTTGGGATTCTGATAGAGCCGATTCGCAGTCCCTCGGCGGCGAACACACCCGAGTAGAAGACATCTTCGGCGGCGCCGCCCAGCCGCCTGGTGAATCGCGGGCCCATGCCGTTGACGAACACCGGGGGACGTGCGCCGAAGTTGAGTACGCCCCGGTCCGGAAGCCGGCAATTTTGGAGGCGGGCCATGACGCTCATATAGAACGGTTCGCTCTCACTGTTCTCCATCGCCTGGGCCGCGCTCGCGCTTGGGAAGCGCCCGATTGACGTTAAGGGAAGCCCGGCGCGCGCCCAGGGAATGCGATAGGTTTCCGTAACGCCATCGGGCCTGCGAACCACCACCGTCGAGATTTCGGGTACCGCCGGCGCCATCGGGAACACGCTTTGCGGCCGCGTTGTGATGAGATCGGCGGCCAACCGACGCGTGCTTCTGTCGTTGGCCGCGATGGCGTAGCGCGTGAACTGGTTTGCGAGCCGTTGCGCTTCCACACCGTCGATCGAGACCAACTCCGAACCAACAACCATGGGAAATTCATTGGCCGGCAGGCGGGTTCGATTGACCGAGTCGATCAGGAGTTTGCCATCGTAGAAATCGACGGAAAAATGGAGGCGGGCGATGAAATTGGAGGGCAGCGAATAGGAGGAGTGGGCGTCGTTTAAGTTCGACACGTACTCCGACATCACATCGTAGAATTCAAGATCGGTCTTGGTCGCGGCGACCTTCCCGATCCACGGGGACAGGTTCAGAAGGTCAAACGAGATGTGATCTCGCTTCCATTCGTACGGGCCGTATTGCTTGGCGTACAAGGCAGCGAGGTGATTGAAGTCGGCCAGCTTTTGTTCGGTGGTTAACTGCGCGGTCAATATCGAGGCGGACCCCAAGAGACCGGCGGCAATTCTGTAAAGATGCCTATGCATATTCCCTCTCTCGCAACGCAGTGCCGTGCGCCGCAAGAAAAGTCTAACATGCGCGTGTCTAGCCGCGGCGCAAAGCTTTCATCGGGTCAACTGACGCCGCGCGGATGGCTGGGCCGGCGACGGCCAACAGCGCCGACAGCGCCAGCACGCCGATTGCCGCGGCGATGACGCCGTAGGCCGTTTCGTCCTCGGGCAACCATTTTTGCTGTTTGGCGATGTGAGCGGCGTAGAGGGCGATCGGAATGCCGATTGCGATTCCAGCGACTGCCAGCGCCATGCCTTCGCCGACGACGCGTTTCGTAACGTCGGCCGCGGTGGCTCCGAGGGCCATGCGGATTCCGATTTCGCCCGTGCGGCGCGCGGTCATGTGCGACATCAGGCCGTAAATACCGACGGCGCACAACACCAATGCCAGCACGCCGAAGCTGCCGCAGATCCAGGCGAACATGCGCTCTCTTTGCAGAGTTCGCGAGATTTGTTGCTCCATGGTGTAGATGTCGACCAGTGGAAGGTTGCGGTCGAGGTCTCTGACGACTTGGCGCGCGGCTTCGAGGACGGCCATGGGAGGGATGGTGGTGCGGACGGTGACAGTCGCGCCGGGATTCTTTGTATCAAACGGCAAATAGGCAACCGGGCGCATCTCAGTGAGGCGGCTGTAGCGAGCTGTTTTCACGACCCCGACGATTGTGTGTATTTTCCCGGCGGTCTTCACATGCTCCCCGACTGGCGAGGAGAGCTTCAAGGCCTGTGCGAGATCTTCGCTCACGAGCGCAACCGGAGCCCCACTGAGCCACTCCGCCTCGGTGATCGTCCGGCCAGCCACGATGGGTACTCCGAGCGCTTCGATAAACGAAGACGATATGTGGTGGATTCTGGGACTTACATTAACCTTGGTTGCAATCGATTCGACATCGTCGGAGTAACCGCCACCGAGCATGGGGCGAGTCCTGGAGAGGCCGACCGCCTTCACGCTACCGACCGCGGAAAGCCGCTCGTTCAAAGTGGAATAGAACTGCTTCAGCCGATCGCCGGTGTAACCGATTTCGCCGGGGCGAAGGTCGAAGAGCAGCACGTGATCGCGCTCGAAACCGGCGTCGCGGCGGACGATCTCGTTTAATTTAGTGGTGTAGAGAATCGCAGCGGTGATTAGCAGCACGCCGAGCGAAATCTGGGTAAGAACAAGTAGCTTGGCGGGCGCCCAGCGGCGACGGCCATCGGCGCCGGAGCCGTCCTTGAGCGCGGGCGTGGTGTCAACGCGTGAGGCCCGCCACGCGGGGTAGAGACCGAAGAGCAAAACGGCGAGTAGGGTAACTAGCAACGCTCCCGCTAGCGAGCGGAAGTCGAGCTCAACGGCGAGACCGCGTGCCGGCATCACGGCTATCATCACTCCACGGATGGCATATGTAATGGCAATGCTCAACGCGCCGCCAAGGGTTGCAAGCAAAACGCTTTCAGTGAAGAGTTGACGGAATAGCCTGCGCCTGCCGCAACCGAGCGACATACGGAGTGCAATTTCTTTCTCCCGCTGCGCGCCGCGAGCCAGAAGGAGGTTGGCTATGTTCGCGCAGGCGATCAGCAGGACCATTGCGACTAGGGTGAGAAGAATCGTTAGGGGTTCGCCCATGGAGCGGCGGATGGAGCCGAGTCCCCGGTCGGCGGGCGAGAGAAAAATCCGTGGCGTCTGCTCAGGCGATTTCGGCTGAGCCGCCCACGTGGTGGCGAAGATGGTGTCGAGCGCCGCCTTGGCTTGCGCGTCGCTGACGCCGGCGGCGCGGCGGCCGATCATTTGACTCCACCACGCGAACGGGTCCGCGATCTTGCGCCGGTAAAAGCTATTCGGCTCCAGCATCTGTGGACTCTGGTGGATGGCGGAGTAGATGTCGGTTTCATCGCCATAGACAATGCCGGTAAACGACGCGGGCAGCACGCCCGCAACGGTGTAGACAACGTTGTTGGCGACCAGCGTCTGGCCAACACGGAGGGCGTGTGTTCTCGCGAAACGGCTCGTTACAACGGCGACCGGAATCGAGGCCGCTGTGTCATCCGATTCACCGATCAATCGGCCTTCGGACGGCCGTACACCGAGGACCTGGAAGAAATTGCCGGAGACGCCCCGCACCTGCGACACGAGCTCCTCCCCGTTCACACTCGCCATGACTGGAACCGCACTGATATATCCAGCTACTTCGATGATTGCCTTCGCCCTCGCGCGAAATGCTTCTACCGCTACCGGACTGAAAAAGTTGGCCGTCTCGATGGCGCCATCTCGATAGCCGCTGCCACTCGAGGCTCTTATCAATCCCTCAGAACGCCCTTTCGTTTGCCAGAGAATTTCGACTAATTGTTCCGGCTGCGGCACGGCCATCTTGCGCCAAAGCACAGCGTCGGCCAACGAAAGAATCGCGGCCGTCGCACCAATGCCGAGGGCGAGCGACAGGACCGCAGCGGCGGTCACGGCCGGCGCTTTCCGCATCATCCGCCAACCGAAACGGAGGTCCTGGCCGAGATTGGCGAGCCAACTCCAGCGGCTTTCGTCGCGGCATTGATCCTTAATTAGGTCGACACCACCGAATTCCCTGCGGGCGCGACGAAGGGCTTCCTGCTTCGTGTGCCCCGCGCGCTCAAACTGCTCGGCGAGCATTTCGATGTGAACACGCACTTCGCGGTCCAGTTCGCGCTCTTCCCTGCTCCATGGCCATTGCATCGTCTTAGCCCTCCAGTACCCAGCTGACGGCGGTCGAGTAACGGCTCCACTCCTCGAGTTCTTCGGCTAGTTGCTTCTTGCCCGCCTTCGTCAACGAGTAGTATTTGGCCATGCGGCCGCCGTCGGTTTCTTTCCATTCGCTGATGACGAGGCCCTTGCGGTGCAACCGGTGGAGCGCGGGATAGAGCGATCCCTGCTGTACGTCGAGCGTTTGCCTGGATGACGCCAGAATCCGCTGCGCGATGCCGTAACCGTGCATCGGCCCGTGGGCCAGCGTCTTCAAGATCAGTAGATCGAGGGTGCCTTGCAGGAGACTTGTACTCATGATCCTACATAAGAGTACGACCGACATATGTAGAATGTCAAGGTATATTTACTTCCCAGTGTCGTGAGTATCGGGACTTGCCTTTCGGCCCCTCCACTTCGAGAAGGACGTTGGTCTTGATCGACGGCTTCGCATAGATGTGGACAGGGTTGCGTTCGTTCGACGTTTCGCCGTCACCGAAGTGCCATGTCCATTTCGTAACTTCGCCGATCGACTCATCCTTGAAGTAGACCATCCGGCGAGCGGGATCGACGAGTTGGAATGAGAACTTCGCTTCGATGCCCGGTAGGAATCTCTCTTCGAGCGGCATCAAGCGCGCGGCACAAAGCGCCGATCCATCCTTGACGCTCTGCGGATTTGACGACAGGGTGCAATTGCCGCCAGGGGCCTTCTTTTGTCCGCGGTCGAAATCGAGGATGGCCCAGGAGAGGCCGATCAACTGGTTCTCGACCAGCTTCGAAATGATGGAGCGGCTGGGGCCATCGCTCGATGCGTAGTCGAACGGCGTGATCCAGAATTCGAGCACCAGCTTGCCGTTTTCGCCGTGTTTGAATTTGTAGTCGTAGGCCGAATGGGCCCAGGGGAATTCGGCGATCCAGGGATTGGCGCCCCACACCATGCACCACTGGTGATGAATCGGCGGAGTAAAGATGTGATAGTTCTGCGCGTGTGTGCCGCCGAACCGGAAGTGGCCTTCGACCGGGTCCTTAATTTGGGGATTGGAGATGAAGGGCCCGCCGGAGAGATCGGCATCGAGTGAGATTTCGAAGATGTCGTTTTGATAGGGGCGCTCGTTGGAGTAGAGCGCGAAATCCCAGTAATCGTCGTAGGCCTCGTATAAGAAGTAGAGGCGGTCGAGGCCCTTCACCCAGCCGACTTTTACCGAGACGTCGAGATCCTTCGCGTTGATGCCTTTCGGATGGCCGCACTCGGCGCCATGTAGCTTGTCGTTGCGATAGGTGTACTGTTCGCCGACGATTTTCCAGTCGTCCGTCTTGCCGTCGATGTGCGGCATCAGCGCCGCCGGGAACTGGAAGATCTTGACTTCGCCCTTGCAAGCGTCGAGCGCGAATGCCACGGTGATGGTCAGGAGAAGGAAAACGATCTTGTGCATAAGGGCGGATCGTATCATTGCGACGACCCGCCCGTAAAGGTACCTATCGGCCTGGAATCGCTAAGCCGCCGATCTGATCGGCTCTGTCGAACAAGCCGAGCAGACGCGCCGTGCCGGTGGCAAGTTCGACTTCATAGAACACAGACGAAGCCGTGCCTCGGACGCGCGCGGCGACGTAGCCGATGCCGGTGCGCGGCGAGATGTCGAAGCCGGCAACCTCGGACATGTCGATCTGCATCATGCCGACCATGTTGAGTTTGCCGTCGTTGGGCGGAATCTGCGTGACGAGTGCCCGCAGTTCGGCATCGATGCCGTAGAGCGTTGTTGTTGTCGCGCCGGCGACTGAGTTCGTGTAGGCCGCGCCGACGATGCGATAGTTGGCCATCGTGTCCGAGTTGAGTTTCGTATCGACAGCGACGACCACGCCCGTATCGGGGTGCAGGCGCAGATTCTGCCCGGTATTGCTAACCACACGAATACGATCGACGGTGGGATTGAAGTCGAAACCGAACTCGGTTCCATCGAGCGCGGGCGTAAAGGGCACGGTGCCGACAGCCGATGCGGCGCCGGTGGCGGGATCGATGCGATAGAGACGGCTGGTGCTGCCGAGTCCGTAGAGTTGGCCGTTGGCCGGGCGGAAGTCGATGCCGAGCATCGACTCGCCGGGTTGCAGGCCTCGAATGACTCTGCTGTCATCTGTGAATCCCGGCGTGGCGGTGTCGAATCATATCAGTATGTTCCGAGAATCCAGGGCGTATGCGGTTTCGGCGTTAGCAGACGAGCAGAACAAGAGCGCCGCCACGGCGGCGAGTGAGAGTTTCATGATGTGTATTCGTTCCTTAGCAATCACTACGAGGCCGCCGCGAATTCGGATGGATGAATCACGTCGTTCTATACTGGAGGTTTCATGAGTTCGTCGGCGCGAGTCGCGCAGCTATACGCCACACCGGTTGGCAAGAAAGCGGTGATGGCAGTTTCCGGACTGGTCTTGTTCGGGTTTGTGCTGGTGCACATGCTCGGCAATTTGCAGATCTTCTTACCGCCTAAAGACGGTGTGCATGCCATCGACGCCTACGGGCAGGCGCTTCACGTCAATCAGCCTGTGCTGTTGACGGCGCGGTTGATACTGCTCCTAGCCGTGGGTCTTCATATTTGGAGCGCGGTGAAGTTAGCGTTGTTGCGAAACAACGCGCGGCCGGTGGCGTACGCACACTCGACGGCGATCGCTTCGACCTACGCATCCCGGACGATGTATTGGAGCGGGCCGATCCTGGCGGTGTTCATCGTCTACCATCTGCTGCACTTCACGACAGGCCACGCACATCCGGAGTTTCAGTTCCTGCGCGTGCATGACAACGTGGTGCGCGGTTTCTCGGTCTGGTACGTATCGGTCTTTTACATCGTCGCGATGGCGATGTTGTGTCTGCATCTTTATCACGGAGTGTGGTCGGTGTTTCAATCGCTCGGCGTGGCGCATCCGCGCTATACGCCCGTACTGAAGTTGGCGGCGAAGGCGTTCGCGGCGATGGTCGCAGTTGGAAATATTTCAATCCCGCTGGCCGTCATGGCGGGGGTGGTGAAATGATGAACGCGCGCATTCCCACCGGTCCGATTGAGAAACGCTGGGATAACTGCAAGTTCGAGATGAAACTGGTCAATCCGGCCAACAAACGCAAGTTCAACGTGCTTGTGGTTGGCTCGGGACTGGCCGGAGGATCGGCGGCGGCGACGCTGGCCGAACTCGGCTACAACGTGAAGTGTTTCTGCTTCCAGGATTCTCCGCGCCGCGCGCACTCGATCGCCGCGCAGGGCGGAATCAACGCGGCCAAGAACTACCAGAACGACGGAGATTCGATCTATCGCTTGTTCTACGACACGGTGAAGGGCGGGGATTTCCGCGCGCGGGAGTCGAACGTCTACCGCCTGGCGCAGATCAGCGTTAACATCATCGATCAGGCCGTCGCGCAAGGCGTTCCGTTCGCGCGCGAATACGGCGGCATGCTGGCCAATCGCTCGTTCGGCGGCGCGCAGGTTTCGCGGACGTTTTATGCGCGCGGCCAGACGGGGCAGCAGTTGCTGCTCGGCGCGTATCAGGCGCTCGAACGCCAGATTCAAGCGGGCCGCGTGAAGATGTACCCACGCACGGAGATGCTCGATTTGATTGTGATCGACGGGAAGGCGCGGGGCATCATCACGCGCAATCTGGTAACCGGACAGATCGACACACACATCGCCGATGCGGTGGTGCTTGCAACGGGTGGGTACGGCAACGTCTTTTATCTATCGACGAACGCGAAGGGATCGAATGTAACGGCGAGTTGGCGGGCGTATAAACGCGGCGCTTACTTCGGGAATCCGTGTTTCACGCAGATTCACCCGACCTGCATTCCCGTTTCGGGCGACTATCAGTCGAAGCTGACGTTGATGTCGGAATCGCTGCGGAACGATGGCCGTATTTGGGTACCGAAAAAAGAAGGCGACAAACGGGCGCCGCGCGACATCCCAGAAGGCGAGCGCGACTATTATTTGGAGCGCATCTACCCGAGCTTCGGAAATCTCGTTCCGCGTGACGTCGCCAGCCGTGCAGCTAAGCGGATGTGCGATGAGGGCCGCGGCGTTGGGCCGACGGCGCTTGGCGTGTATCTCGACTTCTCGGCGGCGATTGGGCGGCTCGGTAAGCAGGCCATCTCGGAACGCTACGGCAACCTGTTTGAAATGTACGAGCGCATCACCGGCGAGAGTCCGTATGAGACACCGATGCGCATCTTCCCGGCTGTCCATTACACGATGGGCGGACTGTGGGTCGATTATCACTTGATGTCGACAATACCTGGCCTGTTTGTTTTAGGGGAAGCGAACTTTTCCGATCACGGCGCGAACCGGCTCGGCGCGAGTGCGTTGATGCAGGGCCTGGCCGATGGGTACTTCGTGATTCCGTACACGATCGGCAACTATCTGGCGTCGACCAATTTGGAAAAGGCCGGCGACGATCACGCCGCCGCGCGCGAAGCCAAGGACACCGTGAACGAACGCGTGAAGACGTTGCTCGCGATCAACGGCAAGCGGACGGTGGATTGTTTCCATCGCGAACTCGGTAAAACAATGTGGGAGTACTGCGGCATGGCGCGCAACGCCGAGGGGCTGTCGAAGGCGATCGCGCACATCCAAGGACTGCGCGAAGAGTATTGGAAAAACGTGAATGTGCTGGGCGGAGGAGATTCGTTGAATCAGAACTTGGAGAAGGCCGGCCGAGTGGCGGATTTCCTGGAGTTGGGCGAGTTGATGTGCCTGGACGCGTTGGAGCGCAACGAAAGCTGCGGCGGTCATTTTCGCGAGGAGTATCAGACGCCCGAAGGCGAGGCGAAACGTGACGACGGCGGCTTCAGCTACGTCGCCGCGTGGGAGTGGAAGGGCGACGCCAAACCCGCTCTGCACAAAGAAGCGCTGTCGTTTGAATACGTGAAACCGTCGCAACGGAGCTATAAGTAATGCGCCTCACGTTGCATATTTGGCGGCAGGCGTCGGTGGCCGATAAAGGGCAGTTGGTGCGCTACGAGCGCAACGATGTCAGCGAGCACATGTCGTTCCTCGAGATGCTCGATGTGTTGAACGAGGAGTTAACGCTGAAGGGTGAAGAGCCGGTGGCGTTCGATCACGATTGCCGTGAAGGGATCTGCGGATCGTGTGGGTTCGTGATCAATGGCGTGGCGCACGGGCCTCGGCGCGGCACAACCGTTTGCCAGTTGCATATGCGCGAGTTCTCCGACGGCGATGAGTTGTTCCTGGAGCCGTGGCGCGCGGCGGCGTTTCCGATAGTAAAAGATTTGGTCGTGAATCGCGCGGCGTTTGACCGCATTATCGCGAGCGGCGGGTATGTCAGTGTATCGACCGGGTCGGCGCCCGATGGCAACGCGTTGCCCGTGCCGAAGAAGGACGCGGATCTGTCGATGTCGGCAGCGACGTGCATCGGCTGCGGCGCTTGCGTGGCGGCGTGTCCGAATGCATCGGCATCGTTGTTTACGTCGGCCAAGATCGCGCACCTGGGGCTGTTGCCGCAGGGCAAGCCGGAGCGCTTCGACCGCGCAGTCAACATGGTGGCGCAGGCGGCCGAGGAGGGCTTCGGAAACTGCACCAATATCGGCGAGTGCGAGGCCGTTTGCCCGAAGGGAATTTCGATCAAAAATATCGCCCGGATGAACCGGGACTATCTGCGGGGTGCGGTCACCTATCGCGAAGCGGCGGCCGAGGGTGGGGCGATCTAAGCCGAGTAGGACTCTCTGTTTTTGGCGTACCGGAAGTCGAGTGGATCAACATCGAACCGCCCGAAGTTCGGAACCCGCACGTCGCTATTGTCGCGCGTGACGCCCAAGGCCAACTGCATCACCTCGAACTCGAATCGCCCAACAACGCCGAGTACAACTTGGGCCTGATGCGGCGGCTCAAACAGCACGTCGAGATGACCGTACTCTATGCCGGCAAGGAGCCGCTGCGCATGGCGTCCCCGCTCCAAACACCGCTGATGAGTTTTCGCGGCCCGCGTTCGCCGCGCCGAGTCCCTCGAAGCCGTCTTCGCGTAGTCGCCGCCTATTGCGCGCCGCGCCCCAGCATTACCGTCTTCAATGTGTTGAGAATTATATAAACATCCAGCGCGAACGAGATGTTCTTGATGTAGTAGAGGTCGAATTCGAGCTTCGTGATCGTGTCCTCGACCGTATCACCGTACTTGTGATTGATCTGCGCCCAGCCGGTGATGCCGGGCCGCACGCAGTGCCGTTGGCGGTAAAACGGGATCTTTTCCGAAAGCGCCTGGACGAACTCCGGCCGCTCGGGCCGCGGGCCGACGAAGCTCATGTCGCCGCGCAACACGTTCCAGAATTGGGGCAGTTCATCGATTCGGAACTTGCGCAGATACCGGCCGACGGGCGTGATGCGCGGATCGTTCTTTGAAGCCCAGACGGCGCCGGTGCGCGCTTCGGCGTCGACGTACATCGAACGGAACTTCAACACATGGAAGTTCACGCCGTCTTTGCCGACGCGCACTTGCTTGTAGAGTACCGGGCCTTTGGAGGTCAACTTAAGCAGCAGCGCCGCAAGCAGCATCAGCGGCGCGGTCACAATCGCCCCAACCAGCGCGATGGCAAAGGAATAGAGGTGCTGGATGGCTACGCTGTTTTGACTGGGACCAAGCTCGCTCGAAAAGATCAACTGCGAGGGCCGCAGATCCCGAGTCGAAACCCGGCCGAAACAGCTTTCGTACAGAACCGCAGCCTCTTCAACATGAATGCCCGAAAGGCGTAGATCGAG
>Ga0194132_10011824_pt1 | contig 11079 bp, 6 predicted proteins | sample TA2KigOf80mmetaG_FD_148612 | JGI IMG/M metagenome (GOLD analysis project Ga0194132, IMG submission 148612) | Freshwater microbial communities from Lake Tanganyika, Tanzania - TA2015054 Kigoma Offshore 80m | ecosystem: Environmental > Aquatic > Freshwater > Lake | place: Tanzania: Lake Tanganyika... | reverse complement strand
TCGCCCACCCGCTGCACGGCCAGCCGGCGGCGGGCCTCCAGTTCGGCCGCTGTACCTTTGGTCCTCATGGCAAACAGGTTACGACGATCCGGTGGGTTGTACAGGGCTCGCTACCTGCCGGTCAGTAGCTGATCAGTTCCTTCACCGGCTCGCGCTCGTCGAGGACATACATCGGCCGGCCCGCGCTGTTGTTGAACGTCATGCTCGGGTCGATGCCGATCGCGCGGTAGATGGTGCTGAGGACGCGCGGCACACTCAGCGGGTTGTCTTTCGGGCGCTCGCCCTTGGCGGTACTGGCCCCGACCATCTGGCCCATCTTCAGCCCGCCGCCGGCGATCATGGCGCTCATGACCGGCGACCAGTGGTCGCGGCCCGCGTTCATGTTCACCTTCGGGGTACGACCGAACTCGCCCCACATCACCGTGACCACGTCGTCGGCCATGCCGCGGTCGTGCAGGTCTTGGATCAGGTTGGCGACACCGCGGTCCACGATGGGCAGTTGGCGCTTCAAGCTGGTGAAGTTCTGGCCGTGGGTGTCCCAGCCGCCGATGCTGAGGGTCACGCAGCCGACGCCGGCTTCGACGAGGCGGCGGGCGGTAAGGAACTGTTCCACGCCCTTGTACCGCTCGCGGGTCTTCTCGTCTTCCTTGCGCACATCGAGCGCGTCGCGAACGACGCCGGCCGTGACCATCTCGAGTGCCTTCTCGGTGTAAGCGTCCATCCCAGCCATCGCGCCCGAGGCGTCGATCTCGCGGCGGGTGTCGTCAAACTTCTCGAGCAGGTTCTTGCGCTCGTCGAGGCGGTCCACGGTGACGCCGTTGGCGAGGCGCAGGTTGGCGTTGCCCTGCCCGCCGGGGGTGAACGGTCGGTGCGCGATGCCGAGGTAGCCCGGCTCGGTGCCGCGGCTCATCCCGCGGAGGCTCACGAACGACGGGACCGCGCCATTGTCGGCGGAGCGCAGCTTCGACACGACGGACCCGAACGAGGGGTGTTCGGCGATGCGGTTCACGCGGTCCGGGTAGCCGGTGAGGACGAGCGTATCAGAGTGCTCATCGACCGACACGATGGAGCGGATCGCGGCCAGCTTGTCCCACATCTTCGCTTGCATGGGGAAGTGTTCGCAGATCTCGCAGCCGGGCACGTTGGTCTGGATCGGCTTGAAGTCGCCGCGGAACTCGACCGGGGCTTCGGGCTTCAGGTCGTACATGTCCATGTGGGACGGGCCGCCCGGCAGGTAGATCATGATGGCGGCCTTCTTCGACCGGCTGGCCTGCTTCTTGGCCGCGGCCTGCGCACTATTCATGCGTAGCATGTCGGCGAGCGTGAGACCGGCCCCGAAGGCACCGATCTGGAGGAAGTCGCGGCGCGTAGCGCCGTCACAGAACTTGTGGGACGAGCCGAGGAACCGCAGCATGACTGGACCCTCTGGGACGCGGATGGGAAGGTGGGACACGACTCGGTGAAACCAGCCGGCGGGTCTGTTGGTAGGCGGGAACGAAGCACAAACGCGGGAACAGCGCCGTCACCGGCTCTCATCGGATAATCACACGCACCGCATGTAGTGTCAACCGAAAAACGCGCGCCAAAGGCGAATCCGCAAAAATGGCAAGTTGGGCGAGATAGCCGTCGCCTAAACCAGCGCCGCCCATTTCTGCTCCGCAGTGTCCAGTTGGTCGGCGATTTCGACCAGTTCGTCGCAGAGGCGCTGCAGTTCCGCGTCGCTCGCGGGTTCGCCCAGTCGCACTTCGATGGCCTGCTTCTTCTCGTTCAACTCGCTAATCGTGTGCTCCAGCGCCGCGCGCGCGGCGTCGCGGTCCGCGGCGCTGCGCTCGAGGTTCGCCGTGCGCGGGGGCAGCTTCGCGCGCGCGCTCGCGGCCTCGCGCTCGCCGGCCTCGATCTCCTTGTTCACGCGGTACACGTACTCGTCGTACTTGCCGCTGTACAGCGCGACGCGGCCGTCGCGCACTTCGATCACGCTCGTCGCGACCTGCTTCGTGAAGTGGCGGTCGTGGCTCGTGAACACAACGGTGCCCTGATACGCCGTGAGCGCTTCGACCAGTGCTTCGACCGTGTCCACGTCCAAGTGGTTGCCGGGTTCGTCGAGGATCAGCACGTTGTAATCGCTGAGCAGCAGCCCCGCGAGGCACACGCGGGCGCGCTCGCCGCCGCTCAGCACCGAAATCGGCTTGTCGACGTGCGCGCCGCGGAACAGCATCGCACCAGCCACTTCGAGCACCTCCTGAATCTTGCGCCCCTTCCCCTTCTGTTGCAGGTATTCGAGCACGGTTTCGCGCTCCGGCAGCGCGGTGTAGACGTGCTGTGCGTACACGCCGAGCTTGCACCCGTGGCCCCAGCGGGCCTCGCCGCCCAGCGGCTTCAGCGATTCGACGATGGTACGCAGGAACGTGGTTTTGCCCTGCCCGTTGTCGCCGACGATGGCGACGCGCGTACCGTGGTCGATCTCGACTTGAACGTTGTCGGCGATTGTGCGATCGCCGTAGCCGATGGCGAGGTCGCGGCAGCGCAGCGCGATGCCCTTTCGCGGCTCGACATTGGGCGCGCGAATGTGCGGCGTCGGCTCGTCGCCCAGCACTTCGACCGTTTCCAGCTTTTCTAGCGCCTTGGCCTTCGACTGCGCGAGGCCGGCGGTCGCGGCGCGGGCCTTGTTCCGCGCGATGAAGTCTTCGAGGTGCTTCCGCTTCGTCAGGATCGCGGCGTTGGTCTTCTCGTCGCGCTCGCGGTTCTCGCGCACGAACTGGAGGTACGGTTCCACCTTGCCGGGGAAGTACGTGAGCTTGCCGCGCGACAAGCCGAGCGTGTGCGTGCAGGTGGCCGAAAGAAACGCGAGGTCGTGCGACACGATGAGGCACGCGGCCCGGAACTCTTGCAGGAAGTGTTCCAGCAGGATTTGCGTGCGCAGGTCGAGGAAGTTGGTCGGCTCGTCGAGGACGAGCAGGTTCGGTTCGTGCAGGAGCAGCGCCGCGAGCTTGAGGCGCGTCTGCCACCCGCCGGAGAGCTTCGCGACTGGGCCTTCGAGGTACGCGCCCTTCACTTCGAACTGCCCCGCGACCTCGCCGCACTTCCAGTCCGGTTGGCCGCTATCGCGCATCAGGTAGTCGAGCGCAGTCTCGCCGGGCAGGAACGGGTCGTGTTGGCGCAAGTAGCCGAGCCTCAGGTTGGGGTGGCGCACCACCTCGCCACTATCGAGTTCTTCTTCACCGAGCAAGACGCGCAGGAGCGTGCTCTTGCCGGCCCCGTTGCGGCCGACGAACCCGACCTTCGTGTTGTCGCTGATGGTGACGCCCGCCCCGTCGAGCAGAACCTGATCACCGTAGCTCTTGTGCGCGTCCGTGACCTGAAACAGCATGCCCATCGGTGTGCGAATCTCTGGCGGTAGTGAAAACGGAATTATAGGCGCGCGACGCTCTTCTGTAGCCGGTCGAAGCGCGGCCGGGCTACGCGGCTCGTGTCGCCCCGGCCTCACAGCGGCCAGCTACAGACGAGGGCGGCTGAAACGGGATCACGTAGCGCACGACGAACACGAATAGGGCGAGCGCGCCGCCGGTGTCGCAGAAGTGAAGCACCTCGTGGGCCTGAATCACACCGGGTACGATGACGGGCCAGTTCGTCAGCTCGAAGATCGCGCCGGCGCAGTAGAACCCGGCACACAGCCACGCCCAGTTCATCGCGCGCCAGCCGACCGCACGGTACAGTTGCACGACCGGCGCGAACCCGGCCCAGCCCACGCCCAAATAGAGCGACACTGTGACCGCGTGCGGAACCTTTGGCAGCAGCCACAGGCACGACACACCGGCGATAGCGAACCCCCACACCATGCGCAGCGACCAGCGCCGCCACGCGCCGTCGAGCAGGATCGCCAGTACCGGTGTGTACGACCCGGCGATGAGGAGGTAGACGGCCGATTGGTCGAGCTTTTGGAAGAGGCGCTTGCGCGCCTCGTCGCCGTGGTAGTGCAACCCGTGGAACATCCCGCTGGCGAGGAACAGCAGGACCATCGACGCGCCATAGATCACTACCGGCAGGACGCGCCCGGGCCGCGGGGCCGCGAGCCGGATCATCACCAGCGTCGCGAAGACGGCCCAAGCCGCGGTGAACAGGTGGGAGGCCGAGCTAACCGGGTCACGCAGGTCCGTCACGTCGGCCGCTCGTGAGTACAGGTCGGGGCCGCGTTATTGTAGTGCGAACTTTCCGCCTGTCCCTACTTCCCCGCGACCCGAAGATACGCGAACAGGTCGGCCACGTTCTGCGGGGTCAGTTCTTTCTCCAACCCTACGGGCATCAGGGACAGAGAGGTCGAGCGGAGCGTGGCGATGTTCGTGCGCAGGATCACGTCCTCCTTGCCGTCGGCGCGGCGGAGCGTGATGCTCGTCGGCGTCTCGGTGACGACCACGCCCATCAGCACGCGCTCGTCGCCGGTCACGACGGAGTAGCTAACGTAGCGCGGATCGACCTCCTTGTTCGGGTCGAACACCGCAATGAGAAGGTCTTCGCTCGACTTGTTCGGCAGCGCCGCGAGCAGGTTCGCGCCCACGTCGAACCCGGCGCCGTCGAGCTTGTGGCACGCGGCGCAGGTCTTGGCGAACACCGCCTTGCCCTTAGTCGCGTCGCCCTTCAGATCGAGCGCGGCGGCGTACTCCTTCACCACCTTCGCGCGGTCCGAGTCGCCGCGCTTGAACGCGGCCCCGGCCTTCGCCCGCACGTTGGGGTTCAGGTGAAAATGGAGCGCCTGAACCTGCGTCGGTGTAAAGTCGGTGGTGCTCACCTTCTTCTCCTCGACCGCGGCGAGCAGCTTGAGCGCGCGGTCGGCGCGGGCCAGCATCGCCTCCATCGCCTCGCGCCGCACCGCCGGCCCGTAGCCGCTCCAGCCCTTCAGAAGTAGGTCGCTCACCTTCGGGTCGGTGTGAGCAGCGAGCGCCTTCACCGCCGCCAGTTGCACGTCGCCGGGCGTGGCGGGCGTCAGCACCTCGGCCAACCCCGCGGCGCTGTCGAACGGCCCGTAGGCGAGCAGGTTCGCGGCGCGGACGCGCTCCGCGGCCTCGCCTTTTTCGTCGCGCGCGGTCTTCGCCGCGGCCTCGAACCGCGCGCGCAGCTTCGGCATCACGTCGGCGGCTTCCGCGGGTGGCTTGTCCCACCACGTCGGCAGCGGGGCTTTCGACGCCCGCATCCCCTGCCCCAACCCGTCGAGAATGGAACCGTCCGCGCCGGCCGCGACAAGTTCCAGCGCGCGGGCGATCTCCTTCGGGTTGCCCTTCGCGCCGATCATTGCCGCGACCCGCGCGACGATACTGGCGTTCGGGGTCTTGCCCTTCGCGGTGAGCGCGTCGAGCAACTCGAAACCGCACCCGCCGGCCGAACTGAGGGCCGCGGTCACGATCCACGGGTCGCCTGCGTCCTTCTCTAGCAGCATTGTCAGGATGGGGGCTGCGTCCGATGGCTTCATTGCGCCTGCGGACAACGCGAGTTGGAACCGCACGCGCGGCGAGGGATCGTTCACGAACCGCGTTGTGTAGGGTCGCGGGAACCCCGGCCGCGAGAAGGTCGACTCCGAGAGGCGGACCGCTTGTTCGCGCTGCCCGGGGTCTGCGTGTAAGTACCGCGGCTCCAAGTCGTTCACGTTCAGCGCGCCAAGTGCCTGTAGCGTCCAGAGCGCGTTCGTAGCCCCGACCTTATCTCGGAGGGCGCGCGGCTGTGCCCGGATCTCGTTCACAACGCTCTTGTCGTTGCGTTCGACTAGCAACCGTTGCGCCGTCAATCGCCTCCACGAGTTCCCGTTGAACAGCTCTGTGACCAGTTCCGTCGGCTTCAGCGCGCTCAGGTCCGGGATCTTCGCTAACTTGAAGTCCTTCGGGGTGATGCGCCAGATGCGCCCGCGCCCGCGGCTCTCGAGGTTCAGTTGCTGCTTGATGTCGTCCGGCAGCGAGAGCGGCGTTTCGATAGCTTCGCGGTAGAAGTCGAGCAGGTAGATCGCACCATCGGGGCCGAGCTTCAGATCGACCGGGCGGAACCAGTTGTCCGTTGAGGCAAGGAACTCGCGGTCGTCGTAGGCGCGCACGGCCTTGAACGCCGCGCCGTTCTCCTTCAGCAGCTCGCGGTGGACGAGGTTGTTCGCCGGGTCGCAGACGAAGTTGTTCCCATAGAACTCCTTGTCGAACAGGCCGCCGGTGTAAATCAGCGGGCTGCACGCGGAGGTGATGTAACCGCCGGGCACCAGTTCCGTTGCCGGGAAGCGCTTGGCGTCGGGGCTTCCGGCGCGGCGTTGGGTGCGCTCGACGCGCCACGGCTCGAACGGGCTGATGCGGAACACCTTCGCCGCGGCCCCGTGTTCGGGGATGTCCACAGTAACCGCGCTCGCTGCGAGGTATGGGTTGCGCTTCAGGTAGTGGTCCGGCAGCACGATCTGGCGCAGGTGCTGGCTGTTGGTCGCGGTGAACCAGCGCTGGTAATCGTCGGCGCTAAGGCCGTACTGCCCGCCGCCGCTGGTCGGTTCGAGGCTGCCCGGCTCCCACGGCTTGAAGCGGAAGCCGCGGTTGCGCAGCGCGACCGCCGGCATCTCCTTCTTCTGTGGGCTGGTAATCGTGCCGCCGTCGCTGCCTGCGATGCCGTAGATGTAGTTGTCGAGGCCCCACTGAAGGCCGTTCACCATCTGCTGAATGTTGTGCAGGTTGAACCCGGTGTAGAGCACGGTCGTCTTGTCGGCCTTGCCGTCGCCGTCCGTGTCTTCGAGGTACAGAATGTCCGGGGCAACCGCGACGATCATGCCGCCCTTGTACGGCGTGATCCCCATCGGGAACCGCAAACCTTCGGCGAAGGTGGTCGCGGTCTCGAACACGCCGTCGCCGTCCTTGTCGATCAGCATCTTGATCTTGCCGCGTGTCTCCTTTCCGGTGCCGACGCCGCCGTTCGGGTAGCCGCGCATCTCGCACACGAACATCCGGCCCTGCTCGTCGAAGCACATCGCCACCGGATCGACCACGTCCGGCTCGCTCGCAACCAGTTCGATCTTGAACCGCTCGTCCAGTTTGAAGGTGTCCTTCTCCTCCTTGGGCGACAGCGGCCCCGGCGCTTTCGGGAGCGGCGCGACCGCGCCGACCAGTTCCTTCACCTTCGCGATGATCGCGTCCTCAATTGTGGGCGACCACTTCCCCGGCATCCCATAGTAGACCTGCGACGAGTCCGCTTCGTACCCGCCTTCTTTCAGTACGCGCGCGCTCGGAATGTACGCCATCACGTCGTTGGCGTAGCCCATGACCCACAGCGCGCGGCTCGTAGACACGTCCTTCTTGAGGCGTAGCAGGTAGTCGATGACGACCTCGCCGCCGAGCGAGACGAGCAAGACCTGATCGCCCAGCGCCCATGTTTGAACGGGGTAGTGCGGGTATGTGTCCGCGATCTTGCCGTTCGCTTCGAGTTCCTTCAGCAGCCGCTGGGCGCGCTTCGATCGCGCCTGTTCCTTGCTGAGCGACTCCGCGTTGAGTTGTTCCTTCGTCAGCACCGCGTCGAACTTGAGCGTGATCTTCTCGTACCTAGACACGAACTTGCCGGTGATCGGCTTCGCGCCTTTTACCGCCGCGACCGCGGCCTCGCCCAGTTCCTTGCCGTACTTCTCGCACAGTTCGATCTTGCTCCGCGGCAGCGGGTTGGCGTCCGCGCCGCAGCCGATCCAGAACATGCCGACCGCGCCCGGTAGCGCCTTCTCCACTTCGATCTGCGCGAACCCGGCGTAGTCGCCGCACCACTGGTAGAAGCTGAGCGTGGTGTTGTGGCAGGCGTAGCCGAACACGACCGTAATAGGCTTGCCCTGCGCGTCTTCGACGACGAGAACGGGAACCGTGTGATCGACCGGCCCGGCCGGGTTGTTGCCGTTGATGATGCCCTTGGCGGTCGGCTCGCGCCGGTTCACGGCGAACGTGGCCTTCCCCGCGCCGTGCTTCAGGTTCGCCGGCTTGAGATTCTTCACCGCCGCGCTGACCACCGCGATCAGGTCCGCCTGCAGCACCTTGGTGTAGGCATCGACCTTCGCGCGGTCTTCCTTACTCATCGGGTACATGTCAACGAGGTTCTCGCGAATGACCGGTCCGCAGTGCGTGTGCGAGCAACTCAGCATCAGTTCGTCGCGCTTGATGCCGTGCTTCTTCTCGACCTCCGCCGCGACCGCATCGCCCAGCTCGCGCGGGATACCAATGAGGTCCGTTGTGACGAGTACGAGGCGCTTGCCCGCAGCGTCTTCGAGGCATAGTGCTTTGGCGTACAGGTCGTGTACCTTCCCCTCCGCAGGCTTGGTACGCCCCGCGTAGCCGGCCATCCACACCGCTTCTTTCGGCGTGATGACCTGCGTGGCGACCCCGGCCTTGTACGCGGGTTCCGCGCCGAACGCGGGTAGTGCGAAGGCGAGCAGCGTGACGAGTGACAGGAGAGGTTTCATTGTGTGCCTTGTTGAGCGTAGGAGGCACACTCCGTGTGCCGTCGATAACCATCTCAAACGCGAATTCGAGTTACGTGGTACCTCTCTCCCATGTGCAGCGACGGCACACGGAGTGTGCCTACTTCTTTGCGTTGAGCAACTTCCGCATCGCGGCGAGCAGAATCTCTTCCGACCCCGGCCCGGACAGTGCGACGGTCGGCTCGTAGCCACCTTCGAGGTACGCCTTTGCGGTCGGGATGTAGCCGGGGCCGTCGTCGCCGTAGGCCGCCACGTTAACGACCACGTCGCCTCGCATCTTCAGCGCGGCGAGCTGATACTCGACGAACGCCTCGCCCGGCAGGAAGAGGTTCAGAACCTTACCGCCGAAGTCGAGGCAGTTCACTTCGATGGGCGTGTCGATCCGTTTGAGCCACGCGAGCTGGTACGCGGCGTTGTTCCGCTTCGCGGCGGTGGCCTTCACGTCTTCCAGCGCCTTCTTGCTCTCCTCCGCGCCGAACGACACTTCCTTCCGCGCCGGGAACTTGACCGCCTCGAACCGCCACTCGAAGCCCTTCGCCTCGGCCTTCTTCGTGACCTTCCACGCGGCGACCATGCCCGCGTGAATGCGGTCGCGCAACACGGGCCGGTTCTCCTTCGACCCGTCGTTGTACTTGCCCGCGGTGACGTTGCCGCCGCACCCGTTGAAGTACACCTGGAACACTTTCGTCTCGTCGCGGCGCTTCTGGCGAGCGAGGCCGCAGAAGTCCGCGCTGACGCGGCCATCGCCGTAGTAGCTCATCGGGTGGCAGGCGTAGAAGTGCAGCGCCGCGAGCGCGGTCTCGCCGTCCCAGAAGCTGAGCGTGCGCAAGGTCGGGTCGATCAGCCCTTCGGGGGCGTCGCGCGCAGTCTTGTCTTTGGTCGCGCTCGTGCGGGTGAACTTCACCTTGCCGTCGTCGCCCAGCACGCGCCGGTTCGACGCGACCTCTTTCACCTCCGCCGCGCCGGTGCCGATGTGCGTGAACTTCAACGCCTTCACCAGCGAGGCCTTCAGCGCCTCGACGCTCTTCTTGACGCACTCGCCGTAATACTTCAGGTCGAGCGAGACCGGCGCTTTCGCGGCGGCGATGAGCTTCTGCGCTTCGAGGTCCGCGAACGGGGCGTTATGGGGGTGAACGCAGTGCAGCGACACGTGTTCGGGCGTGGTGTGCGCCGCCTCCGCGAGCGCCGCGCGCCAGACGCGGAACGCCTCGTTGCGGAGGCCGGTCCAATCGACCGCGCACAACACCACCGGCTTCGCGCCGCCGAGCAGCACGACACCGAGCGCCTTAAGCGGGTCATCGACGCCGCGCACCGGTGTGATCCACCCGCCGCACAGCGGGTGCTCGTCCGGCGGGGTCACGTCGCACTCGAACGTGGCAATGTGGAGAGGCATGGCACCAACCAAAGAGTATGAACCAGAGAGTCACAGAGCACACAGAGGACGGCAAGAAGGGAGGAAGAGCAAGGGTATTTCTTGACTCGTCAAGTTCTTCTGCCTTCGGCTGTGCTCTCAGGGACTTTGTGGTTCACAGCGTTGTTGTCACGTACTGGAACATACTTCCACACCAGCGCGAGCAGGATCAGCCCGCCCCCGAGGAACATCCACGTCGTCGGGGTGTCCTTATGTGGGGTGATGAGATACGCCCATACGGGGTTCAGGAGCGGTTCGATCAGCGTGATGATCGCGGCCTCTTGTGGCGACACCGTGCGCAGCCCGCGGGCGAACAGCCAGTACGGGAGCGCCATTTGCACCGCGCCGAACACAACGAGGACCGCGACCTGCTTCGCGCTGGGCGCGGTGGCCCATGCCGCGAACGCGCTCCAGCCGTCGTTCAGCAGCACGAACAGTCCGAGCACGACCGCGGTGCCGATCAGGTTTAGCGCGACCAGCCACGCGGCGGATTGGCCGCGGAGCGCGCGCAGGAACAGCACCACGATAGCGTACACGATCCCGCTACCGAGGCCCATGAAGAGGATCAGCCCTTGCGCGCGCTGCTCGGCGGCGGGCAGGTCGCGCGGCCAGTTACCCCACACGATCAGGACGACCCCGGCCGCGCCGATCAGCACCGTTTGCCAGCCGCGCCGGTCGCCGCGCTCGCCGAGCAGAAACACACCGATCACGAAGACCCACAGCGGCGCGGAGTTCTGGAGGAAGATCGCGTTCGCGGCCGGGCCGAGGCCGAGCGCCGAGAGATACAACGCGCTCATCACGGTGAACGCCACCACCATCGGCAGCATCAGCGGGCGGACGCGGACCTCGGCGCGGCGCACGAGAAAGAGTACAGCGAACCCGCCGAACAGTCCGCGGTAGCAGGCAATTTGTAGCTCACTGAGGCGGGGTTCGTGCAGGCCGAGGCCGAGCGGCTCCTTGAGCAGGCGCATGAACACGCTGCCGAGGCTCCAGAGGACGGCCGCGAGGACGAGGCAGAGGCGCGCGGGCGCGAGCGGGGCGGGTGCAGGCGACGACATCCTTCACCACCGCTCCGGTCAGAGGGCCGCGAAGAGGGCGAGCAGCAGCGCGCCGGTGCCGACCACGTCGGGCCACTTGCCGCGGCGCGCGGGCGGCTGAGGCCCGTCGTCCGCGCCGCGCAGTTCGCGGAACGCGACCGTGCCGTCCG
>Ga0194132_10011819_pt1 | contig 11084 bp, 10 predicted proteins | sample TA2KigOf80mmetaG_FD_148612 | JGI IMG/M metagenome (GOLD analysis project Ga0194132, IMG submission 148612) | Freshwater microbial communities from Lake Tanganyika, Tanzania - TA2015054 Kigoma Offshore 80m | ecosystem: Environmental > Aquatic > Freshwater > Lake | place: Tanzania: Lake... | reverse complement strand
TGTTCGGCGTTTATGACCCCGATCTGGTCGGTCTCGATACGCCGGATTTCGTTGCGTGTGGTCACTACGACGGGAAAACGCTCTTCGAACACGCGCAACACATCCTCCGGTCCCTCGGCAAGCGCCTGTTCTCCATCTCGCAGCGTCTTGAAAACCCCGTGAAAGTTTCCCCATTCGAGTCGCTCGATCACAGCGGCCTTTGCTGGCATATCCCGTTCGACGATTTTCGCCTCGTCAATCCATACAAAGTCGATTCCGTATAGATCTCGGTTTCCTTGTTTTACCTGAATGCGAAACGTTTCCTCGGTTCCGGGAGGCGCGTCGGGTGCAGGGATGGTTTCTCGTGAGACGATGGAACCCAACACCGCATGACCGTCTCCGGTTTTAATGCGATAAAGGTCCTGGGGCCAGAAAAAACCGAGTGCGTTAAACAGCACAAGCCATACCAAACCGACGACCATCAACAGACTGATCGCCAGTGAGCCGCCTGTAAACCAGATCATCGAGTCACCCGATACACGGGGTCGTTTCATAGATACCTGTACTTTTTTCGCAGATGGAGCCGGACCACCTCAGCGACGGTGTTTACAAGAAAGGTCATGACGAAAAGCAGAAAGGCGGCGAGAAACAACACACGGTAGAGCGTTCCTCCTTCCGGGGCTTCGGGCAGTTCCACGGCGATATTGGCCGAAAGCGCACGGAATCCGTTAAAGATCGACGCGTCCATGACGGGCGTATTGCCGGTAGCCATGAGCACAATCATGGTCTCTCCTACGGCGCGTCCGAACCCGATCATGATCGCTGAAAAGATACCGGGACTGGCCGATGGCAGGACGATACGCAGGGCAGTCTGCCAACGGGTCGCTCCGAGCGCCAGCGAACCGGCGACAAGCGAGGCCGGCACGTTGGACAGCGAATCCTCCGCAATGGTAAACATGAGCGGAATGATAGCAAATCCCATGGCAAGCCCCACGACAAGCGAATTGCGCTGATCGTAGGTCAGCCCGAGTGTCTGGTATATCCAGTTGCGGTAATCGCCCGACATGGTCTGGGTTTCGACAAACCCTCCGACCAACAGCGCGATGCCGCTGGCAGTTAGCACGACGGGAATCAGCAAGACCACTTCGGTCCCGGGTTTGAGACGTGCTCGGACTTGTGCCGGGAAGGTTTGCCAGAGATAATAGGCGGCAAATATACATATCGAAAGCACCACCGGGAAAAGAAAGAGCGCGGGGACAAACCGTTCGACAATGGGTGCAAGCCACAACCCGGCGATAAAACCCAACACCACGCTGGGTAGCGCCGCCATGATCTCGACGACCGGCTTCACATAGACCTTCCATGTCGGGTGCAGAAACTGCGAGACGTACAAGGCCGCCAAAACGGCAACGGGAATGGCGAAAAGTAGCGAATAGAACGTTCCCTTGAGGGTTCCGTAGATAAGCGGCGTCAGGCTGAGTTTGGATTCGAACTCGTCGGTTCCGCCGGTAGATTGCCAAGCATATTCGGGTTCAAGACCGCCTTCGTACCAAATTTTGCCAAACAGGCTACGCCATGATATTTCGGGGTGCGGGTTATCGACGTGCCACTGTACCAGACGCCCCGCACTGTCGGCGGCAAACACACCGTCGGCTTTGGGAGCGAAAGAAAGCGCGATAGGACGGTCGAGCAACCCGTCGGAAACGGCGAGTGTTTTGCCGGATGTCCCGTATGCCAGATACAGGGTTCCGTCTTCGTCGAGCGTTACGAAGCCTTTGTCTCTACGAGACGATGCGATGGCGGTCACGGGCCGGTCATGCCGATCGAAGGCATAGATACGACGCAGTTTACGCTCGCCGCCCGGTTCTTCGAGCACCTGCCACGAATACACGCCCCCGGACCGATCGCCGGTGATCAAGGTCCGGTCGTCTATGAGAAATCCGAGCGCGGTTACGGCGGCGCGCTGGTTTCCACCGACGTCAGGCAGTATGCCGGCCAGACGAACACCGGACGAAGACCGCTCGACAAGCGCGACCTGTCCGGTAGAACCGCCTGCGTACACAAACGCGCCTCGTTGATCCACAGCAAGCGACGTGATTTCGCCTTCGAGCGAGAGCGACAGCGAGTCAATGGAAAGCGAGCGTGTCCTTTCCCCTAATGGCGAAGTTGTCTCCTCGATGGTTACGAGTGTCAGTTGCCGAAGGCCGGTTGTCAACACCGTTACCAATCCTTCGTCATGGCGTGTAAACGCCAACAGGCTGACAGGGCGTCCGGACACTACCGTCATGGCTTCCCCTATAGCGGCCTGCGCCACGACCGAGCGTTTGCCCGTCTCGTCAAACACGGCAGGAAACGAAATATCCATCGGCACGATGCGACCGTCCGAAAGTCCCAGCAGGATACGGTCGTCCGATAGATTCGAAACGGTGGAGACCGAGACGCTGTCCAACGCTGGTATATGGGGCGTATTCAACAGCCGACCGGTGGCGGAAACGAAACGAGGTCCCTTTTCGGTGACGATCAGTGCAATTTCCCGGTATTCATCGACATGAAGAAACAAGGGTGGGGTCGGAAGATCCAGATCGACCGGTGTCTGTGTCGTGAGCGAGGGCGCACGGAAAAGCGGATAGATTTCTGCCGTGATGACAAAAAGGATGGCGAGGATGGCGAGGATAATCGCCATCCCACCAAGCGTAACACAGTGCATTGCAAGCCGGTCTCGAAAAAGCCGACGGCGGACATGCACAGGTCCGTCGCCGGAAATAGCGGCGGCAGGTAGAGAGGGAGAAGGAGTTTGAGATTCGGTCATGCGTTATTTGAGTTTAGCCAATTCTTCCTGTACTACTTTTGCCGGAAGAGGAAAATATCCGTCTTTGACCACCTCGCTTTGTCCTTCTTGGGCAAGTATCAGCCGAATAAACTCCTGTGTAAGCGGGGGCATGGGTTTTCCGGGAGCCTTGTTGACATAGACGTAGAGAAACCGGAACAGCGGGTACTTTCCCGAATATACGATTGCCGACGCTACCGAAATAAACGGGTCGCCCGGTTTTTTAGCCAACGACACGCCTTTCACCCCGGAGGTTTTGTACCCGATACCGCTATAGCCGATACCGTAGCGGTCCACCGTTATACCCTGCACCACCGCCGCTGATCCGGGCTGTTCTTTTACCGTATTTTTGTAGTCTCCATCCTTGAGGACGTGCTCTTTGAAAAAACCGTATGTCCCTGAAGCGGAGTTGCGCCCGTACAGGCTGATGGGTCTGTTTGCCCATTCCCCGGTCAACCCAAGCTGACCCCATGTAACGATGTCCTCCTTGTGCCCGGCTCGGCGGGACTTGGAGAAAATCGCATCTACCTGTTCCATCGTCAGCCCCTTGAGCGGGTTGTCTTTGTGGACAAAAACGGCAAGTCCGTCGAGCGCGATTCTGATTTCCGTGGGTTTATATCCGAACTTTTTTTCGAAAGCGTCGATTTCACTGCCTTTCATCGGGCGTGACATAGGGCCAAGTTGCGCGGTTCCGGCGATAAGTGCCGGCGGAGCAGTAGACGATCCCTTGCCCTCGATCTGCACCTTGGTGCTGGGGTATGCTTTGTTAAACGCTTCCGCCCAGAGCGTCATAAGATTATTGAGCGTATCCGAGCCCATACTGGAGATATTGCCGCTAATGCCACCGACTTTTTTATACGCCCCGATTGCGGCATCTACCTTGACGACTTCCTGCGCAACCCCGACACCTGCTATGACGCCGAGCGTGATTCCGGCTACCGCTATGTTTCTCCATCTGCGTGCTTGAAACATGCAACCCCCCTTGTTTAAAATTGTACACTCAGATCGGTCTGCGTCCGGATCAGCGTCGATTTGACGGGGCCGTTTAACGGCTTGGTAAAAATCCCGGTCAGACAGAATGTGGTCTTCGGGAGTAATGGAATGCCCAATTCGAGTATAGCGCCCTGACGTCCGTCACTCGGGACGTCGCTAAAGGAAAACGTGGAAAGCACCGCATCTTGACGTACCTTGAGAAAGACTACGGCTATGCTGATTTCACCAGGTTTTCCGGCATTTCCTACCCGAATACCCGTATACAATCCAGTATGCTCTTTTTTGCCCGTCACATCTTTTTTGGCGCCCGTATTGACTACAAAGTCGCCGAAAATACGGACAGGATAGGCAGGCAAACCGGTCTGCAGGGTAAACCCTCCGTTCAGATTCACAAGGTTGAATTCGGAAAGAAAATTGCCTGAGCTATCTTTTCTGTTGCCTTTTACAATATCGGTGATAGGCGATTTTGCTATGAGGTTTGCCTTGAAATACCGATAACTCCCCGCACTCAGGTCGATCTCGACTCCCTTGCGTAGCGTCCATTCCAAGTGTATCTGGCCGCCAAACATCCATGCGTCTTTTCCGGCAGCGACCTCTTCGACCGCATATTGCATCAACTGAACGTCAAATCGATACGCGCTCGGTTTTCTGATGGTAAATTTCTCCACAATCCCCGACGGCTGGATATCGTTATCCCAAACTATCTGGGACTTAGTATAGATTGGGTTGGATATTTTGCCCATATCGGCGGATACGGTCTTGGTTCCAGTCCCGTAGGACAATCGGATAAAGCCGCGGTCGAGGGCGAGTGTGGGGCGTTTGAAAAATTTATCGAGGGTTTCGTTGTTCGAAATAGGGTTTTCCGGATTCCCCGTAGCTACACGCAAATGGAGCGAAACATACGAGTTGATGTCCGTCGTAAGACCGAAACGTCCGCGCACCCGAATCAGGTTGCGTGAAGGCGCATCGGCGCCGGTCCCGGTCTTCTGATTGTAAAACCCTTCGTGCCGTACGCGGTAATCGCCCGAAAAAGTGATGCGCTCCGCCCACGAGGTGCTCTGCGCCAGAACGGGAAAAGCTGAGGTCGAACATACCCAAAAGACGGACAGAAGAACGATACGCATTAGGTTTCTCCTTGCTTCGATGGATAAGGTTGGAATTTCGTCATGCCTCTCCCATGACAGATATGTGACGATTGTGTGACAATTTTCCCGTCCGAAACCAATCTCGGATAGCAAGATGTACTCCGTTGATGAAGATATCGTATCCTTGCGATGGCGATTACTCGACGGTTGTATGACATCGACATGACGGTCCTGCTTACAATCGGACATTGACAGTATGAAGAAAGCGCCCTATAATACACGGGAGTGTCTGTGCGCCCGGAGTTTATCCCCCGGGCGTTTGCCGTTGAAGCCTCTTCACCGCGAAACCGGTGGAGCGTCGCTCCTCCGGTTTGTCTTTTCCAGCATGTCTACATCCTCTTCGCCCATACCACCGGAAACGCTTTTCCTGCTTCCGGAGCATACGATGGATTTTGCCGGCAGACAGACGCTTGGTTTTTATCTGGCGCATCTGCGGCATCACGAAGAAAGACTGCGGGCATTTTGGGATGTAGAAGCGCTTCACGACATGCGCGTCGCCAGCCGACGTCTTCGCGTAGCTTGTCGGCTGTTTCGCGGCGTGTTTCCCCACAAGGCGCTGGAGCCGTTCCGCAGCCAACTTAGGATACTGGGCGGCCTGCTGGGGGCGGTGCGGGACCTGGACGTTTTTATTGAGTTTGTGGAAGAATACGGCAAAGCCTGCGGCGAAGCGCCGGGCATAAAAGCGCTTCTCGGTCGTCTGGAGACGGAGCGGGAGACGCCGCGCGTCGCCTTGGAGCGGCATCTGGCACACCCGAATCATTACCGATTCGAAAAAGATTTTGCGGACTGGCTATATGGAGAAGCCCCAAGTCAGGGTTCGCCGGTGAAAAAGGGGTTGCAGCGGGTCCGCGACGTTGCACCGATTTTTCTGGAAGAATGTCGGAAAGCCGTGCCGGCGTTTGCGCCGGCGATTGCGGATCAACCTTCCGCGGCAACGTTGCACACCCTGCGTATCGCCTGTAAAGGGCTACGCTATACAGCGGAATTTTTCAGGTCGTCTTACGACAAACGGCTCAACCCGATGATCAAACAGGCGACAGAGTTACAGGATATATTAGGCAGACATCACGACGCGGACGTCCATATCGCCTATCTGACGCGGTTTATCGCCGGACTGGACCGTCGGTCTTCACGTCAGCGCCGTATACAAGCCGATCTGGAAGCGATCATTTTCTCCGAACGGCAAGCACAACAGGCGAGTCATACCACCTTTCTCACGCTCTGGCAATCGAACGCACAACTTTTTACGACCTTCGATTTTGCACTGCGTACAGAACAGGAGTTATCCGAAGTCTCATGAGCACATCTGCCTCCGGCGAAAAAGGCTCCCCCCCTTCCCGTACGCGACGCGCACGCACCTCAGTACCCCGCACGCGCCGTCGTGCGACGATTACAAACTACTGGCGTCCGGAACATTTTTTCAACCGAGAGCTTAGCTGGCTGGAATTTAACGCCCGTGTACTCGAAGAAGCTTTTGACGAAAGCCTGCCGCTATTGGAACGGGTAAAGTTTTTGGCGATTTTCAGTTCCAACTTGGACGAATTTTTCATGATCCGCCTGGCGGGTGTAAAACGCCAGATCGACGCGCAGATACAGACATCGGCAACCCCGGACGGCATGACACCGCAGGAAGTCATGACCGGGTTATCCACCCGTATCCACGACCTGGTGGCACGCCAACACCGTCTATTTTTAGACAAAATCGCCCCGGAAATGACAAAAGAAGGTATCGTGTTGCTGACGCCCGACCAGTTGTCACCCAAACAACACAACTATCTGCATGGCTATTTCCGGCGGGAAGTACTACCGGTCATTACCCCGCTTGCCGTCGATCCAGGACATCCCTTCCCCTATCTGGCCAGCGGAACGCTCTGTCTGATTGCCGAGATCCGCAAAACGCAGTTTTCACTGTTTCCACATACCAACCTGTCGATTCTTCATCTGCCTACGCCCAATATCGCGCGTTTTTTGCCCATCCCCTGTGAAAAAAGCCGCCATGCCTTTATCATACTTGAAGATGTGGTGCAGATGTACCTCGACGATATGTTCAACGGATACGAGGTGCTCAACTGCTCGGCTATCCGCGTCACGCGGGACTCCGATATCGACTACGAGGAAGAGGGTGCAGACGATCTGCTGACCGCCATCGAAAAGGGATTGCACAACCGACGGCACGGCACGGCGGTGCGTCTCCAGTACGATCAAGACCTTTCGCCGCGTATTCTCGACATTCTGATCCGTGAACTCGAACTGGAACGCGAAGACCTCTATCCGACCGCAGGGTTTACCGCGTTTTCCGCCCTGATGGAGTTGTACAGCAAGATCGACATGCCTCGGTTGAAAGATACGCCCTTTCCTCCGCAACCAGTCCCGACCTTCGAGCTACACGACTCGATCTGGGATGCCATTCGGAAAGAGGACATACTCGTCTATCACCCCTATCAAACTTTTGATACGGTTGTGCGGTTTGTACACGCGGCGGCCGAAGATCCGGACGTGCTGGCCATCAAAATGACCCTCTATCGGGTCAGCGGCAACTCACCCATTACGCAGGCGCTCACACGAGCTGCGGAAAGAGGCAAGGCCGTTTCGGTACTCGTAGAACTCAAAGCTCGTTTTGACGAGGCCGCCAATATCCAGTGGGCCAGACAACTGGAGCAGGCCGGCGCACACGTCATTTACGGCATTATGGGGTTCAAGACGCACTGTAAGGTGTGTTTTGTGGTGCGACGCGAAAACGGAGGGATCCGGCGCTACTGTCATTTGGGAACCGGAAACTACAATGATCGTACCGCTCAGATTTATTCAGACATCGGGCTTTTTACTTGCCGTGAGGAATTCGGAGAGGACATCACCCAGTTGTTCAATCTGTTGACGGGCTACGCTATCCCCCAAGGGTTTCACTACCTGACGCTTTCGCCGACGACCATGCGCGAAGATATGGTCCGCCGGTTGCGACGAGAAAGCGAACACGCCCGTAAAGGCCGTCCCGCGCTCGTGATCGCCAAAATGAACTCGCTCGTCGATCCCGATATGATCGTGGAGCTGTACAAAGCCAGTCAGGCGGGCGTTCGTATCGACTTGATCGTTCGCGGGATATGTTGTCTGCGACCCGGTATCCCCGGTCTCAGCGAAAACATACACGTCATCAGCATCATCGGGCGTTTTCTGGAACATGTCCGGCTGTTCTATTTTCATAACGACGGACAACCCGATTATCTGCTTTCCAGCGCGGACTGGATGCAACGCAATCTCAACGGGCGTATCGAAATCACTTTTCCCGTGATAGACCCCGTGCTCCAGAAACAACTATGGTCGTATCTTCAGTTGCAACTCGCGGACACCGTAAAAAGCCGCGTCCTTCAGCCGGACGGAACCAGCCAAAGACCACCCGTCGGGGAAAACGCGATCCATTCGCAGATTCGTTTTTACGAGGTGGCCTGTGAATTGGCGCGAACGCTCACACCCAACGAACAGTCCGGACATCCGATCTACCGATATCTAAAAAGCTTTTGAGTTAAGACGCGCTTGTCATTCTCTGTGTGGTCCCACAAGGTGACGTAGATGCCAAGACTCAGGGACCCAAGCGACCTATCTGACGAAGAATGGGAACTGATCCCTCCTTTTTTGATCGTCCCGATCCGAATGGTCTGATACGGTAATCCTTCCTCCAGAGCCAGCGTTTGCAGTGCCTCCAGATCCTTCCGGGACAACCGGATGTTGATCCGTCGGTCTTTTTCAAAGGTGGCGGTGGCGTACTGCTGATAACGTTGCCGCTTCTGAGCGGTATTCGGGACAGAACGCCATTCCCCGCGCTCTACGGATGCCAGCCCTTCTTCATCGTGAGTCATGAGGTCTTCTTCGCGTGGGATGATGATCTGCGCAGATGGGGAGATGGGCGAGTCAGAGACTCGCCTGTGCGGTCAGGGGGATGAAGGGGGCAGCCGATCCCAGTCTAGTGGTTCTCGGTCAGGAACTGCGTTCAGGATCGCTTCGAAGCGGGTCCGCAGATCATCGAACGACTGTCGAGCCAGCCGGGCTTCGAGAGCCATTTCGGCTTCGAGCCACGAGATCTGCGTATTGAGCAGGTAGTTGGACAACTGGTTCAAAGAGATCCCCTGACGGTGCGCCACTGTTTCCAGGCGGCGCTTCAGATCAGCAGGCATTCGAAGGGTTACGACGTTTGTGTCACGCATGATGGGTTCTCCACAGGCTGATAAACTGAGCGGGCTATGTTAGACCGCGGCTTATGCATGATCGGTGTTGGATTCCGTTTTGTATAACCCCGCGACTAACCATCCAATACCGAAAAGTGTCAGCCTCCAGATCTCCACGACCAGAGTTGTATTATCCCACGAAAACACAAAACCTAATATACCTATCGCAAGTATTCCGCCCAACATAAGACCGCTGATGGGACGGTAGAAATATGAGCGACTCCGCTTGCCCTTGCGCATAGCCCGCGTTGAGAAGAACCACATCATTGCTATGTGACAAGCGAACAAAAGTACTGCCCCCCATAGTGAACGTGATGCGGCATCAAGGAAAAACCCTGCTATGCTCGCCACCCACGCTGGGGGAGTACTGTGATCATCGAAGCCCAGAGTCGGAAAAAACGCCATGCAAATTGCAAACACACAAGACGCCTTGCAGCATAAGGGGGTGTATGGGCAGTATGGATGACATAGTGCGAAACCGGTTCTAATTGTGGAATATGGAAATCAATATACGGTCAGACTGTGGTGGTACAAGAGGAGAGTTCTGTCCAGACGCACACCGCCCTACCGCTCGCCTAACCCCTTGCCTCGATCATCCCACCAAGTAACATGAGACCTCGGTGTGATTATTTTTCTAAAAAAAACAGCTTGACAAATACAAAACAAATGTTTAGTCTTTGTCTCGAAAGCTACCGTTGTCCAATGAGTTGAAGCGGTCATTTTTATATACCCTTGCTACTGGAGTTCACAGTGCTGGCGTCTTCCCGAGCGATCCAGTCGCTGACTGGCTGGGAGCTGGTCACCGGTCATCTGCGGACACCACCGCCGCGCCTCTACCTGATGACCGGCCATTCGAAGGTGTATACCGCGAGCCTTGTCGCCGGGTGCGCCACACGGCTGCGCTTGGCGGTCGTAGACGGAGGGATGCGGTTCAGCAGCTATCTCCTCTCGCGCCTTGCTGGTGAACTGGGTCTGCCTGCGAGAACGTTGTTGCGTCAGACACACCTTTCGCGCTCGTTCACGGCGTTCCAGACCGAGGCGGTGATAACCGACCGCCTGCCCACGTTTTTGGAGCGGCAGCCCTGTGGGCTCGTCCTGCTCCTTGCGCCGCTACAGACGTATTACGACGACCAGATTACACCGCACGAAGCGGAAAACAGCCTGAGGCGGTCCCTGGCGGCGCTTAAGACCCTCTCCACGCAGCAGCCTGTTCTGATAGCGGACGCGGAAATCGCCAATCCACTGGATGAGAAGGCCCACCTGTTCGAGGTCATGCGCACCACAGCAGACGTGGTGTGGCAGGTCCAGCCATCGCCTTCAGGATACACGATCAGTGAGCAGAGGAGCATATGGGACGTAACAACGAAACCTTCACCCTTATCATTGACCGGCACCGGGTAGAGTGGGCTAAATTCCGGCGGGCACTGCGCCGGGAGGATCAGGAAGTGTTCGACGACCTTTGGCGCGCCCCCAAAATCCATCTGGCAGCAGGCGCGTATAGTGCGCACGACACCCCGCTTGAAACCATCCTGATGAGTATGCTGCTGGAGCAGCACAAACGCATCCGGGTGCTGGAAGGCCATCTCCGGGCTATTGAGCCAGACGAGACGGCATGACCGTAACCCGCGGCTGGTTCTTCGACGCCTATCCGGTCCAAAACGGTATGCGCGTCTGGATGCTTGCCGAACACGGTGATCCGGTGATGCTGTTCGATGCATTCGAGCCGTGCTTTTATCTTCGATTGGACGGTCTGGCTATTGATCTGGCGGCGCTTTCCAGTCGTTACAGTCTGCCGATGACCTGGACGCAGACGCAGCGGATGGAACTTTTCAGCGGGCGGCTTCAACGCGTGACCTGTGTAACGGTCCGAGACCTACTGCAGTTTTCCCGGTGTGTCCGAACGCTTGCCCGTTTTCTGCCGCA
>Ga0194132_10011811_pt1 | contig 11089 bp, 6 predicted proteins | sample TA2KigOf80mmetaG_FD_148612 | JGI IMG/M metagenome (GOLD analysis project Ga0194132, IMG submission 148612) | Freshwater microbial communities from Lake Tanganyika, Tanzania - TA2015054 Kigoma Offshore 80m | ecosystem: Environmental > Aquatic > Freshwater > Lake | place: Tanzania: Lake Tanganyika... | reverse complement strand
TGGCGCTGCTGAACCGCGCGCCGATGCCCACCGGCACGATCCGACACCACGACTGGCCCGCGACAGCATCGGCCGACGACGTACTACTGGAACCATACGTGCACGAAGGTTAACCTACACCTGCAAGCCCGCCCCCGCCGAAGCGCAAGAAGTGGCCGCTGGTGGCGGGCGGCGCGGCGCTGCTGCTGGCCGCCGGGATCGCGGCCGGCGTGTACTTCGCGCGCGACCGCGGTTCACCCGTGGTGGAGAAGCAACCCGACGCGCCGGCCGTGAATGGCGGCGACAAGGGCCAACCACCGCCTGTCGTGCCCGATCCGAAGAAGCCCGAGCCGCCGCCGATGCTCGCCCTCGCGCCCGGCGAGGGCACCAACTTCCGCGCGGGCGACTACGAGTACCTGACCGACGCCACGCACGCCGGCGCGAAGAAGTGGCTCGCGACTCAGAAGACCGCGAAGCACTCGGTGTTGTGGCTCGACGCCTACCAAGTGGGGAGTGGCGCGAAATTCGCGGCGGTCGCGGCGCTCGACGGACGGCAGTCGGAGTGGCTCGCGGCCCTCGACACACCGCCGGCACGTATGCCGGACTATTACCGCGCGAACGACCTTCGGGTGAGGGGGTTCGTGCTCGTTTCGTACAGCGCGTATCGGGACAACGGGGAGCGCTGGCTCGCGCACCTCTACCGCCCCGGCTCGATGGAATCGCACCCGAATACCGAGTCTACACTCACTGCGACGGCGACCATCAACAGGAACCTCGGAAACGGTTCATACGTGCGCCACATCCGCCCTGATAGTGACCCGACCAGTGGCACCCTCGTCTGGTCGTACTTTTGGGACCGTCCGCACCCCGGCAAAGAACCCAGCGAGCGCGTCGAACCGGGCGCGCACCTGCTCAACGGTGACACGACTTCGGTGAGGGCCTTTCTCGACACGCACCGGGGCAACGGGTTACGCCCCGGCTCAGTCGCCGCCTGCGAGCATCAGGGGAAGTTGGTGTTCGGGGCGACCGCGTACCCCGACGAGCGCGCGACCGACTCGCGCTACGACATCGGCCTGACGCTCGACGAACTGCGGGCCAAGTCACTCGCGAACGCCGACTTCGTGCCCACCTCGCTCACGGGCTACCACACGAAGGACGGCATGCGGTTCTGCGCCGTGTGGGTCAAGTACGCGCCGCCTAAGGCCGATGGACCGAAGCCGCTCGTCGCGCTCGACCCGAAGGACGGGACCGTGATCGCGGTCCCGGGGTACGAGTACCTCACCAACGCGACCCACGCCGGCGCGAAGAAGTGGCTCGACGCACACAAGAACGCCAAGCACTCCGCCCTGTGGCTCGATTCGTACATGCTCGGCGGGCGCAAAGGGGCGCCCAAGTTCGCGGCCCTCGTCGCCCTCGACGCGCGCCAGCCCGACTGGCTCGCGCAACTCGATGTCAAATACGGCACGTTCGTCCACAACACCAACCGCGGCCTTTCCGAGATCGACCGCAAGCGGTACGCGCTCATCAGCCACAGCTACTACGCCGAAGACGGGGACGACTTGGTCGCGGTGCTGTGGCACGCCGGCCCGTTCAACGACACCACCGCCTTTGTGCTCGCGCGCGACACCGCGGGCATCCGGTACCGGTTCGCGCAGGGCCGGGCGCTCCAAGTGCGCCCGCACCCGACCGACGACCAATCGCTGTTCTGGTCGATGCACTTCGAGGCGAAGGAGGGCAAAGGCTCACAACTCGTGGAGGCGACCCTCGCCGAGGTCGAGACGTTCTTCGTGGAGAAGTGCAAGCCCGGGATGCGGCCGAGTTCCGCGGCGGCCGTCACGTATCTGCGCGAAGACGGCTGGTTCAAGCGGCGCGCCATGATGTGGCCGGGTTCGGTCGCGGTGGTTCTGTATAAGGGCGCGCCGGTGTTCGGGGCGACCGTCATCGACGACCGGGACGCCGCCGCGTGGGACCACAGCCTGTCGCTGTCACCCGCGGAGTTCGCGGGGAAGGCCGACGCCGCGGCGAAGGCCGGCATGGTGCCCGTGTCGCTAACCGGGTACGACACGAAGGACGGCCAGCGGTTCTGCGTGGTGTGGGTGAAGTACGGGAAGCCGAACGCCGGGCCGACAGCGACCGTCGAACTGGACGCGAAGGACGGGCGCGTCATCACGGCCGTGGGGTGCGAGTACCTGATCGACGCGACCAACACCGGGGCGAAGAAGTGGCTCGACGCCCACCGCGGCAAGCACTCGGTCCTGTGGTTCGTGGCTTATCAGGTCGGCGACAAACCGCGGTTCGCGGGTACGGTGGTACTCGACGCGCGCCAGAAAGACTGGGTCGAAGTGCTCGCGGTGCGCAGCGACCAGTTGGAGAACGCCGGGGTGCTCCAAGCGCTGACCAACGCGGGCGTCGACAACGACGACCGGATGCTCGTGTCCGCGAGCGAGTACACCAACGGCGGCCTAGGGTACACCGCAATCCTGTCCCGCAAGGCCCCGCCGTGGGGGTTGCTGTGGCGCAACCTGAGTTCCGATCAGATCGACAAGACGATGAAGGAGGAAATCAGAACGAACCGGAGCATCGTTCGCGACGTGCGCCCCGTCGTGCGCATGCACGAGGTCGTATGGCAGTTCGGGTTCGACCGCGGCAGCTCGGATCAGAGCTTCCCGCTGGGCAACGCCAACGAGAAGCAACTGACGGAGTTTCTCAAGGAGTACCAAACGCAGCCGGGGCTGCGCGTCGGCTCCGTCGCCGCGTGCGAGCACAAGGGCAAGGTCGTGTTCGGCGCGACCGTGTTCGCGGACAAGGCCGCGCTCGCGTCCGAGGCCCGCGTCGGGCTGACCGCGGACGACCTCGCGGCGCTGGCCCCTACGATGGCGAAGAACGGGTTCGTGCCGACCGTGTTGAACCCCTACAACACGAAGGACGGCACGCGGTTCTGCGCCGTGTGGGTGAAGTACGCGCCGAAGAAGCTCGCCCCCGTGATCGCCGTGCCGGGTTGGGAGTACCTCGCCGGTGCAACGAAAGCCGAAGCGCGGGCGTGGCTCGACGCGCGCGCCGACGACGGGCACTCCGTGGTCTGGCTCGACTCTTACCACACCCCCGACGGGCCGCGGTTCGCCGCGCTCGCGGCCCTCGACGCCCGGCAAAAGGAATGGGTCGCGCTGCTGGACGTGCCCGCCGCGGCCCTCGCGCCGGGCGGCGACCTCGGCGCGCGCGTCGACACCAAGACGCACGCGCTCCTGTGCCTGAGCGGGTACACCGAGGACCGGAAGGCGCTCGCCGCGCTGCTGTGCCGGCGGGGGGACAAGTTCCCAACGGTCGGCGTCAACGTCCCCACGGCGGGTCTCCAAACGGAACTCGTCGCGGCGACCGCCAAAGGTTCCGGGGTGCGCCACGTCCGGCCCGGGTTGAACGACGGCGCGCCCGCGTGGGCGCACTTCACGCACTGGGACAACTACCAGCAGCTCCACCGTCGGAGCGTGAACGTGGGCGCGGGCGAGGTCGCGAAGTTCCTCGAAGACGGGCGCAAGGAGCAGCGCCGCCCGCTCTCCGTGGCGGCGTGCGCCCACGCCGGCCGGCTCGTGTTCGGGGCCACGACGTATAAGGAGCGCGGTCCCGCCGACAAAGTGACCGACTGGGTCACCGAACTCGCCTTGAGCGCGGACGACCTCCGAACGCAGGCCGCGGACATGGCCGCGAAGGGGTTCTACCCGGTGGCGCTGACCGGGTACGTATGGGAGGGCGAGGCGCGGTTCTGCGCCCTCTGGTACAAGCAAGCGAAGCCGAGCGCCGCGGCGCTCGATCCCAAAGACGGGACCGTGGTCGCGGTGCCGGGCTACGAGTACCTGATCGACGCGACGAAGGACGGCGCGCAGAAGTGGCTGACCGCCCACAAGGTCGCGAAGCACTCCGTGATGTGGCTCGACGGCTACGACGTGGGCGGCCGGCCGGCCTTCTGCGCGGTCGCCGCGCTCGACGACCGGCAGCCGAAGTGGGAAGCGTTCCTCGACAGCGCGCATCTCGGCTTCGACCCCAAACGGTTCATCGACATCAAGGCCCACACGCTCGTATCCCTCAGCGCGTACTTCGATGTGGATGGGGGCTTCAGTCGGGATCGCGTGGCCTCGCTGTGGCACCCCGGACCGCGCCAATCGACCTTCCGGGCGCAGTCCACTGAGCCGTGGGTGCAGCAGGACCTGACCGCGCTGGCGCGCGGCGACACCGCGATCCGACAACTCCGACCCAGTCGGGGGGTGCCGTACCCGCAACTGATGAAAGACAACCGCAACTGGTCGTGGCACTACGGCGCGCCGGAAGAGGGCGAGAAGGGTGCCCACGTGTGGGGGAAGAGCGGGGCCGAAGTGACGAAGTTTCTTGCGAAGTACCGCGAGCCGGGGATGCGCCCGGGGTCGGTGAGCGCCTGCGTGTTCGACGACGAGTTGGTGTACGGCGCGACGGTGTACACCGATAAAGGGGCGACCGATTGGGTCACGGAACTGGGCCTGACCGCGGCCGACCTCAAGACGAAGGCCGGCGAGTTGGGCCCGAAGGGGTTCGTGCCCGTGTCGCTGACCGGCTACCGCACGAAGGACGGCGTGCGGTTCTGCGCCGTGTGGGTCAAGTACGCGCCACCGAAGAAGTAGCCGCGCTCAGTCGCCGTGCAGCTTGCGGAGCCGCGGGGAGAGGCGCAGGACCCACTGCACGCGCTCGAACTCGTTCAGCCAATCTTGCACCACCGCGAGGTGCGTCGGGTCGCCCCCCTTGACCAACCCCGTCGCGCACCCTTCGCCCGTGAGCTGCGCCACCAGCGCGCGGTAGCGGGCCAGCGTGCGCTCGCCGTACCGCGCGACCTCGTGCCCGTCCTCGGAGAAGAACACCGCGACCGGCACGCGGTTCCCACCGTTGATCTGGAGCGCGGCCTGAACGTCGGCGTGCTCGTCGCGGTCGAGGTAGCGCGTCTGAATGACGGGCGCGGCCTCTGCGAACCGCTCGAAGATGGGGCACTGCGACGAGCAATCGCCGCACCACGCGCCCGCCAGCACGAGCACGTTGGTGCGCCGCGTGAACCGCGCCAGCAGTGCCTTCTGCTCGTCGGTCAGGGCGGTTTGCGCGTGCGCGGTGGCCCACCGCGCCCGGTGCGCGTCGGTCCCGTACTTCGCCAGAAACGCGCCCAGCGGCAGCGCGGCCTCGAACTTGGGGAACAGGTTCATGGGGTGACTCGTGTTGCGAAGCCGCGAGCGGCCTACCGTTCGGTTTGGGGAATGTGGATCACACTCAGCGCGCAGACGTCCCACGCCTTCGGCGCGCCGCGGTTCGCGTTCCACGTCACGAACAGCGCGTCGCCCTTTGCCGACAGCGCGTAGCTGTAGGTGCCCACCGGCGTGACGCCGTACTTGTCCTTGTAGAACGGGTGCAGGAACGCGATCACCTTCCGCGTCTTGGTCTTCGTGTCGTACTGCACGACCGGCGAGCCGTCCTTGTCCGCACCGCCGTGCGCGCCGGGGATGTAGTAGAGGTAGCGCCCGGTCGGGTCGATCTTCAGCGCCGTGATGTAGCCCACGCCGCCGACCATCGGTGAGCCGAGGTCGGTCGCCTTCTCGGTCTTCGTGTCGAAGGCGTACAGCGTCGGCTCGCGCTTCCCCTGACCGTTCGAGACGGTGTACACGATGCCGGCGCTCGTTTCCTCGCTCGCGGCGCGGATGCCGATCTCGCCCGCGCCCGGCACCTTCACCGGGTCGCCGCCCTTCAGAGGGTCGTAGCGCATCAGGCCGGTGCCGCTCGCGGGGACGTAGTACACGCGGCCCGTCGAGCGCGCGAGGATCATCGCCCGCGGCGGGCCGTCGGCCGCGTCGCACAGCACCTTCTTCTTCGCCACATCGTAGGCGAAGAACCGCACGCCGCCGGCGTCGTCCTTGCCCTCGCCCGGCGCGGTGCCGCCGTAGAAGATGAGCCGCTCCGGGTCGAGGACGCCCGTCGGGATGCAGTGCTTCGCGACCGGTGCGTGAGCGACCACTTCCGCCTTCGGGCCGTCCGGGTGAACGCGCACGAGCCAGTCGCCCTTGTAGTGGTACTTGTCCGTCGTCACGGTGGTCGAGCCGCGGTGCGTGCCGAAGTAGACGTAACCGTCCTTGCCGACGGTTAGCATGGTGTGAATCTTGCCCGGCGCGTAGTGGCCGTCCGGCAGCGCGAGCAGCTTCTTCAGGTCAACGAGTTGGCGGAAACTCTTCTTCGCCGGGTCGTACTCGTACACGTGCGCGGTGCCGGCCGGGGCGAGGTGGTCGCCGATGCTGGCGTAGTACTTGCCGTTGGCGAAGGTGCTGTCGCCCCAGTTCGACCACGGCCGCCCCGCATAAGTCTGGCCGGGGTAGTACGCGAAGTCGATGGTCGGCGCGGCCTTTGCCACGGTGACGCCGGGCTTGAGTGTCACGCCCGCGGGCACCTTCACGAAGCTGTCCGATGTGTCGGTTACGATCTCCTTGCCGTCGGGCAGCGCCGGTGCCTTCCATTCCTCCGGCGCTTTCTTCTTCTGCGCGCCGACCGCGTGCGTCGCGACCGGGACCGACGCGACCGCGGCGCACACCGCCGCGGCGCACAGCACGAGGGAGATGTTGCGGTACATGCGAACGCTCCTACCCTTTCGAGTCGGTTATTCCTTCACCACCATCAGCCGGTTCGCCGGTGCGCCCGGCACGTCGATCACGCCCTTGCCGCCGGGCAGCGTGACGCGCACATCCACCACCCCCACATCGCCCAGCCCGAAGTGCGCGACGGGCATCTGGCCGCTAGCGTACCCGTAGCCGGTAGCAATCTCCTGATAACCGAGCAGCGCTTCTGGCTTGCCCATCTTCCCGGCCGCGTACACCGCGACCTTCGCGCCAATCCCCATTCGGTTCACTGATTTGCCCGTCACGCGCACGGCGAGCCACTTCTTTTCCGGCGAGACGTTCCGCAACAGGCGCGAGTGGTTGTCGCGGAACCAGTTGATCAGGAACAGGTCGAGCCGGCCGTCGCCGTCGAAGTCGGCGCTCGGCCCGGCGGGGAAGTAGGCGTTCGCGTCCTTCACCGCCCAGTTCGGCTGAAACCGCGGGAGCCCGTCCTTCACGCCCGTGTTGCGGAAGATCAGCGGCGTGACCGTGTCGCCGTCCTTCCGCGCCGCGGAGAAGTAGATGTCCGGCCACCCGTCGTTGTCGAAGTCCTGCACCTCGACGTGCGGGCACCGCACGGGCACCGTGTCGCCCAGCCCCACGTCTTTCGTCACGTCGCGGAATTGTGGGGTGCCGTCCTTCAGGCCGTCGTTGATGTACACGCGGTTCCGCGCTTTGACTCCGTGAATCGAGAGCACGAGGTCGAGCCGGCCGTCGCGGTTGAGGTCCGCGAAGTGCGCCCCGCACGGCCAGTCCTCGCCGTCGAGCGGCTTCCACGCGAACACGTCCTTCAGTTCGGTCGCCTCGCGGAACTTGCCTTCTTTCGTGCTCAGGAACAGCCGGTTGGAGTGCGGCACGAAGACATCCGGGCGGCCGTCGCCGTTCAGGTCCGCGACCGCGGCCCCGAGGCCGTACACGTCTTCCGGCAGGCCGACTTCCTTCGTCACGTCACGGAACTTCAGGTCGCCCTCGTTACGGAAGAGGGCCGTGCGCGGCGCGCGGGTGAACTTGTCCTCGATCACGAGCAGGTCGAGTTTGCCGTCGGCGTCGTAGTCGAGCGGCATCACGTTGCGAGCGGTGAGCAGCGCCTCCGGGCACGCGCCGCTCTCCTTCGACACGTCGGTGAACTGCCCGTTCCCGTTCTTCAGCAGCAGACTCCGCTTCGACACCGCGCCCGCCTGCGGCTCCTCGGTCTTCTTGCCTTTGCCCTTCGCGTTGTTGGCGACGTACAACTCCGGGCGGCCGTCGTTGTCGAGGTCCGCGAACACGGCCCCGCTGGTGCGGCCGAAGTGCGTCGCCGGCGAGTCCTTGATGTGCTCGAAGGTGCCGTCGCCGCGGTTGCGGAGCAGCACCGCCGGGACCGGCCCGTTGGCGGGCTTGTACTCCGCGTTCGGGCGATCGCAGAACCCGCCGGCGAAGAGATCGGGGCGGCCGTCGCCGTCGAAGTCGCCCCACGCCCCGCCGTGGCCCATCAGCCCCGCGAGCGGCTCCTTCAACCCGGCCGTCTCGGTCACGTCATTGAATGTGATCGGCGCGGCGGGCGGCGCGACGGGTTTCGCCGCTGGCAATGTGCCGAGGAGAGCGACGAGCAGAACGAGCAAACGAACTGCGCGCATCTTCATCCGCCATTAGGAGGTTGCGGAACGGCCCGCGGGCTACGATACTCGATTCCAACCCCGCGAGGAACCGCCATGCCCCGTTCACGTTGGTTCTGTGCCGCGGTGCTGGTCGCGCTGTGCGCGCAACTCGCGCCCGCAGAAGCGCCACCCGCGCCCGCGCCACGGTTGCTCGTGCGCCCCGTGCCGCCGGACCTGCGCAAGGCGCTCAAGCTCGACCCGTTCTACGAGAAGGCGTCCGACTACAAGGGGCTGCCGATCCTCACCTCCGGCAAGGTGTCGGACGCGGCCATCGTCGAGGCGCGGTTCCTCATCGGCAACATGCTCGCGGACCGCGACGACGTGACGAAGGCGCTGGTGAAGGCGAACTGCCGGTTCGTCATCATGGCCCCCACCGAAATGACGACCGACGTGCCCGAACAGCGGCACCTGAAGAACGACCCCAAGACCGACTGGGACAAGCGCGCCCGCGGCCTCGGCTGGCGCATCACGTCGTGCGGCGAGGAGAACCTGCTGAACCTGAAGGGCGACCGCTACCGGAGCGAGAACATCCTGATCCACGAGTTCGCGCACTGCGTCCACCAGTACGGGCTGCGCGCGGTCGATCCGAAGTTCGACGGGAAGTTGCGCGCGTGCTTCGCGCGCGCCGGCGAAAAGGGGCTTTGGAAGGACACCTACGCCGCGACCAACACGGCCGAGTACTTCGCGGAGGGCGTGCAGAGCTATTTCGACTGCAACGCGCCGCCGAACAAGGGCGTTCACAACGACGTGAACACGCGCGAGAAACTGGCGAAGTACGACCCGGAGTTGTTCGAGTTGATCGACGACGCGTTCCGCAAGTCGCCGTACCGCTACGAGCGCTACGACAAGCGGAAGAAGTGAGCGCGGCTACAACAGCGAAGACGGCCGGGGTGAACCCGGCCGCACTCGTGTCGCACGCCCCGTGCTTACTTCGCGGGTTCCGAGAGCCGGCCCATGAACAGCACGCTGCCGGTGCTGTGGTCGCGGATCAGGTACAGGAACGGGCGGTCGGCGCGGAACTCCTTCGGCGGGCGCGGCACCTGCACGCTCGTCGTGCCCACCACCACGCCGGTCGCGGCGGCCGCCTCGGTGCCCTCCTCGTTCACGTCCACGAACGCCTTGTGCAGCACCGAGCTGATGCTCAACGGTTCGGCCGTCGCCATGCCGCTGAAGTCGGCCCCGTCGAACGCGGCCTTCATGCCCAGCGCCTTCAGCGGCTCGTTCAGCGCGAACGTTTTCGTCACCTTGAACTTGGGCAGGTGAACGCGCACGTCCTTCTCGTAGTGCAGTTCCTTCAGCGCGGTGCCGAGCTTGTCGCCGGTCAGCGCCTTCTCGACCGCGGGCAGGCCGTCCGGCTTGCGCGGCAGGATCACGGTCATGCTCAGGCGCTTGCCGACGTAGGGCAGGTCGAGCACTTGGTAGCCGTCGGTTTCGGCGTAGCTGAACGCGCCGCCGCGGAACATCAACGGGGCCTCGGCCTTCGTGCCGTTCGCCAGCAGGAACGGCGCGGGCTTGGTCTGGTCCTTCTTGAACTGCGTCTCCCAGTCGCCCTTGAAGTAGATGGCGTTGGTGAGCACGAGGCGCGTGTCCACGGTCACGGTGCCCTTCGGCAGCAGGTCTTTGATCTTGTCGCGCGTTTCCGCTTCCACCCACTTGTTGATCTTCGTGCGCGCGGCCTCGGCGTCCGCGAGGTAATCGACGTCGAACAGGCCCGCACCGTAGTCGGTGGCGACCAGATTCTTGTACTCGGCGCGCCACGGGTAGCCGTGCTGTGCCCACAGCGCGTTGGCGGTGGAGAGGGTGTAGCCGCGCTTCTTGGGGTCCGCGCCGGCGTCGTTGATGCTCTTGAGGACCGCACCGAACGCGGCCGGCGCGTCCTTTGGTAGGTGCAGCACCTTCTCCATCTCGTCGAAGGTCTTGCCCTTCGCCCCGGCCGCGGCCATGCCGAGCGCGGTGGAGATACTGAACGGCGAGAGGAACAGGTTGCCGGCCTCGCCCTTGAGCTGACCGTACAGTTCGCAGCCGAACGCGGTGTTACCGGTGACCAACTTCGCGGTATCGGGCTTGCCCTCGGCGCTGTTGGCGAGCGGGGGGCGTAAGCCCCCTGATAGAGCGACGGCCGCAGACGCGGTGAGGAACTTGCGACGGGACAGAGCGTTCATGGGAACTCCGAAGGGAGAGGTGAAAGGGACGACACAGATACGACGGAGAAGTGTGCGTAACGGATTGGTCACGAGCCAAAGCGAGCGGCCGGGTTTATCATGGTAGGCGGAGTAACAGGCTTACGAGCTTGCGGCTCTTGATGCCAACGCGGAAAGGCGCTCACGTCAGAATCGAAAAGTGGGCGTTGACGCAGTCGCAGTGTGGAGATAATCTTTCAAATGTCCCTGCAGGAATCCCGACATAAATTTGACCTTCTTCACGATAAGCGGAACTGCTTGGTAAAACTGGGTTTACGTCGTTGACGTTGCAATTGACGCAACCCCGCTTCCAAGAAGGACTTAAGTAAGGTTTTTCCCCTTATCGTGAAGAAGGTCTATTCCGTAAGGGGCCGGCGGCCTGCCCGTCGGATGCCCCCACCGGAAACGGTGGGGGCTATGTTGCGTTTCTCGTACCGACACTCATCACAGCAACATGGACACTGCTATTGAAGTGACGCTGTTCAGCGACTCCGCCCCAAGTGAGCACCGTCTTTTTTTCAACGATCCGCGAGAGGGCTAAAACCCAGGTGATTCGCGATACCTTCGCTCCAAGTCGGCCATGAGTATTGGCCGCTTCTTCTTGGATCGTGCCTTCTTCATGATCTTGCGTCGTTTCATGGCCTCT
>Ga0194132_10011810_pt1 | contig 11090 bp, 10 predicted proteins | sample TA2KigOf80mmetaG_FD_148612 | JGI IMG/M metagenome (GOLD analysis project Ga0194132, IMG submission 148612) | Freshwater microbial communities from Lake Tanganyika, Tanzania - TA2015054 Kigoma Offshore 80m | ecosystem: Environmental > Aquatic > Freshwater > Lake | place: Tanzania: Lake... | reverse complement strand
ACTCTGATTGGCTACACTCTGTCATAGGGGAAAGCCGCTCCTCTCTTCGCACAACTTTTACTAGAAAAATCAGTTATGCCAGAGAATGCGGCTTTCCGCTACACTTCCCGTGAGAAAAACGGGCTAAGCCGTACCGGGGCCAGGTGGGAGAGCGAGTGCTGTTGAACTCGCCGGCCGCCTGGGATCTGCTGGTGCGGATGTACGAACGGTGCCAGCCGGACAGTTCGTTCCTGGAGTACTTCTGGGGTTGGCGCGCCCTCGTGGGCGGGCTCTACTCCACGCTGCTCTGCCCGCTGCCCAAGGCCAGGGTCTATCACACCATCTGCACGGGATACGTGGGCCTGTTTGCCGCGCGCGCCCGCGTTGAGACCGGACGCCCGGTATTGCTCACCGAGCATGGGATCTATACCAACGAACGGCGCATCGAGATCGCCATGGCGGATTGGCTTGAGGAACGGCCCGCCGCCGAGTTATCGATCGAACGGCGTGGGCCCGATATCCGCGACCTTTGGGTCTCGACGTTCCTGGCCGATTCGAAGGTCTGCTATGAGGCATCCAGCCGCATCATCACTCTGTATGAGGGCAATCAGATGTTGCAGGAGGCCGACGGCGCCGCCCGCGACCGCATGACGGTGATTCCGAACGGCATCGATTGCGCCCACTTCGCCGGGGTCAAACGCGAGAAGCAGCCCCGGCCCACCATGGCGCTGATCGGCCGGGTGGTTCCCATCAAGGATGTGAAGTGCTATATCCGCGCGGCGGCGATTCTGCGCGAGACCATTCCGGAGTTGCACGCGCTGGTGATGGGGCCCACCGACGAGGACAAGACCTACTTTGCCGAGTGCGCGGAGATGGTCCGATACCTGGGCCTGGAGAACACGGTGGAGTTCACCGGGCGGGTGAACCTGAAGGACTGGCTGGGCCGGCTGGACGTGGTGGTTCTCACCTCGATCAGCGAAGCGCAGCCCCTGGTGATCCTTGAGGCTGGATCGCTGGGCATTCCCACGGTCTCAACCGACGTGGGCGCCTGCCGGGAAATGATCCATGGCTCCACCACGGAGGACCCGCCGCTGGGGCCCGCGGGCGTGATCACGCCGCTCTCCAATCCGTCGGCCACGGCTGCCGGTGTGGCCCGGCTGCTCACGGATCCGGACTTCTACGAAGCCTGCGGACGCGCCGTTCGTGCCCGCCTGGAGAAGTACTACAACAAGCGCGACCTCGATCAAGCCTACGGCGAGATCTACCGCTTCTACGCGGCCGTGGATGACAATGTGCCCCCCGGCACCGAGAACCTGCAGAGGGCTGCCTGAGCCATGGCCGGCATTGGATTCGTTCTTCGCAAGCTGGTCAATCGCGATGACCTTCTGGGTGTGATGACCGGTTATGGCCACTCGGCCGTGGCCGCCGCGGGACCCTGGCTCATCACGATCATCGCCCTGGTCTCCATCAGCCAATTCAGCGCCGGCCGTGTGGAACCGGAGGATCTGGCGTCCTTCCGGCTGATCACCATCTACAATTTCGGTTTCTCGCTGGTGCTGGGCAGCGCAATCACACAGGTGGCCACGCGTTACCTGAGCGACCGCATTTACTGCAGGGACATCCGGCCCGCGCCCGGCATGCTTTTGGCCGCGCTGGCCCTGAATGGCGCCGCGCAGCTTCCCCTGGCCGCGGGTTTTTACTTCCTGGTGCTGAACGCCACGGCCGCCGTCAAGGCCGCCGCCGTGGTCAATTATTTCGTCATTTCCATGCTGTGGCTGGTGGCCATCTTTCTCACCGCGCTCAAGGCGCACCGGGTAATCACCACCGCGTTCGCCATCGGCATGACAGTGGCCTGCTGGGCTTCCGTGACGCCGGCGCCCTGGTATGGCACGGCCGGCATGTTGATGGGCTTCAGCGGCGGCGTGGCGCTGATCTTCTTCCCGCTGGCGGCGCGTGTGTTCGCCGAATACCGGCACAGGGTGGAACGAAGCTGGGACTTCCTTCCCTACTTCAAGCGCTACTGGACACTGGCGGCCTCGGCCTTTTTCTACAACACCGCAATCTGGGTGGATAAATGGATCCTGTGGCTGGCGCCGGAGCGCGAGAAGCTGCCCATCGGCCTGGTGTCTTATCCGGACTACGACAGCGCCATGTTCCTGGCGTACCTTTCCATCATCCCGTCCCTTTCGCTGTTCGTTCTGAACATTGAAACCAGATTCTTCGAGGATTACCGCCGCTTCTACGGAGAGATCCAGCGCCATGCCACGCTGGCCAAGGTACGCGTCAACCACGAACGGCTGGTGGAGTGCATTCTGGAAAGCGGCCGGAACTTCCTGGTGCTGCAGGCGGCGTGCTCGGCGGCGGCCATTCTGTTCGCGCCCCAGTTGTTTGACCTGATGAAGGTGAACGCCATCCAATACGGCATGTTCCGCCTTGGCGTTCTGGGCGCGGCGTTTCACGCGATGTTTCTCTTTCTGGGTATCCTGCTTTCCTACTTCGAACTGAACAAGCTTGCGCTACGGCTGAACGTGCTGTTTCTGGTGACCAACGCCCTGTTCTCGTACCTCAGTCTGCAGGGCGGTTTGGCCTGGTATGGATACGGGTACCTGGCCGCTTGCGTGACCACGTTCGCAGTGGGGTTCCTGGTGGTGGCGCGGGAGTTGAACCGGCTGCCCTACGTGGCGTTCATCGGGGCCAATTCTTCCGTTCGAACCTGAGTTGGCCAATCCCGGGGCGATTCAGCGGTGGATTCGCCGGTCCCCTCAGTTTCGTTTCGGCCCCCGCGGATGACTGGGCAAACGCCCTGTTCACTGATCCGTGGCTGCCGGCTCACGGGCTTGGCAGCCGCGTGCCGAGGCTGGTTCCGAGGGTGGTAATCAGCGGACCGGGTCCAGACCAATCGAGGCAAGCATCCGGCGGCCGGCCGGCGAGGTGAGAAACTCGAGTACCTGGCGGGCGGCCTCCGCCTGCTTCGAGGCCGCCACCACGCCACCCGTCTGCCGCACCGGTTGATGCAGTGCCGCCGGAAGTTGGATCCCGCCACGCTCCCGCACCAAAGCCCAAGCGGTGAGGGTGGCATCGGCATTGCCTGACTCGGCGAACTGAAACGCCTGCCGGACATTCTCGCCGAACACCACCCGCGAGCGAAGCTTCTCCCAGAGCCCGGCCGCCTGCAGGGCCTGTTTCGCCGCCTGCCCATAGGGAGCATGGTCCGGATGGGCGATCGCCAGGTGCGCCAGCGAGCGCGAATCCAGTTGGGCGATCGACCGGTACGTCCCCGACCGGGACCACAAGCCCAGGCGTCCGACCCCGTAGGTCCGCACCGAATCGGGCAGGATCTGGCCGGCCGCCGCCAGTTCCCGCACCCGTGTTTCGTCGGCGGAGAGGAACAGGTCGAACGGGGCGCCATTGGCGATCTGCCGTGCCAGCATTCCTGAGGATCCGAATGTAAACCGGATTGGGGTCTTCGCTGCGAACTGTTTGGCGAGGAGGGGCTGCAGGGGAGATAAATCGGAGGCGGCGGCCACTACTATTTGAGAGTTGGCAGGAAGAGTTGACAATAGGACACTAATATTCCATAATAGAGTCAGGCTAATGGAACGGGCTGCTGGCAGCCGCCCAAGCCGACTCATCTCCAATCCTTGCGGGAGCATTTGAAAACCATGGGCAAAATCATTGGAATCGATCTGGGAACCACGAACTCGGTCGTATCCGTCATCGAAAACGGGACTCCGGTTGTGATCCCGAACCAGGAGGGCGGCCGGACCACGCCGTCCGTTGTAGGATTCGCCAAGAGCGGGGAACGCCTTGTCGGCCAGGTGGCGAAACGGCAGGCGGTGACCAACCCCGAGAATACCATCTATTCGATCAAGCGGTTCATGGGACGCCGCTATGACGAGGTGAGCGACGAATCGAAGCTGGTGCCCTACCGGGTGGTTCGCGGCGATTCGAACGACGCCCGGGTGGAGGTCTCCGGCCAGAAGATGTCGCCGCCGGAGATTTCGGCCATGGTGCTGAAGAAGCTGAAGGAAGCCGCCGAGGCGTATCTGGGCGAAAAGGTATCGGAAGCCGTGATCACGGTGCCCGCCTACTTCAACGACGCCCAGCGCCAGGCCACGAAGGATGCCGGGCAGGTGGCGGGCCTGGATGTGAAGCGCATCATCAATGAGCCCACGGCCGCGGCGCTGGCCTACGGCCTGGACAAGAAGAAGGAAGAGACGATTGCGGTCTATGATTTCGGCGGCGGCACGTTCGACATCTCCATTCTTGAAGTTGGCGACGGCATTGTCGAAGTGAAATCAACCAATGGCGATACGCACCTGGGCGGCGACAACATCGACCAGCGCATTGTCGACTGGCTCATTCAGGAGTTCCGCAACGAAGAGGGCGTGGACCTGGGCCGCGACAAGATGGCCCTGCAGCGCCTGAAAGAAGCTGGTGAGAAGGCCAAAATCGAGCTCTCGACGCTGCTTGAAACCGAGATCAACCTGCCGTTCATCTACGGCGACCCCGCCACGGGCCCCAAGCACATGGTGAAGAAGCTCACCCGGGCGCGCTTTGAGCAGATGGTGGACGACATTCTGCAGCGGTCGGTGGGCCCCTGCAAGCAGGCGTTGACGGATGCCGGGCTGACCCCGTCGGGGATCGACGAAGTGGTGCTGGTGGGCGGCTCCACGCGCATTCCGAAGGTGGTTGAAATTGTTCGGAATCTGTTCGGCAAGGAGCCGAACAAGAGCGTCAACCCGGACGAAGTGGTGGCCGTGGGTGCCGCCGTGCAGGGCGGCGTTCTGGGCGGCGAGGTGAAGGACGTTCTGCTGCTGGACGTGACCCCGCTGTCGCTGGGCATTGAGACGCTGGGCGGAGTGTTCACCCGGCTGATTGAACGCAACACCACCATCCCGACGCGCAAGAGCGAGACGTTTTCCACCGCCGCCGACAGCCAGACCTCGGTGGACATCAAGATCTGCCAGGGCGAACGCGGCATGGCGCGCGACAACCGCCTGCTGGGCGTCTTCCAGTTGGTGGGCATTCCCCCAGCGCCCCGGGGCGTGCCGCAGATCGAGGTGACGTTCGACATCGACGCCAACGGCATCCTGAATGTCTCCGCCAAGGACCGCGCCACCAACATCGAGCAGAAGATCACCATCACCTCGTCCTCGGGCCTTAGCAAGGATGAAGTGGACAAGATGGCGCGCGACGCCGAATCGCACGCCGCCGAGGATCGCAAGGAACGCGACCGCATTGAAGCCCGCAACCGCGCCGATTCCATGGTCTACAACATCGAAAAGATGCTGAAGGACCACCGCGACAAGATCGGCGCCGACGACGCGGCCAATGTGGAGGCGGCCCTGGAAGAATGCAAGAAGGCCATCGCGTCGGGCTCGGTGGAAGAGATCAACCAGACTACGGACAAGCTGACCCAGGCCAGCCACAAACTGGCCGAGGCGATGTACAAGGCGCAGAGTGCGAGCGCGGGAGCGGCGGGTGACGCCGGTGCGGCCGGCGGGGCGCAGGGCGCGGCGCCGGGCGGCGACGCCAAGAAGGACAACGTGGTCGACGCCGAGTTCGTCGACGTGGACGACAAGAAGTAAGCGCGCAATCGGAAAGGGCGCCCATGGCCGAAAGGCAGGACTACTACGAAACACTGGGCGTGGCCCGCGGGGCGCCGGCCGAAGAGATTCGGAAGGCGTACAAACGGCTGGTGCGTAAGTTCCATCCCGACGTGAACCCGGGCGACAAGGCGGCCGAGGAGCGGTTCAAGAAGATTCAGGACGCCTACGACACCCTGGGCGACGACAAGAAGCGCCAGATGTACGACCAGTTCGGCCATTCGGGAGACCGCGCCGCCCAGGGCGGCGGTGCAGGCGCCCAATACGGCCCCGGCATGGGCTTCGGCGGGTTCGATTTCGATGAGTTCATGAAGCAGGCCGGGGCAGGCGCGGGAGCCGGCGCCGGCCGCGCCGGCAACGCGGGCTTCAAGGGCATCTTCGATCAGTTCTTCCGCGGCTTTGGCGGCGGCCCGGAAACGCGCGGCGAGGCGGAACGCGGCGGGGACCTGGAGTACGCCCTGAACATCGATTTCTGGCAGTCGATTCGCGGCACGCAATCCCGGCTGCGCATCACCCGGCAGGACGTTTGCGACGGCTGCGGCGGCGGCGGAGCCTCCGGGGCCGGCACCATGAACTGCATGGAGTGCAACGGGTCCGGCCAGGTAAGCCAGATGGCGGGCGCCATGCGCTTCAACCTCACCTGCCCCCGCTGCGGGGGGCGCGGCCGGTCCTCGAACAAGTGCTTCCGCTGCCAGGGTGAGGGGCGTGTTTCGCGGCAGGAGGAAGTGGAAGTCCGCATCCCGGCGGGTGCGCAGACCGGAGCGCGGCTGCGTGTGCCGGGCAAGGGCAACGCCGGCTCGCTCGGGGGGCCGGCGGGCGATCTCTACATCACGCTCCGCATCGACGAGCACCCGTTCTTCCGGCGCGACGGCGACAACATCGAGATCCGGGTGCCGGTGGCCGTGTGGGAGGCTGGTTTGGGCGCCAAAATCGAGGTACCCACCATCGACGGCCGGGCGCTGCTCAAGGTTCCGCAAGGCACCCAGAACGGCCAGAAATTCCGGCTGCGCGACAAGGGAGTGCTCAATGCCCGCAAGGGCACGCGCGGCGACCAGATTATTGAAGTGCAGATCCAACTGCCCGAGGTGAACGACGAACGCACGCGCGAAATCCTGCGTGAACTCGCCAGCCGCAACCCGGCCGACCCGCGGGCGGCCCTCTGGAGGGGTCTGTAACCATGGCGCGGGCAAGATCCAAGGCAGCCTACATGATCTCGGCGGTGGCCGAGAAGTACAGCATTCACCCCCAGACTCTGCGCCTGTATGAACGCGAAGGGCTCCTCGAACCTTCCCGCAGCGACGGCAACACGCGGCTCTACACGGACCAGGATCTCGAGCGGCTGGAACTGATCCTCAATCTGACGCGCGATCTGGGTGTGAATCTCGCCGGCGTCGAGATCATCCTCAACATGCGCGAGAAGATGGCCGCCATGCAGCGCCAGATCGAGGAGTTTATCCAGACGCTGGGCCAGGAACTGACAACGCGGGTCAAGGCCGTGGAGCCGGAATCCAGGAACAGCCTGATTCCGGTGGCCATTCATCGCGAGCCGGAACCGGCCAAGCCGGCCCGGAAGCGCACTGTCCGCTAGAGAATCAGCTGCGATCCGCCGCGCGTCCCGTTCACCACCGCTTCGCCGGAGCCCGATCCATCGTCGAAAGGGTTCCCCGCCGTGCGCCCGCCCGCGGACATCACCCCCGGCACAATGCGTGTCAGGTGGAAACGATTGCCACCCACCATGGGCAGGCCGCCCACTCGCCGCCCATCAATGGTGGTTCTGAGGGTGGCCGTCGATTGTTTCCAGCAGCGGCACTTCCGCCTTCCCTGCGACACTCTCCGAGGTTGCGCCGATGGACAGTTCGAAGTGTTCTGGCTCCATGCGGCGGCCGTCATCCAGCCGGACAGAGCATTAGATCTCATTGAGAATTCCCCTTCCGCTATTGTGGTCAGTGGCCACGTTATACGTATGCACACTCTACTCCACGCTTCATGGCGCGCGAAAGCCCGTGCTTGAACGGGTCCGCATCCCGGCCGCCAGGGCAGAACGCCCACACATCGTCCTGCTGCACGAAGGGCTCGGGTCCGTGACTCACTGGCGCGATTTCCCTCATCGGCTGGCCGCCGCCACGGGGTGCGGGGCTCTGATTTACTCACGGCGCGGCTACGGCGCCTCGCCGCCGTTGGAGGGGCCGCGCACCGTCGATTACCTGCACCAGGAGGCGTTCCATGAACTCCCTGCCCTGCTTGAGGAAGAACACATCGAACGGCCTGTGCTGTTTGGCCATAGCGACGGCGCCTCAATCGCGCTGCTTCACGCCTCGCGCTTCCCCACGGCCGCACTCGTTCTTGAGGCGCCGCATGTGTTCGTGGAAGAAGTGACCATCGAAGGCGTCCGGAAAATGAAGTCGGCGTATGAGACAACCGATCTGAGCCGCCGACTCGCCCGGTATCATGCCGATGTCGACGGCGTGTTCCGCGGATGGAACGATATCTGGCTTCACCCGGGGTTTCGCGAGTGGAACATTGAGGCAGCGCTCGATGGCATTGCATGCCCCGTCCTGCTGATCCAGGGCGAGCAGGACGAGTTCGCGACCACGGCCCAGCTTGCGGCCATCAAACTGCGCATCTCCGCGGCCGAAACCCTTCTGATTCCAGGCTGCGGACACACGCCGCACCGCGAGCATCCGGAAACCGTTCTGATGCATGCCGCGCGGTTCCTGGACCGTAGCCTGGTTTGAATCGCGCCCTCAGCCGGGAAACGCCGGGTGCTGGCGGGCCTCCCGCATCTGGGCGGCGTGACGCTCGGCGTGCGCCGCCACCATCAGAAGCCACTGGTAGCCATCCAGGGTCTTGAGAGCGAAGTGGTCGGCGGTCTTCCGTCGCAGATCCGCGCCGGTTTGCGCCAGTCCAATCGAACGCGCCCGCACGGCCCGGAACGCCGCCAGCAGGTCTTCGGCGGCGGTCTTCACTTCGCCAGGCTCCATCGCCGCCGGAGCCTGCACGCGCCGCGAACGGCTGCGCACGGCCCGTTCGACAAACGCATCGCGGTCCTTCTGTTCCGGCGGGGGGCTCGATTCGGAAGCTGCCTCCACCTGGCTTAGTACGATGCTCTCCGATTGCGCCACGTGATGCAGGCACTGAGCGATGGACCAGACCCCGGGTTCAGGCCGGAAGTGGAGTTGGGCCTCCGTCAATCCGGCAACGGCCGCCTCAATCAGCGCGGCTGAAGCCCGCAACTGATGTTCGGCGTGGCTGCGCTCTTCAGGTGTCACCTGGCTGGATACCCCGCTGACGACTTCACTTCCAGAATCTGCTTCACGTGCCGCTCGGTGTGCGCGGACATCATGAGAATCACCTGGTAGGGATCGGCCTTGAGATTCGGGTTCGTCACCAGATGCGCGCGCAGGTCGTCCTGCGTCGTCTGCACGTAGGCGATGTTGGCATCGCGCTTCTGACGGAAGGCCGCGGTCACGTCGTCGCGCGAGCTGAACCGGCCCGTGGGCCGCGCCGGTTCCGGCGCCTGGGCCTTCGAGGAGCGGTCGGCGTAGGCGGCGAGCACTTTCTCATCGTTCGCACGGATCTCAGGTCCCGCCACGGGAGCATTCGCGGAAAGCCCGGTGCGGGCCAGCCCCATCAACATGTCCTCCACCACCGTGATGTGCTCGGCGCACTCGGCAATCGACCAGCGGTCCGGAGCAGGCCTGAAGCTCCATTGCGAAGCGCTGACGCCGGCCACGGAATCAAGGAAAAGCTTGCGCGTCATGTGCAGGTGGCTCATGGCGCGATCGCGCAGCCCTTGTGTGAGCGGTTCGGCTGACAAACATGCGGTGGAAACAGCGGCCAGTAGTGCAAAGATTTTCATCCATCTTCGTTGTAGCAAGCCTACTGCGGATGGCGGACGGGGCCGATTAACCGGCATCGGATCGGAATCGGGAACACTCAACATGCAAACAACCAGAGTGCTGGCGCGGTCGGCGCCTTGGTCAACCGCGCCCCTGCCCGCCGGGTGTATGGAAACGCTCGGCGCCAGGGAACTTGAATCGGTGCTCTTCACCCTGGCGCAGACCGTGGAGATGCGCGACGCCCACACCGCGGGGCACTGCGCGCGCCTGGCGTCTCTCAGCGTGGCGCTGGGAGAAGAGTTGGGACTGTCCGAAGCGGAACTGGTGGCATTGCGGCGCGGGGGCTATCTGCACGACATCGGCAAAATCGCGGTCCCGGACGCCATCCTCTTCAAGCGCGGCCCGCTCACGGCGGATGAGTGGGCGGTCATGCGGGATCACACGGTGAAGGGCGAAGAGATCTGCCGCGGCATCGGTTCACTGCGGCTGACGCTACCGATCATCAGAAATCATCATGAGCACTGGGACGGCACCGGGTATCCCGACCGGCTGACCGGGGAACAGATCCCGCTGCTGGCGCGCATCATGCAGGTGGTGGACGTCTACGACGCGCTGGTGACGGCACGCCCGTACAAGCCGGCCATGAGTCACGCCCAAGCCTGCCGGGAGTTGGCGGACGAGGCGCGGCGAGGCTGGCGCGATCCTCGGCTGGTCAGCCTGTTTCTCACCCGTTTTCCAGGCCCTGAGTCCGTGCTCGCGCAGGCGGCGTAACAGGCGCGCCGTTCGACGGAATATTGCCGGACGGAACATCGCGGCCCGGGATCTCGTAGGATGGACAGGAGCTACAAACCATGCGCCCACCTGTCCTCGCCCTGCTCGCCGCGCCCGCAACGCTGCTACTCAACGGTTGCATTGATCACGTCAACCTGGGCCAGGTGCTCACCGCCAGGCGCGATATCGAAGTGGGCAAGGCGGAGATGGTTCGCGTCGAGGTTCGCCTGGGCGCCGGAGAACTCAAGCTCACCGGCGGGGCATCGAAACTGATGGAGGCCCAGTTCCGGGCCAATGAGAAGGTGATGCCGGACGCCCGGTACAGCGAAACCGGCTTCCGCGGCAATCTGGTCATTGAGCAGCCTTCGCTCAAAGGCCCGGGGTTGGATGCCAACAGTTGGGAAGTCCGCCTGAACGACAAGGTTCCGATGGACGTTCAGGTGAAGCTTGGAGCCGGGGAGAGCAAACTCGACCTGGGATCGCTCACGCTACGGAGCGTACAGGTTCACATCGGCGTGGGAGAGTTGCGCCTGGACCTGCGCGGTAAACCCGCCCGCAACTACGATGTTGAGGTGCATGGTGGCGTCGGCGAAGCGAGGATCTACCTTCCCAAGGATGTCGGGGTGCTGGCCAATGTCAAGGGCGGAATCGGCGAGATCTCCGCGCCCGGGCTCCGCAAACGCGGCAACGACTATGAGAATGAGCTTTACTCCACCGCACCGGTCAAGATTCGGCTTGATGTCAAGGGTGGCGTGGGTTCGATTCAAGTGGGATTCCCGGTGGAGGAATCCTTTGACAACGTGCTCTGCAACGGCGAGAAGCCCGAATGGACCTCGGACAAAACCACACGGCGCCGCGCCGTGGCGGCAAGCCATCGCATCCTGCTGCTTCT
>Ga0194132_10011807_pt1 | contig 11095 bp, 10 predicted proteins | sample TA2KigOf80mmetaG_FD_148612 | JGI IMG/M metagenome (GOLD analysis project Ga0194132, IMG submission 148612) | Freshwater microbial communities from Lake Tanganyika, Tanzania - TA2015054 Kigoma Offshore 80m | ecosystem: Environmental > Aquatic > Freshwater > Lake | place: Tanzania: Lake... | reverse complement strand
CGTCTGAGTGCCACTGGCATCGTCGAGGCACCGCAGCCGCTTCGCGGCCTCCGGCCGCGAAGCGCGCGCGCGTTTCTCGCCGCCCGAGCCCACCGAAGACGAGCTGATCGAGGCGTCGGCCGTCATCGCTCGGGCTGTCGTGACGTCGATCACGAGCTACCGCGACGCCCGGAGGGGCACGACCCGGGGGGCGACGGGAGGACGTCGATGACCCGGCGCACCACACCCGGTCTCGCGTACGGCACGGTGGTGGTGCTGGCCACGCTTCTCTCGTCGCTGGCCCACGCGGCACCCTCGACCACGAAGGTCTGGATCTCGGGGACGACGCTCAAGCTGCGCGACGCGTCGACCGGCGGCCCCTCGGACGCCGACTTCAAGAACTGCATGGTGGTGAAGCTCAAGCGCGACGAGGGCCGCGCCTACATCGCAGAGTGCTTCGGGACCGTGATCGCCGGCCCTGGGTGCACGGCCGGCTCGATCACCGAGGACGTCAGCGCCGGCAACCCCGAGGACCTATACCTTCCCGACAACGAGGACTTCGGTGCCGTGTGCGACACCGCCGCCGTCGAGAAGATCATCATCAACGCCGGGCCCGGCGACGACGTCGTAGGCGTGCTGCTGTCGCACGTGCCGGTCAAGGTCATCGGCGGCGACGGCAACGACGACATCGATATCGAGTCGTTGCGGTGGGACGGGGTGGCGATCCCGTACTTCTCGACCGTGACCATCAAGGGCGGCCCGGGCGACGACTACCTCATCGGTGGACGCGGCGACGACCGCATCATGGGCGGTCGCGGCCGCGACTGGATCGAGGGTGCATGCGGCTCGGATATGCTGTTCGGCGGCAAGCAGCCCGACTACTTCATCAGCCAGGATCGAGATTGGGGCTGCCGACCGGCGATCGACCACGTCGACTGCGGTAACGCCGAAGACGGCTTGATGGCCGATCCCATCGACGTCCTGGTGCACTGCGAGTAGCTCGCGCCCGAGTGGGCCGGGCCTCGCGCTCTCGTGAGGCGCCCCGACGATCATCGAGCGGGTTGGGCGTAGGGCGGGCCCGACCCGCATCGCGGGGTGATGCGTGCGGCGGGCGTCGTCGCACACAGAGATCCGAGGCGGCGGGTCGGCGACTTCCGTGTCGTCTACTGCATCGTGAAGCGCAGCGTCTACGTCGAGGCCGTGCAGCCGCGAGGGCAAGCGTACAAGCGCCGCCGCCTCCAGCGGCTCCGACGAATCTTCGTCACGAGTAACGTGTCCGTCACCGTCGAGCCCGATCTGCGCTCGCTGCGCCGGCTGCTGCGCATCGACCCGGCGGGTTAGCCGCGCGCTCGACGTCGTGCGCCAGTGGTCAGCCGCCTCGGGCGCGCCGGCTGCAGCCGCTTGTTCGACCGCACCCTGGCCGCGTCCACGTTCTCGAGTGGTACGCCCTTCCCCGCGCGCAGGCTCGCCCGCGCTTGCTCGATGCGGCTCAAGAAGCGCGGGTCGGTCTCCAAGCGGTAGTCGAACCAATCATCCTCCGACCCGAACCCGATCAGGACGCCAGCCGGCTTCCCATGCCGGCGGATGACGATCTCCTCTCGTTCGGCGACGCGTAGATACCTGGAGAGCTGATCCTTTGCCTCAGAGAGAGCGATCTTTTTCATGACGGTACTCCGTGTTGCGCGAGCCAATCCACCGCGCCGCTCTTCGACACAACCGCCAAGACCGACACGGTGCGCCCGTCGACATCATAGAACACGCGTACGTCGTCCACTCGCAAGCGGCACTGCGGTCTTGCAAGCCCTCGGAGCCGCTTGATTCGGCTCCGGCTCACGGCCGTGGGCTGATGGCGTAGATGGGTCTCCATCCCGGTGCGCGGTCGTCCGGAGCCGCGACGGAGGTCTGCCACGGCGTCCGGTGCCAGAACGATCTCGCGATCGCATGACGTGGGTCGGGGCGCCGGCTTCGACCACGGATGGACCCGCCCGGCGTTCCGTCCAGTGGGCTCGCGGCCGCCCAAATTTGGATCCTTGACCACTGCGCGATGCTCGGCCTAATAGATGCTCACAGTGGACACCGGCGCTCTCACCAACGGTTCGGCGCCGGCCGCGCAGACCGCGAGGCCCACCGCGACCCGCACGCCGCTGCTCGGCCGTCTGGTGTCGCCGCTGCCCGCGAACGAGATCCACCTGCAGTTCCAGCGCGTGACGCACATCGCGTACATGCAGGTGCTGATCCTGACCGCGGTGATCTACGCGGTGTACGTTCTGACGCGGGTTTCGATCGACGTGCCCGGGGTCACCGGGGTGCTCGCGGGGCTGCACGTTCTGAACCTCGCGTGCATCCGCGTGGCGCGATCCGCGAGCCGCCTGCCGCTCAAGATCTGGACCCACACCGTCGTCTCGGTGCTGCTGATGACGGGTCTGATTCACTACCTCGGTGCCACCGAGGCCAACATGATGACGATCCTCTACGTCGTCGTCATGCTGAACTCGCAGATCCTGCTGTCGACGATGGGCTTCTTCGTCCACGCGAACCTCGCCGCCGGTGCCTACTGTGCCCTGCTCCTGCTGGAGCAGATGCACGTCGTCCCGGCGCCTCGCCTGTTCGTGGTCGAGGTGGCCCCGCCGTTCTGGAGCTTCATCATGGCCGCCGCGACCACGGCGTCGCTGAACCTCGTCGCCATGTCGTCGGCGAGTTTCGGGCGCGTCCTGCGCGAGCGCTCCGACCAGCTCACCGCGCGCACACGCGAACTCGCGCAGGCGAACGCGTCGCTGGTCGAGAAAGCGGTGGCGCTCGAGGAGCGGCAGGAGGAGCTGCGGTCGTTCGTCTACTCGGTCACGCATGATCTCAAGAACCCGGTGAACGCGATCCTGCTCACGACCGACCTGGTGCTCGATCGCGAAGGTCACGTCCTCACCGCCGCTGGGCGCGACGACCTCGACTCGGTCGCAAAGATGGCCGCCACCACCGACGACATGATTCGCGACCTGCTCGGCTTCTTCCGCATCACCTCGAGCGTCGAGGCGCCGTCCCCGGTCGACCTGAACGAGCTCGTGGAGGAGACGAGGGCCACCCTGCGGACGGTCCTGCAAGCGAAGCGTATCGACGTCGACGTCGGCGCGTTGCCGGTCGTCTGGGGCCAGCGCAGCAAGCTCGCGTGCGTGCTGGCGAACCTGCTCAGCAACGGCGCCAAGTACGTTTCTGCCGGGCGCGGTCGCCTGCGCATCACCGCGTCCATGGCGGGCGAGGGCGAGGTGGTGCTGGTCGTCGAGGACAACGGCATCGGAATCGCCAAGCGCTACCACGCCGGAGTGTTCGAGCTCTTCCGCCGCGTCCCCGACGACGAGCAGATGGTCGACGGCGCCACGGCGGGTGGCACCGGCGTCGGGCTCGCGCTGGTCAAGCGCATCATCGAGGCACACCGCGGCAGCGTCTGGGTCGAGTCCGAGCCCGGCGCCGGGAGCCGGTTCTACGTCCGCTTGCCGCACGGCGGCACGCTCGAGGCGCACCACGATGCATGACGGTCGCGCGTCGGTCCTGGTCGTCGACGACAATCTCGGCTTCGTCCGCGTCGTGCGCGCGGTGCTCGAGGAGCCGCCCGAGGAGTTTTACGTGCACACCGCGCACAGCGGCAGCCGGGCAATCGCCTGGCTCGAGGAAGCCTGTACCCGGCCCGGCGCGCGGCGACCCGCGTTCGTCGTGCTCGACTTCCACCTTCCGGACATGGACGCACCGATGGTGCTGGCGACGCTGCGAGGCGACCCGCGCACGCGCGACGTTCCGGTGCTGGTGGTGAGCCAGGGCGGCTGGGAGGAGGACGAGTCGTGCGCGCTGTCGGCGGGCGCGTGCGCGTTCCGCGTCAAGCCGGCGGCCATCCGCGAGCTCAGGACGAGCCTCGCCGACTTCTGGAGGAGCATCCGCGATGCCGATGTCGATTCTCTTGATCGAGGACCATCCGAAGACGGCCGACCTGCTCGAGCGCACGCTGTCGGCCGCGGCTGAGGGCGTCTCGGTCGAGATCGCGCGCTCGAGCGCGGAAGGTCTGCAGCGCCTCGCAGCGCAAGGCTTCGACTGCGTCCTCCTCGACTACTCCCTGCCCGACGGGGCGAGCCTCGCGTGCCTGAGCCGAATCCGTGCAGAGCATCCCGACGTCGCGGTGGTGATGGTGACGGGCACCGGCTCGGAGGAGATCGCCGTCGACGCGATGAAGCTCGGCGCCGCTGATTACATCGTCAAGCATGGGCGCTACCTCGCCAAGGTGCCGCACGTCGTGCAGGAGGCGATCGGTCGCGCGACGATCGGACGCTCGAAGCGCCTCCTTCAAGAGGGCGCTCCCGCCGGTGCGCAGAGCCTGCACGCCCCCGAGCCGTCGGCTGCGCTGCGCGACCTCGGCTTCGTTGCCGCTGGCAAGGCGATCCTTGCCACGCTCGAGCTGGTGCGGGTCGGCGCGCGCTCCGACGTGACCGTACTTCTCGAGGGTGAGACCGGCACGGGCAAGGAGCTGATCGCGCGCGCGATCCACCTGCAGAGTGCGCGCGTCGCGAAGCCGTTCGTGGCGCAGAACTGCGCCGCGCTCGCCGAGGGAATCCTCGAGAGCGAGCTCTTCGGCTCGGTGCGCGGTGCCTTCACCGGTGCCGACAGAACGCGCCACGGCCTCATCGAGGCGGCGCACACGGGCACACTGTTCCTCGACGAGATCAGCGAGGCCAGCTCGGCCACCCAGGCAATGCTGCTGCGCTTCCTTCAGGAGCGCGAGGTACGACGCGTCGGCGAGACCACGTCACGAGCCGTCGACGCCCGTGTGGTGGTCGCGTCGAACCGCGACCTCCGGCGCGAAGTCGAGACCGGGCGCTTCCGGCTCGACCTCTACCACCGGCTGAACGTGTTCCCGATCCGCATCCCGCCACTCCGCGAGCGCCCCGAGGACGTGACGGTTCTCGCGCAGCACTTCCTCGCCAAGTTCACGCGGCCGTCCGAGCGCGCGCGTGCATCGTTCGCGGCGGACGCGCTGCAAGCATTCAGGTCGTACCCGTGGCCCGGCAACGTCCGCGAGCTGGAGAACGAGGTGCGGCGCATCGCGCTCCTCTGGGACGGCGCTGCCGCGGTGCCGCTCCATATGCTGTCACCGTACATCGCGCGCATGGCGCGCTGCGACGTCGACTGGTCGACGCGCTCGTTGAAGGAGATCGTGCGGGACGTGGAACGGGCGACGATCCAGGAGCGCCTGCAACAGAACGGCCAGCGGCGCGCGGCGACCGCGCGCAGCCTCGGCATCACCCGCGAAGGTCTGTGGCTGAAGCTTCGCCAGATGGGCTTCCGGACCACCCAGGACACCCCGGACTGAGGACGGCTCCGCCCGAGCCTAGGCCACCCCACCCCAGCGCAGCAGCAGCAGCTCGCAGGTGAGGCCGGGGCCGACCGCCATCATGAGGCCGAGGCTGCCCGGCCGCGGCGGGCGCTTGCGGATGCGCTCGAGGATCGCGAACACCGTCGCGGACGACAGGTTGCCGAGCTCGTCGAGCACCTGCGCTGACGGTGCGAGGTGTTGCGGGTCGAGGGCGAGGCCCTCACCGATCGCTTGCAGGATGCGTGGGCCGCCCGGGTGCACGACGAAGAACTCGGGTTCTGCGAAGCGCACACCGGCCGCCGCAAGGAACGATTCGACCCAGGGGCCGATGCGCGGCTGCAAGAGGCGGCCGATCTCGTTCGACAGGATGAGACGAAAGCCCGAGCGGCTGAGCCGCATGCCCAGCTTGTCGCTGGTACCGGGCCACAGCACCGAGCGCGCTGCGCACACCTCGACCAGTGCGGGTCCGTCGGCGACCACCGCGGCCGCGGCGCCATCGGCGAACAGGATGCTGCCGATCACGTCGTCTACCGACGGCTCATCGGTCTGGAGGCAGAGCGAGCAGATCTCCACGCTGACGACCAGCACCGAGCGGTGTGCGCCGGGGCGCACGAGCTGCGCGCCCAGTGCCAGCGCGGCGACGCCCGCCGAGCAGCCGAGGCCGCCGATCGGCACGCGGCGCGCGTGCGGATCGATGCCCATCTCGGCCGCGAGGTGGCTCTCGAGCGACGGCAGCATGTAGCCCGTGCACGAGACGCAGACGATCGCCTCGCAGTCCGCGGCCGCGGTTGCCGCATCCTCGAGCGCGCGTTGCACCGCGGTCCGTGCGAGCGTGAGCGCGTGCCCCGCATAGGCACGGTCACGATCCTCGATCGACGTGCGCGCCAGCAACTCGTCGACCGGCACTGCGACGTAGCGTCCGCTGATCCCGGAGCTGTCCACGAGGCGCGCGAAGCGGTTCGCGATGCGCGGTGCGTAGGCGCGGCCGAGCGCGCGCTTGGTCTCGTCGACCGAGACGTAGTGCGGCGGCAAGGCGGTGCCGAAGCCGACGATCGCCGCCATCCCTCAGCCCTCTGTCCGCAGCGCTTCGCGCGCGTCCGCGGTCACCGCTGACCGCCCTCGGCCGCACTCGAGCACCGCTCGTGCTCGACGACTCGGCCGTCGCGCAGCTCGATGATGCGCTCCGAGTAAGCCGCGACCGCTTCGCTGTGGGTGACCTGCACGATGGTGAGTCCCTTAGCGACGTGCAGTTGCTGGAGCAACGCGAGGATCGCTTCACCCGTCCTGGTGTCGAGGTTTCCGGTCGGCTCGTCCGCCAGGAGGAGCTGCGGACTGGTCGCGATCGCGCGCGCCATGGCAACCCGCTGCTGCTCGCCGCCGGAGATCTCGGCGGGACGGCGCTGGTGCGCACTCGCTGGGATCAGCACGTCGTCGAGTGCAGCAGTCGCGCGCGACCGCGCCTCGCGCGCCGGTACGCCGAGGAACTCGAGCGGCCACAGCACGTTCTCTGCGACCGTCAGGCTCGGCAGCAGGTTGAACGCCTGGAAGACGATGCCGACGTGGCGGAGCCGGAACGCGCTGCGCTCGTCGTCGGACAGGGCGCGCAGGCTCCGGCCCTCGACCAGCACCTCACCCGACGTCGGCTCGTCGATGCCGGCGATCAGGTGCAGCAGGGTCGACTTGCCCGATCCGCTGGGACCCATGATGGAGACGAAGGCCCCGCGCTCGAGCTCGAGGTCGATGCCCGCCAGCGCGTCGACCGGCTGCCCCGCCGCGGCGTAGCGGAAGCGCACGTCGCGCAGCCGGACGATCGGGGCGTCGGTGCGCATGCTCACTCCGAGCGCACCGCCAGCGCCGGACGCAGCCGCGCCGCGGTACGCCCGGCGAGCCAGGCCGCGCCGGCGCAAGTGACGACGCTCAGTACGGCGAACAGCGCGAACTCGCGCCACGGCACGTGCAGCTCGATCATCCAGCCGAGCAGCGCCGGGAAGGTCGCGTGCACCCATAGAGCGCCGATCACCATTCCGAGCATGAGCGCCAGCGCGAGACCGAGGACGCCCAGCACGAGCCCTTCGAGGAGCACCATGGTGACGATGGCGCCGCGACCGACCCCGACCGCGCGCACCACGCCGAGCTCGCCGGTGCGCTCGACGACGTTCGCGGTCAGCGTGTCGATCATGCCGATCAACACGACCAGCAAGAAAACGGCGCCGAGCGCGTGGATCGGCGTGAACGCGCGCCGCACCGCGTCGCCCAGGTGCGCCATGAGTTCGCGCTGCGAGAGGATGCGCAGCGCGTGCGTGCGGCCTAGGCGCTCGGCAATGACACCGCGCACCCGATCGACGGGCACGCCGTCCTGCACCTGGACCAGCACGCGAATCACGGAACGGTCGCCCCAGTGGCTGCGCAGCAGCTCGCGGCTCAGCTCGAGCGTTCCGCGCGGCGACAGGAAATCGGTGACCAGCCCGACGATCGGCAGGCGCAGCGGCCCGGTCGGCGTCGCGAGCTCGATCTCGTCGCCGAGCCCGTACCCGGTGTGCAGAACGAAGTTGGTCGAGGCGAGGACACCCGTACCGCGTGCAACTCGCGGCAGCGCATCCCGCTCGGCTGCGAGGAGGGGCCACGAGCCGTGCACCGGGTCGCTGAAGTATGCCGGGTCGAACGCGTTGAGAGCGATGGTCTCGCTGCCGAAGCGCCAGTCGAGGGCGCGCTCGCCCGCCGCCGCGGCGACCCCCGGTAGCCGTGCGATCTCAGCCACGACTCGCTCGTCGAGCGGCGCCTCGACGAAGCCCAGCGCCACGTTGGTCGAGCCGACCGCCAGGTCACCGCGCAGCACACCGGGCATGACCGCGCCGAGCGTGCGCTCGAAGCTCGCGGCAAGGAGGAACAACCAGAACACGGCGCCGAGGCCGACCGCCAGCGTGGCCATGGCGAGCGCCGAGTGACGTGGGTTCCGCAGCAGGGTCGCCGCCGCGAGCCGCCCCTTCGCACCCCAGCCTGCGCGCAGCAGTGCTGCGACCGGGCGCTGTGCAATCGCGACGGCGAGCGGTGCCAGCGCGACAACGAGAGCCGCGAGCAGGACCGTCGCAGCGAGGCCGAACTCGGCGGCCTGCGTCACCGCTTGCGCGAGAACCGCCCCCGCCGCGAGCAGCGCCAGCGTGACCGGTAGCAGTGCGCGCGCGCGGCGTGTCGGCGTGACCAGCTCCATGCCGCGCCCGCGGACGACCGCGGCGATCGACACCGCGGCTGCCCGCCGTGCCGGGATGGTCGCCGCCAGAGCCGCGGCGGCGAGACCTAGCACCGCCGCGCCGGCGATCACCCGGGGGTCGACCGAGAACTCGCCCGGCGCGACGATTGTCTTCGCGGCGAGCGAGGTGGTGGTCGCGATGATCGGCAGCAACAGCCGGCCGAGTGCGATGCCCAGCGGGACTCCGAGCACCACCCCGAGCGCGCCAGTGAGGAGGCTCTCACGCAGCAGCAGCGCCCGGACCGTACGCGCATCGAGCCCGGTCGCGCGCAGCACGCCGATTTGCCAGAGCCGCCGCTCGAACACCGACGACATACGGTTGAAGACGATGAGGAACGCAGCAAGGAGCCCGACCAGGCTCGCCGCCAGCAGCATGACGCGGATCGAGCGCATGACCGCCTGCAGGTCGACGCGTCGCTGCTCCGGTCGTTGCACGGCGAGGCCTGGCGGCAGCACGGCGCCGATGGCCGCCGCGATCGTCTCCAGGTCGGCGTCGCGTGCGACCATCACGTCGACGCGGTTGATGAACCCACGGCGCGCGAAGACCTCGGCCGCGGCGTAGACATCCATCACCACCAGCTTGCCGGCGAACGCCGCGCCGACGCCAGTCGGCTCGAGGAGGCCGCGGATCACGAAGTGGCGAACGCCCTGCGGCGTGTCGAGCGCGATCTTGTCGTCGCGCGCGAACCCGCGCGCCGCGGCGAACGCGCGCGTCACCACCACGGAGTCGGGCTGGCTCAGGAAGACCAGAGGGTCGTCGATCACCTCGTCACGCGAGGTGCGGGCATCGTAGCTCCGCACCGCGGTCTCGTTCGCGAGGTCGACGCCGTAGACCATCAGCAGCTCACCCGATCCGTCGGCGGGAAACGCGACGCCGGTCACGACGGGGGTCGCGAGCTGCACTCCTGGAACACTCGACACGGTCTCGACGACGGTCAGGGGGAACGCCGCGCCGTCGCCGGCAGCGATCTCGAGCGATGCACGCCCCGCTAGCGTGTCGATCATCTCGAACAGGGAGCCCTCGACCGCCCGGCTGCCGAGCGACACCGCGCACACCAAGGCCGTGCCGCAGGCGACCGCGACGACGCTCAGCGCCGTGCGCCGTGCATCGCTCCGCAGGAACGCGAGCGGCAAGCGCCAGCCGCGCATCATCGGCAAGCTGAGGCTGGTCCGCGCTGGACGTTTGCGTGCGAAGGTCGAGCGCAGGCCGGAGGCACGCAGCCGGGCTGCACGAGACGCACTCCGTCGAGTCGCTGGCAGCCTCCGCTCACCGCGCGGGCTTATCAGGCCGACCACCGACGGTCAAGAATCGCGCGAGCCGATGTCGTACGTACCGACCACGCACGAGTTGCGCGCGCGTCGATGCGACTCGAGCGCGCAGGCGCCGTGAACGACACTTCACGGCGCCACGAGCCGTCGATTCTCTCCATGGATGGTCCGTCGACCTCGACCCGAAGGCCGGAGACTCGACGCCTGGCACGCGGGGACTCGGTCTCGCCGGGACACCCCCCGCGTGGCGACCGTGAATGATTCTTGACGCTCGTGACTGCCCGAGCTGGGAGTGGGCTCGGCCGTGTGTCCGCCGGTGACACGGAGCCGCTTGCGGCAGAAGGGTCTGTGCGCAGATCGATGCGCACCGCGGCAAGGGGCATCGTTCTTGCTGCCTAGCGCGACAGGAGGCCCAGCATGACCGACCACGACGCGCGCGTGAAGCGCCGCCCGGCGAAGCACATTACGAACACCCTCAACCGGAGGGGCACGACCCGGGGGGCGACGGGAGGACGTCGATGACCCGGCGCACCACACTCGGTCTCGCGTACGGCACGGTGGTGGTGCTGGCCACGCTTCTCTCGTCGCTGGTCCACGCGGCACCCTCGACCACGAAGGTCTGGATCTCGGGGACGACGCTCAAGCTGCGCGACGCGTCGACCGGCGGCCCCTCGGACTCCGACTTCAGGAACTGCATGGTCGTGAAGCTGAAGCGCGACGAGGGCCGCGCCTACATCGCCGAGTGCTACGGCAGCGTGATCGTCGGCCCCGGCTGCACCGCCGGCTCGATCACCGAGGACGTCAGCGCAGGGAACCCCGAGGATCTCTGGCTTCCGAACGAGGAGCACTATGGCGCCGTCTGCCAGACCGCCGGCGTGAAGAAGATCGACATCAACTCCGGGCCGGGTAACGACGTCGTGAGCGTCCTGCTGTCGCACGTGCCGGTCAAGATCGTCGGCGGCGAGGGCAACGACGAGCTGGACTACGAGTCCTTCGTACCCAGCGGGATCGCGCTCCCGTACTTCTCGACCGTGAACATCAACGGCGGCCTGGGCGACGACTACCTCATTGGCGGACGCGGCGACGATCGCATCAGCGGCGGCGGCGGCACCGACTGGATCGACGGCGCGTGCGGCTCGGACCGGCTGTCCGGCGGCACGGGCACCGACTCCTTCGTCACCCAGGAAGCGCTCTGGGGCGACGGGGACTGCCCACCGTCGGTTGACCTCGTGAACTGCGGCGACGCCAAC
>Ga0194132_10011806_pt1 | contig 11095 bp, 12 predicted proteins | sample TA2KigOf80mmetaG_FD_148612 | JGI IMG/M metagenome (GOLD analysis project Ga0194132, IMG submission 148612) | Freshwater microbial communities from Lake Tanganyika, Tanzania - TA2015054 Kigoma Offshore 80m | ecosystem: Environmental > Aquatic > Freshwater > Lake | place: Tanzania: Lake... | reverse complement strand
GGCGGGGTCCGGCAGGTTGAGATCGCTCAAACCGGGAGGCGGGTCGGCGCGGTCGTCCTCCCACGAGACGAAGTCGAGGTAGACGTTGTCGGTGCCGGCGCTCGTCCCGTCGGCGCCCGGGAGATAGACGTAGAGCGCATCGCCGGCCGTCTGGAGCCCGGTCGCGACCGGGTCGGCGAGACCGTCGCGGCCCGTCTCGACGCCCGTCCCCGGGGCGAGGACGAGGCTGCGGTCGCCGGCGGCAGGGTCGATCCTCGTGTCAGGCGTGACGCCGGTCGCATCCGTCCAGACGGCGATCAGGGTGCCCGCCGGGACGTCCTCGAGGAACGACTCCTGTCCGAGCACGAACACCGACTCACCGCCGTTCAGGGCGCCGTCGACGAGCTCGTTGTCGCTGATCCGCAGCCCGCGCAGGTCGAGGCCGTCACCGGTGACCAGCAGCTCGAAGAAGTCGCGTCCGGAACCGACGTTCCGCGCGTTGTACTCGTTCACGACCACCGCGCCGGCCGTCGGGCGCGCTCCGGGCGCCGTCGTTCCGGCAGGCGCCCCCGCCGCTGTCGCCACGGCCGTCGCCACGATGGCGATGCCGAGAACACTTCTTCCTCTCACGTCGTCCGCTCCCTTTGCCGCTCGCTTCTCCCCAGCGTGGGAGGACGGCCCCTGGCCGGTCGTCGCGTACGACCGATCAGCCCATCATCCCTGCGCCGATCAGGGTACGCAGGGAGCGCACGCCTCGCGAACACCGTCCTTCTCGGTGGATCGCGCTCGGCCTCCGGCCTCGGACCCAGCCCAACGTGCAACGTGCAAGACCTGACCCGGGGTCTGACCCGGGGTCAGGTCTTGCACGTTGCGTCGACGACCAGGCGCCGGCCTCGCAGCCTGTCTTGACCGACCGGGTCGCGGCCACGATGATGAGGCCAGGAGCGGCGATTGGGGCGTCGCGGGGATCCGGTGGGGGAGCCGAACGAGTGACGTCGAACGACGAGGGATCGGTGCGCGCCGACGTGCGGTGCGCTGGTTGCGGGCGCGTGGCGCCCGTCCAGCAGGCGCGCGCCGGGAAGTGGACGCACTGGGTGTCGGGTGGCGGCGAGCTCGTGCCGTTCTGCGGCCCGTGCGCCGAGCGCGAGTTCGGGATCCCGGCAGTCGCCGGCCGGACCGAGATCGGCGTCTTCCGCGGCGGCGGCGACCGCCTCCACCTCCGCGAGCCAGACGGGCACGAGCGCTCCTGATCTCCCTGGGCTGCAGCGCCGGATGGGAGCCGTCTGGCTGAAGCCAGACGGGGGCAGAGGGGCGAGACGTCGACAGACTCGCTCAATCAAGCCGGAGGAGGGGCTCGAACCCTCGACCGCTCGCTTACAAGGCGAGTGCTCTGCCAGCTGAGCTACTCCGGCGCGCCGTCCATCGTACGCGGACCGGCGCGAGAGGGGCGGCCCGCAGGCCGCCCCTCTCGCACGTCGGATCCCGGCACCTAGCTGCGGGCCGGCTCGGGCTCGGCGCTCCGCTCGTGCTCGAGCTGCGGCAGCCAGCCGAGCCATGCCGGCAGGTACCAGTTCCAGCGGCCGAGGAGCTTCATCGTCGCCGGCAGCAGCACCGCGCGCACGATCGTGGCGTCGATCAGGATCGCGGCGGCGAGCCCGATCCCCATCTGCTTCATGTCGACGAGCGGCATCGTCGCGAACACCGCGAACACGAACACCATCACGACCGCGGCGCTGGTCACGACGCTGGCGGTCGAGCGGATGCCCTTCGCGACCGCCTGCTCGGTGTCGAGGCCGCGGTCGAAGTACTCGCGGATCCGGCTCAAGATGAACACGTGGTAGTCCATCGAGAGCCCGAACAGGATCACGAACAGGAACATCGGCAGCCAGGCGGCGATCCCGCCCGTCTGCTGGAAGTCGAGGACGTCGGCAGCCCAGCCCCACTGGAAGAGCATCACGACGACGCCGTAGGCGGCCGCGACCGAGAGGAGGTTGAGCACGATCGCCTTCGCCGCGACCACGATCGACCGGAACGAGACGAGCAGGAGCACGAACGCGAAGAGGAGGACGAAGCCGAACACGATCGGCGCCTTCGACTTCATCATCGCCGTCCAGTCGTGCGACGCGGCCGTGTCGCCGGTGACCGCGACCTCGACGCCCGCGACCGCGCCGATCGTGCTGGGGATGATCTCCTTGCGCAGGGTCGCGAGGGCGTCGTTCGAGACGTCGTCCGTGCCGGAGCCGACGAGCGGGATCAGCACACGGATCGACGTGCCGCCGGGAGCGGTCTCGATCGTGACCGGCTTGAGCGCCTTCCCCGAGGCGAGCGCCGCGTCCTTGAGATCGGCGACGGCCTTCCGGACGGCCGGGTCGTCGGCGTTGCCCTTGATCGCGACCACGGCAGGCTCGGCGCCGCCCGGGAACGCCTCGTCGAGGCGGTTCAGCGACTGCACCTCGGGCAGCGACTTCGGCAGCGAGTCGAGGCCGGAGGTGGCGGTGTGGAGGCCGAGGGCCGGCACCGCGAGGGCGACGAGCACCGCCGCGGAGGCGACGGCCGCGACGACGGGGCGCCGCAGGACGTGGCCGAGCACGAAGCCCCAGAGGCGGCTCTCGCCGCGCGTCCTGGCGAGCCGGCGGCCGACGAACGGGACGCGCCCGCGGTCGATCCGATCGCCGAGCTTGGAGAGGACGGCGGGGAGGACGGTCAGCGAGCCGACCATCGCGACCGCGACGACCATCATCGTGCCGACCGCGAATGAGACGAACGTCTTGTCGCCGGAGAGGAACATCCCGGCCATCGCGATCATGACCGTGAACCCGGAGATCAGCACGGCCCGCCCCGAGGTGGCGGCAGCTGCCTCGAGTGCGGCGTCCGTGTCGCGTCCCGCCTTGCGCTCGTCGCGCTCGCGGCGGATGTAGAACAGCGAGTAGTCGACCCCGACGGCGAGGCCGATCAGCAGGATCACCTCGGAGATCGCCTGGTCCATCGGGATGATGTGGCTCGGCAGGGCGACGAGCCCTATCGTCGCGGCCACCGAGGTGAGAGCGAGGACGAGCGGAACCAACGCGCCGACGAACGAGCCGAACACGAGGAGCAGGATGACGAGCGTCAGCGGGATCGAGATGATTCCCGCGCGCGCCAGCTGCGACCCGAACATCTCGTCGAGCGCCTTCCCGGTCGACGCGGAGCCCGCCTGGCCGACGTAGAGGTCGGCGTGCCGGTCTCCCACCTTGTCGATCGCGCCGGTGATCCGGTCGATGAACTCCGTCGCCTCGTCGTAGGTGCCCCTCGGGCTGAAGAGGATCAGCGCCGCCTCACCCGCCTCCTCCTCCGCGCCGGCACGGGATTGACGCTCGTCTTCATCTACGGGCCGTTGATCGTGATCGGGCTCTACGCGTTCAACCGCAACGTGACGCAGAAGTGGCCGATCGAGCGGTACTCGACCCGGTGGTTCTCGGTCGCGTTCCACGACGAGGGCGTCCGCGACGCGCTGCTCCTCTCCGTGCTCGCGGCCCTCGGCGCGACCGCGATCGCGCTCGTCCTCGGCACCCTCGCGGCGATGGCGGTGTCGCGCTACCGCTTCTTCGGTCGCGAGGTGATCACCTTTGCGGTCATCCTCCCGATCGCGTTGCCAGGGATCGTCACGGGCCTCGCGCTGCAGGCGACGATCGTGGACGTGCTCGGTCCGCTCGGATTCACGTTCGGTCTCGGCACGATCATCGTCGGTCACGCGACCTTCTGCGTCGTGGTCGTGTACAACAACGCGGTCGCGCGCCTCCGCCGCACTTCGGGGTCGCTCGACGAGGCCTCGGCCGACCTCGGCGCCGACAGCTGGCAGACGTTCCGTTACGTCATGCTTCCGCAGATGAGGAGCGCGCTCCTCGCCGCGGCCCTACTCTCGTTCGCGCTCTCCTTCGACGAGGTGGTCGTCACGATCTTCACCTCCGGGGCGCAGCAGACGTTGCCGATCTGGATCTTCGCGGCGCTCGCACGGCCGGCGGAGCTGCCGATCGTGAACGTCGTCGCGCTCGCGGTGATCGCGGTCTCGGTGATCCCGGTGTGGCTTGCCCTGCGCATCGCCGGCGGCGCGGGCGTCACGACCTCGGCTGCTGCCAGCGTGAGAGCGCAGGAGACCGACGTGTGAGCGACCCGTGGTCGATCCGCCGGGTCGAGAAGCTCGATGAAGCCCAGGTCGGAGGGCTCTCCGACGTGCTGATCGACTGCGTCGAGGGCGGGGCCGGGGTCGGGTTCATGCTGCCGCTCGCGCGTGAGCGTGCGGTTGCGTTCTGGCGTCTCGTGGCGCGGGACGTCGAGGCCGGCGAGCGAGTGCTGCTGGTCGCCGAGGACGCCGAGGGGATCTGCGGCACCGTGCAGCTCGTCCCGGCGGGTTTCGAGAACCAGCCGCATCTCGCCGATCTCGCGAAGATGCTCGTGCATCGCCGGATGCGGCGGCGCGGCCTCGGCGAGGCCCTCGTGCGAGCGGCTGAGGCCACCGCGGTCGAGATCGACCGGCCGGTGCTCGTCCTCGACGCCGTCACCGGCGGCGACGCCGAGCGTCTCTACGAGCGGCTCGGCTGGATCCGCGTCGGCCCCGTTCCCGACTTTGCGCTGATGCCCGACGGCGCCTTCTCCAGCACGACCTTCATGTACCGCGACCTGCGCAAAGGCGACTCAGCGCGCACGTGATCTCTGCAGCGTGGCGGGCGTCCGGTCAAGCACCGTCCTCGAGGGGCACGACCGCGAGCCCGGCTCGGGCGAACTCGGCTCCAGTCGAGAGCACCGCCTCGCCCTCGATCGATGCGAGCGCGAAGGTGAAGCAGTCGCCGTCGCTCAGGCCGGCAGGATGCCGTCCCTTGCCGTAGTCGCTCCAGGCGAGCCGCGCTTCGCGCGCCTGGTCGGCGTCGACGGCGACGATCGTCGCGTCCATCGCCTCGATCGCACGATCGAGCGAGCGCGCACCTTCGGGACCAAGTCGCGCCTCGACGACGATCCCCGCCTCCACCAGGGTCGCGGCCGAGACGAGGCGAACCGGATCTCGGCCGATTGCCTGCTCGATCGCCGGCGCCGCGGGCTCGTCGAGGAGGGACGAAAAACCACGCCTCAGCCGAGCCGGAATCCGCCCGCCTCCTCGAGACGGCGAATGCGCTCGTCGAGCGGCGGGTGGGTCTGGAAGAGCGAGCCGAGGAGCTCGCCGACGCCACGGATGCGATGCACGGGCGACTCGATGAAGAGGTGCGCGATCGCGTGGTCGGCGTAGTGGAGCGTCTGCTGATCGAGCTGGAGCTTGCGAAGCGCGAGCGCCATCGCCTCGGCGTCGTTCAGCATCGCGGCGGCGCTCGCGTCGGCAAGGAACTCGCGGCGCCGAGAGAGCGCCATCTGCAGCATCACCGCCGCGATCGGCGCCAGCACGAGCGCGATGATCACCGGGATCACGCTGACCGGGCTCTGATCGCGCCGTCCGCGGCCGGAGAGCGCCATCCGGAAGGCGATGTCGCAGATCATCGCGATCACGCCCACTAGCACGGCGGCCATCGTCATCAGCCGGGTGTCGCGGTTGCGGATGTGCGCGACCTCGTGCGCGATCACCGCCTCGAGCTCGCGGCGCGACATCAGCCGGCGCAGTCCGGTGGTCACGGCGACGAGGCTCGTGTCCGGGCGCAGGCCGCTCGCGAGCGCGTTCGGGGCAGGGTCGTCGATGACCCAGATCTGCGGCGGCTTCGCGAGACCCGCGGCGATCGAGACCGTCTCGACCATCCGGAAGAGCTCCGGATCGTCCGCCTTCGAGGCGACGGGGGTCGCGTGCGCAAGCGATGTCACCATGCGCCGAGAGGAGAGGAGCGAGATGACGCCGTAGGCAAGACCTGCCGCCACGACGCCGACTCCAAGGGAGCGGTCGACGCCGAACGCGATCGCCGCGCCGACCGCGGCGATCAGGAGCACGAACAGGAGCACCACGAACGCCGAGCGCAGTCGGTTCGCCCTGATCTGCTGCTGCAGCGTCACGCCGTCGTCCGGTCGAAGGTCACCTGGATCGCCTGCCTGTCCTCCTCGCTCGCCTCGAAGAACTCGCGGGCGCGGAAGCCGAGCGCCCCCGCGAAGAGGAGCGCGGGGAAGGTCTGGACGGCGTTGTTGGAGACCATCACGGTCTGGTTGTAGTAGCGGCGTGCGGCCGCGATCTTGTTCTCGGTGTCGACGAGCTCCTCCTGCAGGTGGAGGAAGTTCTCGGACGCCTTCAGGTCGGGATAGGCCTCGGCGACGGCGAAGAGCCGGTCGAGCGCGAGCCCGAGGAGGTCGTCGGCGGCCGCGGCGGCAATCGGCGTCTGCGCCGCCTGGAGCGCGGCGCGCGCCTCGGTCACGTTCTGCAGTACCTCGCGCTCGTGCGCCGCGTACCCCTTGACCGCCTCGACGAGGTTGGGAATCAGATCGGTGCGGCGCTTGAGCGTGACGTCGATGTTCGACCAGCCGGTGTCGACCTCGTTCCGCAACCGGACGAGCCGGTTGTAGAGGTAGAGGAGGTAGGCGACGAGCACGGCGCCCACGGCAGCGAGGACGATCGCAAGCGTCATCGAGCCGACGGAAGGAGCGTCAGGGTCTCGCAGTGTGCGGGTCGCACGACGCCGAAGTGGCGCCGATCCAGCGTCGCGACGCGGGTCTCGCCCAGACGCTCGCATTGGGCGATCACGGCCGCGTCGACGAAGCCCAGACGAAGCGATGCGTACTGATCCTCGAGGTGGGCTGCGCGGAGGAGGTCGGCGCTCGTCGTCGCCAAGACGCGGTACGCGCCACGGACGACGTCCTCGACGAACATCTGCCAGATCGCGACGTCGAGCGCCTTTCGGACCCAGTAGTCGAGCTCCACGAGAACGGGGGCCGGAATCAGGATGTCTTCGGCGACCTCTTCCACCATCGCCACGCACGCCTCGTGATGAGGGTCGTCGGCATCGAGAAGCGCGAGCAGCGGGCCCGTGTCGCACACGAGCGCCACGTCAGCGGGGTCGTGCAGACCGAGCCGGCGCGTCCTCGTCGTCCACGGAACGCCGCGCGATGCCCGCGCCTCCGCTGCGTCCGAGGCCGAAGCGCGGCTTCCGCGATGCTCGCAGGGCATCGGCTTCACGTGCCACGATCTCGCGCAGAACCTGAGCGAGTGAGACGCCACGGCTCTCCGCCTCGGTTTCGAGCACCGCCAGATCGTCAGCGTCCGCCGCGAGCGTCGTTCGTCTCGTCATCCATCAGAGGCTAGCACTTGCATCTGATGCAGAAGGAGGCAGAGAGCTTTAGTTCGTCGCGATCGACGTCCCGAGACCGACCGGGCAGCTGACGCCCGTGCCGCCGAGCCCGCAGTAGCCGTTCGGGTTCCGCGCCAGGTACTGCTGGTGGTAGTCCTCGGCGTAGTAGAACGGCCCTGCCTCCGCGATCTCGGTCGAGATCGCGCCGTAGCCGGCGCCGCGGAGCTCGCGCTGGAACGCGTCGCGCGAGGCGATCGCGGCGTCGCGCTGCTCGGGCGTCGCCCAGTAGATCGCCGACCGGTACTGCGTGCCGACGTCGTTCCCCTGCCGCATCCCCTGCGTCGGGTCGTGGTTCTCCCAGAAGACGCGCAGCATCTCGCCCAGCGTGGTCTGCGCCGGGTCGAAGACGGCGAGGACGACCTCGGTGTGGCCGGTACCGCCCGAGCAGACCTCCTCGTACGTCGGGTTCGGTGTGTGGCCGCCGGCGTAGCCGACCGCGGTCGTCCAGACGCCCGGCGCCTGCCAGAACTTGCGCTCGGCGCCCCAGAAGCAGCCCATGCCGACGACGAGCCGATCGAGCCCGTCGGGGAACGGCGGCAGGAGCGGGGTGCCCAGGACGAGGTGCGTGCCGCCGGTGAGGATCGGCGTCTCGCGGCCCGGGAGGGCATCGTCCGCAGACGGGATCGTGAGTGGCTTTCGCTGGAAGAGCATGCTCCTACGGTAGCGCGACCGTCGCAGACGTTACGCCCGGCTCACCGGACGACCCGGCGCGGGTCGAGGGCGCGCATCCTCTCGTCGCGTGTCACGTTCGGCCAGTGTCCCGTCAGGCCCGCGTGAGCGCCTGTTCCAAGTCCGCCCACAGCGCTTCAGGTTCCTCGAGCCCGACCGACAGTCGCAGGAGCCCGGTCGGGATGCGGTCGCCCTCCCAGCGGTGACGCGACTCGAGCTTGGAGCGGACACCGCCCAGGCTGGTCGCGTTCTCGACGGTCTCGAGCGCCGTTTCGACGCGCAGCGCGGCGGCGGCGTCGGCGACGTCGAAGGAGATCAGGAACGAGAAGCCCGGATAGCGGACCGTGTGCACGGCCGGGTGCGCGCCAAGCCGCTCGACGAGGACGCGGGCCGTCGCCTCCTGCCGCTCGAGCCGGAGCGGATAGGTCTTGAGCCCGCGATGGAGCAGCCAGGCCGTGTCGGGCGAGGCGATGATCCCGGCGAACTGGCGGATCTCGCGGATGCGCGCGTAAAGGGCATCGTCACGCGTGGCCGCGACGCCGGCGAGGAGGTCGTCGTGGCCGCCGAGGATCTTCGTGGCGCTGTGCAGTGCGACGTCGCAGCCGTGCTCGAGTGGGCGGACGCGAAGCGGCGAGGCGACGGTCGAGTCGCAGACGACGACGGCCGGATGGGCGGCGGCGGCCTCGAAGTCGGGCACCGAGAGGAGCGGGTTCGCCGGGGCCTCGAGCAGGATCAGGTCGGCGCCCGCGGGCGGTGGGACCGTCTGGTCGAACTCCTCGACCGCGACCCCCCAGCGGGCGAGGCGGTCGACGAGCGCCCGGTGGCCGTAGTACGCGCCCTGGGCCAGCGCGACCGTCTGGCCCGGCTGCATGAGCGCCAGGATCACCGTCGTCACGGCGCCCATCCCGGACGGGAAGAGGAGCGCCTTTCCTCCCTCGAGGCGCCCGAGCTCCTCCTCGACCGCGGCACAGGTCGGATTGTCCGCGCGGGCGTAGGAGAACCGGCCGGGCTGGCCGCCCTCGTAGGGCCAGGTCGCGGAGCGGTCGAGCGCGACATCCATGCGCGCGACGCTACCACGCCCGTTGGAAAAAACCGGGACGTGGGAGTCAACTGGACGGCCGACTGGCGACCCCCGGCGCATGACGACCTCGGCGCAGTCGAGAGCTCGCATGCACGTCCTCGTGCTCGCCGGCGTGGCGCTCGCGTACGCTGGCCTCGCCGAGATCACGTTCCCCGCCGTCTCCGCCGGTGTGGCGGCGTTCGTCCCCGCCTCGGGGCTCACTCTTGCGTGCCTGGCGCTCCTCGAGCGGCGGCTCTGGCCCGCCGCCGTCATCGGGATCGCCGCCGGGCACTGCCGCTCGCGGAAGGGGGGTTCGTCTAGGCTCTCCCTCCATGTCGACGCGACATGACACGACCGAGGCGAAGCTCGCCTGGCTCGCCGAGCTCGGGGAGGAGGCGGCGAACGCGGCGGGCGAGAACGCCGTCGCCAGGCAACGCGAGCGCGGCAAGCTGCTCGCGCGCGAGCGCGTCGAGAAGCTCCTCGACCCGGGCTCGTTCGTCGAGCTCGACCGGTTCGTCCGGCACCGCGAGACCGAGTTCGGGATGGCCGAGAAGCGTCCCTGGGGCGACGCCGTCGTCACCGGCTACGGCACCGTCTTCGGCCGCAAGGTGTTCGTCTTCTCGCAGGACTTCACGGTCTTCGGCGGCTCGCTCTCCGAGGTGTTCGCGGAGAAGATCTGCAAGGTGATGGACATGGCCGTCACGTACGGCTGCCCCGTGATCGGGATCAACGACTCCGGCGGCGCCCGCATCCAGGAGGGCGTCGTCTCGCTCGCCGGCTACGCGGAGATCTTCTGGCGCAACGTGCAGGCATCCGGTGTCGTCCCTCAGATCAGCCTGATCATGGGCCCGTGCGCGGGCGGTGCCGTCTACTCGCCCGCGATCACCGACTTCGTGCTGATGACCGAGGGCACCTCGTACATGTTCATCACCGGCCCCGACGTCGTGAAGACGGTCACCGGCGAGGAGGTGACGCAGGAGGAGCTCGGCGGCGCGACCGCGCACGCGACGAAGTCGGGTGTCGCGCACTTCACCGCGCCGGACGAGGAGGCGGTGATCGAGGACGCCCGCTACCTGCTCTCCTTCCTCCCGCAGAACAACCTCGAGGTGCCGCCGTACGCGGCGCCGACCGACCCTGTCGACCGCGAGGCCCCCGAGCTCGACACCTTCATCCCCGACTCGCCGAACAAGCCGTACGACATGAAGTCGGTGATCCACGCGGTGGTCGACGACGGGTTCTTCCTGGAGGTGCAGCCGCACTACGCGGAGAACATCGTCTGCGGGTTCGCGCGGCTCGGCGGTCATGCGATCGGCGTCGTCGGCAACCAGCCGGGCGCTCTCGCGGGCGTGCTCGACATCGACGCCTCGGTCAAGGCCGCGCGCTTCGTCCGCACCTGTGACGCGTTCAACGTGCCGCTCGTCACCTTCGTCGACGTCCCGGGCTTCCTCCCCGGGACGGCGCAGGAGTGGGGCGGGATCATCCGCCACGGCGCCAAGCTCCTCTACGCGTTCGCCGAGGCGACCGTGCCGAAGCTGACCGTGATCACGCGCAAGGCCTACGGCGGCGCGTACGACGTGATGAGCTCCAAGCACATCCGCGCCGACTTCAACGTCGCCTGGCCGACCGCCGAGGTCGCCGTGATGGGCCCGGACGGAGCCGTCAACATCGTCTTCCGCCACGAGCTCTCCGAGTCGGACGACCCGGAGGCGCGCCGCGCCGAGCTGATCGCCGACTACAAGGAGCGGTTCGCGAACCCGTACACCGCGGCCGAGCGCGGCTACGTCGACGACGTGATCCTGCCGCGGCGCACCCGCCCGGTGCTGATCTCGGCGCTCGAGACCTCGCTGACGAAGCGCGAGCCGAGCCCCAAGCGCAAGCACGGCAACATCCCGCTGTAGCTCTTCCGGTTTCTCTCGGGTCTGGTGGGTGAGGGACCGGCGTACCAGACGCGAGAGAAACCGGAACGGCGCAGGACGGGATGCGTCGCCAGGACCCCCTGAAGCGGCGACGGCTTCGCCGTGCCGGTTGGCTGCATCAGGGTGGACAACAACGCGTCTGGCTGAAGACGATATGGGGGGCCGGTTGGTGTTGACGGCCGGTA
>Ga0194132_10011805_pt1 | contig 11096 bp, 4 predicted proteins | sample TA2KigOf80mmetaG_FD_148612 | JGI IMG/M metagenome (GOLD analysis project Ga0194132, IMG submission 148612) | Freshwater microbial communities from Lake Tanganyika, Tanzania - TA2015054 Kigoma Offshore 80m | ecosystem: Environmental > Aquatic > Freshwater > Lake | place: Tanzania: Lake Tanganyika... | reverse complement strand
TTTCCAGCACGCGAAATAGTAAACAAAAGGGGAAAGCCAAACTGGCTTTCCTGAGCCTCGCTGACATCCGCCGTGACCGTCACCATTGGGAGGTCATTGTCCACGATGATCACCGTCTGAGGATCGGCAGAAGCGGTATAGTTGTCCCCTGGCTCCACCTTCACAGTCACAACCTCGTCACCCTCGATGAGCAAGTCATCCTTGGCCCTGATCACGACCACGGCAACGCTCTGACCTGATGCAAAACGTACAGGCGACTCAACGACAATGTAATCAAGACCATTCGATGCGGTCCCGCTGACACTGATGTTTACCGCGATAGCCTGGTCCAGTGAGTTCGTTCGTCGCAGAACCACTGAGGCATCGTCCTGCCCATTCTCGAGAGCGGTTTCATCGAACAGCACTGCACTGATCGTGCTGGGGACAGGAGGATCGTTGTCGGCGATAGTCATGGACGCCAGTTCATTCCCGATGGCATAGGGATAATAACTTTGGAACCAAGTCTCCACGCCATTGATCGTTCGAAGCTCCCAACCGGGTACCGGGACAGAGTTCGTGAACACCACGAGGTAGTTGTTGGTGAAGATGTTGGTGACTGACGTCCCGCCGTCGATGATGACGTTCGTCTCAACGATGTTGGTGACGTAATTGATGTAACGTTCGATGTTCGTCGCAAGCAAAAGCTGGGCGACAACGAACTCCACGCCTTCAGAGGTGCGATCGTCCAATACGGTCACCGGAACATCCACGTTTGTGACTCCAGGTTCGAAAACGATGGTTCCCGGGGTTCCTCCCCACTGATAATCGCTCCCGTCGGAAGCGTTACCTACCAGGGCATAGTGTACGACGAGGGAGTTGCTGATTTCTCCCCCTCGCCGATTGAACCTGAAGGACGAGCCAAGAGAGCCTAGACCTTCGTCCATAGTCGCGCCCGTCGCCTGAACACTGACGAGGGGCAGAGCCACGGCGACATGATCCATCGAGGGACCATCGCCATTAATCACGGGGGCGGGGTTGTCGAAATTCGCAGGCGAAGTTTCAAAGCCATGCTTATAGGCAACATTGGTAACCAGGGAGTTATTAGGTCCAGCGAGCGAATAGCGACCTTCGCTGTCGGAAAGCGTGACAAGCTGGTTGCCTCCGATGACAGCCACGATTGCGTCACTCAAAGGTGCGCCATTCTCATCTCGCACGACTCCCTGGAGAACTACCGTGGACGGCGCCCCTACTGTGATCACTCTATGCTGACTTCGCTTGCCACCTTTCATGTCCGAGACCTCGCAACGAACCACATAGTGACCAGGCGAGCTGAATGATCGGCTGACCGCAGGTTCATTGGACGGCTGAGTCTCATCCGAGAAATGCCAGTACACTGACACCTCGTCGCCATCGGGATCCAAGACATTCTCCGCGGCACAAACAACCGTTTGTCCCACCTCAACGAAGTCCGATGATACGCCCAGGACAAAGTTCGGAGCCCGGTTGTTCATCTTCCTCCCCCGATTCACGACAATGTCGTACCAAATCTCACGCCCCTGACCTCCCCGAGCCACCGGGGTAATATCGATCCCCGACTGTTCATCCGAAAACGTTCGTCCCAAAGCCAACGCAGAATCATCCACACCACCCTGGCTGCCGGGTGTCATGTCCAGCAGCTGAGCAGTCCCAGCCGTTCCCTCCCAGGGTGTCCAGTAGAGCAATACTCCGTTTTGCAGATACGGGTTGCCTGCCGTGAGAGCCCGGTGATCAATCCAATAACCGCGACTCGATGGCTGACGATTGGGTTCCTTCTCCACGTAAAGGGAGTATTGGCGATCCGGCAAAGCATCCGTAGCGTCGAACGCATAGATCCGGTGACGAGACACTCCCGCAGAAGCCTCCGCAATGTTAACGTGAGGCAACCATTTTAAGCGAAACTTGTGCAGGGAGTTGAACTGTTGCTCCAAGCTGTCGCCGTTGCCCATCCAGTCGTTTGGATCTCCGTATTCGACATCAAAGGTCAAGTCTGAGATGGGATCGGCGTGCCGGGAGTGTCGGGGGACGCCGAAATGGCCAAAATAGGATGCCGCGTTGATGGGAGTGGGAGGGATGGTGGCGGGAGGGTCATACGGAGGGCGAGTCGTGTCCGAAGCATTGGCATGTGACAAGCCCAGATTGTGACCGAGTTCGTGAACAATGACTTTGGGAGTAAAGGACTGAATCCAGGAGCCTCGCGCTCCGACGAAACCCAAGCCACCGTAGTCAAACTCGGTTCCACCCAGAAAAGCGTGTCCGAGAACATCCAAGTCGTAGTCTTCGATATCATAACCGGCCTCAGCCGCAGCTGCTCGAGCATCTTCGAGCAAACCGATTGGGCCAGCTGCACCTATTCCGGTGTAATACACCACCGACCGACGCAACCTCAGTACTGGTGTGATCGTTGTGTGCATCTGAACGAGGTTGTAGGAAGCCGTGCGATAGTAGTCATTCACATCGTTCATCATCTGGCTCAGCTCATCTCGCCCAATGGGCTCACGAGGATCGTCTTCAAAACTCACTAGCATGAAGAGAACGTTGAAACGGCCCTGGGTCACGCTGATGGTGCGTGCGGCTGGACCGTTGGTGGGAGTAGATCCACCCGGATCGCTGGGGAGGAGTTTGGTCTGTCGCGCTTTCCTGAAGTCAGAGTTGAGAACGGAAGCATGCGCCGCAGAACAGATCCCCTGAAGACGCGATCCCAGTTCCATCACCCGGGGAGTCATGCCGGGCTGCGATGCAACCCCAGACACGCCGCAGATCGGATCATCCAACCGCTTGCCGCCAGCCAGGAGTGCGGCTGCTTCATCCTCAGCGAGTAGGCGACCCGGGTCTTCGGAAACTGCGATCAGACCGCCTAGTGCCACGCCCCAGAGGGGTTCACCTCGACGTGTGCTGTCAAGGCGTCGAGCCCCGTAAACAAATGCTTTGTAGCGCTCACCATTCAGATTTACCCAACGCTGAATAGGCTCCCCGGGTTTCGGTCCACCTTTGGCCCCGACAGCGCCCAAGACATCCAGATCCCCGTTTCCAGCCACGACCTTCTCCAGCAATCCGAGAATCGTTTCCGGCATCGCTTGTCGAACTGAGAACGGCAGGGCATCCCGAATAGCTTGCGCCGGGTTGGCCCGGATAGTGGCCTCCATGACCTTTCGACGCTGCTCGGCCAGCCCAATTCCCTCACCCAGGAGTGAAGCTTTGGCAGCCGCATCGTTGGCTGCCGTGTATCGGCTCGCCCAGTCCTTGAAAGCATAAACAGGATCCTGAGGCTTGGCCGGAAGCGACGTTTGTGTGGGCGTCGCCGGCACCGCAGCTGGAGTGGGAGGCTGCGATGTCACTACGGGTGAGTTGGGCTGTGAGAGACTCGGGCTGGACACTGAGTCAGAGACCGTGCGTCGTTCGCTGACGACCCACCATATCAGGCCTACCACCACCACCACCGCCATCAACGTCCCGACCAGCCGGTTTGGATTCCTCATAAGCACGAATGAACTGTCTGATTAAACGCAAAAAGCACCCACCTCTGACCGACGGCGATGCAAAGGGCCACGCTGAAATCGCCCCGGCAGAGGCAACTTCAGCCAGCATCAACCGCCCGCAGTTGAATGAGTGGGCTCACACGTCTATCAGGGCGACGTAGGGGAATCAATACTTAGTACCAAGTTTTGCGACCTCAGCCAATTAGCTCCATCACCGGCTTCCCATGCACGTCGGTCAACCGGTATTGCCTCCCCTGGAATCGATAGGTGAATCGCTCATGCTCAATCCCCAACAGATGCAGAATCGTCGCCTGAAAATCATGAACGTGCATCGGCTTTTCAGCTGGATTCACTCCAAACTCATCCGAAGCCCCATAGTTCAATCCCGCCTTAACCCCACCCCCTGCCATCCACAGGGAAAAAACATAGGGATGATGGTCGCGACCCCATGTCTTGGTATCCGAAATACTGCCCTGAAGGAACGGGGTCCGGCCAAACTCCCCGCCCCAGATCACAAGCGTGTCCTCCAACAACCCTCGCTGCTTGAGGTCCCGAACCAGTGCCGCACTGGGCTGATCGGTGTCACGGCACTGAACAAGCAGCTGTGAGTTCAAGTTCCGATGCTGATCCCACCCCGCATGCATGAGTTGAACAAAACGAACCCCACGCTCGGCCAGCCGACGGGCCATCAAACAGTTGTAGGCATAAGACCCGGGGCGCTTTACGTCAGGCCCATAGGCTTCCAATATGTGCGCCGGCTCCTTCGAAAGATCGGTCAGATCCGGGACGCTCGCCTGCATCTTGTAGGCCATCTCGTACTGCGCGATCCGCGTCTGAATTTCAGGATCCCCAAACCGATCAAACCCCCTCCCGTTCATCCACGCGAGGTCGTCCAGCATGCCGCGCCTCACATCGCGATTCATTCCATCGGGGTTCGAAAGGTAAAGCACCGGATCGCCCCCTCCACGAAACTTGACCCCCTGATGTTTCGATGGAAGGAACCCGCTTCCCCAATAAAAATCATAAAAGATCTGGCCACACGACGCCTCCTTGTCCCTCGAGGTCATCACCACAAAAGCAGGCAGGTCCTCCGACTCACTCCCCAGCCCGTAAGTCAGCCACGAACCCAGACTGGGGCGCCCGGGCAACTCCGATCCGGTCAGGAAAAACGTGATGGCCGGGGCATGATTCACGGCCTCTGTGTGCATCGACCGGATGAAGCAGGCTTCGTCCACAATCCCCGCCGTGTAGGGAAGAAAGCTGCTGACCCAGGATCCCGAAGCTCCATGCTGCGCAAATTGGGTGATCTCTCCCAAGACGGGCCGATCCTTCTGCCCACCCGTCATGGTGCTCAGCCTCTTGCCGCTGAACAACGAATCGGGAATCTGTTTTCCATGCTCCTTTCTCAGCATGGGCTTGTAATCAAACAAATCCACATGCGACGGCGCACCGTTCTGAAGCAGATAAATGATCCTCTTGGCCTTCGGACGGAAGTGAGGCAGGTCTGATCGCTCTCCTCGAACCATTCCTCCTGCCTTCGCCGGATTCAGCAGAGAACCCAAAGCAAGAGCACCGAGGCCCAACATCGATCCACCCAACGCATCCCGCCGGGTCATCAGCAAACGCGCGTCGGTCCCCTGGTTGATGTGCAGACTCGTTGGATTCATTGTGTGCTCAGGGCTTCGTCGAGATTCAAGAGCGTCAGACAGATCGTCGTCCAGGCCGCATGTTCAATGGGGTCCAGGGACTCATCAGGCTTGGAATCTCCCACTCTAATGAGCTTCATCGCTTCCTCTCTGGAAGCCTGATAGCCGACCTTTAGCTCCTGCACTCGCTCCAGCAACCGGGTTCGTTCTCTGGAGTCAGGTTCGCGCAATACAACCGACAGGAAAGCAAACTTCAGCCGGTCCGCATCAGACTTGGAATGGCGGATCGAGCGAGTGGCCAGCTGCCTGGCTGCTTCGACATACGTGACATCATTTAAGGTCGCCAGGGCATGTAGGGGTGTGTTCGTCCTCGGCGCCTTCACTGAGCAGGTCTGTCGGGTCGCAACATCAAAAAACAGGGTCGGCCCCACGATCCTCCGCCAAAAAGTGTACAAGCTGCGGCGATACAGGGCCTCGCCTTGATCCTGCCGATAGCGAATGAACCCAAACGTGGCCTCCTCCCATACTCCCGCGGGCTGATAGGGCTTCACCGGCGGTCCGCCCAATCGATCGGTCCAAAGCCCGCTGACTGCCAGCGCCTGATCGCGAATCATCCAGGAAGGCATGCGATGCCTTGGACCGCGAGTCAGCCATCGATTGTCGGGGTCTTTCTCGAGCAGGTCAGCTCCCACACGCGAGCTTTGTCGATACGTGCGGCTGGTCACAATCAGCCGGTGGAGCGCCTTCACGTTCCAGCCCGACCGCACAAACTCCACCGCCAGCCAGTCGAGCAACTCGGGATGAGTCGGCTTCTCCCCCTGGACACCGAAGTCCTCCGGTGTTCGAACCAGCCCCGATCCGAAGAATGTCTGCCAGGCTCGATTGACCGCAGTCCGCGCGGCGAGCGGGTGCGAAGGATCGGTGAGCCACTTGGCCAGATCCAGTCGAGTCATCCTCGGAGTTCCCTCAGGAGGTGCAGCGGTTAGAAAGCCCGGAAGCCGTGGCGTGACCTTCAGACCCGGCTTCGTATACAGGCCTCGTGCCAGGACGAAGGTGTCTCGAGGCTCGGCATTCGTTCGCTCCGCCATGATCATGACCTTGGGAATCTCTGCTCGCGCATTGTTGCGTCGCTCGGTCGCCTTCAAGAGCCGCTCCAGAGCAGACGCGTAGTTCGTGTCATGCTCCTTGAAATAATTCACCGCTTCCACCAATCGATCGAGCGGCCGATTCGTCGCCGCGTTTTTCAGAACAAACGATGTGATGTTCCCCGGGAGGTCCCTGGCCTTCTCTGACTCGTGCGCACCCTTCCCTTCTGCTCTGGGGAATTTGCTCAGCTCCAGTCGATCAAGTTCCGCACCCACACCGGCCAGCTCCACCGTGGCTTGATGTACTCTCGCGTGATTCTCGGGCGTTGAAACATCCATGACCGGTGCCGCCTGCCCCGATCCGTCGCCGCCACCGACCGGAGTGTTGTTGAAGAATGCCAGCAGGGAATAGTAATCCGCCTGGGTGAACGGATCGAACTTGTGATCGTGGCACCGGGCACAGGTTGCCGTCAGACCCAACCACACGGTCCCAACGGTCTCGGTCTGGTCGAAAAGATAATCAATGCGGTTCTCTTCGGGAATCCGCCCTCCTTCCCCATTAATCATGTGGTTCCGCAAGAATCCCGTCGCCAGTCTATGCTCTAGCCGGGCATCCGGAACAAGATCTCCCGCAATCTGGTCAATGGTGAATCGGTCGTAGGGCATGTTCTCGTTCAATGCCCGGATCACCCAGTCGCGCCAGGGCCACATCGTGCGCGTCGGATCTCCTTGATACCCGTTGCTGTCCGCATACCGCGCCGCATCCAACCAATCCCAGGCCATTCGCTCCCCATACCGAGGGGATGCCAGAAGCCGATCCACCAGCCGTTCATAGGCGTCAGACCGACGGTCCGATATCCACGCCTGCAATTCGGCCGTCGTCGGCGGAATGCCCGTCAGGTCCAATGTGACTCGCCTGAGAAGTTCCGCTCTGCCCGCCTCCGGAGAGGACTTCAATGAACGGGCCTTCAAGGATTGGGCTACGAACGCATCGATGGGGTTCTCCCGCGAGTCCCGACGCAGCCGCGCCTTGGGGATCTCTGGCTGAACCGGGGGTTCAAAAGCCCAGTGTTTCCCCCAGACAGCCCCCTCATCCACCCATCGCTTTAAGAGCGCCTTGTGTTCAGCTGACAAGACCCGATGTGAATCCGACGGCGGCATCAGGTCATCTGAGTCGCTGGAGAACACCCGCCGGATCATCTCGCTGCCTGCGCTGTCACCGGGCTTCACCGCCTGTCGTCCAGCCCGCTCAGCGACCGCTCCCTCCCTCGTATCCAGACGCAGCCCGCCCTTGCGCGCAGCCTCGTCAGGCCCATGGCAATGATAACAGTTCTCGGAGAGGATCGGCAGAATCTGGCGTCCGTAGTGCACGGGTTCCGCTGTGTTGCCAACCGAACCGAGGAGCCAGATGAAGACCGACCAGGCCAGGGAAAACCAGCGAACGGATGGAAGCGGAGCTTTCTTGATACCTCGAGGTTCCATCCGAAACATCAGCGAATCTTTTTGATGACCTGCACCGTGGACCTGGCCTTGTTCAGGCAATAGAAGTGGATGCCTGGAGCTCCCCCCGCCAGCAACCCCTTGCACTGAGTCACGGCGTACTCGATACCGAACTGAGCCGCGGCCTCGTCGTTGTCACCGATCCGTTCCAGCTCACTGAGGAGTGAAGCCGGGATCCGTGCACCACACATCGCGGTGAAACGCCTGATCTGCCCTGCGCTCACAATTGGGATGATGCCGGGGATGATCGGCACCCGACATCCATGGGCCACCAAGTAGTCTCGAAATCGGAAATAGTCAGCGTTGTCGAAGAAAAGCTGCGTCACAACGAAGTCTGCACCCCGGTCAACCTTGGCCTTGAGCCGGGACCAATCGACCTCGCGACCTTCTTTGCAAGCGATATGGCCCTCGGGGAATCCTGCGGTCCCGATGCAAAACCCGCCTCGCTGGCGAATGAAGCTCACCAACTCGGCGGAAAATTCAAATCCACCCTCTGTCTTCTGAAACTCGCCCTGCCCGCCCGGAGGATCTCCCCGCAAGGCAAGGATGTTCCGGATGCCACGCCGTTCGGCTTCGTTCAACACGTCCGCAAGCTGCTGCTGGGTGGACCCCACACACGTGAGATGAGCCATGGCTGTGAGCTGATGCTCCTTCTGAATCCGATCGACGATACCGAGGGTCTTGTCGCGCGTACTCCCGCCGGCACCATAGGTCACCGAGCAGTAGTCAGGTTTGACTGACACCAGTTCAGGCAGGGTCTTCTCAAAAAGATTGCGTTCGCCCTCCTCCGTTTTCGGGGGAAAGAACTCGAAGGAAATGGCGGCACGGTTTGCCGCCTTGCATCTCGCGTGAATGTCCCGAATGAATTCCATGGGCGCGAACCTATCCCGCCCCTTTCTCCTCGTTCAACCTCGAAAGGGTCCGTGCATCCCTTCCAAGCTCACTGTCGCCAAACGAGTTCCAAGCTCGGCAGCTCAAACCAGGCCTTGCCCCGAGCGGCGGCCAGCTCGCAGGCCAACTCCACTCTCCGGCTCTGCTGAACTTCAAAATCCACGAACGTCGATTGCCAATCGCTCACCTGCGTGAACAAGGGTGAAGAACCTCCGTCCTCCCCCACCACACGAAGACCGGCACCGTTCCTCGCTGAAAATTTTCGCCTCTCGACTCCCTCCACTCGCAACCGGCCCTGGAACCGATACCGGCCCGGCTCCAGCAGCACCGTGGTGCGCCATGAACTGCTCACCGGCCCCGGGGACTGAATAAGCAAGGACCTGGCCTTGCCTGGTTCGGAAAACCGACTCAGTTCGCCTCCTGGAGGCACATTCACTTTCCTCCAATCCTCCAGAGAAGCCCGACCGCCAATAAAGACCAGAGGGCTGAGCTCGCCCCTGTCGAGATCCTGGCTCAAGTGCCGATGCCGATCGCGCACAGCCAACTCAATTCGCGTAACAGCCTGCCTCCAGGACGCCAACTCCCGACGCGGGATACGTTCTCTTAAGAGAGTCCGCCTGACCAGCAGCTCGCGTTCGAGATCTTCACGTACAAATGCACTCGACATCAGGCCCTTCATGGCTTCTTTCATCCGGGGAAGCATCCCTGGCACAGTCAGCAGCGCATGCGCCGCGAGGCCATGCATCTCGGGCGCCCATGGCATTTTCGGGCTTCCCAACAGCTGATCCATTCCACTCGGGAGAAAAAACCAACGCTCCTCGGCTCCCAACCAAACCAATCGATAGTTGTTCTTCGCCATGGAATAGCCGTCGCGATGGCCCAACAGGATCTCCAGAGCAACAAAGTCCAAGAAGGCAGGCACATTCACCAGTCGCTCCATTTGGCGAAGTCGGGCCGCCGGGTCCGGTTCGGCGATTGCTAGGGCTAGAGCCGAAAGGTTTTGTTGCTCGGGCGGAACATCGCCTGCCTGGAATGCAAAGCGGCCGCCGAGATCACTGCCGTCCTCAGGTTCGTAGAGTGCCCACCGCGAACCAGGATGTTCCTCCAACAAGTCTTCGTAAGACTGCTTCAGAATGAACACCCCCAGCGGACGGCCGTTCAGATTAACCCAGGCATGGTTAACGGCGGCTACCCTCTGGCCGGCCCGCAAGAAAACCCGCGCCCCCAGGACCTCATTCATGTAGCTCGCATCCTCGACGGAGTTGTTGAGATGAAGCTTCTTTTGTCCGACACACTCCCGACCTGGCTCGAAACGCGCGAAATCAAGTGTCAGAGAGGGTTTATCATCGAATCCCCTGAGACTTCCCTTGCGTCCCTTCACACGGAGTCCGACAGAACTCCAGGAAACCCCATCGATCGATACATCCGCACGGATCATTTCACGGGGCGATGTCCTCAGACTCGCCTCTCCGTCTTCAGACACACGGATGTTGAACTCGACAACACGAGCTGAGGAGAACAAGGAGCCTGTAGACGAACCGAAAATGGATCCAGGCAAGCTGAGAACCATTCCAAGGAGCAGGCCTCCAAAGAGTGTTCCGAAACGCGGAACAGAACTGGGATATCCGGATGGATGTGGCATCAACCCTGCCGCAGGCTGGGGAAAGCGGCTCATGTGGTTTCTGAATCTGGTGCCAGAGGAGGGAATTGAACCCCCGACCAAAGGCTTATGAGTCCTCTGCTCTACCCCTGAGCTACTCTGGCTTAACCAATTTATATTCAGAGTCTTATGAGGATTCTGAATCCGAGTCTGATTCAGACTTGTCACCCAATCTTGTAACCCTATGTTCGCAGAAATGACTTCCGATCATCCTGAGACCACGTTGGGAAAGGCCATTCAGCCTGAATTTCACAAGGTCAGCGAAAACCTGTACCGACTCGAAACTACGGGCGGATATTACGGGCTCCTCAAAAGAGGGGGCAAGCAGTTTCGTCGATCACTAAATACAAAGGATCGAAAACTGGCGGAGCGCAAGTTAGCGCAGTTCCGGAAGGATGTTCATAACCTAAAGGTGACTGAGAATTCACGGCTGGATTTTGATGCAGTGGCAAAACTATGGCTTAACACCATCAGGCACGCCATGAAACCGTCCAGCGCCAAACGTCGTGAAACCTGCCTGAAGGCGTTGGGCCCGTTTTTCAAAGGGGTATTAATTCGTAATATCAGTCGGAGACATTGCGAACGCTGGCTGACTGAGAGGGGAGCTACAATCGCCCCTCAAACGTTCGCCCACGAGTTGGATACTCTGAAAGCCGTGCTGGAGTATGGACTGGAGCATGGGCTGATACTGGAAAACCCGGCCCGAAGGATTAAGCGACGGAGGATTGTGCAAGCCAGGGTGGTTATCCCTTCACGCAATGAATTCCAAAGACTGATCGCCTCCATCCGGCAGAGCGACGGACGTTCCGATAGCCAAGCG
>Ga0194132_10011802_pt1 | contig 11099 bp, 7 predicted proteins | sample TA2KigOf80mmetaG_FD_148612 | JGI IMG/M metagenome (GOLD analysis project Ga0194132, IMG submission 148612) | Freshwater microbial communities from Lake Tanganyika, Tanzania - TA2015054 Kigoma Offshore 80m | ecosystem: Environmental > Aquatic > Freshwater > Lake | place: Tanzania: Lake Tanganyika... | reverse complement strand
GCGTTGCGAGCGCCTGACGACGCGGATCGGCTAATGCGGCAGGCTCGAAGTCATCGACACCGACGCTGCCGGTCAGCAACGCGGTCGCCGCCACATAAGGCAGACAGAGTCGCGCATACGAGGGCGCCATGTCGGGCGAGGGCGCACGATCGACCAGCTGTATGACGAGCGGTGGCGCGTGCACCCTGATCTCGCCGATGTGCTCGAGCACAAAGCCGTGTTGCTCGCGCAGTGTGAGGACGCCATCGACACCGCCATGAGTGGCGCGCCCGCTGGGGAAGGGCTTGTGCGACAACTCGGTGATGGCCTCGCGAGTTTCGAGTGCTGCGAACTCCGCGGGCTCCCACTCCGGATCCATCAGCGTGAAATAGCCGAACGGGCCCTCAAGGAAATCGACGGGACCGCGAACGCCGCGGCGCGCGAGGCACACGGCGTCGAAGGCGACGCGGGTATTGAAGCCGATCTGCATCGGCAGCACGGGCGAGCCTTCGATGTGGGCCTGCATGGTCCCGGAGAGTTGGCTGTAAGCGAGGCCGAGCGCACTACGCGTGGTGGCGGCATCGAGACCCTCGATATTCGCGAGGCCAGCCGTCGCCCCGAGAGCACCGCACATGGCCGGCCGGAAAAAGCGCAGCTTGTTGCGCGCGGCACGGCCGATGCCGGTCGCGACGTCGACGGCAACGCTGCAGCCCGTGATCAATTGGCGACCGTTGACGCCACCCTGCGCCTCGCACCACGCGAGCAGCGTCGAGAGCACGACTGCCATCGGGTGGACGACGGCGGGCTCGTGTACACAATCCCACTCCTGATTATGGATTTGATAGCCATTGATGAATGCGGCGGTTGCGGCGGGAACGCGACGACCGGTGCCCCAGATGCGTGCTGCTTTGCCGCTGCCCCATTCGGCAGCGACGGCCTCGAGTTCGCGCACCATGGGGACTCGGGTGCCCGAGAGCGCGACCCCGAGTGAATCCAGGATGAAGGTTTTCGTCGATTCGACCGCTGCCTTGGATAACCGCTCGTAACGCTGCTGCGTCACATGTTCCACGAGGCGGTGGGTGATGTTGCTGGGCGGGGCTTTTGAACTGCTCATGAGAAGCACGATGCTACAATTTTGGCCATGACACGCGCCACACGGCTCGACGCTGCGCCGCCTTGGTCCGAGGTGGGTGAGCACGCGATGTCGCCCACGGCGACGCACGATGAGATCGCGCGTTTCAACTTCCTCGCCAACTTCAACAAGTACATGTCGAATGTCGTGGTGGCGGGGAATGCCGTCGCCTATGAGCGACGCGTGGCACCGCATTGGCGGGCGCAGCACGGCGTCGACCCGGCTAACCGGCGCGAGATCCGCGCAGCGATGAGCGCCGACGCGTACTACCAGTTGTGGAGTGCGCTGCGTCGCAGTGGCATGGAGATGCGTCAGCAGGCGGGCCGTTCACTGGTATTGCGCCAGATGCAAGCGCTGAGGGATCGCGCCCGCGAGCTCAATGCCGCCTGTGCAGCGACCCTGCGTCTCGATAATTCGATCGCGATTCCACCTTATCAAAGCGAGCTCGACAATCACTGCATGCCAGGCAGCTATTACGCCGAATACATTGATGACGATGTGTCGGCGGCGGCGAACTACGACGCGGGGATGTTTGCCACCACGACCGGACTCTTCGGTCGCTATCTCGATGGCGCGGGGCGCGGTACGGCGCAATGGCTGAGCCGCTCTCGTCCGGGCTGGCAGCCGCGGCGTATTCTCGATCTCGGCTGCGGACTCGGCCACAACCTCTTGCCGCTCGCCCGCGCTTACCCTGAGGCCGAGGTGGTTGGTGTCGATGTCGCGGCGCCGATGCTGCGCTACGGTCATTCGCGCGCCGTCGGCATGGGACTAGGTCGAGTGATTTTTCAGCAGGCGAATGCCGAGCGGCTGCCATTCGAAGACGCCTCCTTCGACTTCATTTACAGCACCATGTTTTTGCACGAGACCTCGCATGCGGCACTGCGCAATATTTTCGGCGAGGTACGTCGCCTGCTAGCCCCGGGCGGTGTGCAGCTGCACCTCGAGCAACCGCCGTATCGTGGCATGAGCGATTTCGAGCAGTTTTTGCGCGACTGGGATTGTCACTACAACAACGAGCCGTTCTGGAGCGCGCTGCACGAAACGCATCTGCCCACGTTGCTCGCCGAAAAAGGTTTCGCTCAGGCGGATATCTTCGAGACCGAGATTCACGCCATCGTCGAGGACGAAATGCCCAAAGTGGCGACGGCGGTCGAAGATTTCGGGCGCGGTGGCCTGTGGTATGCCTGCGGCGCTGCGGCATGAACGAGCTCGATCTGCAAAAGTTGATTAATGCGGCAGCGAGCGGCAAGCGACCACATTTCTTTGGCGATCATGACGTCGATCGGCTACTCAGCATTGTTTGGGCGATGGCGGCAGAGCTGGCCGTGACGCGCGAGCGACTCGATACGGTCGAGCGGCTGCTCGCCGAGCGTGCGCTGCTCGATCGGGCGGCCATCGATGCCTATCGACCCGATGGGGCAGCCGCCGCGGAGCGTGGACAGTGGCAGATCGAATACCTCTCGCGCTTGCTGCGCGTGCTGCAGCAAGAGGTCGACGCGCTACGCCGCGAAGAGCGTTGATTACCGTCGCTAGTCCGCGTCAAAGACTCCAGGTCCAAAATTTCCAGTCGAGTACGCGCGTCTCTTGCTCGGCTTGGCCGCGTGCGGCGTAGCAATCAGCCTCGAGGCGCAGCAGAGCGCCGCCGCCCTCGGCGGTGCTGAGCGGTACGATGTCGGTAACGGTGAATTCGCTACGCAGGCGATCGCCCTCGATGACGGGTGCGAGGTGATCACAGCTCTCCCAGGCCAGCATCGACAGCAGGTTCGGCAGGGCGCGGGTGATTTGCGCAAAACCCATGAAAATGGTGTGACCTCCATAAACGAGTCGCTCGCCGAGATGAGAGAGCTTCGAGTCGGTATGCGCCATCGCCATGTTGAGCGACAGCCGTACGAGTTCGGGTGCTGCGGTGATTGTATCGCGTGCTTCGATCCGAAATCTTTGGCCGACCACGAGATCGGCTGCGCGTCGTCCGCTCCAAGCAGCGGTTGGCTCCAGCGTCCAGCCGCGTGGCACGGCTTGGCAGATCACAGTGGCGTCAACGGCTCTACCGATCGCATCGAGCTCATCGGCGTGGCCGGTGCGCGCTTCGGGATCGCGGCAAGGAAGCATCGGGCAGCGCCAGAAATGCAGTACGGTCGCGCCGCACTGGTTGGTCGTGGTCATCTCGAGGGCGACGATGCCTGTGGCAGCCCGACCCGCTTGCGGGCCGTTCTGGCGCAGGCCCACCACGCGGGTCCTCGTGTGCAGGGTGTCGCCCGTGAAGACGGGTTGTTGCAGCGCGAGACCACGGTAGAAGAGATTGCCCTTGACGCGCTGCGAGGCCCAAGTCGACTGCCCGATCGCGATATTGATGGCGAGCAGCGGATGGCAGAGCGGCTGTTCGGCGCCGGTTACGCGCGCGGCAGTGGCCGCATCGAGCGGCAGGCGCAGGCGATCGCCAAACAGCGCTTGATGCAGGGCGCCATGACCGGCGTTCAAAGTGATCGCCGGCGCGTCGAACTCGAGCCCCGGGTAGAGATCCTCGAACCATGGGCCGCTGATATCGATCAGCTCGGTCGGGTTCATGCGAAGGTCCTGAAGAGCATGCGTAGGGCTACCAAAGAAAGAAAGCCACCGAATATTTTGGATAGCGTGCGCTTATCTAGCGAGTGCGCGAGGCGCGCGCCAGTGGGGGCGCTGAGCATCGAGAGGGGTGCGACCAGCACCAGCACTAGCAGGCTGACGAGGCCCACGGTAGCTCCCGGCAGCGCGACGCCCGGACTCGCCAGCAGGTAGCCCAGAGTGCCGGGAACCGACAGCAGCAGGCCAAAGAGAGCGGCGGTTCCTACAGCCTGGTGGATGGCGCCACCCGTCAGGGTCATGGCGGGCACCGAGAGCGTGCCACCGCCTATCCCCATCATCGAGGACACGCCACCAATCACGGTGGCGATGAGCTTGCCAGCGAGGCCTTTTGGCACGCGCTCGGCGAGGCGCAGATGATCGAGTAGCAAAAACATTTTCAAGGAAATCAGCGCGGCGACCGCGCCGAAGACGCCCGTCAGCACATCGTCGCTGGCCCGCGAGGCCAGCAGGCTGCCGGCCAGGCCGCCGAGGATGATCCCGGGGGCCCAGGCGCGGGCGATATCCCAATCGATTCCGCCGCGCCGGTGGTGGGCACGCGCGGAGGATATCGAGGTCGGCACGATGGCCGCGAGCGAGGTGGCCACCGCCACGTGCATGCACCACTCGCGCGGGAAACCGGCGTAGGGCAGGGCGAGTTCGAGGACCGGGACCATGACGATACCGCCGCCCACGCCGAGCAAGCCGGCGAGCAGCCCCGCACACAGGCCCGTTGCCATGAGCAACAGGGCCAGCAGCCAGAGCGTGGAGGGGTCGGAGGCCAAAGCCATGCGGATATCGAGTGTAGGGGAAGTTTCGTCCGCGCGTGGCAACACGTAGAGTGCAAGCCATGCAGCGGCAGAACGGCACCGATCGTCGTCAGTTCATGATTCGCGCGGCCGGCGCGGCGAGCGGCGCGTGGCTCGCCTTGGAACTGCCGGTGGCGGAGGCCATCGAACGGCAGGATGCGGGGCTGCCTTTGCCGCCGACGGCTTGGCGCAGTTCCGCGTGGCTCACGATGCAGCCCGACGGCTTGATCCTCGTCACCGTCCACAAAGCCGAGATGGGGCAGGGCGTACTGACTGCGTTACCGATGCTGATTGCCGAGGAGTTGGCGCTGCCGATGTCCCGGGTCGCGGCCGTGCTCGCGCCTGCCGCCGATGAATTTCGTGACGAACGGGGTAATCAATCGACGGGTTACTCGAGCAGCATTCGCACCAGCTATCTGCCGTTCAGAACTTTGGGCGCCACGGCTCGCGAACTTTTGCTTGTGGCGGCTGCGCACGAATGGCAAGCCGACCCGACGCGGCTGCGGGTGCAGGATGGCTACGTGGTCGACCCGGCGAACAGCGCTCGACGGGTGCCATTTTCGGCGTTGCTCGAGACCGCGCGTACGCTAGCCGTACCCGTCAAGCCGACGCTCAAAGATTCCTTGCAGTTTCGGTTGCTCGGCACGCGTCCGACCCGACTCGATACGCCGTCAAAGATTGATGGCAGTGCCGTGTTCGGCATCGATTTTAAACTACCCGGGATGAAGGTAGCGGTACTTGAGCGCACGCCGACGTTCGACGGCGTCTTGAGCGATGTGGACGATGCTGCAGCGCTCGCCATTCCCGGGGTGGTGTCGGTGCGGGTGCTGCCGGTAGGCGTTGCGGTGATTGCCGATTCTTTCTGGGCAGCACAGCGTGGGCGAGCCGCGCTCAAAATTGATTGGGATCCGGGGGCCAACGAGGCGCAAAACTCGGCGCAGCACGAACGCGCGCTGACAGGACCCATGCCCGATCAAGGTCATCCGGCGCGCGTGCGCGGTGATGTCGATCGTTTGCGTCGCGATCCTGAAAACCGTTGGCTCGTCGCCGATTATTTTGCCCCGTTCCTCGCCCATGCCGCGCTCGAGCCGATCGCCACCACGGTCTGGTTTCATGATGGTCTGTGTGAAATCTGGGTGGGTACCCAAGCCCCCTTGCGAGCGCAGGATGCGGCGATGAAAGTCACTGGCTTGCCGCGTGAGCGGGTCAAGGTGAACTGCCTGCAGATCGGCGGCTCCTTCGGTCGTCGCGGCGAGCGCGATTACATCACCGAGGCGGTGACAGTCGCCCGTAGCATGCCGGCGACGCCGATCAAGCTCATGTGGAGTCGCGAGGACGACATGCGCGCAGACTTCTACCGTCCGGCGAGCGCGCATCGGGTGGCGGGCTGTGTCAATCCGCAGGGTGAGCTCGTTGGTCTCGCTCATCGCGTGGTCGCGCCGTCGGTCGCGCGCCGTCGCGCACCCGAGATGCTGACCACTGCCCATGATTTTTTGCTGACGCAGGGCAGCGATGACTCGCTCTACGACATCCCGCACCTCCGCGTCGATTACCACGAACTCGATCTTGGCGTGCCGGTCGGTTTCTGGCGCTCGGTCGGTCACTCGTACAACGTCTTCGTGATCGAAAGTTTCATCGACGAGGTGGCGGTCTTGGCCAAGCGCGATCCTGTGGACTTGCGGCTCGAATTACTGCGTAACGATCCACGCATGCTGCGCGTGTTGCGGGCCGCTGCCGCAGCAGCGGGTTGGGGGCGCAAGCTCGGCGCGGGAATGGGTCTCGGCATTGCCTGCTCGAAAAGCTATGAAACGCGGGTCGCCGTGGTCGCCGAGATCAACGTCGAGGGTGCGAGTTGGCGCGCGACTCGCCTCTGGTGCGCGGTTGATTGCGGCAGCGTGGTCCACCCGGGTCAGGTTGAGCAGCAGATTCAGGGTGGTCTCGTATTCGGGCTCACGGCAGCGATGTACGGCGAGATCACCTTCGACAAGGGCGCCGTCAAGCAGGCCAACTTCGATGCTTACCCTTTGCTCGCGATGTCGGCGATGCCGCGCATCGCGGTGCAGTTGATGGCGAGTGATGAGTCGCCGACCGGCGTTGGCGAGCCGGCGACGCCGGTCATCGCGCCCGCCGTGGCCAACGCGTTGTTTGCCACCTCCGGTCAGCGTCTGCGGCGCATGCCGCTCAAGCTCAAAAAACCGCCGAGAGAGACTGCAAAATCGCCGTCAACCTTGCGTCGTCCGGTCACCGACCGATAGAGTTCGAAGGTTTAAGTCAGCGCAGGTCGACATTGCATGCCGCTTTCTCCGTGGGTCGTTCACAAGTTCGGTGGTTCCAGCGTTGCCGACGCCGCCTGTTTCGAGCGGGTGGCCGCCATTCTGGACACGCAAGCTGCCGGCCGGCTCGGCGTGGTGCTTTCGGCGTGCAAGGGCGTTACCGATGCCTTGCTTGCGCTGGTCGCTCAGGCGGAGCGCCAGGATCCGAGCTACAAGGCCGGGCTTGATGCGCTGCGCGAACGGCACGCCAAAATCGCCGCGGCGCTGCTCTTGGCCGAAACCGCGCAGCACTACATGGCGGGGTTCGATAATGACCGGCAGGACATCGACGGCATCTTGCAAGCCGTCCGGCTGACGCGGTCGGCCGGCCGGCATCTCACCGATCTCATCGCGGGTTTTGGCGAGATCTGGTCGACGCGGCTGTTTCGCGAGTTCTATGCCGCCCGTGCGCAGACCGTCAAAGCGCGCGCGGGTGCCGTACGTTGGCTCGATGCGCGCGAGGTCGTGGTCATCGAGTGGGGCCCCCTCGGGCCGGCTGTGCAGTGGGAAGAGTCGCGTCGTCGCCTGCAGTCGACGGTAAACGCAGACTTCGCCGGCACACTGATCATCACGGGGTTCATTGCCGTCGATCAGCGCGGCGTGCAGACTACGCTCGGACGCAACGGCAGCGATTTCTCCGTTTCGATTTTCGGCTCGTTGCTCGATGCCGCCGAGATCCATATCTGGACCGACGTCGACGGCGTGCTCTCGGCCGATCCGCGTCGCGTACCCGACGCTCAGGTCATCGATTCTTTGTCGTACAACGAAGCGATGGAGCTTGCCTATTTCGGCGCCAAAGTTATTCATCCTCAAACCATGGCACCGGCGGTGGGTCGCGAGATTCCGATCTGGATCCGTAACACTTTCGCGCCGGACCATGCGGCGACGCTGATTTGCGCGCATCCGCAGTCGGCGTTGGCGGTCAAGGGCATCACCTCCATCGAGAACATCGCCCTGCTCAATCTCGAGGGCGCGGGCATGATCGGTGTGCCGGGTACGGCCTCGCGACTTTTCGGGGCGCTGCGCGAAGAGGGGATCTCGGTGGTGCTCATTTCGCAGGGCAGCTCCGAACATTCGATTTGTTGTGCCGTGCCGCGTGAGCAGGCGGATCGTGCCGTGGCCACGGTACGCACGGCCTTTGCCCGCGAACTGGACGAGGGGCAAATTCAATCGGTGGAAGTCGATCGCGAGCTCGCGATCCTGGCGGTGGTCGGTGATGGGATGGCGGGTATCCCGGGTATCGCCGCCAAAGTATTCAACGCCTTGGGGACCGCAGCCGTCAACGTTCGCGCCATTGCGCAGGGCGCTTCGGAGCGCAACATCTCCGTGGTCGTGCCCGCCAAGGCGGCAACGCGCGCACTGCGTGCCGTGCACTCCAGCTTTTACCTCTCGGCACATACCGTGTCCGTTGGCGTGATCGGCCCCGGGACGGTCGGTCGCGTCTTGCTCGAGCAGATCGCCTCGCAAAGCGAACGTCTGCGTCATGACTTCAAGCTCGATTTGCGCGTGCGTGGGCTGATGTCCTCGAAGCGGATGCTGCTGTCGGACAAGGGAGTTTCTTTGAGCCAGTGGCAGGATGAGCTGGTCGCAGCCACCGTCGCGCCCGATCTGCAGGCTTTCGCGAACCATGTTGGTGTCGACTATTTGCCGAATCGGGTGATCATCGATTGCACGGCGAGTGGCGAGGTGGCCAAGCATTATCCCGCGTGGCTCGCCGCCGGCATCCACATCGTGACGCCCAACAAAAAAGCCAATAGCGCGCCGATGGCGTTCTATCGCAGCCTGCGTGATGCGCGCCGCGATGGCGGTACGCACTATCTTTACGAGGCGACGGTCGGTGCCGGTTTGCCGGTGATTCAGACGCTGCGTGATCTGCGCGAGACCGGTGATGAAGTCACGAGCATCGAGGGGATTTTCTCCGGCACCCTCGCATATCTATTCAATGTTTACGACGGCTCGCGCAGTTTCAGCGAGATCGTGCTCGACGCTAAGCAGCGTGGCTACACCGAGCCCGATCCGCGCGATGATCTGTCCGGCATGGACGTGGCGCGCAAGCTGATCATTCTTGGTCGCGAGATGGGCTTGTCGCTGGAGATGTCAGAGGTCAAGGTCGAAAGTCTGGTGCCAGCGGGTCTTGAACAAGGATCGATCGAAGAATTCCTGACGCGATTGCCACAGCATGACGGCACCATGAAGGCGCGTTTCGAGGCGGCTCGGGCCCGCGGCAAAGTGTTGCGTTATGTCGGCCGGCTGACGGCCAGCGGCACGGCAACTGTCGGTGTGGTCGAGTTCGACGCCAAGCATGCGTTCGCCAACATTGCGCTGACCGATAACGTCGTGCGTTTCGCGACGGCGCGGTACAACAATAATCCGCTGATCGTGCAGGGCCCGGGGGCGGGACCCGAGGTCACGGCCGGTGGAATCTTTGCTGATCTCTTGCGACTGTCTGCTTATCTGGGAGCGCGACTATGAGTGCCTGGCAGGGTCCGCGCGGGCTTGAGCGGGCGACGGCCTTTGCGCCGGCCTCGGTCGGCAATGTGGGGATCGGTTTCGACATTCTGGGATTTGCCGTCGATGCCTTGGGTGATCGCATTACGGTGGCTCGTAGTGCAAAGCCGGGCGTGCGCATCACTGGTTGCACCGGCGTGACCGCAGACTTGCCGCTCGAGGCCGAAAAGAACACGGCTGGCCGCGCTTTGCTCGCGCTCAACGTGGCGGCGAAGCCCGCCTTCGGATTCGAGATGCATATCGAGAAGGGGATCCCGCTGGGTTCGGGGCTCGGTGGCTCCGCAGCCTCGGCCGTCGGCGCGGTGGTGGCGGCCAATGCCTTGCTTGACACGCCGTTCGATAAGCTGGCCTTGCTCAAGTTCGCCATGCAGGGCGAGGCGGTGGCGAGCGGTTCGCTGCATGTCGACAATATCGCGCCGTCGCTGTTTGGTGGCTTGGTGTTGACCGTCGGGATCGACAATCCGCGCGTCAAGCGGATTCCGGTGCCGGCGGGTATTTGCGCTGTGATCGCACATCCGCACATGTTTTTGTCGACCAAGCAGGCCCGCGCAATTCTCAAGCGCGAGGTGGCCATGACCGACTTCGTTTGGCAGACGGCGAATCTCGCCGGTTTCATTTCGGGTTGCTACACCGATGACCTCGATCTGATTCGCGAGGGTCTCAACGATGTCGTGATCGAGCCGCAACGCCGCCAGCTGATCCCCGGCTTCTCGGCGGTCCGCGCCGCGTCGATCGCCGCGGGTGCGCTCGGCTGCTCGATCTCGGGTGCCGGCCCCACCATGTTTGCCTGGGGGCAACGCGCCGTCGCCGAGGCGGTCCGTGATCGCATGGTCAAAGAATTCGCCAATAACGGTGTCGAGACCGATCACTGGATCGTCGCCGTCGAGTCCGACGGAGCGCGCGTCGTCGCTCAGTGAGATTGCCGATGGAATTTCGCAGCACGCGTGGGGCGCCAAAGCGGGTGGGGTTTTCGACGGCGCTGCTGCGGGGGCTTGCTCCCGATGGCGGCCTTTATGTGCCGATCGAGTGGCCCGCGCTCACAATCAAAGATTTCGATGGTGCGACGTCTTTGCCGGAGGTTGGCGAGCGACTGCTGGCGCCGTTTGCGGCCGGTGATCGTCTCGAGTCGCAGCTGGCGGCCATCCTGCGCGATGCCTTCAATTTTCCCGCGCGACGACATCTGGTGCCGGGTAGCGAGGCCGACGGCGGCTTGCAGGTTCTCGAGCTCTTCCACGGGCCAACTGCAGCGTTCAAGGATTTTGGTGCGCGATTCTTGGCGGCCTGTTTCGAGCGGCTACGCGATTCCCACGAACCCACGTTGAATATTTTGGTAGCGACCTCCGGTGACACTGGCGGGGCGGTGGCGGCGGCCTTTCATCGGCGGGCGGGTTTGGCGGTGACGGTGCTGTTCCCGAAGGGGCTGGTCTCACCTACACAGCAACGGCAGCTGACTTGCTGGGGCGATAATGTGCGCAGCTTCGCCGTGCGCGGCACCTTCGATGACTGTCAGCGAATGGTCAAAGAGGCCTTCGTGGATGAGGCGCTGCGCGCGCAGCAGCAGCTGTCGTCGGCGAACAGCATCAATCTTGGTCGGCTGTTGCCGCAGGCGGTGTATTACGCGACCAGCAGCCTCGCGTGGTGGCGCACGCGCGGCTCGAAGCTGTCGTTCATCATTCCGAGTGGCAATCTCGGCAATGCCGTCGCCTGCATCTGGGCGCGCTACATGGGGCTGCCGATTGGCGATGTGCTGTTGGCACACAA
>Ga0194132_10011801_pt1 | contig 11099 bp, 4 predicted proteins | sample TA2KigOf80mmetaG_FD_148612 | JGI IMG/M metagenome (GOLD analysis project Ga0194132, IMG submission 148612) | Freshwater microbial communities from Lake Tanganyika, Tanzania - TA2015054 Kigoma Offshore 80m | ecosystem: Environmental > Aquatic > Freshwater > Lake | place: Tanzania: Lake Tanganyika... | reverse complement strand
TGCCCAGCGTTCGACTGAAGCAGTACTGCCAGTTTCCGATCACGATGCTGAGGAGGGCCGCAACATCCCACCCCGACTCATCCCCTGACCGAATCTCGTCATGCACGCTGGGCGGCAGCGTGGCCCTCGCCTTCACCAACCAGTCGTTCTGGTACTTGGCGCGCAATTCCTGCACCACGAATGCGCGGAGCGCCTGCTGCAGCAGGTCAAGGCACGATCCAACTCGTTCGCGATTTGAGACCGCCATGGCGTGCTCGCTCCTATCTCGCCATCTCAGGCGTTGTCGTCCCCTGCGGCGGATCCGAACAGTCCTGATTCCGTGGCCCGCGCGGGCTCACGAGAACTCTCCTGGGAAGACGCCACGATATCCGCCCAATCCGCGACGAGAGCGTTGTAGACCATAGCCTCCCGGGCCCACTTCTTTTGCTCGCAGATTCCGTAGAGGCGATAGGCCAGATCCTTGATCTGGTCCTCCATGCCGGAAAGTGACCGCAGAAGCGCCCCGGCTGCCTCTGTACCGCCTTCGGCGTGCCGATGCACAAGGTGTTGGAGCGCCTCCCATGCACTCATGTTGTCATCCCGAAGCGGGTCATAGGACATCGGATCACCACCATGCAACTCTTCCCGTTTTAGGAGACGAACCTTGCCGGCGCGCGAGTGAACGATGCCTGCGTCGACGAGTCCGTTGATACCCACGATCGTGGCGCCCGCGACCACCTGCGCGTCACCGAAATCGCCTGGCTCGAAACCATTCAGTTTAAACCACGAAACAGCCCAGCGAGTGTCGTCGTCGGTCTCTGTCGCCTCGGGGTCACCAAGTCGCGACAACGCCTCGAAGATGAGCACAAGCGCGGAGCGGACGGACATCGGGGTTCCATCTGCCTCAAGCACCTTTGAGTACCGGGTGAAGATCGCCATGCCCGGACCAATTGCAGCTTGGGTCATATCGCGCGGCTCGACGCCGCCGAGCTGGAGGGCGCGGAGGCTCTGCGGGAGAGTCTGATCAAGCTGCCTTACAAAGGCCTGGCGGGTCGTTGTAGGAGCACGCGATTCACGCTTACGACAAACAAGGACGATGCTGAACGCGAGGGCGTTGGTGCCCGAGCCGATCATGCGGTTGCGCAACTCCGTGCGCATCGGCCACGTACCGCTGATGCCGAAGCCAGCGCGGATCACGGCGTCAAGGAAGGTCTCCCATCCGGTGCTGGAGGTGCCCTCCGCGCTCTCGGTCTCAGACTGCTTGTAAGCGTAGTAGATGGTGACCGGGAAGAGAGGATGTGCCTGCTCAGCGAGCCGGTGCATCGCATGCGTCATGCCATCGAGGAAGAAGGTCTCGGCCTTTTCCTTGCTACCGTGGCGGTAGGGCGTCGCGACCAATTCCTCGGCTTTGGGCACGGCAAGCGTCGCGAATAGGTCGGGGAAAACAGGCCGCAGTGAGCGGCGCAGCCAGACGTAGAAGAAGTCAGAGAGGTCGGCGTAGCCGATGTTGTCGTAATAGGGCGGGTCTGAGGAGACCAGTTTGCCGGTGCTGACGGACTGGACTGAGGCATCAGACTGCAACGTGAATCCACTCGCAGCGCCGGGCAACCCATCGACAACCTTGGCTACTAGTTCAGTGGCGCTGACGTAGTTGCCGGAGGCTGCGCCGAGGGGATTTGATTCGGCGAAGTCCCACGTCATGGGAAGCGCCTGCCGGCTGAATGTGTTGATGATTCCACTCTGGGTCGGCGTTGGATCCCACCTGCCGATTGACGACCCGCGATCAACAACTTTGTCCAGAGCGAACGCCAAGTACACCCCCACCGCCTCGCCGTAGGCAGTCGCGCCAGCGCCGCTGTCGCGGAGGGGCTTGGGGTCGGCGGGGAGGCCGGCCTGGAGGGCGTCGCGCTGCACCCGCTCGCGCGCTTCCTGCACCAGGTCGGAGAAGGTCGTCAGCGCCACGAGCTGTCGGGGGGTGAAGAGGTCGCCGAACTGCGTCAGACCGTACTCGACGACGTTGGTGCGACCGGGCCAGTGGCAGATCTCGACCTCTGGTCTCCACTCCGGCTTCGCCTCGAGCGCGACTGCATCCATCGCCGGGGTCGGCGCGAGATAGACGCGGCCTCGATCACCCTCTGCGACGATGGCCATCAACCTCACGCCCATGCGCTTGGCCCTTGCCTCCTCGCGCAGGTACTCGAACGGCATGGGCGTTCCCGACATCAGGCACAAGAACGCGCTGTGGCTGCCACCCGCCTTGGTGCCCTTCTTGGACGCCTCTGGATCCTTCGGCTTCCCCACTTTCACCGTGAAGCGGTAGCCGCCGTTCTCGATCAGCGGCTCGACGTACGCCTCCTTGCCCGCCTTGGTCGAGAGCATGAAGGTGGAGGCAAGCGGCACATCCACGCCGCCATAGGCTGGGTTGGGGCTCTTCACCGTGCGTGCCCACAGCCAGGCGATCACGGTGAGTTGCTGGCCCACGTAGGGCTTGAGGTCGGGGCGATCCTTCGCCATCTCGGCCGTCACCGCAACTTTGGGGTAGAGCGCGCCGATGCGCTTCTCAGCCTCGTCGCGCATCCACTGGCCGTAGTGGCGCACGTCCTCGGCCAGGCCCTGCGCGCCCTTCCACTCCCGGGCGATGAGCGACTTCTCCTTTCGCGCCTCGGGGTTCACCGGCGGCTTGCCCGCGAACTTCGGCGGGATCTCGATCATCGCCTTGTTGATCAGCACCGCCACCGGGTTGAGGTCGCTGGCATGGCTTTCGAGCCCGAGCCGCTGCGCCTCAAGCGGCAGCGCACCGCCGCCCGCGAACGGGTCGTGGAAGGCGGGCAGCAGCTTGCGGTCGAACAACTCCTTCGCACGCGGATGGTCTACATTGTCGGCGCAAGCACGACGCCAGCTTTGCCAGATCTCATCGCGCGCCGCCTGCAGCACGGTCTCGTTGGTGGTGTTCTCCCACTGGACGAGGTCCTCGATGATGCGGAACAGCCGGTGGCGCTCTGCGTCCTGAGACTCTTCCGTCGGGAACTCCTCGGGCAGGTCGCTTGGATCAATCACCATCTGCGAGAAGATCACCGCTCTGGCCGCCGCCAACGGCCGTCGTGCCCACCACAAGTGCAGGGTAGACGGGTGTCCGTGTCGAATTGACTTCTCCCGGGCACTGGCGGTGTTGATCGCCCCGAGCGGCAGTGCCACCTCGATGAGCTTCTTGCGGACTTTCACGGCAGGGTCGGTACTCATGTGTTGCGCGCATTATGACGGAGAAAGCAGTGACAGGCCCTGCTCCAGATCGCGGATCTGCCGGCGAAGCTCCTGATCAGAAGTCTGGCGGAGGTCGGCTTCCATGTTTGCGGCCTCACGCATCGCAGACTCAGCGACCATGTCGTGGGCGTTCGCCACGCGCGCTAGGAGCATCGCCTTCACTGCTGCCACCTGCCCCTCGATGTCGCGGTTCAGTGCCGCCACGACCGTTGGGACGGATCCCTCGAGCTTGTCCAGGAGAATGAAGACGATTCGGTCCTTCATGCCACGGCCACTCTCCTTGGCGGCCGCATCGAAAGCTGGGCTCAATTCCCGGCGCATGCAGTCAACCAACGCTGCGGTAAATCCGAGCCGCGTGGTTCGGAGCTGCTGCGATACGGCGGCCTGCGCGAGGTCGAATCCGAGACTCAAGGACTGCTGTTCCTGTCGATCGGGCAGCAGCTCGGAGCTTGCCTCCCCAAGTGCCGCAGCCACTGCCTGATAGAGAACGTGCCGATGCTGCGCGACAAGGTCCACTGCCTTGGATTCGAGTGAGTCCAGGAACGACGTCGCAAAGGTCTCGAATAGACCTGCCCAGCGGAACACTAGCTTGGAGGCGATGCGATCCGCGATCTGCTGCGGAATGTCCCAACGCTTGGCCGTGCCATGGAACACTCCGCGCCGCCGGACGATGGCACGCAGGGTCGACCAGTGGATGCTCTTCAACTCATCGGGGACGTCGGAGCGGAGCATGGATCGCGCCTTCTCGGTCGCCCGATGGATCGCGTCCGTCACCCGGGCCGCTTCGGTCTCCGCTTTGACGCGCGATTCTTCCTTGTGTGCCGTGATTTGTTCTTGGAGAAAGGTCGCGGCGCCCTGCTTGACGTCACCCACACCTCCCCTCGTGGCGTTTCGCCATGTCTCCAGAGCCTGCTTGACGGCCTTGCGATGGCCGAACACGGACCTGATCTCCTTCTCCAACCGATCTGCCCGATCTGTCGCCCGGAGGACTGCGGACTTCCTCTCCTTCTCGATGAACTCCGACCCAAGCCACTCCAGCAGCTTGGGAATGCCCGTCTGCTCTTCCGAATCAAAGCGCCGGATTGCACCACGGGGAGTGCGCATGATCCGCCGGGCCAGCATGAACTGCCGCGAGTCCACGCAAAACACCTGAATCCGATCGAGCAGATTCCGGCCATCCCGGATCCGTCCAAATTGCTCCGGGTCAAAGTCGGCTTGCCGAACAGTCTCGTCCCAGACCTTCAGCAACTCGCTACGGACATGGCCTTCCGTTCGTCGAACGTGGTGGGAGAGCAGCTCGTCGAAGGTGATGTCTTCGGGTAATCGCAATTCCCGGATGAGCCCTTCCTCATCCAACTGATCGGCATGGGTGACAACGACAGCGACGGAACCGAGCCTGCCATCCAACTGCAGCCTGGTCAGCAAGCGCGACTCCGTCAGAAAGCGAACGATCTCTCCTGTTGCGGCACGCTTGGCGCTGAGCACCAACCACACGAGTCCAGCTTGCTGCAGGTGCTCCCTCGCGACACGGTCCCTGCTCGGATCGGGGTCATTCAGCCCGGGGACGTCTACGAGTCGAACACCGTGCGGCATCGTCTCGAATGGGCCCGTGACGGAGACACGCTGCACGAACGGCCAGAGATTTCGGGCAGAGCTCAGGTACTGCTCCACGCAGTCCTGAACCTCCTTGCCTGTCGCGCCTGGGAAATCAAACTTCCTACAACCGCCGCTGGTGAGCGCGATCCGCGCGTCATCAAGCAGCAACGAGTCGAGTCCGGACGATGCCGCCGACACGCAATCTTCCGGCGAGCGACCGGTGATCGCCTCGATGAGCCGGCTATCACCGTCATCAAGCTGCAAACTGGAGGTTCCGGAACCAGCGTCAACTCGGTCCTCGGCAGCCCCAAGAAGTCGCGAGCCGAGACCCCGAACCATCTCGAGCGAGTCCTTCACGTCACGAAACTCGACCTCAACGAGAAAGTCACTGTCGCCCCGAGTCACCTCGCAGACCGATGCCGTCACTGCTCGTCCCGAGTTGTGGGGCAGCAGGTCAAGGCCAGCGATGGCGTTGATCAGGGAACTCTTGCCAGCGCCACTTTCGCCGAGCAGGGCAACAGAGAAACTTGCTTCGGCGCCCATTGACTCAAGCGCCTGACTGGCTGCGTGGTCGATCTCGTCAAGCAGCGACAGATCACTTCGATCCGACAGGACCCTGCGAAAGAAACTGACTACCTTCCTTACCGCAGTCAACCGGCGGACTGTTGCCTCAACATCGATGGTTCCGTCCCCGCTCATGACGGCTCCGTGGAAATCGCGAGGAGATCGGCAACCTTCAGGTTGACACTCTGGACAGAAGGGTCGATGGCATTTCGGTACGGGCGGCGCACGTATCGGGGCGCCAAAGCCCGACCATCCTCCACCGGAACGATGGCCAGGATGAAGCGCTCCGGTGCGTTCAGGCTCTGTCGAATCTGGGTTGCGCTGACGGTGACCTCGGGTACGCCGACGGTCTTACCCTTCACCTCGATGAACACCAACTCGCCCGTCGGCATCCCTTCCGGCGTGGTGACGAGGCTCTCGATGTCATAGCCGGGATTGTCATGCGGCATGACACGTGGCCTTCTGCCCAACGCCGATTCTGCGGCAACGACGGCCTCTACCGCAAGGCGATCCACTCGGTCGATCTCCTCCTTCGTTGGACGTGACGGCGCCACTTCGCCACGCGCCTCGGCAGTGACCCGTTCAAGAAGGATTGACGGGACCACATAGGCCCCGCTTTCCACGAGAGGCATGCCGGGGGACAGCTGCATCTGCTGGTCAATCAACCGCAGCGCTCTCTCGAGCCTCGATTCAAGATCCGCACATCGCCTGAGAGCAGCATCCGCATTCATCCTCGGCTGTTGACCGGCCTGCTCCTGCTCGCGGAGGGTGACAGCGCGAGTTGACCAATACTGAATCTCGACGGTCAAGCGATCTCTCACACCCTTCCGTCGCGCCTTCAGGCGGGAGAGGCGGTCGCCCTCCTCCTCTGCCCGATGCTGGGGCACGAGATGCTCAACGGCGTACGCCACAGCCTTGGCCTCGATGTTCGACGCAAGCGAGTCACCCTCCAGCATGGCATCGATCAGCTGTGCCTGTTGGAGAGTTGGAATCAACAGGTCGATGTGCGGCGCTGATCCTGCCGCCTCAACGGAGCCGTCGCCAAAGATCTTGACAAACTGGACACGCTTGGAAACGACTCGGCCGGCTCCTCCTCCGTAGTTTGGATCGCAATCTCTGATTGCATGCGAGAGCGTGACAAGCGCGTAGGGGCGGTCGTCTGCAGTTGTTGGATCGATGAACACCGCTCCCTGCCGAAGCAGGTCACGCCCCTCCTCGAGCGTGGCGTGCATCGTCGCATCGAACAATGCGAATCCAGGGCAGACAAACTCGATGTTCGGACCGCGATGCTCCTTGCTGAAGGTGATCCGCTCGTAGCGCGCCAGCACCGGGACTCGGGTACCGAGTTGCTTCGCGCGATCACGGATGCGCGCCGGCACATGCAGGATCTCCCAAGTGCCGGGTTCCCGCTTGACCATGTCACCGCCTGCAGCGGAAAACGCGCCGATGAAAAAGCCCTCAATGTAGCCGGGCTGGAGTCGGCGGAGGTTCGCTCGCTCCATCTCCTCACGAATCCGGTGGATCGTTGAGGTGTCGAGGCCCTCCGTTGCCAAGCCCTTCTCGTCGAGTGCCATGCGCGCACGAGCGCTTTCGGCGGCATTGTCCACCCGCTCAAACAACTTCGCCCGAACCTCGGGCTGCTGACCGTAACGAATCGCTTCGATCATCAGGTCACGCAGCATGCGACCCTCGAGCGCAGTTCCGAGCACGTCGAACAGCCTGCCGTCCAGGGCCTCTCCTGCGACTTTGAGCTTCTCGAGGAGTCGGAGGTAGACGTCTCCCTCGCGCGTCCCCTGGGCGAGCAGGTTCCAGAGGTGGCAAACCTCCCTTTGACCGATGCGGTGGATGCGGCCAAATCGCTGCTCGAGGCGATTTGGGTTCCAGGGCAGGTCGTAATTGACCATCAAGTGAGCCCGTTGGAGGTTGATGCCTTCTCCAGCTGCATCAGTGGCGATCAGGATGGAGATCTCCTTCTCGTTTCGGAACAGCTCCTGGGCGTGCCTGCGGTCCTTTCGCGGCATGTTGCCTGCGATGGTCACGATGGCATCCGGGCGACCGAGCAGATCACCGATCTGCCTCTTCAGGTAGTCCAGCGTGTCCTTGTGCTCTGTAAAGATGACGAGCTTACGAATCTGGCCGTTCTCGTCCCTCATTTCCGGGGTGTTGAGTAGCAGCTCCCTGAGCTGGGTCCACTTGCTGTCGGAGCCGGAACGACGGACCGTGTCTGCTAGCTCCTCCAGCTCACGCAGTGTGGCTATCTCGGCTTGGAGCTCCGCGACCGTCTGCGCGGCGGTTGCCTTGTCTGCGACTTCGCCTTCCGCTGCATCACGCTCCTCGTCCGAAAGTTCGTCGTCATCGAACTCGGCGTCGATTCCAAGACTTGCGCCCTCGCGCGAGTACGAGTCTGCCGGACCGACCCTCGCCGCCATCGCTGCTTCGTTCAACTCGGACTCCAGCCGCAGTCGCCGACGGTGAAGCGATTGGAAAATCGCCTCCGGACTTGAAGCCAGGCGACGCTGAAGCACGGTCATCGCGAAGCCAACAGTCTGCTTTTTCCCTTCCTTGAGATTTTCGGCCCGATTGAACTCCTCGCGGACGTATTCCGTGACTGCTGTGTAGAGCTCTTGCTCATGGATGCTCAGGGCATAGGAAGCAACGTAGGCGCGCCGCTCAGGGAAGAGCGGAGTTCCATCGAACTTCTTCAGCATCTCCTTGGTCATGCGCCGCATGATGTCGCTCACATTGATCGAGTGGACATCCTTGCGGTATCGCCCCTCGAACTGATCTCCGTCAACAAGGCTTAGAAAGAGCTGGAAGTCCTCGTCCTTTCCGTTGTGAGGCGTGGCGGTCATCAACAGCAGATTCCGCGTGGTCGGTCCCAGCAACTGGCCGAGTCGGAATCGACGCGTCAACTTGGCTTCCCCGCCGAAATAGGTGGCGGACATCTTGTGCGCCTCGTCGACCACGATCAGGTCCCACTCGCAGGCCTTCAGCATCGCCTGGACGTCCTCGTCTCGGGCGAACTTGTCGAGGCGACCGATGACCAGAGGGGTGTCCTTCAACCAGTTTCCTGCAGCAGCTGCGTTCAGATGGTCATTCGTGCAGATGTCGAAGCGCAGGTTGAACTTCTCCAGCAGCTCATCCTGCCATTGCTCTCCGAGTGAACCGGGTGCGACGATCAGGCATCGCTCCAGGTCGCCACGCGCCATCAACTCCTTGATGAGCAGCCCCGCCATGATGGTCTTGCCGGCACCCGGATCATCCGCCAGCAGGAAGCGAAGGGGCTGCTTCGGAAGCATCACCTCGTAGACCGCCAGTAACTGGTGGGGAAGCGGATCAACCGACGACGTGTGGACGGCGAGCACCCTGTCAAACAGTGCTGCGAGCGAGATCCTGTAGGCCTCGAGCACCCGAAAGAACCGTGCGGGATCCGCGTCGAAGTTCCACGGCGATCCGGCTGCGACTACCTCTAGAACCTGCTCGCGATCCCGGAAGAGCAGAATGTCATGGGTCTGTCCACGCTGGTCCTTGTACACCACAGACAACGCCGACGCGCCCATCCATCGCGATGAGACAACGCGAACGGTCTGGTTTGGCACGATGCCACGAACTTCGGCGTCGACGGTTAAATCTTCTAGACGAGCCACGGTGTCTCCCTATCACAGGTGAAAGCCCGCAAGTTACCTCGCTGGATCCTGCAGTAACCCCTTCTGTTCGCCGCCAGACCCCTCGCCTTAAAGCTGGGATTCCGATTCCAGCGACATCCTGAACGCGCCCAAAGCCGCCCCCACGCCCTCCAGCGGGTTGCCCGCCCTCCGCAGTCCTTGCCGCCGTGGTGCCGCCAAGAGAGCGTCGAGGACCTGCTGCCGGGGATGAAACCGTGCATTTCCCAGTCTCATGGTTGCGATGCCGTGTCGGTCGATCCAGCGGCGGCACACAGCTCTCTGAGCCCTGGGGGTCGGCGAGCCGCCGCGACTGAGGAGCTGATTCAGTTCCAACTCTGAGATGAGTTGGGAGAGATCTGGAACTCGAGAACGGCAACAAGGTATCCCCGGGGACTGCCCTCTCAGCTCATCCTGCCCCCCCGGGGGTGGGGGTGGTTGCTCAGATTTTTTGGGATCTGAAAATCCGGGGAGAAGAGACGTTTGGTAACTCCCTCCGCGTTTTATGGGTTCATTCATGTCTGTTTTTAGTGCCTTTTTTGGAAATCTCCTCTGGAGTCTCGCGCCCATCCCAGCGAACAATCCCGGTTTTGCCCATAGTCGGCGGCAGCCGGGGAGGGTCCACTGGACCCTTTGGAACCGGTACCAATCCCGGTGCCCTGCGCTTTGTGCCAGCTCGCCCTGTCCTGACGGGTGATGACTTTCGGTGGAAATCCCAAGCAGCTTCAACCAGGAGGTTCTTGCGAACGGCGCGCTGGTTGCGCTGCACCCGCTCTCTTTTGCCAAGCTCCTCTACGAGTTTATCCACCCGTCTGTTGATCCCCCTCCAGTCCTTGGCGACATCTCTTCCGTCCGGAGCAAACATGATGGTTCGGTCGGGAGAGGGGACGGACTCGAGGTTCTTCCTCATGTAGTCGGCCAGGGCACAAAGGTCATCGAGTGGCAAGATGGGGGCAATCTCGACGGCGGTTTCATGCAAGGTGAGGGCGCCCTTCCCGTACTCCAAAAGCCGGTCTTTGAGATATTTAGCGCAAAACCCCTTCCCGACCGAGTCCGGCACAAAGAGAATGCCATGGGTGTGGAGGACGCCGTCAGTCGTCCGCCCCGGCGTGAAAACGGACAGAGGCCGTTTCCCATTTCCGGCCCGAGAGAAGACGCTTCCGGCCGGAGAGAGGAAGCGTTTGGTCAGAGGGAAGTAGCGATTGAAGAGGCATTTTGCAAGGCGTGAGACGGCCTCCTTATGCGCACAGAGCGCCCTTTCACAGCTCACCTTCTCGGAATGGAGGTTTACACAAATCGTGAAAAGCCGTCCTTGTTTGTCTTCCTGCCTCTCCCGAAGGGCTTGGAGGCAAGCCCATATCTCGCCAGATCCAATACCTCGCGCAAGTTGATGTCTGAGTGGAACGTTCCCCTCAGGGGGCAAAGAACGCCTTGATGCGACACGAAGTTGCAGTTTCTCTAGATCGATTTGTCCATGTTGCCGGTTCCCATTGTAAATCTCTTCCATCGATCTCCTCCAATTGTTTCTAGACCTCTCCTATCGCCTCATCGCTGAGGCTTTCGAACGGCTCGCCCCACGTTAAAGCGGCCGCTTGCCCCAAGGGGCATAAATCGACATAATCTCTTTTTCGGCCAGTTTTGATTCTCCTCCCTGCGCCAACCAGTTTTTTCAGAAGCCCGTTGGTTGCGCGTGGGGCGAAAACGGAGACCACCCCGTCCAAATTTTCTCTGGGCGACAACAATATCGACACAATTTTCGGGAGGGGGGACCGAGGGTCGTATGTTTGGTTTTGGCCAAACATTCCGCCCCACGAACCCCCAGAGAGGAAGTGTGATTTTGACCGACGCCCAATTCTCCTTGCCGCACAGTTCGAGCCCAGCCGACCGGCGCGCAGCCCAGCAATCCCCCTATCAGGACGAGGTGATGGCGCCGCCCGAGGCAGCGCGGTCCGAGGATGGGACAGACCGAATACTAAGGATCCCGGAAGCAGCCGAGTACATGGGCATCAGCCCGCGCCAACTTCACGAGCTCAGTAA
>Ga0194132_10011800_pt1 | contig 11099 bp, 5 predicted proteins | sample TA2KigOf80mmetaG_FD_148612 | JGI IMG/M metagenome (GOLD analysis project Ga0194132, IMG submission 148612) | Freshwater microbial communities from Lake Tanganyika, Tanzania - TA2015054 Kigoma Offshore 80m | ecosystem: Environmental > Aquatic > Freshwater > Lake | place: Tanzania: Lake Tanganyika... | reverse complement strand
CGGAAGGCGTTTGGTGGGGATGTGGCCCGAATGGGTGCCGGCCTATGAAGAGCACCAGAAGAGCTTGGGTTGTGAAGTGCGCGAGCGCTTGCTGGGCGCCAGTGCGCGGACGCTGGATCGACTGCTCGAGCCATTGCGGGCGCAGGCCAGGCGGCGGAGCTTGACGGGACCTGGAACGTTGTTGCGCCATCAGCTACCCATTCGTGGCAGTGTGTGGGAACAAGGAGTTCCCGGATGGCTGGAAGTCGATACGGTGGCGTTGTGCGGGGGAAGCACGGCCGCAAAGAAATGAAAAATGGCCGGCTCGTCCGGCAATACGGTGAGGCGCAAACGCCCTTCGCGCGCGTGCTGGACAGTGGGGCCGTCACGACGAAAACTAAAAAGCGTGGAATCAAAGGCAAACAGCTCAACGCCGGTTGGGATCACGCTTATCTATTGCGACTGCTCGGTGTGAAACCGGAAGGAATTTAGATGCGTTTGCCCTGGCGGATTTGACCACAGATTTCACAGATTTCACAGATTACGCAGATGAAGAAAAATTACTAAATCTGCATTTTTGTCTTGGCCATGCCCGGCGCCTTGAGTTAGAAACCCCGCCCGATGGGCCCCAAACCAGTCACGGTTCGGCCGACCCTCAAACGTTAAACGATTGATTTGAATTACGCGCTTGTAAAAAAACTTTGTGCTGTTTTCCAGCACTCGTAACCATTCCTAGGTCTATGAATCCACATCCACATCTATCTGTCCCCCGTTCGGCTCGCGGTCGGAGTTTCGCCTGGCTGCTGTGTTTATCGCTGCTGCTTTCAATGGCCGGGAAGCTCAGGGCCGCCGCGGCCAAAGGCGAGATGCTTTTTGTCACCAGCAATGCCGAAGCGCCGGTCAACGCCGATCCCGCATTGATCGAATTCTTCACGGCTAATGGCTACACCGTGACTCTCTTTGCCACCCCGGGAACGACCCCCGATGATTTGCGCGCCGCCGCTGTGGGAAAGAAGGTCGTGCTGATCTCTGAGACCATCGGCTCGACTTCCGTGCTTGATCCCGCCGGCGACGGCACGGGCGTTTTCAGCCTCAAGGGCACGGATGTCCCGGTCGTTTCCTTCGAGGCGTACATGTGGGACAACGCGGATTGGGTCAAGCGCACGGCGGATGGTTCCAATGACTTCACCCAATGGGGCAACACCAGCCGGACTGAAGTAGCCGACACGCCGATCAATGACGGACGGGATTCGCTCTATATCCGCAAGGCGGATCATCCCATCGCCAAGGGATTGACCGGCAAGGTGCAAATTTACACTGAACTCTACAGCTTCAATTTCGGCCTGCCTTCGGCCGACGCCGATGTGATCGCCAGCGTGCAGCCAGACGGTTCTTTTCCCTCACTCTTCGTGTATGAGAAGGGCGATAAGCTGGCCGATGGCAGCATCGCGCCCAACAAACGCATCGGACTGTTCCTGGGACAGAACGCGGCTCCGGACTTCAACACAGTACTCGACTTCGCCAATTTGACCGATGCCGGCGCACAATTGCTCCTTCAGACCTTGGATTACGCTGCGGGTGTGCTCGGCGGCACGGCTCCGCCGCCTGCCGTCGCTCCCGCCGTCACGGCACAGCCCCGGACGCAGACCATCGCGACCGGTGCGAGCGTCACGTTATTCGTGACGGCTACCGGAGACGCTCCCTTGAGTTATCAATGGAAACTCAATGGGGCGGACATCCCGGGAGCGACCGCCGCGGCCCTGACGGTGAACAACGCAGAGGCTGCCAACGCGGGCGCTTACACCGTCGTGGTGACCAATCCCGCCGGCTCCATCACTAGTGAACCGGCCATCCTTACCGTCACCGCGCCCCCACCCCCGCCGCCTGCCGTCGCTCCCGCCGTCACGGCACAGCCCCGGACGCAGACCATCGCGACCGGTGCGAGCGTCACGTTATTCGTGACGGCTACCGGAGACGCTCCCTTGAGTTATCAATGGAAACTCAATGGGGCGGACATCCCGGGAGCGACCGCCGCGGCCCTGACGGTGAACAACGCAGAGGCTGCCAACGCGGGCGCTTACACCGTCGTGGTGACCAATCCCGCCGGCTCCATCACCAGTGAACCGGCCACCCTTACCGTCACCGCGCCCCCACCCCCGCCGCCGGCCGGTTTGCTCGCCGACAATGGCTTTCGTCCGGCCAATGACGGGTTCAAATTCGAGAATTACGGCAAAGCCGAAGGAGTAATCAACCTCACCCCGGCCGAACTGCAACGCATGTTTGGGGACCGGGTTTTCGCCACGGCCAATGCCACCGAAAAGATTCTCACCCCGGCCGCGCAGAAATGGATGGAGGAAACCAGCGACTCCATGAACGGCGGGCATTGCGAAGGCATGGCTGTGGTGTCCCTCCTGATTTACGCCAAGAATCTGGAGGCAGGCAATTTCGGCGCTCCGCGGACGGTGGATCTGAACTTGGAGGGGAATCCGGTATTGCAGCGCGAAATCGCTTACTGGTGGGCCACGCAAGTCGTCGATCCGACGCGCAGCACGGAAATTTTTGGGACACCGACGGAAGTTCTGGACCGTTTGATTGAGGCCTTGAAGCCGGGCGCAAAGGAGACCTACACCGTCGGCGTGCGCCAGGAAGGCAAGGGCGGCCACGCGGTCACCCCGTACGCCGTGGAAGACAAAGGCGGCGGCATCGTGGATGTCCTGGTGTATGACAACAATCATCCCAACAAAGAACGGCGGTTGACGGTCGATCGCAACAAGAACACCTGGTCGTTCAGTCTCTCGACCAACCCGGCGGAACCGGAAAGCGTCTGGGCCGGCGACGCGGCCACGCGCAGTTTTTCTTTGTCTCCGAGTTCACCCCGGCTGCAGACGCAGGCCGCTCCATTTCTCGAGGACACTGCCAAGCCAGTGGGTTTGAACGCGCTCCATCAGGCCGCGCCGCGTTACAATGAGATCTGGGTGGACGGTAACGGGGTGAAAATCCTGCTCTCCGACCCGCAGGGCAATCGCTACGGATATGAAGCGGGCAAGTTTTATCGGGAGATGCCCGGGGTCACCCACCGGATGTTGAAAAGCGGCGATGAATTGTGGAAAGACAGCCCCTCGCCGACCTATTACGTCCCCGTGGGCCGGCCCTTCACGCTCACGCTGGATGGCGGCGTCGTCCAGAAAATGACGGATACGTCCGTGACGATGATCGGCCCGGGCTACCAATTATCCATCGAAGACATTCACCTCGATCCCAATCAGAAGGACACCATCGTCTTTGCGCCGGACGGCAAATCGCTTTCCTACAAGACCAGTTCGAATGAATCGCCCGAAATTAGCGTCGGGTTTGAAACTCCCGGCGCGGATTTCGACTTCACGGTCAAAGGTGTGGACATCGAAGCCGATTCCACGCTGACCATCCGGCTCGACAAGGCCAAGAACACGCTCAGCATCAGCACGACGGGGAACGATCAGACCGGCACCTACGCGCTGAGCATGGGGCGCTTCGACCTCGACAATGCCCAATACTTCGACCACGACGAGATCGAGCTCGGCCCGAAGGACACTGCGACCGTGGACTTCGGCAAGTGGGCGGGCAACAAAGCCACGATGCCACTGCTGATCGATCGCGACAGCAATGGCACGGTGGACGAAACCATTCAATTGACCGACGAAGAGAAGGTGGTCGTTGCTGGGGGGCCGAAACTGAGCGCTCAAGCGGTGACCGGAGGCAAGATCAAGGTGTCTTGGCCGGCTTCGGCAGCCGACTTCATCCTCGAGGCCAACACCACATTGTCCTCCACCGGGTGGACCGCCGTCCCGGCGAACCAATTGGCCTCCGAAGGCGCGAACAAGGTCTTCACGGAAAGCGGCAGCGGCATTACACGTTTCTATCGCTTGAGGAAGAACTAGCAGGGCGGCCAAAGTCTGGATTTGAAATTGGGGACGGATTCCACTCCGTCCCCTTTCAAACCTTTGATTTCATTGGCTGGAGTAGTGAAAATGAAAGAGCGTAAACGGGTCAGTCCTTGAGATTGGCTACAAGGTTTTCTCGGCGTGCATCGCAAACAGGTCTCAGGAGCATTCAGTATGAACATCCGCGTGCTGTTTTCCATCCGTGATTCGCCTGGCTGGCGTGGCGGTTCCCCTGGCCCTGGCAGCGACTCCGGCCGAGGCCGTGATTCAGCATCACTCCGCTGTAACGATCATACACATATTTATTTTGACAACGGATCTGGCGATGGCTTGTCGGCTCAGCCATGACTTTGGCCAGAAGGCAAAGACCGCCGCAGAGCCTGTTCCACCCAGTGGCTGATGGTCAGCTCTTCGCGTCGGGCTTGTTGGCGGACTTGTCGAACTAACGAAATGGAGAGCTTGACCGTGAAGACCGTCTTGACTTCTGGAACAGGCACAGGCCCGGAAGTGGTCCGAGCCAATTGCAGATAACGATAAGCCTGGCGACGCGAGATGGCATGCTGGGCCATAAGCCGACTTAAAATCTTCGGCGGAGGGATTTTTTTGTTGAGCAAGTGGACCGTCGCATTCACACGTCGAGCTAGTTCGGACTTGGATGACTTGGTCACTATGCCGCAAGAATAGTACCATATATGGCATATAGTCAATCCCGCTTTTCTGGGTTCGATTTGAGATAGCGTCGCGATCGTTGAAACGAAATAGATCTTAAAAACTGGAAGTTATCCACTGTGTACGAGGGGTCATCACTCCCCCTTGCGGTGTTCGGCGCAGGTTGATCCCCGTTCCGCCGCCGCCACTGTCCCCTCTGCTTTTGGGTTCGACTATCGGTGCTCGCAACCAGCCTCGGATCAGTTTCAGGATTGCTCCGTCAATGATTCGTCTGGCCACGATTCTCAGCAGCTTCCCATGGGGAATGCTATCGAAGTACTCGCTCAAGTCCGCGTCGATGACTTCGACTCGTTCTTGCACCATCCCCCTTTCGAATCGCTTCCATCGCCTGATGGGCCCCGCGTTGGGGGCGATACGCATAGCTGTTCGGATGACTGTCCGCTTCCAATATCGGCAGCAGCAGCAACGCCACCGCCGTCTGGACCACTCGATCTTTCACCGTCGGGATGCCAGCGGCCTCATCTTCCCGTCGCCTTTGGGTATGTACACCCTTCGTACCGGACTCGGCCGATAGTTCTTGGTGCGCAGTTCCTCCAGCAACCCTTCCCGCCACCGGTCCCATGCTTCGTCGCTTTTGCGGTAGATTTCACACGTCTGTCCATCCACCCCGGCCGCGCCGTTGTTGTGCGCTACCGAACTCATTGCCGTTTCCAGCAAATCCTTCCGCAGCAGTTCTCCAAAGAGGCTGTAAAACCGATACTTCGGCTCAGGCTTGGCCTTGCGATAGAGCGTTCGCTGCAGCTTCTGGATCTTGGTTGGAGTTGTTATCCGCTCGAACAGCCTTTCGACTTCCGTCCGGCCATCTTCCGATCCCGCGCTGTTTGCGTTCGCGTTGACCCAAGTGCCCTCCCTTCGCTCCTCCGTGGTTTTGATCTCCACGGTTTCTTCGCTACTACGAAGAACTCCAACTTCTCCGTCCGCCCATTCGGTCTTGGAGGCTTCACCCCATTGAACCGGTGGTTTTGGCGTTGCCGCCAAGCGTCCGGAGATCTCCTGGCTTACCTTGGTTTCCCTTCCTGTCGTGTCGCCCTCGCAGACCCCGCGGGAATCAACTGCGCCTACCTGACGATTTGATGACGCAGCGTGGCAGCCTTCGCCAGAGATGCAGTGGCTCGGCTTACCGGTTTTGAACTTTTCGAGGCTCATTCGATGAGGTTGACTTTCGTTGCCACCCGACAGTTCTATACGGCGTCCCGCTTCTGGTTCAGCCTCACGGCCTCATCCCGGACACCGCGTTTCGATCGTGAACCGTCTAATTCGACCGGTGGCACTCTCACCCACGAGGTTACCAACTTCACCAGCGCACGCATCCGCAAGTTGTCGGTCGGAGCGCGGCTGTGTCGTAGACCAGCCGCAGCAGGGCCCTAAGTGACCGGCGTGACCGAACCGTCTAGCCGCGTGGGGTGACGAGGGCGCAGCGGCTGGCTTGCAGCACAGCCGCGCCCCGGGACGCTTCTTGGTTTCCACCGACATCTTGCGGATGCACTGGTCACTCTGCTGACCTCAGCCTTGAACTCCAAGAGCGCAGGAACATAAAAGATGCGCCAGAGTCTAACGTCAGCGGCGCGGGCGAGCACAAGGGGGGTGAGTCTTCACTACAGCGAAAATCGCCGGTTTTTCGAGTCGAAAACATCGGAATCATTGGGGGTGTTTGAAGACAGCCCCTCGAAAATGTTCAGAAAATCCGGTCCAGTGTCGAAAGTTCGAGTCGATCAGGATGAGAAGCGGCACGATGCGCCACGCCACCTTGCGCCGGAGCGCCGCGATGCTGGCGGGATCGAGCCCGGCGCCCGCTGTGGCCACTGGAACAGCGTTCGATGAGCGGTTAGGGGTGAGCCTGTTGCAGCGAGAGAAGTGTTTGCGGAGAGTTATTCAATCTCGATCCCCTGCAAGATCGCGTTCTCCTCACCGACGGCCGTCACTTTGATTGTGATTTGGCCGCGCTGGTCGGGCACGACATCTTCCAGACGAAGCTCGGCGGCTCGGCCCGGTTTGCCGGAGGCCGTTGCTGGATCCCAGGAGCGCCGGACGAACTGGCCGTTGATCTCGATGTCCATCGGGCGTCCGCCCGGCTCTTTGAGCCAAAGCTCGGCAAACTTGAGATGAACATTGTAAAGACCCTGGGGCAGGGAGAAGGTGTAACGGAAAGATTGCCCGTTTCTGGCCGTACGATAAAGGTCCTGATCGTAGAGCGTCGGCGAGGCATGCTCGACCGGAGCTTGAGATTCGATTACGCCCCCACCATTGAAGTTGGTGTCCGCCGACCAGACGAAGCTGTTCCAGTCAACAAAGTCAGAAGTCGACCCCGCGTTGACCCGAATGACGGGCTTGATTTCGGGCTGCAACTCAATCGCCTGAAGCATAGCGTTACCCAATCGGTTAATCGGCTCCCAGCCGTTGCTGAAGCGAAGCACGATTCGGCCTTGACCGTCCGGGACCACGGAGCGGATCAGTTTGTCGTAGGCCCGGCGTGGACCACGGGCCGCTTGGGCAATGTCGAAGTTGCGGAGCATGCGCTGGCCGTTGACATCGAGGTTGAAGGGCCGCTCGAAATGGTGAAAGCTCGGCTCCGCGAACTTTAGCCGGAGCGAGTACAAGCCGTTTGAAACCGGAATGGCGTAGGTGAACGCCGCGCCCTCCCGGCCAGACTGGTAGAGCCGCTCGTCGTCCAGCCAGCCAAACGTCGGCTCGATGCTGGCGGTGGTGGACGTCGCAGTGCCGCCGGAGAAAAACTTGTCCGCCAGCCAGATGTTGCCCTGGCGATCCGTGTATGGTTCGCTGGCCCCGCACAAAATCCGCACGGGCGACGGGCCGCGTCCTTGAGGTGGCGCGTCTTCGTAGATGATCTCCGGCATCCAGGCGAGTATGTCGCGCGGCCAATCGGCGCCCCGGTCCAGCACGAAGCGGATGACTTCGCCTGCCGCCACTCGGGCAGTGAGGTCATGCGCCACACCAGTCAGATTGCCGGCTTCAACTTCTGCCCAGCCCGTTTCTGGCCACAGTTGTTTTCGTCCAAGCTGAATGCGGACTCGCAACGTTCCGCCTTCCTTGTAATGCCAGTAATCCTTGATTGCGCGCCCGACGATGCGCACCTGGCCCGTCCGCGGCGCCGTCCAACTCCGTGCACACATCGCCGCCGGCGAGGCTTGTTGCCAACCACGCCCAACCCGCGCGCGCCCCTCGCCTTCCCAACAACCTTCCGCGCCCCCCGGCTGGAGGCTCGTGCCGCCCAGGTCCGTCACGGGTTTTCTGGTTTGTTGCGGCAGCCATTTCATCGGTTGAAACGTCTGGCCGTCGGTTGTGGTTTCCGCGCGCCAGCCCTCGCGTCCGGCTTCCGTGAAATGAGCGCCCAGCGCGCTGACCCTCAGCGGCTCGTGGGCGATGGGTTTGGCGTCCGCCCACTCGCTCGCGTTGCCGTCGCCATCCACGGCGCGCACGGCATAGCGCCCGGCCAGATTCCAGCCGGACGCGCGGTCGAAATAGTGATTGCCGACGCTGGCCTTGCCGAGAAGTTTGCCGTCACGCCGGATTTCGTAGTAGCTGATCCAGTTCTCATCCGCGCCGGGCGACCAGTAAACGCCAACCCCTGTGTGCCCGATGTTGTTTTCCCGGCGGATCAGCGCGTTCGTCGGAGCTTTGGGCGGCGTCTTGTCGCGCCCACCGCGAGGCCGATGCGGAAGATTCAAGTAAATCAGCTCGCCGGATTTCTGGTCCACAACCTCAATACCCTGCCGCATCAGTTCAGCGCCCGTTTTCGTGACGCCCGTTCCCGGAACGGAATCGAAATCCACCAGATAGTTCTGTTCCGAAATCAGCCCGCGCGGGAAGACCGTCACTTTGCCGGTGCTCCGATGCTTGAGGATGATGATGGATTTCCTGCGGTCGTGACTGAGCCGCTGGATGTAGTGATGCTCCTTGTCGCCGGTGATCACGGGGTGACTGATGTAGCTCCAACGGCCGGCCACCCCCTCGCGCAACAAGTAGCGGTAGAGGTCCAGAATCATGCGCAGTTGTTCCATGTCGTCGGCCGTGACATAAGCCCCCCAATGCGGAACACCAGCCAACATCCTTCTGCCGGTATCTGGATCGTACACACGTGATCTTCCATATTCATCGTGCTTCCACCAAGTGGCCGAGTTCAGCGCGTCCATCCACTTATCCGGCGTCGCAAGGTAGGACCAGTAATAGTTGATGATGTCGCCGCCCGGCGGGTCCTGATCGTAGTTGAGATCGCTCAATCGTTGCCCTTCGAATGTCAGGGAGTAGGTGGCGCCACCGGAACAGGTATGGATTGAGGAACGAGGATTGGAATCGAGGAACTGCATCCGATCTTTGCGGTACGACCGGTCGCACTCGGGATCGAAACCGATGCTCCAGGGCACCAGATCCAGCGGAAGTTCCCAGGCCGGCGTGATGCCCATGCCATCTTCGCGGCGCTGAAAACTTCCCCACGAGCCGACTTTCGTGTCCAACAAGCCCGGATCCAGATGGTGCGTGATCCAGACGATCAACTTCATGTCGTTCTTCGCCAGGAAGCGATTGACGCGCGCGAAATCCGGACCTTCCCAACTATTCTCCCACCAGTTGCGGGGCGCACCCCAGACAGCGTCGTACCAATACATCTCGAATCCCATCGTGCGCATGTGGTCAATCCACTCCATGCCCCGGTCTGCCACGAGGCCGGCCCAGCGCTCCTGGAGGCAGGAACCGCCGCTGCCACCCACGCTGCAATGCGTCCTGGTGTAATACTCGTGGCTCGTGTAGTCCCACATGTACTCGTACTGCCAGTTGTAAAGCGCGCGGCCCATGTCATCGAGATCGTTCCGGAAAACTCCGACGATGACCTCCGGCAGTTCGATGATCTCGCCGGGCTTCAAGGTGGTGGGCTTGAAATCGGCCACGCTGGCGGCGAGCCGGATGGGGCCGGAACGTTCGTGGTCCACCGTCAACTTCCACCGGCCCAGATATTCCAGCGCCACGAAGAGGCCGTCTTTCGGACCGTCCTTCCGGAGCAAACCCGTCCAGGGCACGAAGCCCCACGTGGCGATGGTTTCGATCAAGCGATGATACGGCGCGTTCACCGCCGCGCGTTCCAGGTTGCCCTGGTTGGGCTGGCTGTTGCCGCCGATCATCCAATAGTTGGTGTAGGCGAACGCGTCGCTTCCTCGCAACCAGAGGAGCGCGGGCGAGGGGGATTTCATCGCGAGGTCCAACGGCGCGGCAGTGGGGTTGACGAACTCCACCCACTGCTTGAGAACGGACGTGCCGGGGAACGCGATGACGTGCAACCTCGCTTCCAGCGGACCTCGTTGCAGAACCAGGTCGAGCTGCGCTGCGGGCCGTCCGCCGTGGCTGACCTGCCGCGCCGCGCCGCGCTGGAGCTTCCAATCGCTATCCACGGCGGCGGAAGGAAGTTCGTTAAACTTGACGACCGCCAGCCGGCCTTTGCTGCCGAGGCGTTCGGCTTTGCCCTTGAGGGTCACGGTGCCGTCCCTGGGGGCCTTCCACACGCGGAGGACATCGAAATCCATCGAAGGGCAAAGGAGTTTCCCGTCCAGGCGCGGCGTGCGGGTCTTGAGCTGCCATAGTCCGCGTTGAGCGGTCGCGCCGCTCTCCATGCTGGGGCCGCGCAGCACGGCACCGTCCACACCCCACATCGAATCCACCTTGTCGAGGAATCCGGTCTCGCGCTGGTGAAGGTAATAGTACCAGACCGGGCCCTGATCGAGCTTCGTGTCCTGGGCCGATGAATAGCTCTCGCCATCGTCGTAAGCCAGTTCGCTGATCCACCGAATCTGGTCGCCCTTCCATTCGCCCAGCGGGCCGACGCGAAAGCCGAGCATTTCGCCCCGGGCGACCTTGACGCGCAGATTCTCCGCGGCGAGGTCAATGTGAGGCGCCACCGCCAGGTCCTTGGACCAGATCGTTTCCACCACGTGGCCGGAGGTCAGCGAGAACGGCGTGGATGTGGTGGGCGTGTCAACGTACTCCACCGGCGGCGAGCAGAGCTTGTTGCGGAAACCGGCCAGCTTGAAAACGCCGCCCTGGCTCTCGAAGGCCAACTCGACCGCGGCCGTGCCGATGACCCACTGCGTACCGTTGTTCGCGCTCCGCACGTAAGCGTCGCCGACTTGTGAGGCCACGCCGTCTGCCGCGACTGCGTTTCCCAGCAGCGCGAGGAACAGGGGGAAGATGCGCGTGAGTGTCAGGATTGCGAGCCGGTTCATGAGCCTGGGGGCGCCGGCATCTTTGCCGGCGCGTAGGTATCGTCCCCTTGCATCGTGCCGGCAGAGATGCCGACGCTCCCAGGGGCGATCCGTGGAACGCAGCGCGAGATTCACTGAACCCGCTTGTAGACGTGCAACCCGGATTCCGGTTTTGCCGGGAGGGTTACCGGCAGCCCTTTCTCCATCAGTTCCGAACCCCAGAACGGCAGGCTCTGGCCGCCGGAATTTGCCAGGTCGAGATTGG
>Ga0194132_10011799_pt1 | contig 11101 bp, 9 predicted proteins | sample TA2KigOf80mmetaG_FD_148612 | JGI IMG/M metagenome (GOLD analysis project Ga0194132, IMG submission 148612) | Freshwater microbial communities from Lake Tanganyika, Tanzania - TA2015054 Kigoma Offshore 80m | ecosystem: Environmental > Aquatic > Freshwater > Lake | place: Tanzania: Lake Tanganyika... | reverse complement strand
ATTCAACGATCTATTCTCATGATAGCAACTTACCCAATACGTCGAATCTACCAGCAGACACGGCGATGAGCGAAATGCGCAGGATGCGCTCCGTGCCGCTGCGTCGACTTCCGCTGGGGTTCTCGCTCAAGAAAAGTGCTGTGGCCACCCGTCGAAGAAAGGATGCTTGACATGTTGCCAGGACTATGGAAGACACTCAGTCGGCAGGTGCTGTGCGGTGCAGCGCTTTTCTCGGCAACCGCGCTGGCTCACGGCCAGAGCGGGCTCGACATTCCGCGACCGAGCAGTCTGGAGGCTCCACGCAGTCAGCCGGTGGCGCCCACCGGCACGAAAACCGATGCATCGGCCGACGAGTTGCGTGCCCGCGTCGAACGGCTTGAGAGACAGAACCAAGAACTCATCGATCTTCTCAAAAACGGCCAGGCCAAGCCACAATCGGCGCCCGTGACCAGCACACCGCCACCGGGCGCTCTGCTCGACAAGAACGACGTGCAGAAGATGATCGCCGAGTACCTCACCGAACGTGAGGCCGTGACCCAGGCGAAAGAGAAGGCCGCGGCTGACAAAGGCTTCGTCGTCGGCAAGAATCTTGGCTTGACCGGCATGTGGCTCAACCACCAACCCTGGTTCGAAACGCAGGACAAGGCGTTTCGCTTCCATGTGGGCGGTCGCTTCCACGGCGACTGGGTGTTCGGCGCCGGTGCGGCGGATGCCGTCATCTCCGGCAAGGGGGGCACTGGCGCCTTCCAAGAGTCGTTCAACTGGCGCCGCGCCCGACTTCAGGCCGACGGCTGGATCGGTGAGGTCATCGACTTCTTTGTTGAGTTCGAGTTCGTTCAACAGTTTTCGACCGGTGCGCCGTTTACGCCCACGGCGTTCGGCGTTCCCGCGACTGCCAGCGGCGCAACCGAGGCGAACACCATCAATCCAGCGCTCCCGACGGACGTTTGGGCTGGAATCAATCACATTCCGTACATTGGCGGCCTTCGCATCGGCAGCCTCAAGTTTCCCCTCGGCCTGGATCATCTCACCAGCAGCCGCTACCTCGACTTCCTGGAACGGTCCGCCGGCTTCGACACCTATTACAACCGGGCCAACGGCTGGGAACCGGGCTTCATGATCCACAACGAAACGGAGAACCAGCGTATGACCTGGCAAGTCGCAGCCACGCGTCATATGAACGGGCTGTTCGGCTACACCATCGGCGGCGGCGAGTGGCGCTACACCGGCCGCATCACCGCTCTGCCATGGTACGAGGACAACGGCCGACGCATGATGCACGTCGGTGTCGGCGGTTGCTTCATCGATAGCCTCGATCAAGGCAACGCCAACCTCGTCGGCCGCTGGCTTCTGCGCAACGGCGGCAACGCCCTGCAGAACGTCGTCGGCCTCGCCCGCGTCTTCGGCGATTCCCAGTCCATCATCAACCCCGAACTCTTTATCAACCTCGGCCCCTGGAGCATTCAGAGCGAATACGTCGGAAGCCAGGTCAACGGCGTGACCAGCTTCATCACGCAGCTCACTGGACCAACCGCCGCCAAGATTCCGGCTCGTAGCTTTTATAGCCACGCTGCCTATGTCCAGCTCATGTACTTCCTCACCGGTGAATCGCGCCCCTACAACAAAAGCACCGTGCATAGCTCCGGCGCCGCTCCCACACGCGTCGTTCCGTTCCGCAACTATTTCTGGGTCCCAGGACAAGGCGGCAACGGCAATCCGTTCAGCGCCGGCGCCTGGCAGGTCGGCGCACGCTATTCCTTCAACGACCTCAACGATGGCCCCATCATCGGCGGTATCTCTCACGAAGTCACTCTCGGACTTAACTGGTTCCTCAATCCCAACATGAAGATCCAGTGGAACTATGACATCGGCCAGCGTTACCTCGCCGGCGGCACCAGCGATGGCCGCTACTACGGCTTCGGCATGCGTATGGCTTTCGATTTCTAACCTACCCTTGACGCTGCCTGCCTCGGTCGCCGAGGCAGGCGACTTTTTTCGAAGTGCTTTCCCACTACTCCGGAAAGGAACACCCCATGAATCGTTGGCATTTCGCGCTCGCCCCGCTCCTCGTTGGGTTCGGCATGATCATGCCCTCGGCCCATGCCGATGGGATTCTCAAAAAGCTCCACCTCGGCAAGCCTCAGTGCGAGCCGGGATTTCAAATTGTGGAAGAAATCGTCATGCAAGACGTCACCCGCACGATCTGCAAGATGGTGCCGGAGACGAAGAAGAAATGGGTCTACTCCGTTATCGATGATCCGTTCTGCGTGCAGAACTCCAAGCATGGCCAATGTCCCCAGTGCAGCGGCCCGTATTGTCGAAAACTGCTCGTCAAAAAGCAGATCGATGAGCCATGCCCCACAATGAAATGCGTCACGGAGACGATCGTCGAGCGGTTGCCCGTGAAGGTGTACCGCAAAGTCCCGATTGCGACGTCGGACAAAGACAAGAAGTAGCGTTGTTGCCACGAGCACGCCGCGCCGGCACGCGCCCACCCGGAAGCACTCGCTGGCGCGGCGTGCTCGGGCTCTTTTCTCGCGATCGCGGACCTTTCCGATTGTTCCGCGCACGTGGCGATCGGGTTACCGGCGAAGCGAATCGGATCATGACCAGGCCACAACGACGGCTCGGAAATGCCGATCTCCTGAATGGACACTGTACCGGCTGAAGCTCGACACCGATGACGGCGACACTTTCCTCTCATCTCTCTACGCACAAAGCGCGTCGCCGGTTTGACTTCACCCGGCACACGCAAATTGCATCGAGGCACACGTCATGTTTATCTCGCGATCCTGGCTGCGCGCTATCTGCTTCGGATCGATTTTCAGCATAACGTTATCTTGCATGTCGAAAGGTGCTGCCCAGGAGCCCGCACGTGCAGCCTTGATGCCGCCGCAAGAAAGTGCCAAGCCCACGACGGCCGATGGATGCCCACCGCTCGATTGGTCCACGTTGCCACATTATCGTCCCGCGCCACGGCCGGGCAATTTCCCGATTCCGCCGACGGGTTGCGGCTTCTATTCGCTCCACGACGCTCTGACCGGCCAAGCGCGCGAAGCAGCGCCGAAGTTCGCCTATCCGCCGAATGCATTGATGCCTCCGTCGCTCTTCGACGCCGACTTTCGCTACGTCGAGAATCCAAGCTACGCACCGGACCCGCTCGAACGCCTCCACCGCATTCACTTGGGCGACAACTGGCTGTTCGGCACCGGTGGACAGGCCTGGTGGCGGCATATGCACGAATTCTCAAGCCGATTCACCGGCAAGACGAACGACTACGACCTGTTCCGCGCCCGGGTCTACGGCGACCTCTGGTATCATGATCGCTTCCGCATCTACGCCGAGTTAATCTCCGCGCACACAGCCAATCAAAACCTCACGCCGTTGCGCATTGACGAGAATCGGGCCGATATGCAGAACCTGTTCATCGACATCAAGATCGGCGAAGTCGACGGGCGACCGGTCTACGTTCGCGCCGGTCGACAGGAACTCCTTTTCGGCTCGCAGCAATTGATCTCGCCGTCCGATTGGGCAAACACGCGCCGTACGTTTCAGGGTGTGCGCGGCTTCTGGTCCAACGACAAGTTCGACCTGGACCTCTTCTGGGTCCAGCCCGTGATCCCCAACAACTCGGGATGGTCATCGATCGATCATCGCCAGAACTTCTACGGCGCCTGGCTGACCTATCGGCCCCAGAAAAAACAGGCCGTCGACCTGTACTATCTCTTTCTGGATAACACGAACTCGACGACGCCCTTGGGGCTTGTGACCGCGCCGACCAGTGTGCACACGCTTGGCACGCGCTACGCGGGCGACAAAGACGGCTTCCTCTGGGACGTCGAGGCGATGCTGCAACTGGGCGATCGCGGCGGGCAGTCGATCCTCGCCGGCGCCGCCACCGTCGGCGTCGGCTACAACGCCAAGAAGTTGCCGATGAACCCGACGGTCTGGGCGTACTATGACTGGGCTTCCGGCGATCACAGCCCGAACTTAGGGAATTACAACACGTTCAATCAATTTTTTTCGTTCGGCCATTACTACATGGGCTGGCTTGACCTGATCGGTCGGCAGAATATTCGCGATTGGAATGCGCACTTGTACCTGTATCCGGCAAAGTGGATTACCTTCAACCTACAGTATCACGTGTTCAGCCTCGACAGCGCCCGCGATGCGCTCTATGGCATCGCCGGCACACCGACGCGAGTCAGCCTCGCCGGCAGCGCCGGCGGACGCGTCGGGCAGGAACTCGATCTCATCGCGAATTTTCACCTGTCGCGGCGGACCGATCTCATGATCGGCTACTCCAAGCTTCAAACGGGTGATTTTATCAGCAACACCGGCAACGGCCGATCGCCCGAACTGTTCTACATGATGTACAACGTGCGGTGGTGAAGCCCCGCCTCGAAGCGGCAGAGCGGAAATCAATACTCCCCCCTCCCTCCGGGACAGGGGTTAGGGGTGAGGGTAGAGTTAGCAGAACCCAGGATGATACCCTCACCCCTGCCCCTCTTCCGGAGGGAGAGGGGAGGAAAAGACCTGCTGCTCGCCTAGACCGCAAGCACCTACGGCGTCTTGCCAGAAACGAACTCCGTCGCCGAATCGTGCAATCGCAACAACGGCGCGATGACTTCGGCCAGCGCCTTGGCCTTGTTGCGGTTGTCTTCGCGGTCGCTCTTCTTCAAGCTCTCCAGTTCCGCCTTGAGCTTGGCTGTGTGCGCCAGGTTGACGCGCAACAGCTTGCGCACCGTCAACTTGTCGCCGACGTCACGCTCACGGCAAACGGCCAGCGCTTGGTCGGCATCTTTGAGGTGTTTGCCGAGACTGGAAGGCGTCAGCGTCGGCCAGGTTTCGTAGATGAAGCGGCGGGCCTCCACGTGCCTGGGACCTTTCGTGGCCCAGTCGATCTTGAGCTGCTCGACATGGGCCTTGACTTTGGATTGAACGGGGCTGGCCTGGACGACTTGATCGTACAGGCGAATGGCGGAATCGAAATCGGCTTCCGCTGCATAGAGACGAGCTCGCTCGATGCGCTTGTGCAGTCCCAGTTCCTTTTCGCTGCCGTCCGCCTCTTTGAGGACGCGTTCGACGCGGTCGACGAAGGCCGCCACGTCGGCTTCATGCCGGCGCAGTTCGTCGATCTGGCGTTGGCCTTCGCGAAAGTCGAAGGACAGCTTCTTATCCTTGGCGAGCCGATCGAGGTCGCCGCGTTCGCGATCAAGATACTTGATCTCAGCTTGCAGCGTCGGCAGGCTCTTTTTGCCGACTTCAAAGGCCGACTGCAGGGATTGATTGAGCAGGCCGGCCAACTCGCGGTTGCGATCCTTGGTGAGTGCAGCGTTTTCATAGGCCCGCCGCAGCCAGGCGTCGCGCCGTACCAAGAGCGACGCCGACGCATCGAAAGCCGTGTCGTCCTTGACGCGCACAATCGTGGCGCGATCGTCGACGAGCGCAATCGGGAACTGGGCGCGCACGTTTTTGCCCGCGACGATCTGCACCCAGGCCCAGTGGGCGTGCGCGTCGGAGGAAATCCACAGGCCGTCGCGCATGAGATCGAGCTTCTTGCCCTCTGCGCCGGGAGCACCCGCCTTGACCGTGACGCCGACCGCCGGCTTGGACGTAGCTTCATCCAACAGTTGCACCTTCACGGGACGTCTCGCCGTCGGCAGGTGCACTGCGCGGTAGCCAAGCGTCCCGGCCTCCTCGATCAAGGCGTCTTCCTTGTAGCGATGCCAATAGCGACACCGGCACGCCCCCGACGCCGGCGCATCGATCACTTCCAGCAGCGCCCAATCAACACGCATGGCTCGGCGCCGTCCCGCCTCCTCGCTGACTCGGCTCACGGCGAACACGTGCCCCGTTTTCACCCAACGATCCATCGCCACCCCGAGGCTCCCGCCCTTGAACCTGAGCGTCACGTCTTTGCCAATGCCGACGATCGTGCCGACCGGATGAAATGATTCTTCAATCATGCGAGCGATGAGCGGCGCGACCGCTTGCCGATCGGCGGTCTGCGCGGTCACCGACATCGGCCTGGCCAGATTCGTCATGCCGTCATGAAATCGGCTGCGCACGCGATACATGCCAGCCGTGTATTCGAGCAGGACAACATGCGTCGCGCGATCCGATATTGCATCCCACGCTTCGAGAGCGGGACTGAGTCCCTTCGCGTCAACGTCAGACAGGATCGGATGGTCGCGTGTGACGTTGATCTGCGCCAATCGACCGAACGAGAGCTTGAGCTGACTTTCGATATCGCGGCGAAGCTGTTTTTCGAACAGCGGCGTGAAGACGCGATTGGCGCCGATGTGCAGCACGACATCGAGCTTGTACGGCTTGTCGGCCTCCGCATCGAGCTCGGCCCGAGCATTCGCGGTCACAAATGAAAGCATTGCGACGGCGATACTGGCCCGCAGCGCAAGCAAGGGCCCCCCTTGCTTGCGCTGCGGGCTAGTGAGATTTACACGCGTCATCGCAAGCGCTCCAAATCGTCAAAAAATCGTGGATAGGTCTTGGCGACGCAGGCCGGGTTGTCGATCACGATGCCGGGGACCTTCAGGCCGACGAGCGCCAGGCTCATGGCCATGCGGTGATCGTTGTACGTCTGAATGACCGCGCCGTGCAGCGGGGCAGGCGTTATCGTCAGGCCGTCGGCGAACTCGTCAACTTTCGCGCCGATGCGGCGAAGTTCGGTCGCCAATGCAGCCAGGCGATCCGTCTCCTTGTGGCGAATGTGGGCGACGTTGCGGATCGTCGTCGGCCCCTCGGCAAAACAGGCGACGGCAGCGAGTGTCATGACCGTGTCGCTGATATCGTTCAGGTCAACATCGATGCCTCGGAGCGGGCCGCCGTGGACGGTGATTGACTCCTCACGTCGACTTGTGAAGTCTGGGCGACAAGTCGATGCGATCTCCTCACAGCCCATGCGATTCAATACGTCCAGGAATCGAACGTCTCCTTGCAAGCAATGCTTGGTCAAGCGCGGAATCGTAACGCGCCCGCCGGTAATCGCGGCGGCGCCAAAAAAGTAACTGGCGGCAGACGCATCGGGCTCGACGAGGTAATGCCATCGAACTTTCGGAGTCTGCGGGGCGTGGACCGCGAACTGCCCGGCGCGTCCCGTGAAAACGCTTAACCCAAACTGGCGCATCATGGCTACGGTCATGCTCACGTAGGGAACCGAGACGAGGGGACCATCAACGATGATTATGACGTCGCCCCGAGCCATTGAACCGGCCATGAGCAACCCGCTCAGGAACTGACTACTCGTGTCGCCTCGAATATGTACAGTACCGCCCGGCAACCCATTCGCTTCGATGACAACGGGCGGACAGCCGTTGTTGAATTCGCAAACGGCCTTTACCCCCAACTGATCGAGCGCGTTCAGCAAATCGGCGATCGGGCGCTCGCGCATGCGCGGCACGCCGTCGAGACGATATCGGCCGTTGCCTAATGCGACCATGGCCGCAAGAAAACGCATTGTCGTGCCGGAGTTTGCGACATAAAGATCGGCGCTGCTCGCCGGTATCCTGGGCTGAGCCGAATCATGCAGCACTCGAATCGACTCGGCTTCCCAATCTGGGAGAATTGTGAAGCCAAGGCGGCGAAGGCAATCGACCATGACCTCGGTGTCTTCGCTCTGCAAGGCGCCATCGATCACCGTTTCATGGGCTGTCAAGGCCGCCAACACGAGCGCCCGGTTCGTGATGCTCTTCGATCCTGGCACACGCACGGTGGCGTGTGGCGGCTTCGTCAGCGGTGCGATCGCGATTTGATGGGGATATTGCATTTGGCGCTTCCGCGCGAACGCTAAACGAAGCGTGGTCAGTACGTCACGCGCATGAGGAACAGACCTTGCGCCGGCGCCGTCGGACCGGCTTCGGCGCGATCCTCGACCTTGAGTATCTCCGCGACCTTCGATTCAGGCCAATAGCCTCGGCCGACGTGGATCAGCGTGCCAGCAATGGTCCGCACCATATTGTACAGGAAACCATCCGCCTCCACGTCGATCCAGATGGTGTCGCCGGCGCGGTTGACGGCCAGGTGCGTGATGGTCCGCACGCTCGACATGCGGTTGGGCCATTCGGTCTCGAAACTGTGAAAGTCGTGTCGGCCTTCGAGCACAATGGCCGCTCGCGCCATCGCCGCGGCATCGAGTCGGCGTTTGCTCGGGCAGCAATACTTCCGCAAAAACGGGCTCGGCGTTGGGCCGTCGTGGATTACATAACGGTACAGCTTGCGAATCGCGTCGTGGTTGGCGTCAAACGATTGTGCGGCCTCATCGATCGAATGCACAACGATATCGGCGGGCAAATGGGCGTTGATCGCTCCGAGGAGTTTATGCTGGGGAATGTGCAGTCCACTGAAGAAGTTGGCGACTTGTCCGAGTGCATGTACTCCGGCATCGGTGCGCCCGCTGGCGTTGACGCGCACGCGTGCCTCGCCGGTCAGCGTTTGCAGGGCCGTTTCGAGCGTTTCCTGGACGGTGCGATAGCCGGGCTGGGTCTGCCAGCCCTGGAAGTCGCTGCCGTCGTAACTCAGGACGATTTTGAAGTTCCGCATGGGCCTTCTAGCGTGGTATGCCCTTGAGAAAAAGAAGGCCGATTCGAAACGCAGAGGGCGCAGAGAACGCGGAGGAGAGGTTAGGACAAGGCGCCATCCCCATTCCTCAGCGGCCTCTGCGTTCTCTGCGTTTCAATTGCCTTTTCGCACACAAAGAACATAGGCGTCGCCGTCGAGATTCTCAATCGCCTCGATCCGCCATCGATCGCCATCCACCAATCGTTGGATGCCCAAGCCTACGACAGCCGTTTTGGCGGAGCCGCCGATGACTTTCGGTGCGATGAACGCGTGGATCTCGTCCACCAAGCCAAGATCGAAGAACCGGCCGAGCACGCCGGCGCCCCCTTCGACGAGCAGGTTCGTCCAGCGCCGGCGACCGAGTTCGTCCAGCAACTTCATGATATCAGGCCGACCGTCCGCATCCGCGGCAAGAGCGATCACTTCACAGCCAACCTGGGCCAGCACGGATTCTTCAGCGCACGCGCTAACGACTACGAGTGTTGGCACGTCACGAGCCGTGCAGGCCAGTTGCGCTGTCGCCGGCAATCGAGCGTGAGAATCCAGCACCACGCGTGTGGCGACGCGCGGTCCCAGCGGCCTGGCCGTGAGCAGCGGGTCGTCGGCCAGCGCCGTGCCGATCCCAACGAGGATGCCGTCCATTCGCCCGCGCAGCTCGTGCACGCGGCGGCGCGAGGTATCGTTACTGATCCATTTGGATTCACCGGTGCGCGTGGCGATTTTGCCATCGAGCGACATGGCCCACTTGGCGTGAACATAGGGCCGGCCGGCGCCAAGCAGCTTCAGATAGGGGGCGTTCTGCCTGCGCGCTTCAGGTTCGCAGAGGCCGAACTCGACGCCGATGCCTGCGGCGCGAAGGAGAACCGCGCCCCGGCCTGCGACGTGCGGAAAGGGATCTTCCAGCGCCGCCACGACGCGTGTGATGCCTGCCTTGATTACGGCGTCGGTGCAAGGCGGCGTCTTGCCGTGATGACAGCATGGCTCCAGAGTGACGTAGAGCGTTGCACCTGTCGCCGCCGCGCCGGCTTGAGCGAATGCACGGACCTCGGCATGCGGCCCGCCGAACGCTTGATGCCAGCCTTCGCCGACGACCTTGCCGTCGCGCACCACCACGGCGCCGACGAGCGGGTTCGGTTCGACATAGCCTCGCCCTTGCTCCGCCAACTGCAAGGCCCGCCGCATCCACAATTCGTCCTGTGCGTTCATCAACGTTACATGTAGCGATCCCTGCTACCACCGTCTCACTCAGTACGTCGGTCCGTTCTGGCTAAATTCACCTTGGTCCACGAATCCCGAGACCAGAATCACGCCTCCAACAAGCACGCCGAAGCCGGTGAGGCCGATTGCCGAGATCGGGATGAATACTAGCCGGAACGAAATCCAATAGATCTTGGTGGCGATCCACTCAAACTGATACCACGTCAGTGCGGCGCAAACCGCGATGACCAGCACGCCAAAAAAGACAGCGCTCCAGTCCGGCGGGAACACCAACCTGACGCGCGCCGCCGACGATAGGCCAGCGCAGACTGCGAGCCAAGCAGGAACACCCCAAACGAGGTGCAGCATTGACACTTCGAACAGAAACGGGACTGTCAGCCCAACAACCAAGCCCAGCATGAAGATCAAGCGTCCCGCCAGGGCTCCACGATCGCCGTTTTTTGGAACTCCGAAGTCGCGTGTTGCGCGCCCAGCAACAAGAGAAGGCCACAGCCGACAAAAACCAACCACTCCAGTGCAAAGAGGATGCTCCCCCACCAGTCCAGCTCACCAGTCATGAACCGATGCACGGTTGCGACCGCCGAGACGACACCCACGAGCACGAACACGCCGCCGACGGCGTATGCAGCGTCTCGCTCCTCGCGGGATAACCGGTTGGATCGCTCGGCCAATTCAAGTGCTCCGCCGGCAACGATAAGCGGAGCGACTACAATCCACAACAGGTGGTATTTTGAAAAATAGTCGAATGCCGTAAGCGCCAGTGCCGCCGCAAGCACGACGGCATAGGTTGCGACAAATGTGATTGCCCGGCCGAAACCTTGGGTTCGACAATGTGCTAGAAGTTCATCATGGTCCCAGATTTGAATGATGGAAAGCAATCGAGCGAGATGGAATAATGAGAATAAGGTGATGGCCGCAACGACCGACCAAATTCCCCACTCAATCACCGGCCCAATCGTCTCCGTGCTGAACCTCGCCGCACCGAAACTACAAGCGGACAATATGGCCCGACATGGTGGACTGCCTCCTTGACAAAACGGAACGCGAATTGGACCCATGTCCGCCATCCAAGAAAATGCTCCTCGATTCTAATGGAGCGCCCCGGCCACGGTCAAGCATGAATCGAAAAAAAGACAGGATTCCCTGAGCCCGCGCCAGGAGCGCAAGTCGGGCAGTGGTCAGGCGCGTCAAGCGCAGCCTGGACGCATCGTTCGCACTGGACCATGGCTGGCGCATCCGTCTACCCGAGTGGGAGAAGCCAGCGCGCGAGATTCAGGTAAATCAACAAAGTCGCCATGTCGGTGAG